>Ga0153990_1000010_pt1 | contig 150573 bp, 157 predicted proteins | sample TSNC074MetaG_FD_104739 | JGI IMG/M metagenome (GOLD analysis project Ga0153990, IMG submission 104739) | Attine ant fungus gardens microbial communities from North Carolina, USA - TSNC074 MetaG | ecosystem: Host-associated > Fungi > Mycelium > Unclassified | place: USA: North Carolina, Jones...
CATCACCCTCATCCGGAGGGCCGAAGAACTCAGGAGACGCACCATGCACACCTTGCTCAAGCGCATCGCCATCGTAGCCAGTCTCGCGATCCTAGGTGCCACCGCCCCGCTCAGCTTCGCCGCCGATACCGTCATGGTCGGCGGTGCACCCATGTACCCGTCCAAGACCATCGTCGAGAATGCGGTCAACTCCAAGGACCACACCACGCTGGTGGCGGCCGTCAAGGCGGCAGGTCTGGTCGACACCCTCAACGGCAGCGGCCCCTTCACCGTCTTCGCCCCGACTAACGAAGCCTTCGCCAAGCTGCCGGCCGGCACCGTCGATACCCTGGTCAAGCCCGAGCACAAGGCCGACCTGACCAAGATCCTCACCTACCACGTGGTGCCCGGCACCCACACCGCCAAGCAGTTGATGGCCGACGCCAAGGCGCACGGTGGCATGGTCAAGCTGAAGACGGTTCAGGGGGAAGACCTGACCATCAAGCTGCACAACGGCAAGCTCTGGGTGGTCGACGCCAAGGGTGGCAAGGCCGCCGTCACCATCGCCGACGTGATGCAGTCCAACGGCGTGATCCACGTGGTCGATACCGTGCTGATGCCGAATTAACGACTAGGCGGCATGCGGACACCGGCGAGGGGTGTCCGCTTTTTACTTGGTATCGACCCGCGTGGCGGTTACCTCTTCCGGTCGCAAGCAATACCGGACCGCATTTTGACTATCAACTGCGCGAGACGCGACCGGACCCTCCGCCTCTTGGATGCTCGACGGAATACCCATCTGCAAAGCTAACAGGCAGCTTTGATGCGATCATGCCGCTGGCTAACGTACATAGATGGAGATTTCGATGAAGCGGAGCACTTGGACCCTCTGAGCTGTTATATGGCCGGGACTGGCATTCGTAGCGGTAGACCAACTGATCAAGCTCGCTGCGTTGGCTCAGCTTGCAGCAATTTCCTATCGAATTGGCATCTCTAGCCTATGGATGGATGTGGTCCTGAGTCTGAATCCTGGCGCCTTCCTCAGCGTCGGTCAGGATCTGCCACCAACAGTGAAATCAGTGATCTTCCTTTGCGCGCTGGCAGCGGTGGCAGGCGTTATCTACTGGGCACTCTCGCGTTGGAAGCAGTCCCCAGGTCGCTCGGCGGCTTTATACCTGATCGCTCTCGGAGGCGGCTCGAATCTCATCGATAGATTCTTTCGCGATGGCCACGTCGTCGACTACCTGGTCCTGAACTTGGGCTCACTCCATACGGGCGTTTTTAACCTCGCAGACGTATCGATCATGGCAGGTGTGGCCTACCTAGCCCTGTCAGGATTTTCGAAAGAACAGAAGGCGCTAGCCTGATCTGCCGGGATAGTGACCAGCGCTGCTACCTTCAGGCTGATCGCGAGCGTTACGACGCCGTACGCGCCTTCCACTACGACGTCAACAGCACCGAGAAGCAGGAGACCATCGCCGGCGGCGGCGACAACGTGAAGGACCTGCGGCACACCTACACTGATGAGCTCTAAGCGCTGCGCGCCGCCCGGGCGGGGTGGAACCGCCTGCAGCGAGGTACCGCCACCCTCACCTACCCGCTCGCCCTGGGCCGCCCCGAGCGCGCCCAAACTCTTCAGGGCGTGAAAGCCAAGATCGACGCCATCATCTGGTACGAGGAGAACGTGCTGCACACCCTCACGGCAGACGGTGGATACACCACGTGCCTCGAGCTGGAAGCCAAATTGCCGGAAGACCTGGTTACCGAGATCCAGGGCGACCACACCAGCGTCATCGCCTACTAGCGCGACCCCAAGACCGGCAAGGAGCACACTCTCACCGCTGGCGACCAGAGCAAGCCGCATCGTTTGCCGCACCTGTACGCGACGAAAGCCACGGCGATGCGGCCGGTGGAGCGGGAGTGGAAGAAGATGCAGGAGCGTTCCATCTGACTGTCAAACCTAAGTTGCGATGCCGCCTTGGTGGTCAAGTAGAAATGTCAGAACACACCTTTTGAAAGGGCTGTCGACATGCGAACGATTTGCTATAAGATCAAGAAATCAGACCTCGAATGCAACAAACTAAATGACTCACGAAAGTTAAATAACCGTGGAGCTTGACCATGACCAATGGTGCCGTAGTAGTAGATCATATAGGGTTTTCGGTCTCATCACTCGAAGACGCGATCAAATTCTGGACAGAGGCTATGGGTTTCGAAGTTTTACGCAAGGGCGAAATGGGCGGTGACTTCCTGCGAGAAGTAACGGGTGTTGCTGATCCACGGTGTCGTATGGCGATTGTTGTGTCACCTTCTGGATTCCCTATAGAACTTCTGGAAAATTCAACAGCCAGCACTTTAGGGAAGACACCTGACAGTGCCGGTGCAATAGGCGCAGCTCATATCGCTGTGAGTGTGGAAAATATCGATGTAGCCGTAGCAAAGATAAAATCACATGACTGGGAGACAAAAGGCTCTTCACAAGCCATTTCAAACGGCCCGCGCGCAGGCACAGTTGTTGCCTATATAAGCGGCCCAGACGGAATCACTATTGAACTCATGCAACCAACCAAGTGAATTTTATTAGGCTAGCCAATAATAACTTATCAGCAAAGATATATTCATAGCTGAAACCGTCCGCGGCAACTCCCCCACAGCATGGTATACCCCTGGTCCGATGATGCCCTACTAGTCCTGCTACGCGATGAGCAGCCGAACCTGCTTGTCACCGATCGCCTTGCCGGGGCAGCTAACCGGTGCCGATCTGGCCAACCTGCTCATCAGCCGCTGGCCAACGTTGCCGATCATCATCACCACCGGCTACGGCTTCGAGATCAAAGCCGATCTGCCAGCCAGCATGGTCTATCTCCAGAAGCCTTGGATGCCAGCCGCCTTGGAGTCCGCGATAGCCCAGGCGCTGAGCTGAGCTGAGCTGAGCTGAGCAGCGCACTGTCCGGCTGAACGGCTAGTTGCCCAGCAGCCGATCAACTCGAGCAGCAAAGGCTTCAACCGAAAAGGGCTTCGCCAGCACCTCCATACCTGATCCGAGCTGGCCCTCGCCCTGGAAGGCCGTATCGGCGTAGCCGGTGACAAAGAGTACCTTGAGCGCCGGGCGCACCGCCCGCGCAGTCTCGGCCAACTGCCGACCATTCATGAGACCCGGCAGGCCCACGTCCGTGATCAACAGATCGATCCGGCCATCAGCATTCAAGATCTCCAGCCCGCCCGCACTTCCTGACGCCTCGAGCGTGGTGTAGCCCAGGTCCCCGAGGATCTCGGTGGCCAGCATCCGCAGCACCGGCTCATCCTCAACGACCAGCACCACCTCACCGCGCCCTTTCTTTTCCGGCTCTGCTGCTGTCTCACCGAGGCAATCACTCGCCGGGTCATGCTCATTGCACCGCGGCATGTACAAGCACATGGTCGTGCCTTCACCTGGGGTCGAATCGACCGTGATCCAGCCGCCGGACTGCTTGGCGAAACCGTAGATCATCGACAGGCCTAGCCCGGTACCCTCTCCGACCGGCTTGGTCGTGAAGAACGGATCGAAGATACGACTCAAGAGCTCAGGGGGTATGCCGGTCCCGGTGTCGATCACACACAAAGATAGGTAATCACCTGGATCCAGATCCAGATTCTCGGCGGCGGGATCCTCGAAGTGGTGATTGGCGGTCTGGATGGTAATGCGGCCCCCGCCAGGCATCGCGTCCCGCGCGTTGATGCAGAGATTGAGCAGCGCGTTCTCCAGTTGGGGCGGATCGATCCGCGCATGCCAGAGCTCGGGTTCGGCGACGACCACGAGTTCGATCTCCGGACCCACCGTGCGGCTGATGAGGTCAGCCATATCCGCCACCAGTGCATTGACGTCCGTCGACCGCGGATCGAGCGCCTGCCGGCGCGAGAATGCCAGGAGGCGATGCGTCAAGGCAGCCGCCTTGCTGGAGGCGCCCAGGGCCGCGCCAATATAGCGATCCAGGTCTTTCAGCCGTCCCTGGTTGAGCCGCATTCTGAGCAGCTCCATGGCGCCATTGATGGCCGCCAGCAGGTTGTTGAAATCGTGTGCCAGGCCGCCGGTGAGCTGGCCCACTGCTTCCATCTTCTGGCTCTGGCGCAAGGCGTCCTCGGCAGCGGCCAAGGCCACCGCCTGCTCCTTGTCTTCGGTGATATCGCGCCCCACCGCAATAATGACGCCTTCCCCGGCCTGTGCGGTCCAGGAAATCCACCGGTAGTCACCGCCCTTGCGGCGATAGCGATTCTCGAACCCGGTGAATCGCATACCGTGCTCAATTACATCTATTGCACCCTGCTCTGTATGAGCGATGTCGTCAGGATGAATAAGGTCGAAAAAGCTCACGTCTATGAGCTCCTCTGGCAACCAGCCAAGGATCTCGCTCCAGGCCGGATTCGATCTGATGATGCGTCCCTCAGCGTCGGCTACCAGCATGAGATCGCCAGAGAGCCGCCAGAGACGATCACGGTCACGGGTCCGCTCGGCGACCTGCCCCTCCAGCGACGTTGCGAGCTGACGGAGTTGCCGCTTTGATCGCCGTCTTTCTATGGTCGCTTGGGCGAGCTTTGCCACGTCTGAGATGAAATTCAGCTCGTCCTCAGACCAGACGCGTGGCCGATCATTGTTGACGAACAAGACGGCTTCCAGCTTGCCCCCGTCGAAGAGCGGTATGTTGGCCAGTGCCGACACGGCTACCTCAGCAAAGGCCGCAGCACCGCGCCGGGTGCGGGGGTCAACGGCGACATCGTTGACCACGATCGCCTTACCCTCGTCGAGCCCGGTTAAGGCCTCGCCGTAGCTGTTCAGAAAATGTAGACCGGCGCCGGAGGGAATCCCCGGCGCCGTCCAATCGCGCTCAATGACCAGCGTCAGCCCACCCGGCTGGATGACCCCATAGCCGACTCGGCTCACCCCCAAGGTACGACCAGTGATCTCCGCCGCGAGATAAGCGATATCGGCGGCACTGTCTAAGTCATGTTGCCGAGTGCTCAGCTCGATCAGCGCGGCACGTTGAGCATCGCGGTGCTTCCGTGCAGTGATATCGGAAAACAGCACGGCAACCTGGTTGGGTGCCTGCTGCCCCAGGGGATAGGCATAGACGTCGTAGTGCCGATTATTCAGTGACGAGGCCAGGTGCTCGAAATGCACGGCCTTACCGGTAGCCAACATCTCGGCGTACCGCTCGGCCCAGGGAGACTCACCCTGAGGCGCCAGTTCACCCATCCAACGCCCGGTGATATCGGTCAGGCCCGTGATCTCGCCGAACGCCTTGTTCACCTTGAGGAAACGATAGTCCTCCGGTGCGCCCTGGTCGTTGCAGCGGACCTCGACGATGCAGAAGCCGATGGCAATGGCGTTGTAGAGGTTGCGGTAGTTCGCCTCCTGCTCAGCCACCTCCAGCTCGTTCAGCTTGGCCTGGGTGATATCGCGTGACACGGACAGGATCCGCCGGGGCTGACCAGCCTCATCGAAGATGGGTGTGACCTGAACATCCCACCATTTCGCGTTGCCCTTGAACGTCTTGGCCTCGCCTTGAAAGCGCCCCGTCCGCCCTTCACGCCCCGCCTGTAGCGCCCGCCTAGCATCCTCGTGCCCCTCACCCTCCCAGAAGTTCGGCCAAGGGCAGCCCTTGATCGAATTGAAGTCACTGACCTCCATCAGCGCCTGCCCGCCGTCGTTCATGTAGGCAACCCGTCCCTCAAGATCGAGAACCTTGATGCAGTCCCCTGAGGCAGCCAGGACGCTGCGCAGAAACGCGGAATCCGCCTTGTATTGTTCCGCGGCTGCAAGCTCGTGACGGAGGCGATCGATTTCAGTGGTAAGCGCGATAAGGGTTTGATCAGAGGTATTGGTTCGGCTGGTCATTAAGAGGGGCATGGGCAGGGAAGGATGACGCGCGGATTATCCGGCAGGACCGTGTTCACTTCCTGCGCGAGACGACAGATGGCGATACCGTCATACGAATGGCGAAGTCGCACTGCGCGACAGCGAGGCCCTGGAGACTCACATAACAGCAGGGGCCGACATGCGCCAAGACGTCTGACGGAGCCATCCATGACCAACCCTGGAAGCCTCCTTGCACATCCCCTCGCTGCTGCCGCGCCACAGCCATGACAGGCACGAACGGCAGCAACAACGGTGACCCGATCAGTCCCAAAGGAAATCACCTCACACGGGCAAGACGGTCCCAGTTACAGTGCAATCCTGCAGTCATAGCTGGCTCCCACCCCGTTAGTCACTTCAACCGCTCTCTGGCCAAGCCAGGACCGTCCCCGCCCGCTCAGCACCCGCGATTCTTGATAGACTGTTTCCCTCTCGCGGCGCAGTCGGATCAGGGCATAAACATTCACGCCCTGGCGCCTTCCCGCCGTGCCATCCTTCCCGTCTGCCGCCGAGCTCTATACGTTTTTTCCGAGTGCTTAGATTCAGCATTGAGCCAGGAAAAGCACGCTGAAACCGGGCAGAACAGTGCTACAAACGAAGTTTCCAGATGCTTGCCGAAACCGCCCTACCCCCAGCAACCATGCGCCCTGAGCCGTCCCGCCGCTTTTCCGTGGCGCCCATGATGGATCGGGCCGACTGAAGCTGAAACGCCCGTCTGGCGCGGTTTCCAGAGCCTCCCGCTTCGGCTCGTAGCAAATTTGCAGCAACGCCCTCTCCTTTCCCCGCCTTTTTCCCTCTCTCAGCCCCCAATCCGGCCTGTTCTTCATTGCATCAGCCAACGCCTGAGCGCGGGTGTGTGAGCGTTTACGAATGTGCGAAAGCCTCTGCGCGATCGACGGACCTTTTGCGCGTCTATTGGGCTGGATCCCGGATTTATGTTCGGCCAAGGGGATGGCGTTACTTCCGTTACCTAGACGCTTCTCACCGCGCCAAGGCCCGTCCTGCAAGGCTTCCAGCCAAACCGGCTGCCGTTACTTTTCCGTTACTTCACCGTTCCTAAGTAACAATTTTCACTGTTACTTTTGAAAAACTGAAAACCCCTATAAATCAATGGTTTGAGAAAAAGTAACGGCAATGGTAACGGCTGAGTAACGGTCGAAAAATCAGTCTCAAAGCCAGCAACAACGCGGGCTCCCACTGCCCTCTCGTACTCCAAGTAACGGAAGTAACGCCTCTCACCACCCCGTCTAGGAATCGGGCCGGATCACGTCAGAGGAAATGGGCTGGTGGTGCAGGGATTCGCAGGGTTTTTCGGGTCTGCAGAAACCGGTGCAGCGCCAGTGGCTGCGCGGGGCGGGCCCAGGTGCAGGGCTGCGGAAAAATGGAGACATTTAGCCCGCAGGCGTGGCGGGGGGACGACGGCGCGCGCCAGGTACAGTCTCGCGGAGTTCAGCCAGGCCGGCGGTTCATTGAACCCTCGTGAGCTCTTTCGAGGGCCTGGCGCGACACGCTCTCTTCCTTATGCGCTAGCACTAGCTACTCGCCGGACCGGTGGTGATAGTGGCCACTGAACGTAAGGTTTGGGTCGACCTCCCATGCCTGAGGCCATTCTGGTCTCTTTGAGAGGTAGTCGGATGATCATCGATATGCGTACCTGGGCCCGAATAGGCGCGTCAGGCGCAAGCCCCCGCACAACGGCCCCACTGTCGGTGCTGCAAAGCTCCATCAACAGCCTTCATTTGGCCAACCAGTCGCGGAAGGAACAACTTGAGCAGTTATCGGTACAGGCCGTTGAGCCCGATCCTATTGAACCGCCAAATCCCGACACGCCTGGTATTCCAGGAACAACGGATGCCGATAAAGATATCGATCCGGGTGAAGTCGATGACCAGGCCGGTGCAGGCGACCCCTTAAACCGTTGATACGAACGCGCTGGGGATCTTATTAACGCAGGCCTTTGCAGCTCCACTCTTGGCTGGCAAGGAAGCTTATCCGGTGCCGCAAAGATACAGTGGTCCATGCCTCCTCGGTGGTGGTGCGATGCTAAGAGCGGCAGTCATCTGACCCCTAACGGGGCATCCGAGGATAAAATATGTCCTTCTTCTTAAGCGGTATCGGAGACTTGCAGGTACTGCTGGACAATTGTCTTCAGCGCGAGCGTGACTATTTCAGTCAACCCGCAGGACAGCGTCGCTGCGCTGACCCATTCGTCTTCGTGCGAGCCGCACTTATTTACCGCAAGCGGCAGGACACGGGTGCCGAACGGGCAATCTGTGAGCGATGGGACCTCATCCTTCAAGATTTTGAGCGCCAGGCGCAGGCGGTAGAAATGTCCGGACGTGATAACGCCCTGGCTCTGCAGCTGCGTAGCCGCAAGCAGCTGCTAGAACGGCGCGACGCGACGCAGATGCGATTGCTGCCGCGGCAACGGGAGACTGGGTAGACGCCTGTTTCTGATCGACAAATCAGAACGAGTAGGTTCTCTATTGAGCTAGGCTAGATCTTCGCTTAGAGCTCAATTTGTAGTGTTGACCAACTCATACTGCCGGAAGCGGATCACCTCCTCACCCAGCCAGTCGTTGACTTGAGTCAGCCGTGCCTGCAGCGGCTCCAGCTCATTCGCCGCATACACCTCCGCAGCCTCCTTGATCGAACCGAATCCCCCTGCGTTCTGCGGCACGATCCCTATCAGCTGCGGCGGGATCCGCAGGCCGGCGAGCATGTCATCGCGGGTAATGCTCTTGATCGAGTTGAATTCGTCCTTCGCGGCCACCTCGCTGACCGGGATCAGTTGGATGCCGTCTTTCTTGCCGTTGGGGGCGTAGACGAAGAGGTTGCGGAAGTTGCCTGGGCCCTTGGCCGAGCGCAGTGCGGTTCGTAGGGAGTCGATGTCCTCCTCCTTCTGCGCGGCGTCGGTCATGTAGAAGATGAAGCCGGCATGGCTTCCGTTGTTGTAGTACTTCCGCCGAAACAGCGTGGCTGACTCGTTCAGCAGCGCGGACTGCATGGCCGCGAGCCACTCGGGCATGCCGTAGATCTCCTGGTTGATATCGGCCTCGCGCAGATGGCAGATGGTGCCCGGGGCGAATTCGTGTTCGTCCCGCCAGCCGCGCACCTGGAAGAACTGGTCGCCCTCGCCACGGCGCATGTACTTGGCCAACACCGGCTGCAGGCTGACCGGCGTACCCAGGCGCGACTGCCGGCGCTCCAGGTACGCATTGCCCGACCAGAGCCAGTCCAGGGCGAACTGCTCGAAAGCCCCGCGAGTCAGCAGCTTGTGCGGGATGAAGGTTCGGGCCAGAAGGTTGCGCTTGAACTTGAGGCCCGAGTCCAGATAGACGCTGGCCCGGGTGGCCTTGGCCAGGCCGTCGAGGGACAGCGGCGGGTCGTAGTAGCGACCGTTGAACCAGCATTCCAGGTAGTCGAAAACCTCGCGGCCCTCGAGCACCGGCGAGGGATCGCCGAAGGTGAAGGCCTCGACCGGGCCGGGCGCCGCGGTGGCCTGGACGGCCAGGCTGGTGGAATCGCTCATCAGTAGATCTCCATGACGCCGGTATTGCGGGCGGTCTGCCCTTCCAGCGGCTCGTTGTGCAGGGCATGAAAGAGGGCCCACGCGAGATCCGCGTGGCCGGTGGTGTCGTTGCGGCCGGCGGTATAGGTGAACTGGCGGCCGCTGGCGGTGGTGGTCTTGCGAATGGCCATCAGCGACTGGGCGACGTCTGTCCAGCCGGCGTCGAATTCGAGCCGGCCGTTCTTGATCACGTCGTAGGCCTTGAGCACCAGGCGGGTCTTCACCTCGGGCGAGTAGCTGAAGGTGGTCACGCCCGGGAAGAATTGCTTCACCAGCTGGGCCACGCCGCTGCCCATGCCGGTGACATCGATGCCGATATAGGTCACCCAGTAGCGCTGGCAGACCTGGCGGATCGCTTCGGCCTGGGCGGCGAAGTCCATCCCGCGGAACTGGTGGCGCTCGAGCACGCGGAACTTGCCGCCCGGTACCGCTGGCGGCGCGACCACCACCAGGCCGGCGGTGTCGCCAGTCTCGGCCGGGTCATAGCCGACCCAGACGGGGCGCTCGCCCAGGGGGCGAGCTGCAAACGGTTTGTAGTCCTCGGCCCACTCGACCCAGCTGTCCACCATGCAGGGCTGCAGCATGGCCAGGGGAAAGATGCTCGCGCCATCATCGACGAACTGGCACATCAGCAGGTTCTGGAAGGCTTCGGCCGAGTACTCGAGCTTGAGCTCTTCTAAGTCGAACAGGTCGCAGCCGCGCGCCTCGGCGTTCAGGATGGTGACGATCTGCCGCCAGATCCGGTCCTCGCACAGCCGGCCCTCCTGCAGGGCGTCGTGGGAGACGTCCAACTTGAGGTGCTGGGCGACGGGCTTGCCCTTGTTGAAGCGCTCGCCGGTCCAGAAGGTATAGGCCTCGTGGGCCATGGAGCTCGGGGTCGAGAAGTAGGTCCGGCGGTATTGCTTCTGCATGGCCATGCCGCTGGCCACCTTGTTCAGCTCCTCAAAGCGGAAGGTCCAGAAGAATTCGTCGAAGTAGAAGTTGCCGTGGTAGCCCTGGGCGGTGCGAGCATTGGTACCCAGGAAGTGCAGCTCGGCGCCGTTGGCCAGGATGATCGGATCGCCGGTCACATCGACGCCACAGACCTCCCTGGCGAAGGCCTGGATATACGCCTTGAAGATATGCGCCTGATTCTTGCTGGCCGAGAGGAAGATCTGGTTGCGCCCGGTGATCAGGGCATCCAGAAACGCCTCGCGGGCGAAGTAGTAGGTGGCGCCGATCTGCCGGCTCTTGAGGATAGCGCGGGTCCGCTGCTGGCCTGCTCGGTACCAGTCAAGCTGGTACCCGAAGCACTGGTCGCGGAAAGCGCTCTCAAGGGCCTCGATCTGCTCCTCAGTGAATTCGTTGCGCGCAGCCTTCTTCTTCGGCCCGGCATTGCGGTTGTCCAGCTTGGGATTGAGCTCAGCCTCGGTACCGCCGCCCTGGAAGCGCTGGATCCGAGCCTGGCGCTCCAACTGGCGGTGGAGCAGATCGATCTCCTTGAAGTCGCCGCCGGTCTTGCCGTCCTTGAGGATCAGCTGCACCAGGCGCGCCTCCAGGGCGCCGCCGATTCGCTCGACGTTGTCGGCCCGGTCCCATTCGTCCCTGGCTTTCCAGCTGTGGACGGTCTTTTCCTTCTCCTCGATCGCCTCGGCGATCTCCGTCACCCGCCAGCCCATCCAGTACAGATGCTTGGCGCGCCGCCGCACGTCCATCATCAGGTCGGTGGACGGGGCGGCCGCCGGCGTTTCGGCCGGGCTTGGCAGTGGCGAGGAATCGGATAGGCTTTTCATGGCCGCCAGACTGCCGCCCTGATCCCCTCCTCCATAGCGCGCGACCGTGTACCGCGCGCGCCTACAAAACCCCTTCGTTGCTGGGACGCGCGCGCGTCCCGACCATGCCCCTCATCGCCCAAGCACTCCCGCTAAGCCTCTGAGGATCCCCGGCATGGCCGACCCCAAGACCCCCAAACTCCGCTCTCCTTTCTTCCGTGTTGCCGTCGAAGGTGCCACCAGCGATGGCCGTCAGATCGAGCGCGCCTGGATCGAGCAGGCCGCGGCCAGCTACAACCCCAAGACCTACGGCGCTCGCATTTGGATGGAGCACATCCGCAGCAGCGTGGCGGACAGCCCCTTCAAGGCCTACGGCGACGTGGTTGCAGTCAAGGCCGAGGAGGTCGAGATCAACGGCCAGAAGAAGCTGGCCCTCTTCGCCCAGATCGAGCCCACCGCCGACCTGGTGGCCCTGAATAAGGCCAAGCAGAAGATCTACACCTCGATCGAGATCTCGCCCAAGTTCGCCGACACCGGCGCCGCCTACCTGGTCGGCCTGGGCATCACCGACAGCCCGGCCAGCCTGGGTACCGACGTGCTGTCCTTCGCCGCGGCCAACCCCGCCGGCAACCCCTACGCCGACCGCAAGCAGCACGCCGACAACCTCTTCACCGTGGCCGAAGAGACAGCCCTGACCTTCGCCGAGATCGAGGACAAGCCCAGCCTGGGCGCCCTGCTCTTCGCCAAGGTGACCGAGCTGCTCAAGGGCAAGGAAGCGCAGACCCAGGGCGAGTTCGCCCAGTTCGGCGCCGCCGTCACCGCGGTGGCTGAGCACGTCCGCGAGCAGGACAGCCGCTTCACCAACGCCGAAACCGCTTTCGCCGAGCTGGCCTGCAAGCATGCGCAGCTGCAGGCCGACTTCACCGCCCTGCAGGTGCAGCTGAGCCAGACCCAAGACCCCAACCAGACCAAGCGCCCTCCGGTCACCGGCGGCGATGGCAAGACCCTGACCGACTGCTGATCAGCCGTTCACTTTCCCGGAGAGATCCATGCGTAACGATACCCGTGCCCTGTTCAACCAATACCTGGCCCAAGTCGCTGCCCTGAGCGGTGTGTCCTCGGCAGGCGCCACCTTCGCTGTCGACCCCACCGTCCAGCAGAAGCTGGAAACCCGCATCCAGGAGTCCAGTGACTTCCTGAGCAAGATCAACATCATCGGCGTCGACGAGTTGCTCGGCCAAAAGGTCGGCCTGGGCGTCTCCGGCACCATCGCCAGCCGTACTGACACCACCGGTACCGCCAGCCGCACCCCGCGCGACGTGTCCAGCACCGACAAGCAGGACTACAAGTGCGAGAAGACCGACTTCGACACCGCGATCCCCTATTCCCTGCTGGACGCCTGGGCCAAGTTCCCGGACTTCCAGGCGCGCCTGCGTGACGCCATCGTCAAGCGCCAGGCCCTGGACCGTCTGATGATCGGCTTCAACGGCACCAGCGCTGCGGCCACCACCAACCGCGCCACCAACCCGCTGCTGCAGGACGTGAACATCGGCTGGCTGCAGCAGTACCGCAACAACGCGCCCCAGCGCGTGCTGAAGTCCGGGAAGACCGCGAACAAAATCGTGATCGGCACCGGCGCCGACGCCGACTACAACAACCTGGATGCCCTGGTCTTCGACGCGGTCAGCAACCTGATCGACCCCTGGTACCGCAAGGATCCGGGCCTGGTGGTGATCCTCGGCCGCGACCTGGTCCACGACAAGTACTTCCCCCTGGTCAACCGCGAGCAGGCACCCAGCGAGAAGCTGGCCACCGACCTGATCCTGGCTCAGAAGCGCATGGGCGGCCTGCAGCCGGTCGAGGTCCCCTACTGCCCGGACAGGGGCATGCTCATCACCTCGCTCGAAAACCTGGCGATCTACTTCCAGACCGGTGGCCGTCGCCGCTTCGTCAAGGAAGCGCCGGAGAAGAACCGTATCGAGAACTACGAGTCGAGCAACGACGCCTACGTGATCGAGGACTACGGCTTCGGCTGCTTGATCGAGAACATCGAGACGGGCGTATAAGCCATGGCCTCCTCTCCCGCGAAACGGCACTTCCTGGCAGCTGCAGCGGCAATCGCCGCTGCTGCAGTCGGGCCGGCCGACAGCATGGCGGGCCGTACCGTGTACGAGCAGCAGCTGGCCCAGCTGCTGCAGGACCGGCTGCGACTCAAGCAGGTGCAATCCACTCAGGCCAAGGCCGAGCTCAAGCGGCAGCTGCTCGGCGCCTACGCCGACTATGTCAGCGGCGTGCTCGAGGGCGGCAACGGCGCCCAGGACGAGGTGCTGGTCACCGTGATGATCTGGCGCATCGATGCCGGTGAGTTCGCCGGCGCCCTGGACATCGCCGCCTATGTGCTGCGCCACGGCCTGCTGATGCCCGATCGCTTCGAGCGCACCCCAGGCTGCCTGATCGCCGAGGAAGTGGCCGAGGGCGCACTGGCGGCGCAGAAGGCCGGCCAGACCTTCGACCTGGACATCCTGGTCCGCACTGCCGTGCTCACCGATGGGCACGACATGCCCGACGAGGCGCGCGCCAAGCTCTATCTGGCCATCGGCCGGGCCGAGCTCACCGACGTCGACGAGGATCGACCAGGTCGCCCGGGCCAGTTGGTCTCGGCCATCGAGATGCTGCGCAAGGCGATCGGCCTGCACGACCGCTGCGGCGGCAAGAAAGACCTGGAACGGGCCGATCGCCTGGCCAAGAAACATGCCGCCCCTGGCGGCTAACCGAGCGGTCCCCCGCAACCCCGCCGGCTCGGGGCGGATCGGCCAGGCCTAGCCTGGGACCGTGAAGCCCCGACCACCGGCGACCCATTCGAGAGCAGCACCATGAGCGGATTCGTTGCAGGCGGCACCGTCGCCAGCGGTCAGGTTGTGTCCGATCCCTTCTGGCCAGCGATCGAGCTGGACCAGGTCCGCGCGCGGCTGCGCATCGACGGCAGCGTCAGTACCGAGAAACTCAAGGCGGCTGTGATCAAGGCAGCCATCAGCGTCAATCGCGAGCTCGCGGGCTTTCGCTTCGCCCAGGTCACCGGCGGCTACCCCACCCTGGCCGCTGTACCTGGTACCCAGATCGACGGGATCAGCGAGCGCGCTCACCTGTACCTGAGCGCGATCGATGCTGCCACCGCGGCCGAGGTGGTCGAGCGGTACCGCAGCTACGACAGCACCGCCAAGGGCGACAAGGACGCCGAGGCGCAGACCCCTACCATCGACGACTACCGACGCGATCAGCGCTGGGCCATCCGCGACTTCCTGGGCCTGGCCCGGACCACCGTGGAGCTCATCTGATGGCCACCGTCGTGCGCGCACAGCAAGGCGACACCCTGGACCGGATCTGCCTGCGGCATTACGGGCGCACCCAGGACGTCACCGAGACCGCGCTCGAAGCCAACCCGGGCCTGGCTGAGCTGGGCCCCATCCTGCCGATCGGCACCCCAATCACCCTGCCAGACGCACCCGCCCAGGTCTCTGCCGGCATCGCCGCGCAGCAGCCGGTCAGCCTCTGGGACTAGATGAGAAACATCATGCCTGACCGTCCTGACTCCTGGGCCTGGTTCGCCACCTGGCTCGAACACAACTGGCCCGCCCTCTACGCCGCCATGGTTGCCTGCGTCATCGCAGGCCTCCGAATCGCCTACAGCGGCGGCACCCTGCGCCGCGTGCTGCTCGAGGCGCCCCTCTGCGGCGCCCTGGCCCTGGCCGCAAGCCATGGCCTCTCCCTGCTAGGCATCCCTGCCAGCACCGGCCCCTTCTGGGGCGGAATCATCGGACTGCTGGGCGTCGAGGGCACTCGCGCTGCGGCTAAACGCTTCGTCGAACGCAAGGTAGAAACGCAATGAACCAGCCCAAGATCCTGATCATCGGCGCCCACGGCCTGGCCGTGCGCGACCTGCAGAAAGCCCTGGCTGCGGCCGGCTTCACCGTCGACCTGGACGGCGACTTCGACGAAGGTACCGAGCACGCCGTCGAAGCCTTTCAGCGCTCTGTCGGCCTGGTCGCCGATGGCATCGCGGGCCCGAAGACCTTCGCTGCCCTGCTGGGCAAGCGCGACCCGCTGCACCTGGGCTTCGCCGACCTCGAGCTCGCCGCCAAGACCTTGGGCGTCCCCGTCGCTGCCGTCCAGGCGATTAACGAAGTCGAGTCCAAGGGCGAAGGCTTCCTGGACAACGGCAAGGTGGTGATCCTGTTCGAGCGCCACGTCTTCTACCAGCGCCTGGTCAAGGCCCACGGCCAGGCCGAGGCCGATCGCCTGGCCGCGCTCAATCCGAACCTGATCAACCCGAAGTCCGGCGGCTACGCCGGCGGCGCGGCCGAGTGGCAGCGTTTGACCTCGGCCCGGCAGATCGACGAGGCCTGCGCGCTGGAGTCGTGCAGCTGGGGCCTGTTCCAGGTCATGGGCTACCACTGGCAGAGCCTGGGCTATGCCAACGTCCAGGACTTCGTCACCCGCATGCAGACCAGCGAAGCCGAGCAGCTCGAAGCCTTCGTCCGCTTCGTCAAGGCGGAGCCCGCGCTGCTCAAGGCGCTCAAGGCTGGCAAGTGGGCGGACTTCGCTCGCGGCTACAACGGCCCGGCCTACACCCGCAACCTCTACGACGTGAAGCTCGAGCGCGCCTTCGCCCGCTACAGCGCCGCCGCCCCGGCTAAGGACGCCGCATGATCACCATCGATGCTGCGCAGCGCATCAAACCGGTCGACGGCGACGTCTTCGTCTTGCCAGCCGGTGCCTCGATCGAGGACGCGGAGTACCTGGCCGAAGCCATCCAGGCCGCAAAGCCCGGGGTCCGCGCCGTCGTCGTAATGGGTGACCTCGAGCACCTGGACCAGGCGGCCATGGGCCGTGCTGGCTGGTACCGCCGATGATCAGCTGGAAGGAGAAGGCGCTCTTCGCGCTCGCCCTGGCCCTGACGATCGCCGTGCTATGCCTGACCCTCTATGCGCAGGGCCTGCGCATAGACCAGGCCAACCAGAAGCGCGAGGCCGCCGAGGACCAGGTCACCCAGTTGACCGGCGAGCGCGACCACCTTACCGCCACCCTCACCCAGCAGCGGGCCGCCCAGGCCCAGCTGCAGACCACCCAAACCGACCTGCGCCGCGAGATCGATGTCCGCAAGCGCCGGATCCAGGAGCTCAAAGATGAAAACGCCGACCTCAAGGCTTGGGCTGGCCAGCCTCTGCCTGCTGCTGCTCGCCGGCTGCGTCAACGGCCCGTCCTCACCGGAGCCACGGCTTACCGTGAGTGGCTGTCCAGTGGTAACGCGCTGCCAGCTGCCGTCGACCGCCCCGCGCAATAACGGCGAGCTCCTGGACGACAGCGAAGCCCTGGAAGCTGCCTGGGCCGACTGCGCCGCTCAGGTCGATATGGTCTATGACGCCCAGCAGGCCCGGCCATGAACAAGCCCGAAAGCCTCCGCGCCCACTTGCTCGCCGCCGTCCCAGAGCTGCGCCACAGCCCTGACCGGCTGCTGGTCTTCATCGACAAGGGCAAGCTGCGCTGCACCGCCGCGGCCAGCCTGTCCTGGGAGTACGGCTACGAGCTGCAGATCATCCTCACCGACTTCGCCGGCCACCCGGACGCCGTGATGCTGCCGCTGCTGGCCTGGGTCCGGACGAATCAGTCCGAGCTGCTGGCCAACCTGGACAAGTCCGCCCAGGGCATCGGCTTCGAGGCCGACATCCTGGATAACTCCAAGGTGGACCTGGCCATCACCCTGCCGCTCACCGAGCGCGTGGTCGTGAAACGGCAACCGGACAGCACCTACCAGCTCGAGCACGTCCCGGAGCCGCAGTACACCGAGTACCAGGAGCCAGGCACCTGGCAGGTCTTCGCCGACGGCGAGCTGCTGGCCGAATGGCAATCGGGATCCGCCGGCGACGCCCTGGCCCTGGAAACGCCGCACCCAGGCCGCAGCCGTGGCTGACCTCGAGGCGCTGGAGACCTGGCTCTCGCCGCTCCTGCAGAAGCTGGATGGCCGCGGCCGGGCCCAACTGGCCCGCAAGGCTGCCCAGCAGCTGCGCCGCAGCCAGCAGCAGCGGATCCGCGCCCAGGTCAACCCAGACGGCTCGCCGTTCGAGGCGCGAAAGCCGCGGGATCTGCGTGGCAAGAAGGGCCGCATCAAGCGGCGAATGTTCGAGAAGCTCAAGATGGCCCGCTATCTCAAGGCCAAGGGAACGCCGCAGCAGGCGGTGATCGGCTTCGCCGGCCGCGTCTCCCGCATTGCCCGCGTCCACCAGTACGGCTTGAGAGACCGCGCTGACAAACGTGCTCCATATGTGCAATATGCTCGACGCGAGATACTTGGGCTGACTGAAAAAGAAATCGGCGATATTGCAGGCGAGATTATTTCTGCTTTAGCCCCCTGAATATAGGTATCGGAACCATCTCGATCTTACCTGTATCGCCTGAATAATAGCTTTGATAAAACGAAAAGCCGGGCCTACCCACTTCCTCACACTTCTTCTGGATCATCGAAACTATTTCCCGACGTTTATTTGGCGGGGTTCGCATTCCGAATATTATTCCTTCCAAGTCCTCAAATCTATACTTTAACAGCCGATCTTCTTTATTCGAAAAATCCAACTCCATTCCATAGAGCAATAATCTATGCTCGTCCTCGTGACTCCAATCATTTAACTTCTTAGTAATAGAACGCCGAAATGAATCCCAATAACCACTTCTAAAATCGTCGCTGTCGTCTACTTTTGCCACAGCTGAAAAAACCCCGGAAAACGAATACCAGTCCGTATCCAGAACCGGCACCGGAAGCCTCCCAAGACTATTAAAAAAGTCAACCTTTACGTGCTTCGCGACATAATCAATTTTGTGGAATTGCATTCTAGAATAGTTGCAGCCCGACCTCTCAACTATCGAGCCGTCAGGATTCTTTCTGGCACCTTGCCAACCCTTCTTCAATAGCTCAATACCGGGCTCTCCATTAGCAACATCAGCATTAAAAATCAGACATACACCGCTATAGTTATCACCATACGTTCCCCATACTGATGCGTTTCTATAGTCCCCCATGAAACATGCCGCATACCACTGAGGATAAATCAGTCGCCTTATCTCCCTGAGAAATACAGAGGGAAACTCACGGACAAATAGCCTGATCATGTCATTGCCTTCAGCAGGCAAGTCGTCTAAGTATGTATTGCGACTTTCGCCAAAGTGCTTCGCTGCTGCGAAAATACTTTGCAGAATTGAGTCCTTTCCTGCGCTATCGATCTTCTCATAAAGCTCTTCAGCGAAGTCGTTTGAAAATCGCAAAGCAAGATCTTTGAAACGCTCCACCGAAGGAGGTAGAAGCCCTCTCTTTTGCATGACATCAAGAGTGGCTGAATAGGCCAAATCATGAATCGTCTCAAGATGGAAAAACACTTCCTCCTCAGTACATTCAGTCCGCCTGCTAGCAAGTACGTTGACAAGTTTATCGACTGCACCACAACTAAAAAATAGAGTCGAAATCTCTTCAAATAATAACCGTGCATCCTCTGTCGCGAAGTGCTGTGTAAAGTGCATCATGAAGTAATTGACTTTCTCTAGGCTTTCGACATCCTTCGTCAACCTGGAAAACAAAAAGCAATTGCTAAAAACGCGCAAGTAGTGCCTGAATAAATTCTTCCAAAGTACGTGATCCCCCTTCCAGAAAATATCCGCATATCCCTCCATAGGGTCATTCAGATATTTTGGATGCGGGAAAAATATAGTCTGAGTTGCCAACTCTCCTTCTGGACCAAGCAAACGTTTCAGCGGCCTAAATCGATAGAATCTTCTACGCTCAGCTCCAGCCTTGTCATCTAGTTTCAAAATCACGTCCTTCTTTCGCTCACGCCTAACTTCTATTTTGTAGAGAGCATTCTTACAAAACAGTGTAGCTGCAACGGCGTAGCACTCTAGCCATTCTCCGCGGCATGACCGACATCGCCGCCCTCTCCCGCCTCATCGAGAACCTGATCCGCCTCGGCACCATTGCCGAGGTCGACCATGGCAGTCTCCAAGACATGCGCCCTGCCCGCGTTCGGGTTCAGAGTGGCGACCTGCTGACGGGCTGGCTGCCCTGGACCGCCCTGCGCGCCGGCACCACGCGCGACTGGGATCCACCCACCGTGGGCGAGCAGGTCCTGGTCCTAAGCCCCAGCGGCCAGACCGCCCAGGGCGTCGCCATCACCGGCCTGTTCAGCGCGCTCATCCCTGCCAACGGCGATCGCGCCGGCCTGCACCGCCGCACCTACCCGGACGGCGCCGTGCTCGAGTACGACAGCGAAACCCACCAGCTGCTGGCCACCCTGCCCGCCGGCGGCCGGGTCGAGATTGTCGCCCCGGGCGGCTTCAAGCTGCAGGGCGACGTGGACATCGACGGCCTGGTGACCGTGACCCGCGACGTCGTCGCCGCCGGCATCAGCCTGGTCAAGCACCCGCACGGCGGCGTCCAGGCCGGCAACGCCAAGACCGGAGCGCCCACGCCATGATGAGCCGCGCCACCGGTCTCGCCGTCACCGAGCTCGAGGAGCTCCAGCAGTCCGTCGGCGACATCCTCACCACGCCGATCGGCACCCGCGTGATGCGCCGTCCCTATGGCTGCGACCTGTTCGGCCTGATCGATCAGCCGTTCAACGACGCCACCGCGCTGCAGGCCAAGGCCGTGGCCGTGATCGCCCTCATGCGCTGGGAGCCGCGGCTCAACCTCACCCGCATCGCGCTCACCTTGGGCGATGCCCCGGGCCAGGCCTTCGTCGACCTGGAGGGCTACAGCACCGTCACCAACGCCGCCGTCAGCCTGCGCGCCCCCTTGGTCTTTGGAGGCCTCGCATGATCGACCTTTCCCTCCTGCCGTTGCCCGACGTCGTCGAGTCCCTGGACTTCGAGACCCTGCTGGCCGCCCGCAAGGCCCGCCTGGTCAGCCTGTACCCGGCTGTCGAGCAGGCCAATATCGCCGCGCGCCTGGAGCTGGAGTCGCAGCCGCTGAACAAGCTGCTCCAGGAGAATACCTACCGCGAGCTGATCCTCCGCCAGCGCATCAACGACGGCGCCAAGGCGGTGATGCTGGCCTACGCCACCGGCGCGGACCTGGAGAACGTCGCCGCCTGGTACGGCGTCAAGCGCCTGCTGGTGACGCCGGCCGACAATAGCGTCACCCCGGCCATCCCCGCCGTCTATGAGACGGATGATCGCCTGCGGTACCGGACCCAGCTCGCCCTGGAAGGCTTCACCACCGCCGGCCCGCGCAACGCCTACCGCTATCACGCGCTGTCCGCCTCGGCCAAGGTCAAAGACGTGGCCATCCTGCGTCCCATCCAGGGCACCGTGCGGGTCGTGGTCCTGAGCACCGAAGGCGACGGCACGCCGAGCGCCGCACTGCTGGCCACCGTGACCGCGGCGCTCAACGACGAAGACGTCCGGCCACTCTGCGACACCGTCGAAGTGGTCGCCGCCGAGATCCTGCCCTACCAGGTGGCGGCCACCCTAGTCTTCTACAGCGGCCCGGATATGGCCGTCGTGCAAGCCGCGGCCCTGGCCAAGGCGAAGGTCTACGTGGCCGAGCGCCACGCCATGGGCCAGGACGTCTCCCGCTCGGGACTGTTCGCCGCGCTGCATCAGAGCGGCGTGCAGAACGTCATCCTGACCAGCCCGGCCACCGACCTCGAGGTCGCCCAGCACCAGGCCGCCTACTGCACCGGCATCACCCTGACCCAGGGCGGCACCGATGAGTAGCGTCCTGCTGCCGCCCAACAGCCTGCCGCTGGAGCGCGCGATCGCTGCCAGCGGCGCCGGCATCGATGCGCTGCCGGTCCCGATCCGCGATCTGTGGAACCCCTGGAAGTGCCCGGCCGCGGTGCTGCCCTGGCTGGCCTGGGCGGTATCGGTCGACGACTGGGACATCAACTGGGGCGAGGACGCCAAGCGCCAGATCATCGCGGATTCCGTCACCGTCCACCGGCACAAGGGCACCCGCGGCGCCGTCCGCCGCGCCCTCACTAACCTGCTCGGCTCCGAGGCCTTCACCCTCATCGAGGGCGCCACCGGCGGCCTCTACAACGCCAGCCGTACCTACAACGGCGACAACTTCTACGGCCACGACGAGCACTGGGCCAAGTACAGCGTGTACGTCACCCAGCCTATCAGCGTGGCCCAGGCCGCGCGGATCCGCCAAACCCTCGCCGACGTCGCCCCGGCGCGCTGCGAGCTCATTGCCCTCAACTTCACCGCTGCGCTCAACGATCACAGCGGCACCTTCCGTTACGACGGGACCTTTACCTACGGAGTCGCTTGATGACGAACCTCACCGAAAAAGAGCAGTGGGAGGATGGCGTCTACCAGATCGAGAAAACCGATCCGGTAGTCGGCGGCCCCGAAGGGCTCTCCAACCGCCAGGGCCAGCAGCTGGCCAACCGCACCAAGTACCTCAAGGGCCTGGTGGATTCGCTGCTCAATGGCACACGCAGCGCCGCGCTGGCGGCCAAGCTGGCCACCGCCCGCGCGGTCAAGCTCACCGGCGACGCCACCGCCGCCGGCAGCTTCGATGGCAGCGCTGATCTGTCCCTGACCGTGACCCTGGCCGACACCGGTGTCGCTGCCGGGACCTATGGTGGCGTCACGCTCGACAAGAAGGGGCGCGCCACCGCCGCCACCACCTTCCTGCCCGTCGCCAACGGCGGCACCGGCAACGGATCTGGCCAAGCACCCAGCGCCACCAAGCTGGCCACCGCCCGGACCATCAACGGCGTGCCCTTCGACGGCACGGCGAACATCGCCATCACCGACGACAGCAAGGCACCGCTCAACTCGCCGGTGCTGACGGGCGACCCGCGTGCTCCAACCCCGGCCGCCGGCGACAATGACACCAGCATTGCCACGACGGCCTTCGTCCAGGCGACGGTCGCCGCCCTGGTCAATGGCTCGCCGGAAGCGCTCAACCAGCTCAACGAGCTGGCGGCTGCCCTGGGCAACAACCCGAACTACGCCACCGATATGGCCACGGCGCTGGGGCTCAAGGCCAACAGCGAGTCGCCGAACCTGACCGGTACGCCCAAGGCGCCCACGGCAGGCATCGCCACCAACACCACCCAGATCGCTACGACCGCCTTCGTCCAGGCCTTGCTGGCCGCGTATGGGCTGGCTGGCTATGAGCCGGTGCAAGGCAACACCACCAATCTCAACGCCGCGCCCGTTGGCGGGCTGATGCGCTGCGAAGGCGCCGCGTCGAATGCCGCCACCTACAACTGGCCGGTGACCGGTGCGGCCGATGCCACCCAGGTTGCGTTCGAGGTCTTCACCCATGGCCTGGGCGGTGCCTATGCACGCCTTACTCAGTACGCCACCGAAATCTTCGGCAGCGCCGGCGGCCGCGGACGGACGTTCGTTCGCGTGCGGCACGATGGCAACTGGTTCCCCTGGCGGGAGAACGTCTTCGTTGACCAGTTGGCCAAGGTGGCGACGGGTGGCCGATTCGCCGATCTCGCAGGCGAGGTCAGCCACTGGATAGCAGGCAAGTCGCCGGCGAGCGGCTGGAAAAGCGTTTACCTGCAGAACCAGGAGCCCACCGGCCACGTTGCCCTGGAAGTGGCCAACAGCGGCGGCTATATCGTGGCGTCCTATCAAGCGGTCCAGGACAACGCCGGCGGCTGGGGCATACGTTTCTACTACACGCCGCCTGGTGATACCGCCAAGGATCGCCGAGTCGGCTGGCTCGGCATCTCCACCGCAGGCGAGGTCCAGCTGGGCGGTGCCTCGCTGCCAGCAGGCCGTACCGGCCAGATCCTCACCAGCGAAGGCGACCAGGGCATCAACGGCCTCAAGCGCTTCAACGGCGAGGTTCAGTCGACCAACTCCAACGCCTGGCGTCAGTGCGGCAGCGATTACGGCACCTTCTGGCGTAACGATGGGACTGCGCTGTACCTGCTGCTGACCAACAAGGGCGATGCCTACGGCGCCTGGAACAGCCTGCGGCCCTTCGCTGTGAGCCTGTCCACCGGAAGGGTGGCCATGTCCGCGGGCCTGGAGACGCTGACCGTTGCCTCCGGCGACCGTAGCAACAACGCCGCATCCACTCGCTGGGTCGGCAATGAGATCGGCGATCGGGTCGGTGCTATCGACTTCTTCCCAATGAGCGCGGCACCGGGCGGTTACCTCAAAGCCAACGGCGCACTGGTCAGCCGCACGACCTATGCGGCCCTTTTTGCGGCGATCGGCACCGCCTTCGGCCCGGGGGACGGGTCGACCACGTTTGCCCTGCCCGATCTGCGCGGCGAATTCCTGCGCGGCTGGGACGACGGACGCGGCGTCGACGGCGGCCGAATGATCAATAGCAACCAAGCCAGCCAGAACCTGAACCACTCGCACACGGCAACCGCCGCGAATGCAGGCGCTCACAGCCACACGACGTCGGTGAAAGGCGACCGCGCGCCTGAGGGCGCTGGGAACCTGGTCTATGGCGATGAGAATTACTACAACGACAACGTGGTGCTGCCGTCCTCGGTAGCCGGCGATCACACGCACGCCATCACCGTTGCTGCCTCGGGTGGCACTGAGGCGCGCCCGCGCAACGTGGCCATGCTGGCCTGTATCAAGTACTGAGGATTAGCACCGTGACCAACGACAACATAGCGCCCTATACCGACCTGCAGCTGGACAACGCCGAGGACCAGGACCTCGCCCCCTGGTGGATCAGCCAGATCGCGCCCCAGGCGTTCAACATCGATCCCGCCACGGGCGAATACCTCGGCACCTGCCAGGCCGATCCCAGCCCCCTGGAGCCGGGCGTCTGGCTACTACCGGCGCATAGCGTCACTGATGCCCCGCCAATCGCGGGCCAATGCCAGGCGGTCGTGCGCGAAGACGGCGCCTGGACTGTGGTCGCCGACCACCGCGGTAGCACCGTCTACCACACTGCCACTGGCGAGCCGCGCACCTGGTTGCTACTGGGTGCCCTGCCAGCCGAATACACCCTGACCGCGCCCGAGTCGGCTTACGACAAATGGGCGGATGGGCAGTGGCAGCTGGATGAGGCAGCGAAACTGGCCGCGGCCAAGGACCTGGCCACCCGCAAGCGTGCCCTGCTGCTGCAGTACGCCAGCACTCAGGTCAACGCCCTGCAGGATGCCGTGGACCTGGAGATTGCCAGCGACGCCGAGACAAAGGCCCTCAAGTCCTGGAAGACCTATCGGGTGCTGCTCAACCGCGTGGACACCATCGGCGCCGTCCCAGCCGAAAGCGACTGGCCAGCCAGCCCCAGTCCTGCGGCCACCGATCGCTACCTCAGCGCCCAGGGCTACCAGGAGCCCACTCGGGCCGCCTGATGGCGGTCGGCATTTTGTAGCTACCTCCGCTACAACTCCCGCCCCGCGACCCGCGCGCGCGGATCCGCCAGCCTGTGCAGCGTCACCTACCCACCTGCGCAGGCAACCCCTCATGGCTGACTACCATCACGGCGTGCGTGTCCTCGAGATCAATCAGGGCACCCGCTCCATCTCCACCGTTTCCACCGCCGTCATCGGCATGGTCTGCACCGGCAGCGATGCCGATGCCGCCGCATTCCCACTCAACACCCCGGTACTGCTGACCAACGTCCAGGGCGCTGTCGGCAAAGCCGGCACCAAGGGCACCCTGGCCGAGTCGCTGCAGGCGATCGCCGATCAGTCCAAGCCCGTTACCGTCGTGGTACGCGTCGAAGACGGCGCCAATGCGGCCGAGCTGCAGAGCAACATCATTGGCGGCGTGGCCGCGGGCCGTTACACCGGCATGAAGGCCCTGCTCGCGGCCAAGGCCCAGCTGGGCATCACGCCGCGCATCCTGGGCGTGCCCGGGCTCGACACCCAGGCCGTCACCACCGCGATGGTGGCCATCGCCAAGCAGCTGCGCGGCTTCGTCTACGCGAGCTGTAACGGCTGCGCTACCAAGGAAGAGGCCGTCGCCTACCGCAACCAGTTCGGCGCCCGTGAGCTGATGCTCCACTGGCCGGACTTCCTGGCCTGGTCCACCGCCCAGAACGCCACCGTGACCGCCAACGCGACCGCCCGGGCCCTGGGCCTGCGCGCTCAGCTGGACCAAAGCACTGGCTGGCACAAGACCCTATCCAACGTGGCCGTGGATGGCGTGACCGGCATTAGCAAGGACGTCTTCTGGGATCTGCAGAACACCGCGACCGACAGCGACTACCTCAACGGCAACGAGGTCACCACGCTGATCAACCACGACGGCTACCGCTTCTGGGGCTCGCGCACCACCAGCGAGGACCCGCTCTTCGCCTTCGAGAACTACACCCGCACCGCCCAGGTGCTGGCCGACACCATGGCCGAGGCGCACTTCTGGGCCAATGACCGTCCCATGCACCCGAGCCTGGTGCGCGACATCGTCGAGGGCATCAATGCCAAGTTCCGCGAGCTGACCTGCCAGGGCTACCTGCTCGGCGGCGAGTGCTGGTACGACGCTGACGCCAACGAGAAGGAGACGCTCAAGGCCGGCAAGCTCTTCCTGGACTACGACTACACGCCGGTCCCGCCGCTGGAAGACCTGACCCTGCGCCAGCGCATCACCGACCGCTTCCTGGTCGACTTCGCCAGCCGCGTCAACGCCTGATCCCCACCCTAAATATCCGGCGCCCCCTGGGGCGCCCTCTGGAGAGCTGCCCCCATGGCCATGCCCCGCAAACTCAAGAACATGATGCTTTTTAACGATGGCCACTCCTACGCGGGTATCGCCAAGTCCTGCACCCTGCCGACCCTCGGCCGCAAGATGGAAGCCTTCCGCGGCGCCGGCATGAACGGCCCGGTCAAGGTAGACCTGGGGATGTCAGACGACGGCCTGCAGCTGGAGTGGACCCTCGGCGGCCTGGACCTCATCGCCCTAAAGCAATTCGGCGCCGTGGGCGCCGCAGCCGTACCCCTGCGCTTCACCGGCACCTACCAGCAGGACGACACCGGCGAGGACGTTGCCGTCGAGATCGTGGTCCGCGGCCGTCACGAGACCATCGAGATGGGCGAAGCCACCCCGGGCGAGGACACCGAGCACAAGATCACCACCACCTGCAGCTACTACAAGCTAATCGTGGCGGGCGAGACCGTGATCGAGATCGACCTCCTCAACTTCGTCGAGATCGTCGGCGGTGAAGACCGCCTGGCCAAGCAGCGTGCTGCCCTCGGCATCTGATCCCTCCCCTTTTCGGCCCGCTGCGGCGGGCCAGCCCTAGCCTATTACCTGGAGTACCACCATGAGCGACAACACCAACGCCAACGCAACCCTGGGCGATGCCATTCCTGCAGGCGCCCACACCCACAAGTTCACCGTTTCCGAGTCGGTACCGGAAAACGTAGTCGTCCTGGACCAGCCTATCGTTCGCGGCTCGACCGTCATCGAGCAGATCACCCTGCGCAAGCCCAACGCCGGCGAGCTGCGCGGCGTCTCCCTGGCCGAGCTGCTGCAGCTGGACGTCGCCGCGATCATGCGCGTGACCCCGCGCATCAGCATCCCCAGCCTCACCGAGGCCGAAGTCCGCGGCATGGATCCGGCCGACCTGGTCGACGTCGGCGGGAAGATCGCCAGTTTTTTGCTCAAGAAGTCGGTCCGGGCGGAGCTCTCCCCGTCCGCGTAGAGGAAGCGATGGCGGATCTCGCCATCACCTTCCACTGGCAACCAGCCCAGCTCGACCAGCTGGGCCTGGCCGAACTGATGGACTGGCGCGAGCGCGCCCGCAAACGAGTCGCCCCCAATGGCCAATGACCTGCAGATCCGCGTCCTCCTGTCCGCCCTGGACAAGGTCACGGCTCCCCTCAAACGCATCGCTGGGGGCGGCAACGCGACCGCCCGGGCGCTCAAGGCCGCCCGGGATCGGGTCAAGGAGCTCAACCAGCAGCAGCAAAACATCAGCGCCTACCAGCGCCAGCGCGAGGCCGTGCGCCAGAGCGCCGAGGCCTTGGCCAAGGGGCAGGAGAAGCTGCGCGGGTACCGGCTAGACCTCAAAGCTATGGACGCACCCTCGGCGGCATTTCAGAAGCGCTTCGCCAACGTCGCGGCCGAGGTCGACCGCCTGCAGGCCAAGCACACCACCCAGCGCACCGAGCTGCAGCGCCTGCTTCCGATCATGCGCGCCAGCGGCGTCGATACCCGCGACCTCGGCGGCGCCCAGGCGCGGCTGCAGGCGCAACTTACCAGTGCCAATGCCGCGATCGACACCCAACGGGGCAAGCTCGATCGCCTCAATCGCACCCAGGAGAAGCTGGCCAACGCCCGCGGCAAGCTCAAGCGAGGCCAGGAGCTGGCCGGCAATGCCGCCATGGCCGGCGCCAGCTCCGCCGCCACCGGCGCCGCGATCGGCGGCCCGGTGCTGGGCATGATCAAGGCCTTCGCTCCGGCCGAGGATGCGGCCAGCCAGCTGCGCGCCTCACTGATGCTGAGCGACGGCACCGCTCCCAAGGAATTCAAGGAGATCTCCGACCTGGCCACGCGCCTGGGCGATCGCCTGCCCGGTACCACCGCTGAGTTCCAGGAAATGATGACCATGCTGGTTCGCCAGGGGATGTCGGCCAAGACCATCCTCGGCGGCATGGGCGAGGCCGCGGCCTACCTGGGCGTACAGCTCAAGATGCCCGTCACTGAGGCGGCTGAGTTCGCCGCCAAGATGCAGGACGCCACCCGCACCAGCGAGAAGGACCTCATGGGCCTTATGGACACCATCCAGCGCGGCTTCTACCTGGGTGTCGACTCCAACAACATGCTCGAGGGCTTCAGCAAGATCAGCCCGGCGCTGGACATCATCAAGAAGGAAGGCGTCGAGGCGGCCAACGCCCTGGCCCCGTTGCTGATCCAGCTCGACCAGACCGGCATGGAGGGCGGCGCCGCCGGCAACGCCCTGCGCAAGATCTTCCAAATGGGAATGGACACCGACAAAGTCGGCAAGGCCAACAAGGGCCTCAAGGACAAGGGTATCAAGCTCGACTTCACCGACGGCAAGGGCGAATTCGGCGGCATGGAGAAGCTCTACGCCCAGCTGGACAAGCTCAAGGGGCTCAACACTGAGACCCGCCTGGGTGTGCTGAAACAGGTCTTCGGTGACGACTCCGAGACCCTCACCGCGCTCAATACCATGATGTCCAAGGGCCTGGCCGGCTACCAGGAAGTCCAGGGCAAGATGAAGGCCCAGGCGGACCTGCAGATGCGCGTCAACGAGCAGCTGGGCACCCTTTCCAACACCTGGGAGGCTGCAACTGGCGCCTTCACCAACGCCCAGGCCGACTTCGGCGCCGCCGTTGCACCCCAGCTTAAGGAAATCATCACCTGGCTGGGTGACCTCGCTGGCAAAACCGGCGCCTGGGCCCGCGAGAATCCGGTCCTCGCCGGCAACCTGGTCAAGGTGGCAGCAGTGCTGTCTGCCGTGTCGATCGCCTTCGGTACCGTCGCCCTGGGCGTCGCCGGCGTGCTCGGCCCCTTCCTCGCGCTGCGCTTCATGCTCGCCCAAGTTGGCATCCGCCTGCCGAGCCTGACCGGTCTGCTGTTCAACCTCGGCAAAACCGTCCTGCCCCTGGTAGCAACCGGGTTCCGGCTGATCGGCGCTGCCGCAATCGCCAACCCTATTGGCGCTGTCCTGTTCGGACTGGTCACCGCCGGCGCCCTGATCTACGCCAATTGGAAAACAATCGGTCCGTGGTTCGCAGGGGTATGGGCAGAGATGAAGGCCCGAGCCACGGGTGGTATTGCTGGAATCGCTGGGCTGATCCTGGACTTCTCGCCGATCGGCCTCTTCTACCGGGCCTTCGCCGCCGTGCTGAATTACTTCGGCCTGGAGCTGCCTACCTGGCTGACCGAGCTCGGCGCCGTGCTGCTCAATGGCCTCACAGCGGGCGTCAGCGGCGGGATCAGCGGCATCGCCCGCCAGATCCTCGACTTCTCGCCGGTCCGGCTCTTCTACCAAGCCTTCACTGCCGTTCTGAATTACTTCGGCTTCGACCTCCCGGCCAAATTCACCGAACTCGGCGGCATGATCATGGACGGCCTGGTCAGCGGTATCACCGGCCGCCTGAGCGCGGTGAAAGATGCCGTGATGAGCGCTGGCCAGAGTGCCATCAACTTCTTCAAGGAGAAGCTGGACATCCACTCCCCGTCCCGCGTCTTCGCCGCCCTGGGCGAATACACCATGCAGGGCCTGGCGGTCGGCATGGGCAAAGGCGAAGGCAGCCCCCTGGGCCAGATCGCCGACACCGCCAAGCGTATCGCCGCTACGGCAACGGCGGCGCTTGCCCTCGGCGGTGCTCCGCAGATGGCAGCCGCCCAGCCACTGCCATATGCCCAGCAGCAACAGATGGAGGCGGTACGCCAAGTCACCCAGCAGCCGGCAACTATCGCGCTGGCCCAGCCGGCCGGTGACACCACGCTGCTGCAGCGGTCGATGGAGGCAGTACGCCAGGCCATCCTGCAGCCGGCAGCGGCTGCTGTCCTGGAATTTCCCAAGGATGCCTCGCCGCTGCAACAGCAGATCGAGGCGGTACGCCAGGCCACTCTGCAGCAGCCGGCGCGCGAGCCGATCACCTTCGATAGCCGTCCCGCCTTGCCGCCCATGGCGCCTGCTGCACCAGCGGCTGCTGGAGACACCTACCACTTCCACCTCGCTGCAGCCCCCGGCCAAGATCCCCAGGCATTGGAACGGCAGATCCGGGGCATCATGGCCCGTATCGAGTCCGAAAAAGCCGCCCGCGGCCGCAGCAGCCTCAGAGACAGGAGCTGATCACCATGATGATGGCCCTCGGCAATTTCATCTTCAGCCTCTACACCCTCGCCTACCAGGAGCTCCAGCGGCAGACCGAATACCGCCACGCCAGCAGTTCCCGTGTAGGCGCCGCACCGGCGCGCCAGTTCCTGGGCAAGGGCGACGACAGCATCACCCTGCCCGGCTGGCTCGCCCCGGAGCTTGCCGGTACACCCAGCAGCCTGGACGTGCTGCGCTACATGGCCGGCACCGGCGGCGCCTGGCCACTGATCGAGGGCAGCGGGCGGATCTACGGGCTCTGGGTCATCGAGAGCATCACCGAGACCAAGACGCTCTTCTTCTCGGACGGCACTCCGCGCCGCATCGAGTTCAGCATCGCCCTCAAGCGCGTCGACGACGACACCGGACGCGAGCTGCTCGGCGCCGGCATGGCGGGCATGGGTACCCTGCTGAGGAAACTGCTGTGATCCAGGAGCTGCTCGACACCGCCACCGGCCAGCTGCGCACCCTCGGCCGCGACCTGGTGCAGGGCGCTACCTATGCCCAGGCGCGCTACCAGCTCCTGGTCGACGGCAAGGACATCAGCGCCCTCATCGCGCCGCGGCTGATCAGCCTGGATCTGACGGACAACCGCGGCCTCGAGGCCGACCAGCTGAGCCTGGTGCTATCCGACCACGACGGCCTGCTGGCCATCCCGCCCCGGGGCGCCAAGATCCGCCTCTGGCTGGGCTGGTCCACCACCGGCCTGATCGACAAAGGCAGCTATGTCGTCGATGAGACCGAGCACAGCGGCGCCCCCGACGTGCTCAGCATCCGCGCCCGCAGCGCCGACCTGCGCAAGGGCCTCAAGACCAAACGGGACCAGAGCTATAGCGCCACTACCCTGGGCGCCGTGCTGCGCGTTCTGGCCGCGCGCCAGGGGCTCACCCCGCTCATTGCGCCCGCCCTCGAGGCGCAGCCCGTCCTACAGCTGGACCAGACCGGCGAATCGGACGCCAACCTGCTGACCCGTCTGGGCGAGGACTATGACGCGGTGGCCACCGTGAAGGCTGGCCGCCTGCTGTTCCTCCCGGCCGGCGGCGGCAAGGCGGTCAGCGGCGCCGACCTGGGCCACGTCACACTCACCCGCCAGGACGGCGACCAGCACAGCTACCTGCAGGCCGATCGCGAGAGCTATGACGCCGTGCGCGCCTTCTACTACGACGTCAACAGCGCCAGGAAGAAGGAGGCCATCGCCGGCGGCGGCGAGAACGTGAAGGACCTGCGCCACACCTACGCCGACCAGCTGTCAGCGCTGCGCGCCGCACGGGCCGAGTGGAACCGCCTGCAGCGCGGTACCGCCACCCTCACCTACCAGCTCGCCCTGGGCCGCCCTGAGCTCATGCCCGAACTCACCTACACCCTGCAGGGCGTGAAGGCCGAGATCGACGCCATCATCTGGTACGGGGGGAACGTGCAGCACAGCCTCACCGCAGACGGCGGCTACACCACACGCCTCGAGCTAGAAGCCAAGCTGCCGGAGGACCTGGTCGCCGACCTGGTCGACGAGATCCAGGGCGACTATACCGGGATCATCGCCTACTACCGCGACCCGAAGACCGGCAAGGAGCACACCCTCACCGAGGGCGATCAGACCAAGCTGCGACGGCTGCGGCACCTGTACGCCACCAAGGCGACGGCGAAGCGGGCGGTGGAACGGGAGTGGAATAAGATGCAGGTTACTAAAACTCAAAGTTCCTAAAGCAATGCCAAGTCGCTGCTTGCAGTTTGCTAGCTGTTTGGATTTTCGTTGATCCAGAAGCCGCTACTTTCCAGCTGAATCGTCGATTCCTTCAGCCTGCCGCCTTGCCTGTATCTCCTGCTCTATTCTCTCCCTCTGAAGCTGCAATAGTGTTGACGGCAACACAAGCGAACAAACAAAAGAGAAAATCGCCAAAAAAAGATAAGCATATTCGATAGCAGAATTTACAAAGGGAAATTCTTTTTTCAGAAGCATTGAAATAAAAATTAAACCAAGCGTCATCAGATAAGCGCTAAATAAATATGTATGCCTTCTAAGCCTTGCATTTACGGTAACGTTTCCAAGTCGAGCTGCCTGCCAACCTCCCGGAGGCAACGACTTGGGATCACCTATGAAAGTAATGATCCCAATAAGAAAACCAGCCAGTATAGAATAGGCAGTCACAATGACATTAATTGCTTCGCCGTTACCCGACATCAGCGGCTTGGCAAAATAAGATCCCAGCCCACTTAGAATAAGCGAGAGCACAAAGAATCTTATCTTGAACCAATCCGGCTTTCTTTTCACTGAACCAAGACACCTGAAATTTTTAGTCTGCCTAAATAATCTTCGAGCTTATCGAAGGCATCTTGCTTGTCAAGAGTCTTACCAAACGTTTTCACATAGAACGCATCAGATACTCTTATCTCTGTAGGAGTTATCACATTCCCAGATCCCGTTATGATTTTGAAACCATCTTCGTCTCCAAAATGAAGCTCATCACTAGGCTTCTCGAGATCCTGGATAATTTGTTCAGAAGCCTTTTTTAACCTAGACCGACCAAGCTCTCCAAAGCCTTCAGGCTTTCCTTTTCTACGGGCCTCACGCCCATCAAAGCTCAGAGAAAGCTTTATATCCAGGTTCTCATTCTCTCTTATCTCGCTCAGTTCTGGATCTTGAGAAAACATATCCTCGATAAGCTCTGATGCTTTTTTTACCAACTCATCTATCTTACTTCTATTATTTTTCTTTTCGCTTTCATCAATCTCTAAGACACTGGCTTCGTAAAGCGAAGCGTTCAGCTCAATCGCCTTAACTCCCTCCTTCGCAATCAGTGCCATTTTACTTGCTTTGGCAATCTTCTCCAGCTGGAATGATGCCAACATTAGTGCAAATCCGCACTTTTTCAGCACTAGATTTATGTAAGAAAAAGCAATAGATTCCCTGACCCCTGAGGGGCATAAAATCAAATGATTATCTTTAATTAGAATGAAAATATCGCCATTAAGAAATTCACGCCCATCGGCGGCTGTTTCCGTATAAAGATTACTTCTCCGAGAGGTTCGAGCCTTGTCAATCGTCGTGGCTCTTTCGTCAGGAACATATGATGCTATATGCAGAAAAAACCCCACACCTGCCTTTCGTTCAGCATCTGCACCTCGTAGTTCACCCTCACCCGATTGGAATGTGCGCTCGCCGACAGTAGGCATATTATCGTGACACTCTTCCAATATGGCCTGAAGCGTCTTATCTTCTTTTTGCCCGTCCCACTTGGCCCTTCGGTAGTAAAAAGGCCTCTTTTTAGTATCTTTCGCCATTTAAAACCCCCAACCACAAAGAAATAAATATAGGCCACAGCCTTAATTACTCTTAAGCATCAGCCAAAACCAGTAAATCTGTAAGCCTTAGTTACTGGCATTAAAAAATCGATGCGCCGAGTCTTACAACTTCATACAACTGAATACGACCAATGAAGTCATCATAGAGAGCCGACCTATACCATTCCCGTGATCTTGGCCAGGACCGAAACTAGATACCCTGTAAATATGGATATTCCGATAGAACCCAACGGCTCTTTCCACCACGATCGATCGGGACCTTCCGGCATAGGCTGCTGATATACATTGACCTGCCCTATGCTTTTAGAATTGATAGTGGTAGACGCGGCAGCTCCCCCTTCCATAGACCGACGCCACTGCCACTCTTCCATCCTATCCAATTGCTTCTGGACTCTGCGACGAAGAATCAAGCCAGTGGCGACTAGCTGCTTGCCTGTAAGCATCAATCCAAGCAGCCCTAGAAACCACAGATTCCCATAACTGAAGATTTCATGCCTATTCAAATCCGGAGCATATCGCCAAACATAACCAATGAATGGGGAGGTGACTTCATAGATATGGGCGACAAAGTTTTGAAGCATGAACCCAGCCTGATACATAAACGTCATTTGCGACATTTCTTGGCCGACTCGATGCAGGAGGAGCAAGAGAGCAACGAAATAAAAAGCCGAGCTTGTGATTACTAAAGTCCGGCCACCCCAGATGTAGAGGCGTGATTTGCTGATGGCTTGCTGAATGTTCATCTCGGTCCTTGAGAGTATCTGAATTCCTAATAGGAACAGATTAGGACCCTCCAGCACCTACCGCAAGGGCGTTCGTCAGCTCCTGGAGCCGCTGCTCGATTTGTCGGAGCCGTTTCTTTTCCTCAGCAGCGCTCTGTATATCCCGCTGATCAGCCTCATCGAGGCCACGGAGTAGGCCAAGTATCGCCTCCTCTCGTGGCGAAAGACCGCTGCTCGTGGCAGCAGGGGTAGCGTCACCACCACGCAGCATGGGACCAACGCCCGACAGCAACCAATCCAGTGAGGCACCCATTTCTGCCGCTAGGCTTACGCATATTGCGTAAGGCACAGCTTCACGCGATACCCAGCTCCCCATGGTAGATCGATTGATCCCTAGGGCTACAGCCAGCTCACTGTCGTTCTTGACACGCAGCAATAGCTGCATTCGGTCAAGGACCTGTCTCACATCTTCATTTTTCAAAATGAGCAAAACCCTATTGACTTGCCCGTTACGAGAAAATATCTTTCCCACATTGCGTACATCTTAACCAACAGGGAACAGTCCATCCATGAACAAGCTTCAGATCCAGGCACGTCTGATTGAGCGCGGCAGCAATTTCAGAAAGTTCGCGCTGGCTGGAGGGTATGAGCCGCGCACAGTCACCCAGGTAGTGACGCGCTGGGCAGGCCAGAAGGAATTGCCTAGAGGTCGCCTGTCTTTTCGAATCCTCAAAGAGCTCTCGCGCGTGATCGACGCCGAGATCATTCCCGGCATCCTTCGTGAGGATCCAGCAAATGGAACCACTATCAGCTCGATCGCAGGTTAGGTCCTAGAGACCAACGGAGATACTGGAAGATGAAACGCCCCGCCCTAGAAACCCGCCGCCAGGTCATCAGCGCCGTGATCTGCGCTTACCCAGGTGGTCGCGAGTGCGCCGCAGCCCGCCTCGGTTTGCCGCTCAAGAAGTTCGATAACCACGCCTACGAGACCGCCGGCTGCCGCCCGCTGAGCGATGCCCAGATCCTGCTGCTCGAGCAGGAGACCGGCACCACCCACCTGGTGGACTACCTGGCCTCTCAGTACGGCGGCTTTTTCGTGCGCCAGGCTGAGATCGGCGACCTGGACAACCTGGACCTCTATGCCCGCTCGGTGAAGACCGCTGTCAAGCGTGGCCTGGTGGACCAGATCATCGGTCAGGCGCTGGAGGACGGCGTCATTGATGAGAAAGAGATCGAGCAGATTCTCGGCGCGCATCGCCGGCATATGGCAGCACGCGAGGAAGAGGTTTGGGCGGTGATCACGCTGCACGCGGCCAGATCATCTGGCCGAAAACACTAGCCGAAGGGCGAACCCTGAAAGCCTGCCAGGACAGCGGGCCAGAAGTCGGCGCGGAGCGCCAGAAACCGGCTAGGCCGGAGCCGCCACAGGCGGCAGGGAAGATAGATGGCTTTGTTCAAGAAACAGAAGAAGGGGCAATTCTGGTGCTGCTTCTGTGGTGCGCCCCTGGTCTGCCGGACCAGTTGGTTTGCCCACGTGTTCCTGCGGCAACAGGTTTTCCAGTGTCACTTCGCGCCCTGCAGCGCGTCGTTTTATGCCCACACCGAGCTGACTCACCTGGCCAGCCCGAGTGGATTGCCGAATGCGCCGGCATGCGAGTTGCCCCCAAGCAACAGCCACCTGACTGCCATGGCGCAGAAGGTATACGAGAACAACCTGGCCGTCCGTGAAGAGCAGCTCAATCTGCTCCAGGAAGAGCACGAAGAAGACCAGCAGCACGTCAGAGAGGACATCGCATCGTGACCACTACCAACCACCCCGCCGACTACCTCGACACCATGCAGGCCGCTGCCCTGACCTACCTGCGCCGCCATGAGTGCGAGCACCTGGGCCACAGCCAGGCCCTGCTCACCCGCGCAGCAGAGCACCTGCAGCTGATGGGCGTGCCCCAGCACACCGCCGAGCGCCTGGTGGCCCGCGCCAACGACCAGCTCGAAGCCCTCAAGGGCCATCGGTTCCTGGACATCGATTCCAGCACCGGCGACGTCGTCGTCCTGGTCAACCCGGCCACCGGCCTGCGCTACCGCATCCCGGTCCAGGAGATCTTCGACGCCCTGATCGACGAAGACCCCGGCACCCAGCGCGCCACCCGCTAACCCCCTGATTGCCTGATCCATGCCCGCCTTGCGTGGGTATGGGTGAACTGCGCCTTTCTGTAGCGAGAACCACCATGCCGAACACCCTTCCCGTCCAGATCGAGCTGCCGCCGGCGGTCGCTGAGACCTTCGCCCGCTGGCTCCAGGGCCGCGCCGACTACACCGTCAACCAACACTGGAACGAGCCGCGCTACGTTCGCATCGAGGACACCGCCAAGCGCCGCACCGCCATCCTGCGCCGCTTCCCCTCCATGCTCGCCGCCCACCAGACCGCCACCCAGATCCGCGCTCAGCTTGCCCAGGTGGAGTGCTGAGCATGTACGCGATGGATCACCAGCTCCGCGCCGACGTGCTGCAGCGTCTCGAGGGCGACCTCGGCCTGCGCCATATCAAGGGCACGGACTACATGCGCAAGGGCACCTGTCCGGCGTGCCACAAGGCTGAGCTCTTCACCAGCTACAGCACGCCCTGGGTGCTCAAGTGCGGCCGCGAGTCGAAGTGCGGCCAGACCTGGCACGTCAAGGAGCTCTACAGCGACCTGTTCGAGGACTGGTCCGAGCGCTTCAAGCCCACCAGTGACGCCCCGGCCGCGAGCGCCAATGGCTATCTCCAGTTCGCCCGCGGCTTCGACCTGAGCCTGATCAAGGGCTGGTACAGCCAAGAAAATTACTGGGACCGCGCCCAGGGCATCGGCTCGGCCACCGTGCGCTTCGCGCTGGCCAAGGGCGGCTACTGGGAACGGCTGATCGATCGCCCCTCGCGCTTCGGCAAGCAGAAGGCCCGCTTCCAGCCTGGGGCCAGCTACCGCGGCGTCTGGTGGTGCCCGCCAAGCCTCGACCTGCAGACGGTCCAGGAGCTCTGGATCGTCGAGGGCATCTTCGACGCCATCGCCCTGACCCACCATGGCATCGCCGCCGTCTCGGCCATGAGCAGCAACGCCTACCCCGAGCAGTCACTCAAGGAGCTGGCCAGCGCGCGCCAAGGCAAGCTACCGAAACTGGTCTGGGCACTGGACAACGAGCCCGGCGCCCACCGCTACACCCGCCGCTGGGCCCGCCAAGCCCGCGAGCTGGGTTTCAAGTGCGAGGCCGCGCAGATCCCGCAGCCAGCCAGCCGCAAGGTCGACTGGAACGACCTGCACCAGCGCTGGGCCTTTGAGCAGGACGACGCCAAGCGCGAGGAACGCCGCGATCAGGACCTCAAGGAGGCGCGGTACCACGGCGCCCTGCTGCTGGCCGACACCGCCGCGGAGAAGGCGGTGCTGATGTACGAATGGCGCGAGCGCCACGAATTCCACTTCACCTTCGAGAGCCGCCTCTACTGGTTCAAGCTCGACCTGGACAAGTACAACAAGGCCCTCACCCACATCGAGGAATCCGAGCGCGACGAAGACCGCGAGCTGACCACCAAACAGCAGCGCGACAAGGCCATGCGCCTGGCCGGCAACGTGGTGGAGATCGCCAACTGCGCGCCGCAGGCCCTGTACTTCCAGCGCAACGAAGTCACCGACGAATCCTGGTACTACTTCCGCGTCGAGTTTCCCCACGACGGCGCCCCGGTGAAGAACACCTTCACCGGCGCCCAGGTCGCCGCCGCCAGCGAATTCAAGAAGCGCTTGCTCAGCATGGCCGCCGGCGCCGTCTTCACCGGCAGCGGAACCCAGCTGGACAAGATCATGAAGGACCAGCTCTTCGGCCTGAAAACCGTGGAGACCATGGACTATGTCGGCTACAGCCGCGAGCACGGCTGCTATGTCTTCGGCGACCTGGCGGTGCGCGAGGGCCAGCTGCACCAGGTCAACGACGAGGACTACTTCGACTTCGGCAAGCTGCGCCTCAAGACCCTGCAGAAGACCATCGGCCTCAAACCCAACCCCGCCGCTGGCGACTACCGCAGTGACTGGCTGCCGCTGCTCTGGACCTGCTTCGGCGCCAACGGCCTGACCGCCCTCACCTTCTGGTTCGGCTCGCTGTTCGCCGAGCAGATCCGCGCCCGCTACCAGTCCTTCCCCTTCCTGGAAGCCACCGGCGAGGCCGGCGCCGGCAAGACCACCCTGCTGACCTTCCTTTGGAAGCTGTTCGGCCGGGCCGGCTACGAAGGCTTCGACCCGTCCAAGTCCTCCACCGCTGGCCGCAGCCGCGCCATGGGCCAGGTCGCCGGCATGCCTATCGTGCTGATCGAGGGCGATCGCAATGACCCGGAGAAGGCCCACGCCAAGAGCTTCGACTGGGACGAGCTGAAGGACTTCTTCGGCGGCGGCACGCTGCGCACCCGCGGCATGAAGACGGCGGGCAACGAGACCTACGAGCCGCCCTTCCGCGGCACCATCGCCATCAGCCAGAACGCCCCGGTCAGCGCCTCCGAGGCCATCCTCACCCGGATCGTGAAGCTGCACTTCACCCGCCCGGTGCTGACCGACGAGAGCCGCGCCGCAGCCGACACCCTGAGCCGCATGGACGGCGAGGCCCTGAGCCACTTCCTGCTGCTGGCCACCCGCAAGGAGGCCGAGGTCCTGGCCCGCTTTCATGAGCTGTTCCCGCAGTACGAAGCCAAGCTGCGCCGCCTGGGCGACACCTGCTTCTGCTGCGGTACCCGCCTGACCGGTGATAGCCATCGCTGCAGCGGCTGCCAGAGCGACCTGGTCGGCCACCTGCGCATCGAGCGGATTGTGAAGAACCACGCCATGTTCCTCGCCCTGCTCGACTGCTTGGCCCTGGTGGTCGCTATCCCCGAGGACATGGTCCGCCAGACCCAGCGCACCATCGTCCGCATCGCCCTGGAACGCCAGGCGGCCATCAGCGCGGATAACCCTGTCGTGATCGAGTTCTGGCAGGTCTACGACTACCTGCAGTCGCTCAGCGAGCACCCGGTCGTCAACCACAGCAAGAACCCGGCTGAGGTGGCGATCAACCTCAACGAATTCATCGAGCGCGCCGCCGAGCACCGCCAGCGCCTGGCCGACATGAGCACCCTGCGCGAGCTGCTCAAGGACAGCCGCAACTTCCGCTACCTCGACAACAAGGCCGTCGACAGCCGCATCCGCGAGCTGCAGCGCGCCGCCGCCCCTCTCGACAACCGGCCCAGCAAGGTTCGCTGCTGGGTCTTCAGCAACCCCCACTACCAACCTGCCGACAAGGCCAACAGAACCCGCTGACAGACAGAAACGAAAAGGCCCGGGAGAGCGGCAACTCCCCCAGGCCCTGCCACCACCCCTGGAGATTCATCATGCCAATGACTCATAGCAGCAGCACCCAACAGCCTATCACGCTCCACCCGACCCTCGTCCGCCGGTGCCGGGCCACCGCCCTGCTCGGCGAGGCGCTGATCCGCTATCAGGTCAGCGATGCCCTGGGCGATCGCATCCATCTGCTGGCCCTTGCCAGCATGGCCAACACGCTCGGCGCGCTCACGGACCAGGACGCCAGCGTCATCAACCAGACCCTGGACCGCACTGGAGGCGCCCATTGAACACGACGTTCCTACTCATGGCTCAGTACCAAGGCGCAGCGGTCATCCCGCTGGAGCGTCTTTGCGCTGACTACTTCAGCCACCTGACGCCCGCTAAGCTGCGCAGCAAGATCGTGGCCGGCGTCATCGACCTGCCGCTGGTGCGGATCGAGAACAGCCAGAAAGCCGCCCAGGGCGTCCACCTGGCGGATCTCGCTCGCTACCTGGACGTGCAGCGTGAGCGGGCTGTCCGCGAGAACGACAAGCTGCACAACCGGGCAAGCTAGCGCGGGACGCGTGCGCCGAGCACCACCGGCGCCGCGATGATCCTTTCCAGCCAGGGCCATCCCGCATAGGGATCGCCCTGGCCTTTCAGGTGCGTATAGCGCCGCATCGAATTCCAGTCGCGATGGCCCGAGACGCTGGCCACGCGAGGAATGTCCCAGTCCATCTCGAACAGCCGGCTGACCCCATCGTGCCGCAGGTCGTGGAAGCGCAGATCCTGTAGGCCGAGGAACTGGCAGGCCTTGGTGAAGGAGGCCGAGATCGAGTCCCCGTTGTAAGGGAAGATCTTCTCGCACTCACGCGGCATCGACTGCAGGATGGCCCAGGCTTCGTCTGGGAGGTGGCACCAGACGTGGTTGCCGATCTTCTGCCCCGGGTTCTTCATGTCGCGCACCAGCACCGCCTGCCGGCGCTCGTCCACGTCGTCCCATCGAATCCGGGTGATTTCTTCCTGGCGGCGGGTGGAGAAGATGGCGAAGGCGATTACCTTGGGCATGTTGATCGACGCCGGCCGACGCCGCTGCATCTCGAAGAAGTACTCCAGCAGCAGATCAAGCTCCTGGCGCTCGGGCCGGCGATCGCGTTCCTTGCTCTTGCTGATCACGCCCATTTTCTTGAGCACCCGGCGGGCGTCGGCCATGGCATGCGGATCGATCTCATAGCCCCACGCCGGCCGCGCGATCGACAGTACCGCCGCCAGGTGCGAAAGGTCGTTGCCTACCGTCTGCGCCTGTACACCACCACCTTCGGGGCCCATGCGCCACTGGCCATACTCCACCAGACGCTGGCTGCTGAGCTCGCGGTCCTCCAGGTCACCGAGCCACGTCTCGCCAATGGCTTTCAACGTCGCCTCCTTGGTCCGGCCAAGCGTGGTACCGAACTGCTCCACATAGCGTGCGATCATCTGCTGGACAGTCGATCCCTTCCGCTTCGCACGCTCCAACGCGCCTGGCTGAGCAAGCTCAGTTTCTCGCTTTTTCAGCCACGCCTGCGCGGTCTGCTTCCGGTCGAAAGTCTGGCTTTCCTGATAGACTCGAACTCCATCCCGCATGATGCGGAGTTGGGCCGTATAGCCCGTGCTGCCATCCTTCCGGCGGCGTGACGTTATCGTCCCCATTTCGATTTGCTACATGACCGTTTGCGATTGCTACATTGTAGCAACGCACCTCTAAAAACCGTCTGAAATGTAGCAAAACGAGCCTAGAACAGACGTGCCGAGATGCTTGCCGAAACCGCCTCAAACCCAGCAACCACGCGCCCTGAGCCGTCCCGCCGCTTTTCCGTGGCGCCCATGATGGACTGGACGGATCGTCACTGCCGCTATTTCCACCGCCTGCTGTCCCAGCATGCGCTGCTCTATACCGAGATGGTCACCACCGGCGCCCTGCTGCATGGCGATGCCCAGCGCTTTCTGCGGCATGACGAGACCGAGCATCCCCTGGCGCTGCAGCTGGGGGGCAGCGTGCCGGCCGAGCTGGCGGCCGCGGCGCGGCTGGGTGAGCAGGCGGGGTATGACGAGATCAATCTGAATGTCGGCTGCCCCAGCGACCGGGTGCAGAACAACAGGATCGGCGCCTGCCTGATGGCCTATCCCGAGCGGGTGGCCGACAGCGTCAAGGCGATGCGCGATGCCGTGGCCATCCCGGTGACGGTCAAGCACCGCATCGGCATCTCCGGGCGGGACAGCTACGACGCCCTGCGGGATTTCGTCGGCCAGGTCGCCGAGGCCGGTTGCCGCAGCTTCACCGTGCATGCGCGCATCGCCATCCTCGAAGGGCTGTCGCCCAAGCAGAATCGCGAGATCCCGCCGCTGCGCTACGACGTGGCTGCGCAGCTGGTACAGGATTTTCCGGATCTCGAGTTCATCCTGAATGGCGGCATCAAGACCCTGGACACCTGCCGCGAGCAGCTGGAGGTGTTCGACGGGGTGATGCTGGGTCGCGAAGCCTATCAGAATCCCTACCTGTTGGCCGAGGTGGACGCGGCGCTCTACGGCTGCGACCGTCCGCAACAGACCCGCCACGACGTCATGCTGCAGTTGCGGCCCTATGTCGAGGCGCACCTGCAACAGGGTGGTCTCATTCACCACGTCACCCGCCATATCCTCGGCCTGGCGCAGGGGTTCCCCGGCGCGCGGCGCTTCCGTCAACTGCTGTCCACCGATCTGCATCGCAGCCCTGAACCGCTGCGCCTGTATGACGAGGCCACTGAACTTCTCAGGGGCCACTGAGTCACGTCTCCACGATGTCCATTCGCTAACCGAAGGAAAGACCTGCCATGAGCAAGCTGGAACAACTCAAGCAATACACCACGGTCGTCGCCGATACCGGCGATCTGGACGCCATCGCCCGCCTCAAGCCCTACGACGCCACCACCAACCCCTCGCTGCTGCTCAAGGCCGCCGCCCTGCCCCGCTACGAAGAACACCTGCAGGCCGCCTTCAGCGGCGCCAATGGTGACATCGGGCTGGCCTGCGATCGCTTCGCCGTCGCCGTCGGTGGCGAGATCCTCAAGCTGATCCCTGGTCGCATCTCCACCGAGGTGGACGCGCGCCTGTCCTTCGACACCAGCGCCACCCTGGATCGCGCCCACCGCCTGATCGAGCTGTACGAGAAGGCCGGCATCGGCAAGGATCGCGTGCTGATCAAGATCGCCTCCACCTGGGAAGGCATCCGCGCCGCCGAGCAACTGGAGAAGGAAGGCATCCAGACCAACCTGACCCTGCTGTTCTCCTTCGCCCAGGCCGCCGCCTGCGCCGACGCCGGCGTGTTCCTGATCTCGCCCTTCGTCGGTCGCATCTACGACTGGTACAAGAAGGCCGAAGGCCGTGACTACGAAGGCGCGGAAGATCCGGGCGTGAAGTCCGTGACCCGCATCTACCAGTACTACAAGGCCAATGGCTACGACACCGTGGTGATGGGTGCCAGCTTCCGCAACCTGAACCAGATCGAGCAGTTGGCCGGCTGCGACCGCCTGACCATCAGCCCCGAGTTGCTGCAGCAGCTGTCGGAAGCCCAGGGCGACCTGCCGCGCGTGCTGACCGCCGACAGCAAGGGCGGTGATCCCAAGCAGCAGCTGAACGAGGCGGCCTTCCGCTGGGCGCACAACGAAGACGCCATGGCCACCGAAAAGCTGGCCGAAGGCATTCGCCAGTTCGCGCGCGATCAGGAAAAGCTGGAAGTGCTGCTGCCCGGCAAGCGCTAAGAGCTGACGCGGTCAGTGCCTTTCGAGGGCACTGACCAGATCGCGAAAGGCATTGCGGTTGGATTCATTGAGGCCCATCAACACCCGATGGGCTTCAAGCACGCGACTGCGCACCTCGGCTTCGGACTGGTCCTGCGGTGGCAGGTCGGTCAGGCAATCCGGGCAAGGCAGTACGGTCTCGACGATGTTGAACACCTGATCGAAACCCATGGAATCCAGTAGGCGCAGGATGTCCGGGTTGTTGGTGGTCAGCATGGGCAGCAGCCCGATGCGCTGCCGCGACAGGATCGACAGCTTGGCCAGCAGGCCCAGGGTGGTGCTGTCGATGCTCTGCGTCTCGGTCAGATCGATGACGATGGACGAGAAATTCAGCGACGAGAAGATGTGCTCGATAGTCGCGTCCAGCGCCGAGCAGAGGGTCAGACGCACCTCGCCGGTAAACTTCAGGACGAAGGTGCCATCCTGCTCGGCAAATTGGATTTTTCCGGTGCTCATGCCAGGTTCCTGCTCAACACCAGCAAAGCGATATCGTCGGGCATCTCGGTGACGGATGCCAGATCCAGGGCTTCGCTCAGGCCTGCCAGTGTACCGCCGGCGCGGCGGACGTAGTCGGGCAAGCTGTGTTCTTTCTCTTTCAAATTGTCTCCCGGCAGCAGGTCGAAGATGCCATCCGAAAAGAGGGTCAGGCTGAAACGCTCGGGCAGATCCATCTGGTGGTCATTGTAGGTCGCCTCCTGGAACAGGCCGACCGGCAGGCCCTTGCCGACCAGGAACCGCGTTTCTTCCGGGGTATGCAGGACCGGCAAGGGCAGATGGCCACCGATGCTGTACGCCAGGGTACCCGTGGTTTCGTCGATGACGCCACCCAGCATGGTCACGTGCTTGCCCAATTTGCAATCCAGTAGACCCCTGTTGATGTGACCGAGCACATCCGAGGGCTTGAATTCGGGCAGGGTGCCGTTGCGCTTGGACTCGTAGAGTAGGCGCGTGGTCATGAACTTGAGCAGCACGGTCACGAAGGCCGAGGACGCGCCATGTCCGGAGACGTCGGCCAGGTAGAAGGCGACGCGGTGCTCGTCGATGCGAAAGTAGTCGACGAAATCGCCGGACAGATACAGCGACGGGATGATCTCGTGGGCGAAGTTCAGCCCCTCGGTTTCCCAGGGCGTCACCGGCAGCATGTTCATCTGCACGTGGCGTCCGGCGTTCTGGTCTTCCTGCAACAGGCTCAGGCTGGCCTGCAGCTCGCGATTGGTGTTTTCCAGCTTGACCCGGTAGCGATCGTTTTCCAGGCGCAGGCGGGCACGATCCAGGGCGCGGTTGACCGAGTGCTCGAGCACCATCAGGTCTTCCAGCGGCTTGATCAGGTAATCGGCGGCGCCCAGGCGCAGGGCTTCCACGACGTCGCTCATGACGCCGGCGCCGGACAGCACCAGCACCGGCGTATCGATGGACAGCTCGCTGATGCGGCGCAGCAGCGTCAGCCCATCGACCTGCGGCATGCGCAGGTCGCAGATGATGAGGTCGGGCTGTTCGCGCTCGAACATTTCCAGGCCCTGCTGGCCATTGCTGGCCTGCAGGACATTGAAGCCACTGTCTTCGAGATAGTCGGCGAGACTGAGGCGAACCACCTCGTCATCGTCAATGATCAAGAGCGTGGCAGGCGAATTAGACATAGAGGATCCAGGCATGCACCCGAACGGCAAACCGGCGGACAGGATCCGACACGGGCCACGGTGATTACGACACGGCGGAGACACTACTCCCATCCACCGGGGCGTTCAAGCTTGCCAACCGGATGGAATTTCTTTACAGGGTGCCTTTATGGAGTTTATACCTCCAACAAACCGCCTTCCATCCTCCCAAGCAGTAGGATTGCCATGAGTACCATCGACCGTTCTTACAGTGAGAAGCGCGATTTCATTCGCATGCACGTCGACTCCAAGGCCGTATTGAAGGTCGGCGACGCCTCCTTCGAGGCGCGCTGCGTCGATCTGTCCAGCACCGGTTTCCAGATCGAGGCCGCCACCCGCCTGCAGGTCGGCGACAAGGTGACCGTGCTCATCCCCTCCAACCACGCCGAACTCCCCGGCCTGGAAGCGGACGCCGAGGTCCTGCGGGTCCAGGCCACCGATTCGGGCAAGCAGCTGCTGGGCCTGTCGGTGCTGGAAATGCGCTAGGCGCCCTGGCCAACAAAAAAGGCAGCCTCAGGGCTGCCTTTTTCATTGGGGCCGGGACTAGAAGTCGTCGACCACCTGGCCATCCTTGACCTTGAACTCACGGGTCTGCAGGTAGGCGTTGCGAATGAACACGTACTTGTCGCCAGTGATCAGGCGCTCGGCCTGCAGCAGACCGGCGCGGGTGTCGACGGTGCTGAGGGCGAAGGCACTGTTGCGTACGGCGACATCATCCACATAGGGATAGGCGCTGGTGTAGCTGTCCGGGATGCGACCGAGGCCGTCACGCACGCTGCTGGGGCCGAAGAACGGCAGGACCAGGTAGGGACCGCTGCTCGCACCCCACTTGCCCAGGGTTTGGCCGAAATCTTCGTCGTTGCGCTGCAGGCCGGCCTTGGTGGCCACGTCGACCAGGCCGAGGCCACCCAGGGTGGTGTTCATCAGCAGGCGCGCGGTATCGACCCCGGCGTGCTCGACCTTGCCTTGCAGCAGATCGTTGGCCAGGTTGCGCACATCCCCCAGGTTGTTGAAGAAGTTGCTCACGCCGGTCTGCACGAAGCCGGGCGTGAAGCGCTGATAGCCTTGGGCGACCGGCTTGAGGGCATAGGTGTCCAGGGTATCGTTGAACACGAAGATCTTGCGGTTGAAGCCTTCCCAGGGATCGGGATTCTCGGCTTCGGCCGCCATCGCCTGACCGGCAAACGTCAGGGCCGTTGCAAGGAGCGCTCCCCAGACCCTGGAACCACGTCGCTCGACCGTCATCGCTTCTCTCCTCGTTGAACTCAGACGCCTGAAAGGCGCCGATTATAGTCATAGCTTTGCCAGTTTGGCTTAGGGCCAGGCTCAGACACTCGATCTTTGACCCAACGTTGCGGTCAAAGAGTCCGGACACAGGAGAAACGCCATGACCACCTCTCATCTGCAGGAACAACTCGACCACCTCCGCCACCAGCTGGACCAGGACCCACCCGCCTCGCCCGAGGACCGGGAGGAACTGGAACTGCTGATCCGGGACATCGAATTCCAGCTGGCCAACGAAGACGCCACCCATACCCGGGATGGCAGTCTGGTGGAAGGCGTCAATCTGGCCGTAGAGCGCTTCGAGGTCAGTCACCCAACCATGGCCGGCACGCTCCGCTCGATCATGAACAGCCTGAGCAGCATGGGCATCTGATCACTGCCGAACGTAACGCTCCGCGGCGGGCTGGAGGGCGTCACTGCTTCGGTAGGGATTGATGTCCAGCCCGCCACGCCGCACATAGCGGGCGAACACGGTCAGCTTCGCCGGCTTGAGCAGCCGCCACAGATCCAGATAGATGCGCTCGACGCACTGCTCGTGGAAATCCGCATGCTGGCGGAAGGCGACCAGGTAGCGCAGCAGACTCGCCGCCTCCAGTGCCAACCCCTCTTCGTACTCGATCACCACGGTGCCCCAGTCCGGCTGACCGGTGACCGGGCAATTCGACTTGAGCAAATGGCTGTAAAACCTCTGACTATCCCGGGCTCCACCCACGCTCAGCAGATCCGCCTGCGGATGGGCATAGCGATCCAGGCTGATATCCAGCTCATCGACGCACTGGCCATCGGGGCGTTGCACACCGCGCGCCGCCCAGTCGTCCAGCGACACCAGGCTGACACCGACGGTCCCCCCGGCAGCGGCGCTCAGGTCCCTGACCAGCACGGCTTCGACTTCGGCCAGGGTGGCGAACGCCGACTGGTTCAGGGAATTGAGGTAGAGCTTGAAGGACTTGGACTCGATGATGTTCGGCGAATCGGCGGGAATGGCGAATTCGCCGATGGCCACCACCGGCTTGCCGGACGGCAGCAGCCAGGACAGCTCGTAGCAGGTCCAGATGTCCACGCCGCGAAATGGCAGGCCCTGCCCGTCCAGCCCCAGCTCCGCCCACTTGGGCGCCCGCGGGATCGGATACAGCAGCTCCGGGGCATACTGGCTGACGTACTCGGTGCTTTTGCCCAGGGGCGATTGTTCTACGCTATGCATGACGCTCAGACACTCAATGACGCATGCCGCGCCCGCTCACGAGCAGACGGATGCTGACCAGATAAAGCACGACCACGGCGACCAGCATGAAGGCGATCGCCACCCCGATGCGGATGTCGGATACCCCGAGGATGCCGTAGCGGAAGGCGTTGACCATGTGCAGGATCGGATTGACCAGGGACACCTTCTGCCAGAAGGCCGGCAGCAGGTCGATGGAATAGAAGACCCCGCCCAGGTAGGTCAGGGGCGTCAGCACGAAGGTCGGCACGATGGAGATGTCGTCGAAGTTGCGCGCGTAGACGGCGTTGATGAAACCGCCCAGGGCGAAGATCGCCGCGGTGAGGATGATCACCAGCAGCATGATGCCCAGGTGATGCACCTGCATGTGGGTAAAGAACAGTGACAGCACGCTGACGATGGCGGCCACGGCCAGGCCACGCAGGATGCCGCCCATGGCATAGCCGATAAGGATGACGTGGGGCGACACCGGCGAGACCAGCAGTTCTTCCACCGAGCGCTGGAACTTGCTGCTGAAGAAGCTGGAGACTACGTTGCTGTAGGCGTTGGTGATCACCGACATCATGATCAGGCCCGGCACGATGTACTGCATGTAGGTGAAGCCACCCATGCCGCCGATGCGATTGCCGATCAGGTTACCGAAGATCACGAAGTACAGGACCATGGTGATCGCCGGCGGCAGCAGTGTCTGCGCCCAGATGCGGGTGAAGCGGCGCACTTCGCGATGGACGATGGTCCGTAGCGCCACCAGGTTGGCTTGGAATTCGGTACTCATCGGGCGACCTTGGCTAGATTCTTTTCCACCAGGGAGACGAACAGCTCCTCCAGGCGATTGGCTTTGTTTCTCAGGCTCTGCACCTGGATGCCGGCGGCGTCCAGCTGGCGGAACAGGGCATTGACCCCGCTGGCCTTGTCGATGGCCACCTCGAAGGAGTGATCGCCCAGCAGCCGGGTCGGATAGCCTTCCAGTTGCGGCGCCGCCGTCAGCGGCTGGACCACGTCGACGATGAAGGTCTCGACATTGAGCTTCTGCAGCAGCTTGCGCATGCTGGTGTGCTCGACCAGCTCGCCATGGTCGATGATGGCGATGTTGCGGCAGAGCTGTTCGGCCTCTTCGAGGTAGTGGGTGGTGAGGATGATGCTGGTCCCCTGCCCGTTCAGCTCGGTGAGGAAATTCCACATGGAGCGGCGCAGCTCAATGTCCACGCCGGCGGTGGGTTCGTCGAGGATCAGCAGGCGCGGCTTGTGGATCAGGGCGCGAGCGATCATCAGGCGCCGCTTCATGCCGCCGGAGAGCATGCGCGAGGGGGTGTCACGCTTGTCCCACAGGCCGAGCTGGGTCAGGTACTCCTCGGCCCGCTCGCCGGCGATCCGCGCCGGGATGCCGTAGTAGCCCGCCTGGGTCACCAGGATGTCGAAGGCCTTCTCGAACTGGTTGAAGTTGAATTCCTGGGGCACCACGCCGAGGCAGCGCTTGAGGCCCGCCGGATCCTTGTCCAGGTCGTTGCCGAACACCGAGACTTCGCCGCCGGACTTGTTGACCAGGGTCGAGAGGATGCCGATGGTGGTCGACTTGCCCGCTCCGTTGGGACCGAGCAGCGCGAAGAAATCACCTTCGACCACGTCGAGGTCGATGCCCTTGAGCGCGGTGAAGCCGTTGTTGTAGGTCTTGGTCAGACCGCGAATGGAGAGAGCTAGACTCATGTGCCTCCCGGCAAGAACTGATTCGCAAAGAAAAGTGCTACTTCCTATAACCCCGGCAGAGGGCAAAGGTTCGATCCTAGTCGAACCAGACAACGTCGGACAGTGCCCCTATACTGCGCAGCCGCTTTTTCAGGAGACCCCCATGGCCACTTCCTATCTCGCCCACCACGTTGCCCTCCTCGCCCAGCTGCGTGCGGTCCTGGCCGACGTCGGCGCGGCCGAGCAGGTGCCCTCGGAGAACCACGCGCTGTTCCTCGACCGCTTCGACGAACTGGTCGCCGGCCTGCCGCAGGCGCCCGAAAAGTACGCCTATCTCGGCCAGGACCTGCTCAGCCAGATCTTCAGCCGCTATCCGCAGATCGCTCATCGGGTGCCGCGCGACCTGCTGTGGTTCTTTGGCGGCGATTGCCTGCACTTCATGCCGGACGAAGAGCTGGCGCTCTACCAGCGACTGGACGAGCGTCGCCACGAAGCGGAATCCCGCGGCGAGGCCTTCGACTGGGCGCAGGAACAGCGCCTGATGGCCCTGCCGGACGACGCCGCGCGCCACTGAAACGCCGAAGGGCTATCGAATCGGTCGATAGCCCTTCGTACCCGCAACACGCGCTATCTCTAGTAGTAGGCGTTTTCGCGGTTGGTGTGGTCGGTCACGTCGCGCACGGCGGTGAGCTCGGGGATCCGCTCCAGCAGGGTGCGCTCGACGCCATCCTTGAGGGTCAGATCGACCTGGCCACAGCCCTGGCAGCCGCCGCCGAAGCGCAGGACCGCGACATTGTCGTCGACGATGTCCACCAGGCTGACCATGCCACCGTGGCTGGCGAGCCCAGGATTGATCTCGGTCTGCAGGTAGTAGTCGACGCGCTCGTTGAGCGGGCTGTCCTCGTTGACCATGGGCACCTTGGCGTTGGGCGCCTTGATGGTCAGCTGGCCACCCATGCGGTCGGTGGCGTAGTCCACCAGGGCGTCTTCCAGGAAGGGCTGGCTGATGGCATCGATATAGGCGGTAAAGCTCTTCAGCCCGATTGGCTGGTCATCGGGCTTCTCTTCGCCGGGCTTGCAGTAGGCGATGCAGGTCTCGGCGTACTGGGTGCCGGGCTGGGTAATGAAGATCCGGATACCGATCCCGGGGGTGTTCTGCTTTTCCAACAGGTCGGCCAGGTAATCCTGAGCCGCGTCGGTAATGGTGATGGCGCTCATGGTCACTCCTCAACAGGTGTGACAAGTTTACGCCACCCCACCCCTCGACGAAAGCCCTAGTGAAACAGTCGGATAATCGTCTCAGTCGAGGCGGTGCACGAAACTGGTCACCCGGTTGCGCCCATTGTGCTTGGATTCGTACAGGGCCTTGTCCGCCTGCTGGATCATCTGCTCGTGATTGCCCAGGGGCACCGACAGATCGGTGATGCCAACACTGATGGTGAAGGCGATGGGCGTCCCCAGCACGTCGAGCCGCATGGCCTCGACCGCCTCGCGCAGGCGCTCGGCGAGCAACCGGGCGCCTTCCACCGCCGTGTCCAGCAGCACCACGCCGAATTCCTCGCCGCCGTAGCGTCCGGCGATGTCGGCATTGCGCACATGGGTCTTGATCACCCCGGCCAGCGCCTTGATCGCCTGATCGCCGACGGCATGACCATAGGTGTCGTTGATGCGCTTGAAGTGATCGATGTCGAGCATCATCAGCGCCAGGCGACCGCCATAGCGCTGGTGGCGGGCGAATTCCTCGGTGAGGCGCTCTTCCCAGTAACCACGGTTGGCCAGACCGGTCAGGCGATCGGTCCGCGACAGTTCCTGCAGCTTGTCGTTGGAGAGTTCCAATTGCCGCTTGTTGATGGCGACATCGGTGACGTCGTAGATCACCACGCAGATGTGGGCGATGGCACCGGTGGAATCCCGCAGCGGCAGCAGGGTGACGTTCTGGTACATGAAGGCTTCCACACCGGTGATCGGCTGGTAGCTCTTGAAGTGGACCAGGTAGGGCCGCTGTTCCCAGATGGAAAAGGCCCGGGTACCCAGCAGCACCACGCTCTCGGCCTTGGCGCGAAACCAGGCCTCGTCGATTTCGGCAAAGACGGCGAACAGCGACTGCTGGCTGACCTCGCTGAGGATCCGTCCGGAATGGTTTTCCATGAAGCTGTTCCAGACCTCGATGCGGTAGTCGAGATCCAGCACCACCACGCCGACATCGATGTTCTGCACGATGTCCAGCAGCCAGTGGAGTTCGTTGATATCGATCTGTGCCGCCATGCTCAACTCATCAGGTAGCCGATCTTGCGGGTGATGCGCTTCACCGAATCCTCGGTGAACAGCAGCAGCAGATCGAAGTGGACGTTATGGCCTTCCAGGCTGTAGCTGAGTTCGACCGCCAGGGTCTTCTTCCAGCGGGTCTTGTTGACGACGATGAGTTCGTCGATGGACGCATGGTGGCCGAGGATGGTCGGATGACCCTGGGAAAAGCGGATGTCGAACTGCTCGGCGATGCCGGCCAGGCAGGCGCCGATGATGATGCTCGACAGATCCAGCAGCATCTCGATGTCACCGGACTCCCCTGCCTCGCGCCAGCGCACCAGCTTGGCCATGTCGTCGAATTCGGAGTCGTGGAAGATCAGCAGCGCTTCGCCGGCGATACCCTCGCCGATATAGCCCTGGCAGACCGCGCTGAGACGATCCTCGCGCTGGGCGTCCACCAGCGTCATGTGCAGCTCGCTGACTTCAAGGATATTGACGTTGGGAATCGGCAGCTGGACGAAGACATCCAGCGCCTTGGCCAGCAGCGCGCCGGCCCGACCCATGGAAACGTTGACCACCTCGCGGAAGGCGTCGCGGAAGCTCACCTCCAGCTCGGGACGTGCGACCGGTTCCGGCAGCGCCGTAGGGCTGGGGCTATAGAGGCCATGGCGCTCAAGCACCGCGGTTAGTTCGGCGGGATCGGCCGGCTTGCGCAGGAAGTCCAGGGCGCCCAGTTCGCGCACCCGGGCCACCGCCTGGTCCTGGACGTCGCCGGAGACGACGATCACCTTGACCGCCAGGCCTTCGTTGCGAATGGCCGCCAGGGTGCCGTAGCCGTCCAGGATCGGCATGGTAAGGTCCAGCAGCATCACCTGACCCAGCCCCTGGCGCAGCGCCGTGAGGGCTTCCTCGCCATTGGTGGCCTGGGTGATGGATACCGCCCAGCCTTCGGGCAGGGAGCGAACCAGCTGCTTGCGCGCCATGTTCGAGTCGTCGCATATCACCAGAGGAATCACGGCCACCTTCCATGACACTGTTTTGACGCACAGTAAACGTCGGTCAATTGCCAGTAAAGCAGCACTTGAAAGGCTTGCCCACCAGACGCGCGAGATCGTCAGACGTTTTCGCCATGAAAGACTCGCCGACCCTGCATGAGCGCTGTTCATCATGGACCGTCGCCAATGCCGGGGCAGGCGCCGGCTTTTGCTATGCTGCCACCCTTTGTCCAGCGTCTCTTCATCTCTGTGGAATGCCCATGACCGATCGCAGCTCTCGCCTCGCCGCCCTCCGCCACGCCCTCGCGCAGCGCATTCTCATCCTCGACGGCGGCATGGGCACCATGATCCAGAGCTATCGGCTGGAAGAAGCGGACTACCGTGGCGAGCGTTTCGCCGACTGGCCGAGCGACGTCAAGGGCAACAACGACCTGCTGCTGCTGACCCAGCCGAAGATCATCGCCGAGATCGAGAAGGCCTACCTGGATGCCGGCGCCGACATCCTGGAAACCAACACCTTCAATGCCACGCGCGTCTCCCAGGCCGACTACGGCATGGAGGCCATCACCTATGAGCTGAATCTGGCCGGCGCCCGAGTCGCCCGCGAGGTGGCCGACGCCAAGACCATGGAGACCCCGGATCGCCCGCGTTTCGTCGCCGGGGTGCTCGGCCCGACCAGTCGGACCTGCTCCATCTCTCCGGACGTCAACAACCCCGGCTATCGCAATGTCACCTTCGACGAGCTGGTAGAGAACTACACCGAGGCCACCCGCGGCCTGATCGAGGGCGGCGCCGACCTCATCCTGATCGAGACGATCTTCGACACCCTCAACGCCAAGGCGGCCATTTTCGCGGTCCAGGGCGTGTTCGAGGAGGTCGGCGTCGAGCTGCCGATCATGATCTCCGGCACCATCACCGACGCCTCCGGCCGTACCCTGTCGGGCCAGACCACCGAAGCCTTCTGGAACTCGGTGCGGCACGCCCAGCCGATTTCCGTCGGCCTCAACTGCGCCTTGGGGGCTAAGGAGCTGCGGCCCTACGTCGAGGAACTGGCGACCAAGGCCGACACCTTCGTCTCCGCCCACCCCAACGCCGGCTTGCCCAATGCCTTCGGCGAATACGACGAAAGCCCCGCGCAGATGGCGGCGGTGGTCGAGGAATTCGCCGCCAGCGGCCTGCTCAACATCGTCGGTGGCTGCTGTGGTACCACCCCGGCGCATATCCAGGCCATCGCCGAGGCGGTCGCCAAGCATCCGCCGCGCCAGCTGCCCGAGATTCCCAAGGCCTGCCGCCTCTCCGGCCTGGAGCCCTTCACCATCAGCCGCGAGTCGCTGTTCGTCAACGTCGGCGAGCGCACCAACATCACCGGCTCGGCCAAGTTCGCCCGGCTGATCCGCGAAGAGAACTACGCCGAGGCCCTGGAAGTGGCCCAGCAGCAGGTGGAAGCCGGTGCCCAGGTCATCGACATCAACATGGACGAGGGCATGTTGGATTCGAAGGCGGCCATGGTCACCTTCCTCAACCTGATCGCCTCCGAGCCGGATATTTCCCGGGTACCGATCATGATCGACTCCTCCAAGTGGGAGGTGATCGAGGCCGGTCTCAAGTGCATCCAGGGCAAGGGCATCGTCAATTCCATCTCCATGAAGGAAGGCGTCGAGGCCTTCATCCATCACGCCAAGCTGTGCAAGAGATACGGCGCGGCGGTGGTGGTCATGGCCTTCGACGAAGACGGCCAGGCCGACACCGAGGCGCGCAAGAACGAGATCTGCGCGCGCTCCTACGACATCCTGGTCAACCAGGTCGGCTTCCCGCCGGAAGACATCATCTTCGACCCCAACATCTTCGCCGTGGCGACCGGGATCGAGGAGCACAACAACTACGCGGTCGACTTCATCAACGCCTGCGCCTTCATCCGCGACAACCTGCCCTATGCCCTGACCTCGGGCGGCGTGTCCAACGTCTCCTTCTCCTTCCGTGGCAACAACCCGGTGCGCGAGGCCATCCACTCGGTCTTCCTCTACCACGCCATCCAGAACGGCCTGACCATGGGCATCGTCAACGCCGGCCAGCTGGAGATCTATGACGAGATCCCGGCCGCCCTGCGCGAGCGGGTCGAGGACGTGGTACTCAACCGTACCCCGGCCGGCACCGATGCCTTGTTGGCCATCGCCGACGACTACAAGGGCGGCGGCGCGGTCAAGGAGGCCGAGACCGAGGAATGGCGCGGCCTGCCGGTGGACAAGCGACTGGAGCATGCGCTGGTCAAGGGCATCACCACCTATATCGTCGAGGACACCGAGGAATGCCGGCAGCAGTGCGCGCGGCCCATCGAGGTCATCGAAGGCCCGCTGATGAGCGGCATGAACGTGGTCGGCGACCTGTTCGGCTCGGGCAAGATGTTCCTGCCCCAGGTGGTCAAGTCCGCCCGGGTAATGAAGCAGGCGGTGGCGCACCTGATTCCCTTCATCGAAGCGGAAAAAGGCGACAAGCCCGAAGCCAAGGGCAAGATTCTCATGGCCACGGTCAAGGGCGACGTCCACGACATCGGCAAGAACATCGTCGGCGTGGTGCTGGGCTGCAACGGCTATGACATCGTCGACCTGGGCGTCATGGTCCCGGCGGAAAAGATCCTGCAGACCGCCATCGCCGAGAAGTGCGACATCATCGGCCTGTCCGGCCTGATCACCCCTTCGCTGGACGAGATGGTCCATGTCGCCAAGGAAATGCAGCGCCAGGGCTTCACCCTGCCCTTGATGATCGGCGGCGCCACCACCTCCAAGGCCCATACCGCGGTCAAGATCGAACCCCAGTACAAGAACGACGCCGTGGTCTATGTGACCGATGCCTCGCGCGCCGTGGGCGTAGCTACTCAGTTGCTCTCCAAGGAACTCAAGGCCGGCTTCGTCGAGCGCACCCGCGCCGACTACGTCGAGGTCCGCGAGCGCACCGCCAATCGCAGCGCCCGCACCGAACGCCTGTCCTATGCCAAGGCGGTGGCCAACAAGCCGACCTTCAACTGGCTCGGCTACCAGGCGCCCACGCCCAGCTTTACCGGCACCCGGGTACTGGAAGACATCAACCTGGCAGTCCTGGCCGAGTACATCGACTGGACGCCCTTCTTCATTTCCTGGGATCTGGCCGGCAAGTACCCGCGCATCCTCACCGACGAGGTCGTGGGTGAAGCGGCCACCGCACTGTTCCACGACGCCCAGGCCATGCTCAGGAAGCTGATCGACGAGAAGCTGATCAAGGCCCGCGCCGTGTTCGGCTTCTGGCCGGCCAACCAGGTGCGTGACGACGACCTGGAAGTCTATGGCGAGGACGGCCAGCCGCTGGCCACCCTGCACCACCTGCGCCAGCAGACCATCAAGCCCGAGGGCAAGCCCAACCTGTCCCTGGCCGACTTCGTCGCGCCCAAGGAAACCGGCGTCACCGACTACATGGGTGGCTTCATCGTCACCGCCGGCATCGGCGCCGAGGAGCTGGCCAAGGACTACGAGCGCAAGGGCGACGACTACAACTCCATCATGGTCAAGGCCCTGGCCGATCGTCTCGCCGAAGCCTGTGCCGAGTGGCTGCACGCGCAGGTGCGCAAGGAGCACTGGGGCTATGCAGCGGACGAGACCCTGGACAACGAGGCGCTGATCCGCGAGCAGTACAAAGGCATCCGCCCCGCTCCCGGCTACCCGGCCTGCCCCGACCACACCGAGAAGGCCACCCTCTTCAAGCTGCTGGACCCCGAGGCCCGCTTCAACGAGGCCGGTCGCAGCGGCGTCTTTCTCACCGAGCACTACGCCATGTTCCCCGCCGCCGCCGTCAGTGGCTGGTACTTCGCCCATCCCGAGGCCCAGTACTTCGCCGTGGGCAAGATCGACAAGGATCAGGTGGACAGCTACACCGAGCGCAAGGGCCAGGAGCTGGCGGTGACGGAGCGCTGGCTGGCGCCGAATCTTGGGTACGACAACTGACCCAAAGGGTCGATCAACCAAGGTCGTCGCTATGGCCTTGGTTGACCCTGTCGCAATACCCGGTTATCCCGGATCAAAGATCTCGCCATGTCTGACATTGCGTATTTCACTCTCGTTACAGTCTTTTCCCTGGCCGTAAGCTATGTCTTCTATCGCGAACATCGTCGCGGACAGCGCGGCAATCAGGACATCATCAATCAGGCATATGAAGCGACACTCGCATCACACGCGATTGATAAAGCTCAAGTTCTTATGGACCAGACAACCCTAGGGTCGAGGTTGAACAGCAAAAAGCCTTTCGAGGTATATCGGATCCTGTCCTCACCTCCAACTCAGTGGTACCTCTATACGCACATGGAGGATTCGGATCCCGTACTGATGGCCATATCCGAAGCGCGAGCCAGGGCAGCCATTAACGGATTTGGAACTGCGAAATAGGCTATTCAGGTCCCATCTGACGCCTTCTAACGTCTTCGCTAGACGCCTCAGGTAACAAAAACGCGGCCCTTTTCCCGGGCGTCCCTACTAGGGTGTAGGGACTTCCATCGACGAGGACCGCGTGCCCATGAAAGGCCTTACCCTAGCCGCCGGCAGTCTCCTGCTCGGTCTCGCCACCCTGAACGCCAGTGCCGCGCCCCAGGCGCTGAGTGAAGCTCAGTGGCCCTTCACCGCCACCCCACGGGCCACCCTTGACGCACCCTGGGCCATCGCCTTCCTGCCGGACGGCACCGCCCTGGTCACCGAGAAAGGCGGCGTCCTCAAGCACCTGAACGTGCAGACCGGCAAGGCCCAGGATATCAGCGGGGTACCCAAGGTGGTCGCCGCCGGCCAGGGCGGGCTGGGCGATGTCATCCTGCATCCGCAATACGTCAGCAACGGGCTGATCTACCTCAGCTATGCCGAGGCCGGCGAAGACGGCACCCAGGGCGCGGCGGTCGCCCGGGCCAAGCTGACCCTGAAGGAGGACGGCAGTGGTTCGCTGGGTGATCTCAAGGTCATCTGGCGGCAGACACCCAAGGTCACCGGCAACGGTCACTATGGCCATCGCATGAGGTTCGGCCCGGACGGCAAGCTGTGGATCACCTCGGGGGAGCGGCAGAAATTCACCCCGGCCCAGGACATGAGCGGCAACCTGGGCAAACTCATCCGCCTCAACGACGATGGCAGCACGCCGGCCGACAACCCCTTCGCCCAGCAAGGCGGCGTCGCGGCCCAAGTCTGGTCGCTGGGCCATCGCAATCCACTGGGCATCGCCTTCGACGCCCAGGGCCGGCTGTGGGAACAGGAAATGGGCCCCCAGGGTGGCGACGAACTGAATCTGATCCAGCGCGGCGGCAACTACGGCTATCCCGAGGTCTCCAACGGCGATCACTATGGCGGCAAGCCGATTCCGGATCACGCGACGCGCCCGGAATTCATCCCGCCCAAGATCACCTGGACGCCGGTGATCTCGCCGGCCGGCCTGATGATCTACGCAGGCGACCGCTTCCCCGCCTGGAAGGGCAATGCCTTCATCGGCGGGCTGTCGTCCAAGGCGCTGGTGCGGATCGAACTCAAGGGCGAAGAGGCGCGCGAGGTCGAGCGCTATGCCATGGGCACGCGCATCCGCGACGTCGAGGAAGGCCCCAACGGCAGCCTCTGGGTGCTGGAAGACGGTGCCAAGGCGCGACTGCTCGAATTGCAGCCGAAGTAGCGGCAGGAGTCACCCAGGGACGGGTGACCGCCGGCTCAGCGCAGCTCGGAAGGCGAGCGGCGAACGATCTTGATCGAGTGCTTGATCTCGGGCTTGCGGGTCACGCTGATCGGCCGTTTGGTGACGGTGTCCAGGGTGATGTTCCAGAAGCCAGTGCTCGGTACCGTGATGCGCGCCGGAAAGGTGTCGAAGGCGCCACCGTGATAGGTGTGGCGGCCGCCATTCTTGAAGCTGCGGAAATTGGCATCGTTCATCAGGCGGATGTTGCACACCCCCGAACTCTGGATGACGACCAGGTCGCCCTCGTTGAGATGCTCGCGCTGGTGGATGAACTTCATGACGGGTCCTCGTCTTGCAAAGGACTAGGATAGCATCCCTGCCCTGTCCTATTATCGCCGCCCGCCCTCGACCTGCCCTTTTCCCATGCGTATCTCCGATGTCGTCCAGTTGCTCGCCGATGCCGGCGCCAAGCCCAAGCACAGCGCCCGCATCCTGCGCGCCTGGTGTCAGGGGCTGCCCCTGGACACCGGCACCCGGCGCCAGCAGGCGGAAAATTTCCTGCCCCTGGAGGTGCGCCACGCCATTCCGGCGCTGACCGCGCAACTGGAAGGCCTGGCCCGGGTGACCTCGGAGCACCCGGGCGCCGACGGTTCGGCGCGGATGCTGGTGACCCTCGGCGATGGCCAGGCGGTGGAAAGCGTGCTACTGCCCCGCGATGGACTCTGCGTGTCGTCCCAGGTCGGCTGCGCGGTGGGCTGCGTCTTCTGCATGACCGGCAAGAGTGGCCTCCTGCGTCAGGTGGGCAGCGCCGAGATCGTCGCCCAGGTGGCCCTGGCGCGACGCCTCAGGCCGGTCAAGAAGGTGGTCTTCATGGGCATGGGCGAGCCGGCGCACAACCTGGACAACGTGCTGGAAGCCATCGACCTGCTGGGCACGGCCGGTGGCATCGGCCATCGCAACCTGGTGTTTTCCACCGTCGGCGATCCGCGGGTATTCGAGCGACTGCCGCAGCAGACGGTCAGGCCGGCCCTGGCGCTGTCGCTGCACAGCACCCATGCCGAGCGAAGGGCCCGCCTGCTGCCCAAGGCGCCCCGGTACGAACCCGGCGAGCTGATCGAGCAGGGGGAAGCCTATGCCCGGCTGATCGGCTATCCGATCCAGTACCAGTGGACGCTGCTGGCCGGCATTAACGACAGCCAGGACGAGATGGACGAACTGCTGCGGCTGATGAAGGGCAAGTACGGCGTGCTCAACCTGATTCCCTACAACAGCCTGGAAGTGGACGACTACCAGCGGCCCACTGGCGAGCGCATCGTGCAGATCGTGCGCTACCTGCACAGCCGCGGTCTGCTGACCAAGGTGCGCAATTCCGCGGGCCAGGATGTTGATGGCGGTTGTGGCCAGTTGCGGGCCCGGGCCGAGGTGCTGCGCCCGGTGCGCGTCAGCGTCTGACCGATCGTCCTGCGACTGGCCCCGCCCATCAGATCTGGCGGAACGCCAGGCCGGGCGGCCTCTCAGAGTGCACTCGCACCATTCAGAGGGAAGCTTTTTCCATGCAGGATCGCATCAAACGCCACGACCCCTTCATCGCCGGTCTGAAGGAACGCCTGCCCGAAGAGCTGCGCGAATCCTTTACCGAGGAGCAGCTGGAAGCCCTCAAGCTGGCCTTCGGCACCCGCAGCTGGGGCAAGCACAGCGTCGATCTGCGCGGCACCGTCAAGTTCTGGCACCGCCGTTACTACTTCGTCTTCCTCGCCGGTCGCAACTACCGTCAACTCTCCCGCCTGGAGCAGGAATTGTCCCTGCTCGGCAAGGCCACCGTGCTGGCGGTGATCCTGCTGGCCTGCGGCCTGGTGGGTCTGCTGCTTCTCTATCTGCTCAAGTCGGCGCTGGGCATCGACATCTTTCCCGATTACTCCTTCGGAGTTTGGACCTGGTTCAAGGGTCTATTCGACTAGCACGGATGCTTGACCCTGGCAGGGAGGCTTGCCGCTCGGGAGACCTCCTATGCCCCACCTGAATCGCCGCCGGACCCTCGGCCTGCTGGCTGCCAGTGCCGCCCTGCCCCTGCTGGGCGGCTATCCGCTCAATGCCCTCGCAGCGGGCGACGAATACCTCGCCCTGGTCGAGAAGGAAGCCCCCGGCCTCGGCTTCTATCGCCTGGCCGATGGCAAGCGCATCGGCAGTCTGGAATTGCCCGAGCAACCCCATGAAATCGTCGCGGACCGCCAGGGTCGCTATGCCTACGTCGGCCAGTACGGGGTCAAGAGCTGGCAGGCGCCCGGCGAAGGCGGCCATCAGGTCAGCGTGATCGATCTCGCCGAGCGCCGGCTGGTGAGAGCCATCGACCTGTCGCCCTATCACCGCCTGCACGGCATGCGCCTGGACGACCAGGGTCGCCTCTATGTGCTGAGCGAGACCGACTCGCTGCTCATCCGCTTCGATCGCCCCGCCACCGCCGAATATCCCAGCCAGATCGTCCCGGTTGGTGGCACTCGCAGCCACTACTTCGTCCTGACCCGTGACGGACGCCGCGCCTACGTTGCCGACACCCTGAGCGGTCTGGTGATCCTGGTCGATGCGCACAATCCTGCAGTGCTGCCGGTGAAGAGGTACCTCGGCCAGGCGCCGGAGGGCTGCTGCCTGAGTCCGGACGAGCGCACCTTCTATGTGCTGGATCGCTTCGCCGGCATCCTCCATGCGCTGGATGCCCGCGACCTGACGCCGATCCGCCAGGTCAAGATGCGCGGCGAAGCGGTACGGGTAGCCGCCCTGCCCGATGGTCGCCTGCTGGTCTCCAACCTGGCGGACAAGAGTCTCTCGCTGTTGCGGCCCGATACCTTCGCCGAAGTCGCCTACCTGCCCATGGGCAGCGCGGTGCCCGGACTCAACCTCGATCCCCGTGGCGAGCGCCTGTTCGCCGCCCTGGAGGACAATCAGCTGGCGGTGGTCGATCTGCGCAACTGGCGCGAGATCCACCGCTTCTCTACCGGCAAGGCGCCGGATACCGCCGTGGTCTTTCGCGCCTGAGGCTCTGCAATACGGGGATCCGCTGCCAACCAGTCAGCGGATCCGCGAGGCACGAGAATCATCCGCATTTAACAATCCGAATCATTGTGATACAAATCACCGACCTCCGGGCGCCTCTGCGCCCCTTCGCTTCTGTCGGTGATAGCTTTCATGCTCGTTCCCTTTCTGATCATGCTCCGCGAAGGCATCGAAGCGGCGCTCATCGTTGGCATCATCGCCAGCTACCTGCAACGCACCGGTCGCGGCCACTGGATGCCAGCGGTCTGGATCGGGGTCATGCTGGCTGCCGCCCTGTCGCTGTTCGTCGGCGCCGGCCTGCAACTGGCCAGCGCCGAATTCCCGCAGCGTCAGCAGGAGCTGTTCGAAGCGGTGGTCGGCCTGGCGGCCACCGCCATCCTCACCTCCATGGTGTTCTGGATGCGCAAGGCGGCGCGCTCGATCAAGACCGAACTGCACGACTCCCTGGAAAACGCCCTGTCGGCTTCGCGCAACCAGGTCTATGCCCTGATCGGCATGGTCTTCCTGGCGGTCGCCCGCGAAGGCCTGGAAACCGTGTTCTTCCTGCTGGCGATCTTCCAGCAGAGCGCCGGCCCCGGCGCGCCCCTGGGTGCCCTGCTGGGGCTGATCATCGCCATCGCCGTGGGCTATGGCCTCTATACCGGCGGCGTACGACTGAACCTGGGCAAGTTCTTCCGCTTCACCGGCCTGTTCATCCTCTTCGTCGCGGCCGGCCTGTTCACCAACTCGGTCAAGGCGCTGCATGAAGCCGGCCTGTGGAATTCGCTGCAGCAGGTGGTCTTCGACTGGAGCCACGCGCTGCCCGCCGACGGCCCGGTGGGCACGGTGCTGGCCGGCATGTTCGGCTACCAGGACACTCCGACCGTCAGCACCCTGGGCGCCTATCTGCTGTTCCTGGCCGTCACCCTGCCGCTGTTCTTCCGCACCCCGGCGCCGCCCCAGCGTCCTGCCGTGACCACCCCTGCCTCGCTGGAGCGCCCGTCGTGAATCACGCCAACCCCCATCCGCCGAAGCAGGGCTCCCTGGCGCTGCGCCTGGCCGTGATCGGCTCGGCCACCCTGCTGATCGCAGCCGCCGCGGCCTTCTACTATGCCTCGCGCGCCGCAGGCGAGCGTCACGCCACCGTGGCCGACGGCGAAATCAAGGTCGACATCCTCGCCAATCGCTGCGAACCCAACGCCCTGCAGGTACCCGCCGGGCCGGCGCGCTTTCGTATCGTCAACCGCTCGGACCGGGCGGTGGAATGGGAGATTCTCGACGGCGTCCTGGTGGTCGAGGAGCGCGAGAACATCGCCCCCGGCCTCAGTCAGGTCATCAATGCCACCCTGGCCCCCGGCGACTACGCCATCACCTGCGGTCTGCTGAGCAATCCGCGAGGCACCCTGAAGGTACTCCCGACCGCCGCCTCGGAAGCCGCCAGCAAGGCCGGTCCAACCCTGACCCAGTTCGTCGGTCCGCTGTCGGAATACCGCGTCTACCTGAATCAGCAGAGCCGCTTGCTGCTGCAGGGTCTCGCCACCCTGCAGCAGGCGCTGACCGCGGGCGATCTGGAGCAGGCACGCGCCGCCTATGCGGCCGCCCGCCTGCCCTACCAGCGCCTGGCGGCGACCGCGCAGCGCTTCGCCGAACTGGACAATCGCCTCAATGCCCGCGCCGACTACTACGAAAAGCGCGAACAGGATCCGGCCTTTGGTGGCTTCCATCGCCTCGAACAGGGCCTCTTCGCTGGCAACAGCACCCAGGGCCTGACAGCGGTCGCCACTCGCCTCGAGCAGGACGCCGCCGCCCTGCGCGACGCCCTGCTCGGCCAGTCGCTGCCGCCCGAACAACTCAGTGGCAATGCCGCGCGCCTGCTGCACAACCTGGCCGGCACCCGGATCTCGGGTGAGGAAGAGCGCTACAGCCAGCTCGTACTGCCCGGCTTCGCCGCCAATCTGGATGGCACGCGCAAGGTGATCGAGTTGCTGCGCCCCCTGCTCGGCAAGGGTCATCCCGAGCTGCAGCACCGCCTGGATACCCAGGCCGACGCCTTCGCTACGGCCCTGGGCGATGTCCAGCGTCCCTACTCCACCCTTTCCCCTGACGACCGCCAGCGCATCGCCGCCGCGGCCCAGGCCCTGGCCGATTCCCTCGACCAGGTCGCCCCGGCCCTGGGTCTGGCCGCGACCAAGACCACGCCATGAAGAAGTCCGCTCCCGATCAGCCCAACATCGAACGTCGCCGCCTGCTGGGTGGCCTCGGCGCCGCCAGCGTGGCCCTGGCCGGTGCCGGGCTCTGCCCGATGCACGCCCGGGCGGCCAGCACCGCCGAGGTGACCCGTGCCCCCGGCAGCGCCAATACCCATCAGCGCCAGGCGTTCCTTGGCCTGCACCAGAGCGGCATCGTCACGCCACGGCCGGCAGCCGGAATGATCGTGGCCTTCGACGTGCTGGCCAGCGACCGCGAGGACCTGGAACGCCTGCTGCGGACCCTCGACGAGCGCATCCGCTTTCTCATGCAGGGCGGCCCGGTGCCCGAGGTGGATCCCAAGCTTCCGCCGCTGGATTCCGGCATCCTCGGTCCGGTGGTGACGCCGGACAACCTGACCATCACCGTCTCCGTCGGCGAGTCCCTGTTCGATGACCGCTTCGGCCTCGCCGCGATCAAGCCGCGGCAGCTGCAACGCATGACCGGCTTTCCCAACGACGCCCTGGAAGCGGACTGCTGCCACGGCGATCTCTGCCTGCAATTCTGTGCCAACACCCCGGACACCAACATCCACGCCCTGCGCGACATCGTGAAGAATCTGCCCGACCTGCTGGCGATCCGCTGGAAGCAGGAAGGCAGCGTGCCGGTGCAGGATCCGCCGCCCGGTCAACCCGCCGAGAGCGCACGGAACTTCCTGGGCTTTCGCGACGGCTCGGCCAACCCCGACTCCACCGACCAGCAGGCGATGGACCGGATCGTCTGGGTCCAGCCCGGCAGCGGCGAGCCGGCCTGGGCGTCCCAGGGCAGCTATCAGGCGGTGCGCATCATCCGCAATTTCGTCGAGCGCTGGGATCGCACCCCGCTGCAGGAACAGGAAGCCATCTTCGGGCGGCGCAAGGCCAGTGGCGCGCCCATGGCCGGCGGTCACGAGACCGATGTGCCGGACTATGCCAGCGATCCCAAGGGCAAGGTCACGCCGCTGGACGCCCATATCCGCCTGGCCAATCCCCGCACCGCGGAGAGCCAGCGCAACCTGATCCTGCGCCGCCCCTTCAACTACTCCAACGGTGTGCGCAAGAACGGCCAGCTCGACATGGGCCTGCTGTTCATCGCCTACCAGGCCGATCTGGAACAGGGCTTCATCGCCGTGCAGAAGCGGCTGGATGGCGAGCCCCTGGAGGAATACATCAAGCCCATCGGCGGCGGTTACTTCTTCGTCCTGCCGGGGATCACCGATGCCAAGGACTACCTCGGCCGCAGCCTGCTGGCCGCCGCATCGCTTTAACACCTCGACAGGAGAAGTCGAATGAAACGCTCGTTCCTCGCCGTTGCCCTCGGTCTGGCCCTCGCCACGCCGGCCTTCGCGGCCAACTCGCCGCTGGATCTGGTCGGCCCCATCTCCGACTACAAGATCTATGTCACCGACAACCTGGCCAAGCTCACCGAGCAGACCCAGGCCTTCACCGCGGCGGTCAAGCGCGGCGACCTGGCCACCGCGCGCAAGCTCTATGCGCCGACGAGGGTCTCCTACGAGCAGGTGGAGCCCATCGCCGAGCTGTTCAGCGACCTGGACGCCGCCATCGACTCCCGCGAAGACGACCATGAGCAGGGCGTGAAATCCGAGGACTTCACCGGCTTCCACCGCCTGGAATACGCACTCTTCACCCAGAACACCACCGAGGGCCAGGGTCCCGTCGCCGACAAGCTGCTGGCCGACGTCAAGGACCTGCAGGCCCGCGTCGACGGCCTGACCTTCCCGCCGGAAAAGGTGGTGGGTGGCGCTGCGGCGCTGATGGAGGAAGTGGCGGCGACCAAGGTGTCGGGCGAGGAAGAGCGCTACAGCCACACCGATCTCTACGACTTCCAGGCCAACGTCGATGGCGCCAAGAAGATCGTCGACCTGTTCCGCCCGCAGATCGAGAAGCAGGACCAGGCCTTCGTCGCCAAGGTCGACAAGAACTTCGCCACGGTCGACAAGATCCTGGCCAAGTACAAGACCAAGGACGGCGGCTTCGAGACCTACGACAAGGTCAGCGAGCGTGACCGCAAGGCCCTGGTCGGTCCGGTCAACACCCTGGCCGAAGACCTCTCCACCCTGCGCGGCAAGCTGGGCCTCAACTGAGGCCCGCGGTGGGCGGTGTCCGGCGCCGCCCACCCACTCTCCGCTTATCGCCGGAATAGATTTATATATAAAGAAACATCGCTTTTAAGCATATAGACCTGCTGCTATCGTGCACGGCCTAGAAAAGTCGCCAGAGCGCCCCCGGGGTGCCCAAGACTTCGATCACGCGCAGCCGTGCGCGCCGCCTGACAGCAGGATGACCATGTACGTTTACGATCAGTACGATCAACGGATCGTCGAAGAACGTGTCGCCCAGTTTCGCGACCAGACCCGCCGCTTCCTGGCCGGAGAGCTGGGTGGCGAAGAATACCGCCCGCTGCGCCTGCAGAACGGCCTCTACATCCAGCGCTATGCGCCCATGCTGCGGGTCGCCGTGCCCTATGGCCTGCTGAACACCACCCAGGTGCGCAAGCTGGCGCAGATCGCCCGTGACTACGACAAGGGCTACGCCCACATCAGCACCCGGCAGAACTTCCAGTTCAACTGGCCGGAGCTGGAAGACGTCCCCGAGATCCTCGCCGAGCTGGCCACCGTTCAGATGCACGCCATCCAGACCAGCGGCAACTGCATCCGCAACACCACCACCGACCAGTTCGCCGGCGTCGCCCACGACGAGCTGATCGATCCGCGCCCCTGGTGCGAGATCATCCGCCAGTGGTCGACCTTCCACCCCGAATTCGCCTTCCTGCCGCGCAAGTTCAAGATCGCCGTCAACGGCGCCGCTCTGGATCGTGCCGCCATCGAGGTGCACGACATCGGCCTGGAAGCGGTGCGCAACGAGGCCGGCGAGCTGGGCTTCCGCGTGCTGGTCGGCGGCGGCCAGGGCCGTACCCCCCACACCGGCGAATTCATCCGCGAATTCCTGCCCTGGCAGCACCTGCTCAGCTACCTGGAAGCCACCCTGCGGGTCTACAACCGCTACGGTCGCCGCGACAACAAGTTCAAGGCGCGCATCAAGATCCTGGTCAAGGCCCTGGGCGCCGAGGCCTTCGCCGAAAAGGTCGAGGCCGAATGGGCCCACCTCAAGGACGGTCCCATCACCCTGACCGACGCCGAGGTCGCGCGGGTCTCCGCCTTCTTCGTCGATCCGGCCTATGCCGAGCTGCAGGACCAGGACGAGGCCCTCGCCCGCCTGGACGCCGAGCACCCCGGCTTCGCCCGCTGGCGCCAGCGCAACACCTTCCGCCACAAGCGTCCGGGCTATGTCGCCGTGACCCTGTCGCTCAAGCCCACCGGCGTGGCCCCCGGCGACGTCACCGATCGCCAGCTGGACGCCATGGCCGACCTGGCCGATCGCTACAGCTTCGGCGAGCTGCGCACCTCGCACCAGCAGAACGTCATCTTCGCCGACGTCCGCCAGGACCAGTTGCTGGAGCTGTGGCACGCGCTGCGCGAGCACGGCTTCGCCACCCCCAACATCGGCCTGCTGACCGACATGATCTGCTGCCCGGGCGGTGATTTCTGCTCCCTGGCCAACGCCAAGTCGATCCCCATCGCCGAAGCCATCCAGCGCCGCTTCGACGACCTGGACTATCTGTTCGACATCGGCGAGCTGGACCTCAACATCTCCGGCTGCATGAACGCCTGCGGCCACCACCACGTCGGCCACATCGGCATCCTCGGCGTGGACAAGAAGGGCGAGGAGTTCTACCAGGTGTCCCTGGGCGGCGACGCCGGCCGCGACGCCACCCTGGCCAAGATCCTCGGCCCCTCCTTCGCCCAGGATCAGATGCCCGAGGTGATCGGCAAGCTGATCAACGTCTACGTCGAGCAACGCACCGAAGACGAGCGCTTCATCGACACCTACCGCCGTATCGGTATCGACCCCTTCAAGGAGCGCGTCTATGCAAAGAATCATTAAGGGCGACCAGCTGGTCACCGACAACTGGCACCTGCTGCCCAAGGACGTCGCCTTCGCAGACGTTCCCAACAGCGACGACGTGATCATCCCGGCCGCCCTGTGGCTGGAGCACGGCCATGCCCTTACCTGCCGCGACGGCAAACTGGGCATCTGGCTGGACAGCGACGAAGAGCCGGAAAGCATCGCCGGCGACCTTGAGCATTTCGATCTGATCGCCATCAACTTCCCGGCCTTCGTCGACGGTCGCGGCTACTCCTACGCCCGGCTGCTGCGCGAGCGCTTCGGCTGGACTGGCGAGTTGCGCGCCATCGGCGATGTGCTGCAGGACCAGCTGTTCTTTCTCAAGCGGTGCGGCTTCGACGCCTATGTGGTCCGCGCCGACCGCGATCCGGAAGCGGCCCTGGCCGGTCTGCGCGACTTCAGCGTGACCTACCAGAGCGCGGTCGACCAACCGGAGCCGCTGTTCCGCCGTCGCCAGGCCTGATCGCTGGCTTGGACGCAAAAAGAAACCCGCCATGGCGGGTTTCTTTTTGCCTGGCCTTCGCTCAACCGAGATCGACCACCACCCGGCCCACCATCTTGCCGGCGAGGATCTGGCTGATGGTATCGGGCAGTTCCTCCAGGCCGACCTCGCGGGTCAGGCTGTCCAGGTCGTCCAGCTTCCACTGCACCGAAAGCTTGTCCCAGAGCGCGGCCTTGGCCATCAGCGGCAATTCGACGGAATCCACGCCCAGCAGATTCACCCCGCGCAGGATGAAGGGAAAGACCCCGGCTTCGAACTTGGTGCCCGCCGTCATGCCGCAGCAGGCCACGCTGCCGCCGTATTCCAGCGACTTGATGACGTTGAAGAGGATGTCGCCGCCGACGGTATCCACCGCGCCGGCCCACTGCTGGTCCAGGAGCGGCTTGCCGACCCCGTCGGCCAGGGTCGCACGGTCGAGGATCTGCCGGGCGCCCAGGCGATGCAGCCACTCCGCGCGCTCCAGCTTGGCGGTGGACGCCGCCACGTGATAGCCGAGCCGCGCCAGCAGCTTGACCGCCAGACTGCCCACGCCGCCACTGGCGCCGGTAACCAGCACGGTGCCAGCCTCCGGGGTCAGGCCCATCTGTTCCAGTTTCTCGACGCACAGCGCCGCGGTGAGACCCGCGGTGCCCAGCACCATGGCCTCGCGCAGGCCGAGATTGTCCGGGCGCCGGATCACCCAGGCGGCCGGCACCCGGATGTACTGGCCGAAGCCGCCGGGGGTGTTCATGCCGAGGTCATAGCCGGTGACGAGGACTTCGTCGCCCACGGCGAATTCGCCCGCGCTGGACTGCTCCACCACGCCCGCCGCGTCGATCCCCGGGGTATGGGGATAGCGCCGGGTCACGCCGCGGTTGCCGATGGCCGAGAGCGCGTCCTTGTAGTTGAGCGAGGAGTAGCGCACCCGGATCAGCACCTCGCCCGCGGGCAGGTCGTCCAGGGTGCGTGTCACCACTTCTTGCCGAAAAGCACCATGGGCCCCTTCGGTTACCCAGAGCGCCTGAAAATTGCTCATCGCAGAACCTCCGTTGGAGTCTTGTTATGGGGCCGCCCGTCCTATGGACCTCAGCGCCAGCGGGTCGACTCGCCCAGACGCTCCCACCAGGTGGTCACCAGACGATCGACACCGAGGCTCGCCGCCATGCCCAGGCGTTCGGGCAGGGATTTCTTCTCGACGAAACGCAGCGAAAAGACCTCGACCACCTGGGCCCGTTCGGCCAGGTATTCGTCGCTGGTACGCAGTTCGTCCACCAGTTGCTTGCCCAGCGCGGCCTGGCCCAGCCAGACCTCACCGGTGGCGACCTCGTCGATGTTGAGCTGCGGCCGGTAGTGGGAAACGAAGTTCTTGAACAGGACGTGGGTGGTGTCCAGGTCGTGCTGGAATTTCTCCTTGCCCTTCTCGTCGTTCTCGCCGAATACGGTGACGGTGCGCTTGTACTCGCCCGCAGTGAAGACCTCGAAGTCCACGTCGTGCTTCTTCAGCAGGCGATGGACGTTGGGCAACTGAGCGACCACGCCGATTGAACCGAGGATGGCGAAGGGCGCGCAGAGGATGCGATCGCCGATGCAGGCCATCATGTAGCCGCCGCTGGCCGCCACCTTGTCGACACAGATGGTCAGGGGGATCCCGGCCTGGCGGATACGCGCCAGCTGCGAGGCGGCCAGGCCATAGCTGTGCACCAGGCCACCGCCGCTTTCCAGCCGTACCACCACCTCGTCCTTGGGCGTCGCCAGGGTCAGGACCGCGGTGATCTCGTTGCGCAGGTGTTCGTTGGCCGTGGCCTTGATGTCGCCATGGAAGTCGAGCACATAGACCCGCGATTTGCCGGTCTCGCTCTTGCGCTTGGTCTTCTCGGCCTTGGTCTCGCGCTTGCGCAGGGCCTTGAATGCCTCCTTGCCCAGCACGCTCTGCTGCAACCTCAGCCGCAGATCGCGATAGAAGTCGTTGAGCTTCTGTACCTGCAGCTGGCCGGCCGAGCTGCGCCGGTTGCGGCCGCGAACGGCGGCGGTGAACAGCAGCACGGCGATGATGGCGACCACCACGGTGACGGTTTTGGCCAGGAAACTGGCATAGTCGGCAAGAAACTCCACGGACTCTCCTAGGATGGCGGCAGCAGTGCCCTGCCCAGCATACCGAGTCGCCCGACCGATAGAAACTCGGCGACTCCCGGGCGGTCTTTCTGCACAGGCCGGCCGTGGGCCGTGATCCGGCCGGGCATGCGCCCGCGCCTTTCAAACAAGCGTATGAATATCCGTTGACAGGCCTCCTGTCGCCCCCTACCCTCGGTCGAGTGCCCTGCCCCTCCGCCTGGAGTGGGCCTCATCGAAAAAGACCACAAGGACCCTCGCCATGAGCGCAGCCGAAGCCATCGCCACCCTGAAGAGCAAGTTCGACCCCTCCGCCGCGGCCGGCCTGGACCTCACCTATCAATTCGACGTCGAGGGTGGTGACAACTACTACGTGGTCGTCAAGGACGGCACCTGCGACGTCCAGCAGGGCGACGCCGCCGACCCGGATTGCACCCTGATCATGGACCAGGCCACCCTGGCCGGCATCGTCAGCGGCGAGACCGACGGCATGCAGGCCTTCATGTCCGGCAAGCTGCGCGTCGAAGGCAACATGATGCTGAGCATGAAGCTGGGCGAACTCTTCCCCAACTAAGCGCCAGTCGTGAAAAAGCCGGGCCATCGCCCGGCTTTTTTGTGCCCGCCGTCAGGGCCGCTGGGGCGTGACGTTGCCCTCCCGTGCAGTAGCGTGGAAAACAGCGCAGCCTGTTCCACTGGGGACTTCGCGGCAAAGGGCCCCCTGACCCCAGCCCTCTCCCGCAGGGAGAGGGGGCTATCCACGCAAGCGTTCAGCTCCATCCACTCCGGCACGCCGGTGATCGGCCGTCGTGCCTCGCCCAAAGGCGCGCCCACAGCCTCGACAATCCAGAGTCTGCGCGGCTTTTTCCTGCTCAGGATCAGGGCCGCCGTGGCGGTGCGGGCGGCGTGAGATTGCCATCCCAGCCACCGCCAAGCGCGGCGATCAGCTGGACGCTGGTGCTGAGGCGACTGCCGAGCAGGGTCAGGTTGGTGCGCTCGTTGCTCAGGGCGGTGGTCTGCAGGGTGACCACGTCGAGATAGCCGATCAGGCCGGCCTGGTACTGGTTCTCGGCCAGTTGCAGGGCGCGGCGCGCGGCATCCAGGGCCTCCTGGCGCACGCCGGCTTCGTCGCTGTAGGTACTCAACTGCACCAGATAGTCTTCCACCTCGCGGAAGCCCGCGAGCACGGTCTGGCGATAACCGGCGACGCTGGCGTCGTAGCTGGCCTCGGCGGACTCCACCTGAGCGCGTCTCAGGCCGCCATCGAACAGCGACAGGGCAAAGGACGGCCCGATCGACCAGAAGCGATTTGGCGTGCTGATCAGGTTGCCCCACTGGCTGGCGCTGTAGCCACCGCTGGCACTCAGGGTCAGGTCGGGATAATAGGCGGCTTCGGCGACGCCGATGGCGGCATTGGCGGCCATGACCTGGCGCTCGGCCTGGGCGATGTCCGGACGACGTTCGAGCAGCGTCGAGGGCACGGCGCTCGGCAGCGGCGGCAACTCGGGAATCGTTTTGACCGCGGCCAGCTGGAAATTGGCCGGGACCTCGCCGACCAGCACCGCGATAGCGTTTTCCAGCTGGGCACGCTGATACCTGAGGTCGATGGCGTCGGCCTGGGTGCTCTTCAGCTGGGTGGTGGCCTGGGCCACATCCGCCGGGGTGACGATGCCGGCGCGGTACTGATTCTGGGTCAGGCGCAGCGATCGCTCGTAGGCGGCCACGGTGGCGTCGAGCAGTCGCTGCTGGGCGTCCAGTACGCGCAGTTGCAGGTAATTGGTCGCCAGTTGCGTCTGCAGGCTCAGGCGGGTGGCCGCGAGCTCCGCGGCGCTGGCCTGGGCAGAGGCCCGATCCGCCTCCACCTGGCGCCGGACGCGGCCCCAGAGATCCAGCTCCCAACTCACCCCCAGACTGGCGTCGTAGGCGTTGCTGATGGTGCTGGAGCCACCGCTGCTGACGGTGCTGCTGGTGCCATTGGAGTTGCGGATGACGGTGTTGCTGCCCGAACCACCCCCGCGCCCGGAGCGGGTGGCGCCCAGGCTGCTGGAGAGGGTCGGGAACAGCGACGCCCGCGCCTGGCTGACCAGGGCCAGGGATTGCCGATAGGTCGCCTCGGCCTGGGCCAGGCTCTGGTTGCGCTGGTTGAGCTGGACCATCAGACGGTCGAGGATCGGATCGTCATAGCGCCGCCACCAGTCGCCACGGATCTCTAGGTCCTTGGGCGCCGCCGCCTGCCAGCCTTCGGCGTGGCGATAGGCGACCGGCACCGTGGTGGTCGGCCGCTGGTAGTCCGGGCCCAGGGTACAGCCGGCCAGCAGCAGAGCCAGGGTCAGCGTCGGCAGGCGCAGGGTTGGGGTCATAGCGGCGTATCCAGGGCAGCGTCGGTACGGATGCCGCGCCAGCGATTGACGCGGCGGCGCAGGCGTTCGAAATAGAGATAGACCACCGGGGTGGTGTAGAGCGTGAGAATCTGGCTCAGCACCAGTCCGCCGACGATCACCAGGCCCAGCGGCTGGCGCATTTCGGCGCCTTCGGTATCGCCGATCAGCAGCGGTACGGCGCCGAGGATGGCGGCCATGGTGGTCATGAGGATGGGCCTGAGGCGCAGCAGGCAGGCCTGACGGATGCCCTCCTCGGGCGTCAGGCCCTGCTGGCGTTCCAGCTGCAGCGCCAGGTCCACCATCATGATGGCGTTCTTTTTCACCACCCCGATCAGCAGGAACAGCCCGAGCATGGAGATCAGGCTGAACTGGCCACCGGTGAGCTGGATGGCCAGCAAGGCCCCTACCCCGGCCGACGGCAGCGTCGAGAGGATGGTCAGGGGGTGGACATAGCTTTCGTAGAGCACGCCGAGCACGATGTAGACCAGCACCAGGGCGCCGAGGATCATCAGCGGCTGCCCGGACACGGTGCTAGCGAAGATGTTGGCGGAGCCGCCCAGGCGCCCCTGCACATCGCTGGGCAAGCCGATGGCGGCCACAGCGCGCTGCACCGCCCGGGTCGCCTGTTCCAGGCTGACATCCGGCGCCAGGTCGAAGTTGATGCTTTCCGAGGCGAACTGGCCGTCGTGGGTGACGCGGTCCTCGGCGAGGCTGTTGGTGTAGTAGGCGAAGGCCGACAGCGGAACCTGGGCGCCGCTGGCGGTGATGACCCGCACCTGCTCGAGGACGGTCGGGTCCTGGGCATAGCGCGGATTGATCTCCATCACCACCTTGTACTGGTTGAGCGGCTCGTAAATGGTCGAGATCTGCCGCTGGGCGAAGGAATTGTTGAGTACCGCGGCCACGGTCTCCATGTCCACGCCGAGGCGCTTGGCCTTCTCGCGGTCGATCTGCAGGGTGATCTGCTGGGTGCTGCCTTCGCGACCGTCCACCGCGGTCAGCTCCGGCAGCGCCTTGAGCGCGGCCAGCACCTTGGGCTGCCAGGTTTCCAGCAGCCCGACGTCGCCGGAGAGCAGGTTGTACTCATAGGACGAGGTGCTCTGCTGGCGCCCGCCGAATCTCAGGTCCTGATCGGCCATGAGGAACAGCTGGGCGCCCGGCACCTTGGGCGCATTGGCGCGGATACGCTCGATGACCTTCTGGGCATCCAGCTGGCGCTCGGCGATGGGCTTGAGGCGAATCAGCATCACCGCGTTGTTCACCCCGCTGCCGGAGCCGGAGCTGCCGACGAAGCCGGAGGCACTGGCCACCGCCGGATCGGCCAGCAGCGACTTGCGCAGGATCTCGATCTTCGGCTGCATCACCTGGAACGACAGCGCATTGTCGCCGCGGATGAAGCCGATCAGCTGGCCGGTGTCCTGCTGCGGCATGAAGGTCTTGGGCACCACCACATAGAGCGCCACGTTGAGCGCTATGGTGGCGAACAGACTGAGCAGGGTCAGGCGCCGATGGCGCAGCGCCCAGCCGAGGCTGCGGTCGTAACCCGCCACCAGGCGACGATGGGCGCGCTCGCTGAAGCGCTGCAGGCGGCTTTCGGTGGCCGGATCATGAGGCCTGAGCCAGCGTGCGCAGAGCATGGGCGTCAGCGTCAGGGACACCACCAGCGACACCAGGATGGCCGCCGCCAGGGTCAGGGAGAATTCGCGGAACAACTTTTCGACGATACCGCCGATGAACAGGATGGCGACGAAGACCGCCACCAGGGAGACGTTCATCGACAGCAGGGTGAAGCCGACCTCGCGAGTTCCCTGGTAGGCCGCCTTGAGCGGCGCCATGCCGTTGTCGATGTGGCGGGCGATGTTCTCCAGCACCACGATGGCATCGTCCACCACCAGCCCCGCCGCCAGGATCAAGGCCATCAGCGACAGGGTGTTGAGCGAGAAGCCCAGGATGTACATGACGGCGAAGGTCCCCACCAACGAGATGGGTACCGCCAGGGCCGGGATCACCGCGCTGCGCAGCCGACCGAGGAACAGCCAGACCACGCCGATCACCAGAAAGACGGCGATGATCAGGGTCAGCTCGGCTTCGTGCAGGGTCGCCTTGATCACCCCGGATCTGTCCATGGCCACTTCCAGACGCGCGCTGGCCGGGACGATGGCTTCCAGCGCCGGCAGGCGCGCCTTGAGCGCGGCGATGGTCTCGATGATGTTGGCGTTGGCCTGGCGATTGACCACCAGCAGCACGGCGCTCTGGTCGTTGTAGAAGCCGGCGTTGTAGCGGTCTTCCACGGCGTCGCTGACCTTGGCGACATCGCGCAGGCGCAGCGTCGCGCCATCCTGGTAGCGGATGATCAGGGGCGCGTAGTCGGCCGCCTTGAACAGCTGGTCGTTGGCCTGGATCTGCCAGTTGTGCTTGTCATTGGCCACCGCGCCCTTGGGCCGGCGCTGGTTGGCGCTGTTGATGGCGGTGCGGACGTCGTCCAGCGCCAGGCCATAGTGCTCCAGCTGCCGCGGCTCCAGCTCGACGCGCACCGCCGGCAGGGAGCTGCCGCCGATCTGCACCTCGCCCACGCCGTTGACCTGGGACAGGCTCTGCGCCAGCACCGTGGACGCCAGGTCGTACAGCTCGCCCTTGCTCAGCGTCTTGGAGGTCAGGGAGAACACCATGATGGGTGCCTGGGACGGATTGACCTTGCGATAGCGCGGCATCTGGCGCATGCCGCTGGGCAAGAGGTTGCGCGAGGCGTTGATGGCCGCCTGCACCTCGCGGGCGGCGGTATTGACGTCCTTGTCCAGGTCGAACTGGATGATGATCTGGGTCGAGCCCTGGCTGCTGCGGCTGGTCATGGAGCTGATGCCGGCGATGGTGCCCAGGGAACGCTCCAGCGGCGTGGCGACGCTGGAGGCCATCACCTGGGGACTGGCGCCGGACAGGGTCGCCGAGACCGTGATGGTGGGAAAGTCCATCTGCGGCAGGGGCGCCACCGGCAACAGCCGGAAGGCGATGGCGCCAAGCAGCAGCAGCGCCAGGCTCAGCAGCAGGGTCGCGACCGGCCGGGCGATGAAGGGCGCCGAGAGATTCACCTCAGGCCGTCCTGCGCCGACCCAGGCGCTCGCCCAGGCTGTCGAAGGCCAGGTAGATCACCGGGGTGGTGAACAACGTCAGCACCTGGCTGACCAGCAGGCCGCCGACCATCACCAGGCCCAGCGGCTGGCGCAACTCGGCGCCGGCGCCGGTGGCCAGCATCAGCGGCACCGCGCCGAACAGCGCGGCCAGGGTGGTCATGAGGATCGGCCGGAATCTCAGCAAGGCGGCCTGATAGATGGCCTCTTCAGGCTTCAGCCCCTGGTACCGTTCGGCATCGAGGGCGAAGTCGATCATCATGATGGCGTTCTTCTTGACGATGCCGATCAGCAAGATAATGCCGATCACCGCGATCAGGCCGAGGTCGTTGCCGGTGAGCAGCAAGGCCAGCAGCGCGCCGATGGCCGCCGAGGGCAGCGTCGAGAGGATGGTCAGGGGATGGATGAAGCTCTCGTAGAGCACTCCCAGGACGATGTACATCACCACCACCGCCGCCAGGATCAGCAGCAGGGTACTGGACAGCGAGGCCTGGAAGGCCGCCGCTGCGCCCTGGTAGTGGGTGTTGATGCCCACCGGCAGGCCGATCTCCTGCTTGGCCGCATCGATGGCCGCCACGGCGGCGCCGAGGGAAACGCCGTTGGCCAGGTTGAACGACAGGGTCACCGCCGGGAACTGGCTCAGGTGGTTGATCACCAGCCGGGTCGGTCGCTGCTCCATCTTCACCAGGCTGGACAGCCGCACCGGCGCGCGACTGGTGTCCGTGGTGGTTTCGGTGGTGGTGGCCGTTCCGGTGCCGCTGCTGCCGCTGGACGAGGTACCACTGCCCGCCTTCACCCAGACCTGGCTGAGGACATCAGGCCCGAGGCTGTCGGCGGCGGCGCTGGCCAGCACCACCCGATACTGGTTGGCCTGGGTGTAGATGGTCGAGATCTGCCGCTGACCGAGGGCGTCGTAGAGGGCGTCGGTGATGGCCGAGACCTGGACACCGAGGCGCGCCGCGGCGTCTCGGTCGATGGTCAGGTACAACTGCAGGCCCTTGTTCTGCAGGTCGCTGGTGACATCCGTGACTTCCGGGCGTTGCTGCAGGGCCTGGGTCAGGCGCGGCACCCAGGTGTCGAGCAGATTGGCATCGGGCGAGTCCAGGCTGAGCTGGTACTGGGTCCGGCTGACCCGGTCTTCGACGCTGAGGTCCTGCACCGGCTGCATGTAGAGGGTGATGCCCACCACCTTGGCGACCTCGGGACGCAGGCGGTCGATCACTTCCTGGGCCGTCACGTCGCGCTCGCTCTGCGGCTTGAGGTTGATCTGCATGCGGCCGCTGTTGAGGGTGACGTTGTCGCCGTCGACGCCGATGTAGGACGACAGGCTCGCCACCGCCGGGTCCTGCAGCACCACCTCGGCCAGCGCCTGCTGGCGCTCGCTCATGCCGCGGAAGGAGATGGACTGGGGCGCCTCGGTGATGCCCTGGATGGAGCCGGTGTCCTGGGCCGGAAAGAAGCCCTTGGGCACCAGCAGGTAGAGCACCGCGGTGAGCACGAAGGTCGCGACCGCCAGCAGCAGCATCAGCGCCCGGTTGGCCAGCGACCAGCGCAGCGCGCGACCGTAGCCGGCGATCAGCCGCTCCAGCCAGACCAGTCGATGTTCCGCGGCCTCCTCGCGCTTGAGCAGCCGGGCGCACATCATCGGCGTGAGTGTCAGGGAGATCACCAGGGAGATGAGGATGGCCACCGCCAGGGTGATGGCGAATTCGCGGAACAGCCGGCCGACCACGTCCTGCATGAACAGTAGCGGGATGAGCACCGCGATCAGCGAGACGGTCAGGGACACCAGGGTGAAGCCGATCTGGCGGGCGCCCTTGAGCGCCGCTTCCAGGGGCGTGGCGCCCTCTTCCAGATGCCGGGAGATGTTCTCCAGCATGACGATGGCATCGTCGACGACGAACCCGGTGGCGATGGTCAGGGCCATCAGCGACAGGTTGTTCAGCGAGAAGCCGGCCAGGTACATGGCGCCAAAGGTGCCGATCAGCGACAGCGGCACCGTGACCGAGGGGATCAGGGTGGCGCTGAAGCGGCGCAGGAAGACGAAGGTGACCATGACCACCAGCCCCACCGCCAGCAGCATCTCGTGCTGGACGTCGGTGACCGCCGCGCGGATGGTCTCGGTACGGTCGCTGAGCACGGCGATGTCGAGACCGGCCGGCAGGCTTTCCCTGAGGCTGGGCAGGAGCGCCTGGATGCGGTCGACGGTCTGGATGACGTTGGCGCCAGGCTGGCGCTGGACATTGACCAGGATGGCGCCGCTGCGATTGGCCCAGGCGGCCAGGCGGTCGTTCTCCGCGCCCTGGGCGATGGTGGCGACGTCACCCAGGCGCAGGGCGCCGTTGTCGGCGTAGTTGAGGATCAGGTCGCCGTAGGCCTTGGGGTCGCGCAACTGGTCGTTGGCGTCCAGGGTGGCGACCCGGGTGGGACCGTCGAAGCTGCCCTTCGGCTGGTTGGTGTTTTCGCTGGTGACCAGGCTGCGCACGTCGGCCAGGGTCAGGTTGTGGGCGGCGAGCTTGTCCGGATCGACCTGGATGCGCACGGCCGGGCGCTGGCCACCGGCCAGGCTGACCATCCCCACCCCGCTCACCTGGGCGAGCTTCTGCGCCATGCGGGTATCGACCAGGTCGTAGAGCGTGGGCAGCGGCAAGGTCCTGGAGCTGATCGCCAGGGTGACGATGGGCGTATCGGCCGGATTGACCTTGTTGTACACCGGCGGCGCCGGCAGGTCGTTGGGCAGCAGGTTGTTGGCCGCGTTGATCGCCGCCTGGACCTCCTGCTCGGCGACCGACAGGTCCAACTCGAGATTGAATCTGAGGGTGATGACCGAAGCCCCGCCGGAGCTGGTGGAGGCCATCTGCGACAGGCCGGGCATCTGCCCGAACTGGCGCTCCAGCGGTGCGGTGACGGCGCTGGTCATGACGTCGGGACTGGCGCCCGGATAGAGGGTGAGCACGCGGATGGTGGGATAGTCCACCTGCGGCAGGGCCGCGACCGGCAGCAGGCGATAGGCCAGCAGACCGGCGATGAGCAGCGCCACCATCAACAGGGTGGTGGCGACCGGGCGCAGGATGAAGGGGCGCGAGATATCCATCGCGGCCGGTCAGCCCTGGGTCTTGCCGGGCTTGCGTACCGCCGGCTTGGCCGGTTCGCTGGGCGCCGCCGAGGCCCCGGTGACCACCTCCACCTCGTTGCCCTCGCGCAGGCGATCGGTGCCTTCGGTCACCACCCGGTCACCGGCGGCCAGGCCCTCGGTGACCACGGTCAGGCTGCCGTCATCCGGCCCCAGCTTGAGGCTGCGCACCTGGATCTTGTTGTCGGTCCCGACTACGTAGGCGAAGGTGCCATTGGAGCCGAACTGGATGGAGGCCGAAGGCACCACCAGCGCCTGCTCCAGCACCTGTTCACGCACGCGCACGGTCACGAACTGGTTGGGGAACAGCGCCTCGTCGCCATTGGCAAAGCGGGCGCGGAACTTGAGGGTGCCGGTGGCGGTGTCGATCTGGTTGTCGAAGCTCTGCAGGGTGCCGTCGGCGACCTTGCGCGAACCGCCGCGATCCCAGGCTTCGACCGGCAGGGTCTGGCCGGCGCGGGCACGCCTGAGCAATTCGCCCAGCTGGCTTTCCGGCAGGGTGAAGACCACCGAGATCGGCTGGGTCTGGGTGATCACGGCCACCACGGTGCTGTCGTTGGCGGACAGCAGGTTGCCGCCGTCCAGCTGGCGCAGGCCGACGCGCCCGGCGATGGGCGCCTTGATCTGGGTGAAGGCCAGATTCAGCTTGGCATCGGCCACCGCCGCCTGGCTGTTCTTGAGGGTGCCGCGGTACTGATTGACCAGGGCTTCCTGGGTATCCAGGGTCTGCCTGGCGATGCTGTCTTCGCGGAACAGCCCCTGGTAGCGCTTGAGGTCCAGCTCGGCGTTACGCAGCTGCGCCTGGTTCTGCTGCAGGGTGCCTTCGGCCTGTTGCAGGGCCACCTCATAGGGGCGTGGATCTATGCTGGCCAGCAACTCGCCGGCCTTGACCTTCTGGCCTTCCTCGAAGGCCACCCGCACCAGTTCGCCGGCGACCCGGGTGCGCACATTGACGGTATTGAGCGCCGTCACGGTGCCGATGGACTTGCGCACGATGGGAAAGCTGCGCTGCTCCACCGCCACCACCCGCACCGGCGTGGGGCCGGTCATGCCGAAAGGCGAACGCGCGCCCTTGCCGGCGGCGGTCTCGTTCTTCTGGCCATGCTGGTGATACCAATACCAGCCGCCCGCAGCCACCAGCACCACGAGGACGAGCAGCCACACCAGTCGGCGACGGGAGGAAGAGCTAGGCGAAGAGTCGGACATCGGAAGATACGTACACGCTGGGAAAGGCGGAAGATAAGCAGTAGCGAGACGGCTAACCAGCCCCTTTACCGCGATTTTACCTAAAGCAAAACGGGCAGACACAAAAGGCGCCTGCCCGTTTCGAAACGCCCACCGCGCAGAGCGGTGGGTTGGCGGCGATCAGCCGAGAACGGCGAGTGCGGCCGCGTAGTCCGGCTCCTGGCCGATCTCGGGGACCAGCTCGCTGTGCAGCACCTTGTCCTGCTCGTCCAGCACCACCACGGCGCGGGCGGCCAGGCCCTGCAGCGGACCGCTGGCCAGGGCGACGCCATAGTTCTGCAGGAATTCGGCACCGCGCAGGGTGGAGAGGTTCACCACCTTTTCCAGGCCTTCGGCGCCGCAGAAGCGCTTCTGGGCGAACGGCAGGTCGGCGGAAATGCACAGCACCACGGTGTTATCCAGCTTGTCGACTTCGCTGTTGAACTTGCGCACCGAGGTGGCGCAGGTCGGGGTATCGACGCTGGGGAAGATGTTGAGCACCTTGCGCTTGCCGGCGAGGCTGGCCAGGGTAATGTCCTGCAGATCGCCGTTGACCAGGCTGAACGCCGGGGCCTGCTGGCCGACCTGCGGCAGGTTGCCCTGCACCTCGACCGGGTTGCCACGCAAATTGACGGTTGCCATGAACTGCTCCTTTCTCATGAGACGGGACAGGGAGTAAACACGTTTTCCGCACCCGATCAAAGCGTTACGCGTCCTTGCGTCAAAAATCGCGGCGATAGAAGAAATCCAGGGAGTTGGCCAGACCGCTGGCGATCTCCAGATAGAGCCGGCGGGTGAGCTGGTAACGCAGGGCGACGGTGTTGGCCGAATCGAACACCCCTACCCCATAGCGCACCGACAGTCTGTCGGTGAGATTGCCCGAGGCCACCACGCTGGTCTTGTCCCCCGAACCGGCGGTATCCAGCTGGAAGTTCTGGATACCCAACCGTTGCGCCAGGGCGCCGGCAGTACCGGAGCTGCCGGCCAGGCCGAGGGCCAGTGCCGCCTGACCGAGCACGTTGTTGTCCCCTTCGCTGCCGCTGGAAAGCGGGCGTCCCAGCACCAGGTAGGCCAGCGCCTGCTCCTGGCTCATGCTCGGTTCGGAGAACACCTCGATGCGCGGCTGCTGGGCGAAACCCGAAAGCCGCAGGCCGGCGGTGACGTTCTGCTCCTGCACCACCCGCACGGCTTCCACATCGATATAGGGCTGGGCGATGGGCCCCTGGAAGAACAGCCGTGCGCGTCTCATGGTGAGGCGCTGACCATAGGCGTTGTAGCGACCGTTGCGCAGGTTCAGCTCGCCGCGGGTGTCGAGGTTGTCGCCGACGTGCACCTTGCCGACGATTTCGGCGGACAGGCCGAAGGCATCGAAGGTGAGCTTGTCGGACCCGACCAGCACGTCGACGTCCATGGCGATCTGCATCGCCGGCTGCTTGGCCGGAGCCTCCTGGCCGACGATGACGGCATCGTCCGACACCTTGACCGTGGATGGCGGCAGCTGCTGCACCTGGATGCGCCCGCGCGGCACCCGCACCTCGCCGGCCAGGGCCAGGCGGCCGTCCTTCATCAGGATCTTGAGATCGGGCGCCACTTCCAGCTGCGCATAGGGCTCGACATTGACCGGCAGCTTGTCGCCGGTGACCGCCACATTGACGTCCAGGCCGTTGGCCCAGCCGACGCTGCCCCGGATTTGGCCGCGCCCCTGGGTGCCGCTGCGCCAGCCGCCGTCGAGCAGCGCGGTGTCGCCCTGGATGCGGGCGGTCAAGCCGAGGTCCTGCAGGCGCGTCGGCACGCTGCCGCCGCCGATGTCGCCCCCGCTGAGCTGGATCTGGCCGTTGACCCTCGGTTGCAGCAGGGTGCCACCCAGCTCGCCGGCACCGTTGATCTTGCCTTCGAGGTGTTCGATGCCTTCGACGAAGGCCTTGCCGAGGGCCAGATTCAGGCCCTGCAACTGGAAGCGACCGGCCAGCGCCTGGTTCGGATCGCGGGGATCCAGCCTCGCCTGGATGTCGAGTCGGCCAAGATCGGCACTGGTCAGGCGCACCTGGGTGTCCACCTGCTGCGGCTTCAGGGCGCTGGTGACGTCCAGGCTGTCGTAGCTGAAGGTCTGCCACTGGCCAGCGGCGTCGCGCAGCTTGAGGCTGCCACGACCGGCCTGGAGACGGATCTCGCCATCGGGTCCGGCCTTGGGCAGGCGCAGGTCGATGTCGCCATCGAGGGTGCCCTGCCAGGCCAGTTCCGGGGGCAGCAGCGGTTGCAGACTGGCGAGCGGGAAGGCGCGCAGGTGCCAGGCGAGACGGGTGTCGGGCAGCAGTTGCTGATCGTCGCCACAGAGGCTGGCCGCGCCGGACCGCCAGCAGTGCCGGCCCAGTTCCAGACGCCCGTTGGCCAGGCGCTCGATGCGCGCGGGGCTTTGCAAGGTCCAATTCTGGCCACTGGCGGCAACCGAGCCGCGGGCCAGTTGGCCTTTCCAGTCACCGTTGTCGGCCAGGGTACCGCCGGCCGTGAGCGCCAGGTTGAGCTGTGGCCCCTTGAGCGACAGCTCGGCCTGCTGCTGGCGGTGATCGCCCTGCCCCTGCAGGCGCAGGACGCCGAAATCGCGCCCGGCCGCCTGCAGACTCTGGGCAGTCAGCTCCAGGTTGCCGCGCTGGCGATCATCCAGGGTCGCCGCCAGCGCCAGGCTGCTCATGCGGTTGTCGGCATAGGCGAGCTGGCGCCCGTCGAGGCGCAGCTGGCCAGCCGGCGCCTTGAGGGTGCCGGCCAGATCCAGGCGGCCCTGGGCGCTGCCGGACAGATCGGGCCAGAGCTGGCCGAGGCGCCGCAGATCCAGTTGCAGCTGGCCCTGCAGCCGTTGATCGAGGGCGCCCTGTCCCTGGATGCGGTTGTCACCCAGGCGGATGTCCAGCTGCGGGACCTGCCACTGCTCGCCGGCGCCCTTGGCCTTGGCTGCCAGCACGGCCGGCTGGTTGCGCAGCCTACCCTTGAGGTCCAGGTCGGCATCCAGCTGCAGGCGGCCATCCTTGAAGGCACCGGAACTACGCAGCGGACCGGCCAGGCTGCCGGGCAGCTGGGCGACCCAAAAGGCCGGATCCAGGCGGCTCAGATCCAGGGCCACCTGCCAGCTCACGCCCTCGGCGAAGCCCAGGTTGACCTTGCCCTGCGCCCGCCCCTGGCCGGCTTGCAGGTCCAGCGAGGGCAGATTGAGCTGGGTGGTATCGCCGCTGAAGGGGGTGGCCAGGGTGAAGGCGCCGGCCGGACCGGTCGCCGCAGCCTTGAGATTGCCCAGGTAGGCACCATCCCTATAGGCCACCTCGCCCTGCAGACGCTGCAGACTTACCGGGGGCTCCGCCATGGGATACAGCCGGCGCCAGGGAAAGTCGCGCCAATCCAGGGTGGCGTCGGCGGCGAGCCCCTGCTGCCAGTCGATCTGGCCAGCCAGCGCCACACGCTGCTCGGGCGCGGCCTGGAGGCGCAAGGCCGCGATCCGCGCGCCCTTGGCATCGACGCGACCCTCCAGATTCAGGTCCACCGGACCGCCCTCGCCCGGCAGTTTCGCCTGGCCGACCAGGGCGTAGCCCGCAGCCAGATCGCCTCGCGCGGTCAGCTTGAGGTCGTTCAGCCGCAGGGTATCGGGCAGGCTGGCGGCCGCCTTGAAGCCATCGGCCACCAGTTGCAGATCGGCCGGGACGTTGTCCACCAGCGGCTGCACCGTGCCGGTCAGGCGGCCGGGCAGATAGCCGCTGCTGTCGGCCTCCAGCTGCAAGGTCTTCTGCAATTCGCCGTTCAGCTTGAGCGCCAGCGACCAGGGCGCGGCCTCCGGCGCAGGCAGGCCGAGGGTGCCCTGCAACTGCAGCGGCCAGGCGCCGCTGGGCTGCAACCGGCCGTGGGTATCCAGGGTGATGCCGTGCGCCATTCCGGCCAGGCGCTCGATGGCTATCCCATCAGCCTGCCAGCGGGCCTGGAGCTCCAGGTCGCGGGCCTGTTCGGCGTCGTTGTAGCGGATCTCGCCGATCCGTACCTCACCTAGCTGCACCCCCAGCGGCAAGCCGAGGCTGGGCAACTGGATGGGCCCGCTCTTCTCCGGCGCCGGCTCCGGACTGGGCGCCTGCTCGATGGCGACGCGCGAGGCGACCAGGGTATCGATGCACAGCTGTAGCCTGAGCAGGCAGGCGGGTCGCCAGGCGAATTCGGGCGCCTCGACCGTTACCCGGGTGGCGCCCCCCTCCCAGACCAGCTGCCGGGCCTGCCAATGGCCACCCAGGCGCCCCTGGAAGTCGGTCAGGGTCAGACCCGGCACCCGTTCCAGCACCAGCCGGCTGACGCCGGCGTTGCCCAGCACCAGGGCGAGAAGGAGGATCAGCGCGCCCAGCAGGGCCGCCAGTACGCCGAGGATGACACCGCCTACCGACTTCACAGCTCAGGCCCTATGGAAAAGTGCAGGCGGATACCGCCGGGTTCGTCGAGACCGTGCGCCAAGTCGACGCGGATCGGGCCGACCGGCGAGACCCAGCGTACGCCCACGCCGACGCTGGTCTTGAGTTCGTAGTTGTTGAGGTCGTTGAAGGCGCTGCCCTGGTCGATGAAGGTGGCCAGCCGCCACTTGTCGCGCAGGGGATACTGGTATTCGACCCCGCCGGCGACCAGGTAGCGACCGCCCACGTAGTCGCCTTCGTCGTTTTCCGGCGACAGGGTCTGGTAGTCGTAGCCGCGAACGCTCTGGTCACCGCCGGCGAAGAAGCGCAGCGATGGCGGGACCTTGTTGTAGCCATTGGTGAAGTTGCCGCCCAGCTGCAGGCGTCCGAGGAAGCGGTGCCCGTCGCCCACCGTGATCAGGCCACGGGCCAGCGCCGTGGTGTGGATCATGTTGGCATCCGAGAGCAACCCCTCCTTCGCCGCCGAGACGCCGAATTGCAGGCGATAGCCGCGATTGGGGTCGATGCGGTTGTCGCTGCGCAGCAGGGAGAAATCCACCCCAGGCATCACCAGGTTGGAGGTGCCCTCATCGTCGCCCAGCCGATAGCTTTCGTTGCGCCACTTGAGCGAGAGCACCCGCTCCCAGCCGTTGGGAAACTTGCGATGCCACTCGGGACCCACGGTCAGCAACTGGCTGAGGGAGTCGTCGTTGGCGATCTGCTCGTACTGGTAGCCGCCGGCGAAGCGGAACTTGTCGTTGATCGGGTCCTGCCCGGGAATGTCGTACCAGGTGGCGATGCTCTGGCGTGGCGCCGACAGCTCGGCCTCGGCGCCCAGACTGTGGCCCTGGGGATTGAGCCAGTGATTTTCCCAGGTGAATCTCAGCCGCGGACCGACATCGGTGGAGTAGCCGGGGCCGAAACCGAAAGTGCGCGGCTTGCGCGTGCGTAGGGTGACCGTCACCGGCACCTCAGCGACGCCATCCTGCTTGGGATAGGTATCGAGCCGCGCCCCATCGAAGAAGCCGCTGGCCAACAGATTGCTCTGGAAATCGGCGATCAGCTCGGAATCGTAGGGCGTCCCCTGGGCGAAGGGCACCATGCGCTGAAGCAGATCGGGATCGAAGGGCGCATCCCCTTCGAAGGACACCTTGCCGAGGACGAAACGCGGCCCGCTGTCGAACACCAAGGCGATGTCGGCGAATCCGGTGGCGGGATCGATCCGCAGCTGGTGCTGGGTAAAGGTGCCGCGAAAGAAACCATACCGTTGCGCCTGATTCTGGATCAGGCTCTTGGCGTCTTCGTAGAGGCCCTGGTTGAGCGGCTGGCCCGCCTTGAGTCCGGCCGGTATCGGCTGGCGAAAGGCGCGCAACTCGCGCGCCGGACCTTCGATACGGATATCCACGTTGCGCAGCCTGACCGGCTCGCCGGGGCGTACCTCGACCACCAGCCGTGGCGTCTCCCCCGGCTCGACGCGGGTCTCGATCTGCGCATGGTAGTAGCCGAGTGCCTGGGCCGCCTGCTCGGCCTGCCGCTCCGTCGCCGGGCGTAGGCGTTGCAACCCGGCGACATCGCGCCCTTCGACGGAGCCGATATAGGCCTGGATGTTGTCTCGCAAGGCGTTATTGGCAGGCTGGACGCGAACGCTTACTTCGGCGGGTGCCGCCCAGGCCACGCCGTGCAGACAACAAATTCCAATCAGGGCGCGGCGTAGAGCGTTCGGCTTATTCATACAGGGATGCTAACGGGCGTTGCGCTGTGAGACAAACGGGAGTGGCCAGGGTTCGCCCGCCTGCCGCTTCGGCGACAGGCTTTCTGCTAGGCTAGGGCCATCCACATTTAGAGAGGGCGTCATGAAGGTAGTTTGCTTCAATATCAATGGCTTGCGCGCAAGACCTCATCAACTTTCTGCCATCATCGAACGCTATGAGCCGGATGTGATCGGACTGCAGGAAACCAAGGTCTCGGATGACCAGTTTCCCCGGGCCGAGGTCGAGGCCCTGGGTTATCACGTGCACTACCATGGCCAGAAGGGTCATTACGGCGTGGCCCTGCTGTCGCGCCTGGCGCCCCTGGAGTTGCACAAGGGCTTTCCCGGCGATGGCGAGGAGTCCCAGAAGAGATTCATTTATGGCGTCTTCGCCGACCGCCAGGGTCAGCCGCTGGTGGTCATGAACGGCTATTTTCCTCAAGGCGAGAACATCGCCCATCCCACAAAATTCCCTGGCAAGAGGAAGTTCTACGCGGATCTTCAGAATCTACTTGAAGAACGTTTTTCGCCGGACACGCCCTTGCTGCTGATGGGCGACTTCAATATCTCGTCCCAGGATCGTGATATCGGCATCGGCGCCGCCAATGCCAAGCGCTGGCTGCGTACCGGCGCCTGCAGCTTTCAACCGGAAGAACGCGAATGGATGCAGCGGCTGCTGGGCTGGGGCCTGATCGACAGCTATCGCCAGCTGCATCCCGAAGTCGACGATCGCTTCAGCTGGTTCCCCTATCGCAGCCGCGGTTTCGAGGACGAACCCAAGCGCGGCCTGCGCATCGACACCATCCTCGCTTCGCGGGCCTTGCGCGAGCGCATCGTGTCCGCCGGGGTGGACTACGAGATCCGCGGCATGGAGAAACCCTCCGACCATGCGCCGATCTGGCTGGAATTGGCGTGAGCGGCTGTCACATCGACGTCATGCGGCATGCCTAAGGTGTCGGCCTCGCCTTTAGGCTCGAGGCCGACCCATGAATTGCTCCGCCCCGGTATTCCGCCGCGCCTTTCTGCGGCGAGCGGTGCTCGCGACCCTGCTTCCATTGCTGCCCTCACCCCTGTTGGCCAGCGAATCCACGACCATCCTCCTGCGCCTGCAGGGCTCCAACACCATCAATGCCCGGCTCGGGCCACGTCTGGTCGCGGCCCTGCTCGCCGAACGCGGCTATCGGGATCCACAGGTGGTGCCCACCGCCGTCATGGACGAATGGCAACTGATGGCCCGAGCCCCGCAGGGCAATACCGTGGCCGTGCAGATCGCGGCCCATGGCTCCAGTACCGGCTTTACCGCCCTGGCCGCGGGCGCGACCGATCTCGCCGCGGCCTCGCGCCCCATCACCGATAGCGAAGTGAGTGCCCTGGCCAATCTGGGTGACCTGCGCAGCAAGGAGGCGGAATACGTCATCGGCCTGGATGGTCTGGCGATCATCGTGCATCCCGGCAATCCGCTGCGGGAACTCGATTTGCAGCAATTGGCGCAGGTCTTCTCCGGCGACGTCGGCGACTGGCAGCAACTGGGCGGCACGCCCGGCCCGATCCGGATCTATGCGCGGGATGACCGCTCGGGCACCTACGACACCTTTCGCGAGCTGGTCCTGAATCCGGCCGGCAAACGCCTGAGCGCCGCCGCCCGGCGCTTCGAGTCCAACGAGGAATTGGCGCAGCGGGTGGCCGACGATCCCGCCGGCATAGGCTTCACCAGCCTGGCGGCGGCTGCCGGATCGCCAAAGCTTGCCCTGCGCGACGGTGAGGGCCGCGCCATCGCGCCCAGCGAAGCCAGCATCGCCACCGAAGACTATCCGCTCGCCCGCCGCCTCTTCCTCTATGCACCTCCGGCTCAGCGTTCGGACTGGACGCGGAGCCTGCTGGAATTCAGCCAGACCCCGGCGGGCCAGGCGGTGGTGCAGCAAAGCGGCTTCGTCGCCCAGCGCATCGAGCCCCTGACCATAGGCGACACCCGCGGCATGCCTCCGGCCTACAGCGAGCTGGCGCGCCGGGCGCAGCGCCTCACGGTCAACTTCCGCTTCACCGCCGGCAGCGCACGCCTGGACAACAAGGCACTGCGCGATGTCGAGCGGCTGGCCGCCTTCATGCGCCAGCCCGAGAACGCCAACCGGCAGCTGATCCTGGTGGGCTTCAACGATGCCACCGAGGATCCGGCACGGGCATCTCTGCTGGCGCGCCTGCGGGCCACCGCGGTGGCCACGGCGCTGCGCCATCAGCAGGCCTTCGCCAGCGAAGTGCTCTCCCTGGGCGACCAGTTGCCGGTTGCCGGACTGTCAGCCAATGGCCGGATCAAGAACCGGCGTGTCGAGGCCTGGATCCATTAGCGATCGCCTGGCTGATTTTTTGGCGGGAAACGGTATGAAGCAACGGACGGCGTCATCGCCTTCGTGGGCAGTGGGCAGTTGCCGAGTCACCTGGATACAGATGCCGACTGCGTTTCGAGCGCTACCCTGTACTTAAAGTGATTTCTCACAAATTACCTAGACTCAACACTAAAACAATCTCTCAAGCTCATGTTTTTGAATGACTTTTAAATAATAAAAGACTTCAATTGCACGCGCTCACCGGGATGCACGCGCCACTCCTTCCAATCCCTGTACGGATTCGCCCGGCTTGATCCCGCGCGCCGCAAACCAGCCGGCCTGGGCCTCCAGCGCATAGCGCGCCGGCGCCCTCGAGCAGTGCCGGGTATCGGTCAGCGGCAGCATCTCGACCGTATTGAGGATCCTGCCGCTGGCATCGATGAAGGCGGCGGCCAGCGCGCTGGGTGTATCGCGCATCCACAGGCAGCGCTCGTCATCCCCAGCGAAGACGAACAGCATGCCCTCGCGAGCAGCCAGTGGCGGTCGCCCCATCAATCCCTGGGCCCGTTGCGCCGGTGTCGCCGCCACCTCGACGGCCAGGCGCTGCTCACCGATGCGCAATTCGATCCGCTCCGCCGCCCAGCCGGGCAAGGCCACCCAGGCGGCCAACAGCAGCAGACCACCCCAACCATTGCCTGGCGCCCGCTTCGCTCCCTCTCGAGCGTGGACAAAAAATGTCATCGCATGTGACCTTTACCGGACGAAAGCAATCTATCCCACATTGTCAGACAACCTCTCGAGTCCGATGTCGACCGCCAGCCTACCGCCCGCACCCTCACCCGCTCTGGCCACCCGCATCACCCTGGGTACGGTGCTCTTCACCTTTATCGCCTACCTTACCATCGGCATTCCCCTGGCCGTGCTGCCGGGCTATGTGCACGACCAGCTGGGCTTCAACTCCATCATCGCCGGCCTGGTGATCAGCAGTCAGTACCTGGCGACGCTGTTCTCGCGCTCCCATGCCGGCCGCATCATCGACACCGTCGGCGCCAAGCAGTCGGTGCTCTACGGCATGCTCGGCTGCGGGCTCAGCGGCGTGCTGATGCTGGCGTCGGTGCTCTTGCAGGCCTGGCCCTGGGTCAGCCTCGTCGCCCTGCTGCTCGGCCGACTGGTGCTGGGCTGCGCCGAAAGCCTTTCGGGGACCGGCGCCATCTCCTGGGCGATCGGTCGGGTCGGTCCGACCAACACCGCCAAGGTGATCTCCTGGAACGGCGTCGCGAGCTATGGCGCCCTGGCCATAGGCGCGCCGCTGGGCGTAGTGCTGGTGGATACCCTGGGGCTGTGGATCATGGGTGTCAGCATCATCGGCCTGGCCGCCCTGGGCTATCGCATCGCCAAGCCCCGCCCGCCCATCGTCCCGGTCCGCGGCGAGCGCCTGCCCTTCACCACGGTGCTGGGCCGGGTCCTGCCCTTCGGGCTCGGCCTGGCGCTGGGCGGCATCGGCTTCGGCACCCTGGCAACCTTCATCACCCTCTATTACGCCAGTCAGGGCTGGAGCGGCGCGGCCCTATGCCTGACCGTGTTCGGTTCCTTCTTCATCGGGGTACGCCTGGTCTGCGCCAACGCCATCAATCGCCACGGTGGCTTTCGTGTCGCCATCGTCAGCCTGGCGGTGGAAGCCGTCGGCCTGGCCGTCCTCTGGCTGGCCCCCAGCGTGACCACCGCCCTGGTAGGCGCGGCGCTCACCGGCATCGGTTTCTCGCTGGTATTCCCGGCGCTGGCCGTGGAGGCGGTGCAGCGGGTGCCGTCCTCCAACCGGGGTGCCGCCCTGGCCGGCTATTCGGTGTTCATCGACCTCTCCCTGGCGGTGACCGGTCCGCTGATCGGGGCCGTGGCCACCCATTTCGGCTATGCCGCGAGCTTTCTCTGCGCCGCGCTGGCCGCGCTGGCAGGCCTGGCGCTCAGCGTTCGCCTCCTCTGCCGTTTCGACGAGTCCTCTCGAGAACAGCCATGACCACGACCGCCCCAGCCGCCAGCTCCCTCGCCGTCACGCTGCGTATCGTTTCCATCGTCGTCTTCAGCTTTCTGCTGTTCCTGGCGATCGGCCTGCCGCTGGCGATCCTGCCGGGCTACGTGCACGACGATCTCGGCTACGGCTCGGTCATCGCGGGACTGGCGATCAGCATCCAGTACCTCGCCACCCTCTTCACCCGGCCCCTGGCCGGCAAGCTGGCCGACAGCATCGGCGCCAAGCGCGGGGTGATCTACGGTCTGTTCGGTTGCGTCGCCTGTGGCGTGCTCACCCTGCTGGCCACCTCGCTGCAAAGCGTGCCTGGCCTCAGCCTGGGCCTGCTGATCGTCGGCAGGATCATTCTCGGCATGTCCCAGGCCATGATAGGCACTGGCTGCCTGAGCTGGGGCATGGGCAGCGTCGGCATGCAGCACGTCAGCAAGGTAATCTCCTGGAATGGCATCGCCGCCTATGGCGCCCTGGCCCTGGGCGCCCCCCTGGGCGTGGCCATGGTCGCGGGTCTGGGCCTGTGGAGCCTGGGCGTGGCTATCGCGCTGCTTGGCGCCCTGGGTCTGGCCCTGGCCTGGAACAAGGAGCCGGCACCGGTGATTCCCGGTGAGCGACTGCCCTTTCACAAGGTGTTCTGGCGCATCAGCCCCTTTGGCCTCTGCCTGCTGCTGAGCTCCATCGGCTTTGGCGCCATCGCCACCTTCGTCACGCTCTACTACGCGAGCAACGGCTGGCCCAATGCCGCCTTTTGCCTGACCGCCTTTGGCGCCGCCTTCATCTGCGCGCGACTGCTGTTCGCCGGCACCATCAACAAGCTGGGTGGTTTTCGGGTCGCCCTGGCCTGTTTCACCGTCGAGACCCTGGGTCTGCTGCTGCTCTGGCTGGCGGTCACGCCGCAGATGGCACTGATCGGCGCGGCCATGGCCGGGTTCGGGCTGTCGCTGGTCTATCCGGCCCTGGGTGTGGAAGCCATCGTCAAGGTTCCCCCGACCAACCGTAGCGCCGCCCTGGGCGCCTATTCGCTGTGCCTGGATCTGGCCCTGGGCATCACCGGTCCACTGGCCGGCGCTATCGCCAACGGCTTCGGCTTCAGCGCCATTTTCCTCTTCGCCGGCCTCATGGCCCTGGCTGGCCTGGGGCTCAGCGCCCTGCTCTATCACCGGGCGCTGCGCGAACGCCCTGACCTGACGCCGGCCTGACCGCAGGTGAAATCGGATGCGCGCCTACAGCGGACCGGGATCCGGAATCGGCGCTGGCGGCTTGGCCGGCTCGGTCAGGTTCTCGACCACTTCGTCGGGGATCTCGGTATCGATCTCCTCGTCAGCCATGTCGGAATCGTTCAGCGGTGCCTGATCGCCACCCAGCCAGAGGGCGAGCGGGGACGTGGTATCGGGCGCGGGAGAAAGAGAAAGGATCATGCGGTGGCTCCTGTGCCGGTCGGTCTCAGAGATTAGTAGGTCGGCGGCGCCAGATGTTTCATCCTGACGCTTACCGCACGTCGCCCGACTGCCAAGCGGCGTCGACCCCTTGCCAGAGCCTTCGCGCGAGTCAGCTGCCTGGACCTAGAGGCTCATCCCTAAAAAAGCTGAGTGCTGATCCGGGCCATTGGCCAGCAGCCTGGCCCAAGGCTGACTAGACTTCAGGTATTTCTCCACTCCGGACTGCCTGCCTATGGATACGCCGACCCGCTCCGCCAGCACCCCGAATCTGCTCGCCGTCGTGGCCGAGGACGAACTGCTGCTCCAGGCACTGGTCCGCGAGGTCCTCAAGCAGGAAGGCTTCCATGTCGAGACCTTCGGCACTGCCGATGCCGCCCTGCAGTTTCTCGAGCTGCACTGGCAGCAGGTCAATGTGGTGGTGTCGAACGTGCGGATGCCGGGCGTGATCGACGGCGTCCAGTTGGCGAAGATCGTCAGTGAACGCTGGCCCGCGGTGCCCTTCGTACTGATGTCCGGCTACGCCGGTCTGAGAAATGACATTCCGTCCGGGGTGCCCTTCCTGCACAAGCCGTGGACACTGGATCAGCTGACCGAAGCGATCTGGAAAGTGGTACCCCGGCCTGGCACCCCCGATCCGACCGCCCGCTAGTCCAGCGACACCCGGCCGCCGCCAGCCCCGTACAAAGGACCTCGCAGCTATGACACAATAGGCGGCATGTCGGGCGCCGCCCGCCTTTACCGCAGCCCAGCCAGGCCGCCGCGCATCGTCGCGACCCCTCGACCCTGCCCGCTGGAGCTCTGCCCATCCGATCGAAACGCCCCGCCCAAGCCGCCCGCCGGCTCGGGTCGCAGGCGAGCTCCGGTCTGAAACCCCTACAGGTACCCCCCTTGATCTCCACCGCTAACATCACCATGCAGTATAGGTGGCGTTAGCTTGTGCTCGTAACACCCTGGTTTTGCTGGGGTTCTAGGCTTTCTAGGATGGCTTCAGAACCCCTCAAAACGCTCCCGAACGCAGCGATTGGTATCAGGATTGGTATCGCTCGCTACACCTCTCCCGGCGTTCTGCCGACCCGAAATCCCCTCCTTTCGTCACCACCTGCTCGACTTTCAGCTCGACGGAATTACTGTATGCCCGAACAGTAAGGAAGCGATCATGCTTTTCGACCCAGACCGCCCAACCGCCACAGGCCTCCGGGAGTACCTTGCCGACGAGCGCGACCGGCTCAACTTCCCGGAGATGTGGCATCGGTTCTGCACTTCTGCCGCCCTAGCTCTGCTGGAGCGGAGAGCCATCAGCCAGCCTGACTGCGTCGAGTTCTGCGAGCTTGCTGACGCTGGGCTCGACTGCTCGCTGGAGATCCACGCGACCTGGCCCCGCGGTTGGGACATCAGGCTCAGCTATGAGCTGAAATGCCCGCTGACTGGCGAGGTGTGGGCGACTTCAGGCGGCCCCAGCTTCGTCAGGCCAGAGCTCGGTCGCCTGCCAGTTGGCCAGTTCAGTCGCCGCGGCGAGGGACGCATCCACCTGGTGGACATGCGCCAGGAGCAGATCCTCGGTGTGTTCGTGACGCCGACCGCCGCCGATATCGATGGCCGACTCTACGAGATGGCGCTGGCCGGCCGCTGGGACGGCCTGCAGGTAGTTCCGATCAAGGGATCAGAAGCATAGCTCGCTCGATCCTCCCGAAAAACAGTCCATATCAAACATGATATCTTTTCCGCATCAAAAGCACCGGGTGGGCAAATGGGCGATTTGAACTTCACGGCAAGCTTCAAGAATAACGCGCTAATTATTTTTGACTCCTTACCCCCATCCGAGCTAAACACTGCAGCACGCCTTGAGTCGGACATTACGGACTACTCATTAGCTATGGACCGAGATGGCTATTGCCAACGATTTCATATTGAGAACAAAGCTTCGCTCGTGGCACATCTAAAATCGATCAGATACGAGTGCCAGTCTGGCGTGTTGAAACCAGCCCTTCACTTCGAAAATCACGGAAATAAAGAGCGAGGCTTACACATATACGACAGCAACGAATATCTTACTTGGATAGAGTTATTAGACCTTATCCGAGAGATAAACTCTATGAATGGCAACAACACTTTAGTTACCGTCGCCGCGTGCCACGGCTATAGCATGGCATCAGAGATAGACGTCTCCAAGCCTTGCCCCCTGAACACCCTAATAGCACCGAAGGAAGAAGTTAGCGCAGGCTATTTTATCGACGCAATGATCCCATTTTATAAGTCCATAATGGCAAGCGGGAATCTTTTAGGCGCCCTCAAACATTTAGATAGCAAAATGGACCATTTCATCGCGTGCGAATTTTTTTACTCCCAGCTGGCGTCATTTTTTGGTAAATACAAATCTACTAAAAGTAGAAGCGCGCTCACAGAAGAGTTAGTGACACAAACACTATCACTGACAACATTTAAAAATAGACACGACCTAAGAACAACAAGAGCGCTTCTAAAAAGAACTCTAAGAGAACCAAGAGATTTTTTTGAACATTTTTCGCGTGCATTTCTTGGAGACAATGCACCGGTCAGATTTGATCAGTTCTGGGCTTTTGTTCAATCGAATAAAGATTGAACCGGCTCTCTAACTACAGGTGGATACCGCAGCGGCTAGCTCTGTCTCATAACCCATTCGCTGTCGACGCTCTGCCAATAGCGCCCGGACCTTAACCTCGAGGCTGTCCTCTTTGCGCAGCCCCTCCGCCGCCCAGGCCGGTACCGCCGGCGCCTTCACTCGGCACGGCACCTGGACTGGCACCTCAACGCGCACAACGCGCGGCTCTGGCTCGACAACGGGCCGGGCGCCGCACCCCGCCAGCGCGACCATCAATCCCACGATGATCCACCTCATAGGCCCAGCTCCTTGTCGATGATGGCCGCGGCGGCCGACGCTGGGTCGCCCCCGGTGCGCTCCTGCTGCAGGCGATTGGCGGTCTGGTAATCGCCGGCGGCTGCCTTCGCGGCCTTCTGCTGGATTGGCTCGGCCTCCTTGGCGCGCTTCTTGGCCGCCAGGCGGAGATCGGCCAGGGCCTGGTTCTGCTCGCCGACCTGACCCTGCAGCGTGCTGCTGGTGGTGCGGCACGACGCCAGGGTACTGGCAGCCGCCGTCACCTTGTCCTGCAGCTTCTCGACGACCGGCCGGTAGTGGTCGGCGGTAAGCCAGTAGGCCACCCCGCCGCCGATCACTCCGCCCAGGCCGAGCAGGACGACAACAGCGACCGCGATGACGGCCGCCCTGTACTGCTCTATCACGGCCATTACGCCACCCTATCCAGCAGCAGCTGGAAGTAAGGCTTCACCGTGTCCCTGAGCAGGTCGTGGCCGAAGTCGTTCGGATGGACGTTGTCCCCGGTGGCGCCGTCCCGGATCTGATCCTGGCCCGCAGCGTCTCGGCCGCCGGTAATCGCCGCAGCAAAGCCTTTGATGACAATCCCGCCGGATACCCTGGGCAGCCAGTTGGCGTTGTATTCCCGCCGCGCCTGGTCGTTCGCACCGACGTTGCGGTAAGAGGTATTGACCGGGGTAGCCTCGGGGAGCAGGACCACCGGCCGCTGGCCGGCCGCCTGGAGCGTGGCGAACACACGCCCCAAGGAGCCACCCAGCCGGCGCAGGGCCGCGGCGCTGATGCCGGTACCGGCCGTGACGTCGTTCCCGGACCATGGCGAGTAGGTGACGATGGTGGGCCGCACAGCTTTGATGTGGTCGGCCAGCATCCGGCTGTACAGGTCCGGCGCCTGGGCGTGCAGCGCGGCGTTGAAGTATTCCAGCGGGCGCTCCGGGGTCGACAACTCGTAGACGGCCCGCTGCATGCCTCCATAGTCCCGCACGTTGCCTCCCAGGCCTTCCTGGATGCTGTCGCCCAGGATCATCACCTGGTGGCCGCGTGCCAGGGTCTGGTACTGGATCGCAGGTACTACCGCCTTTTCGTCGCCGCCACTGGCATAGACGCCGTTCTGGGTGAACACGGTCTTGGTGGTGACCCCGGCCACCTCCTGGTTCGAGCAGCGGTAGACCCGCGGGCCCGATCCGCGCCAGTAGTAGAGGTTGTTGTATGGCATCGAGGCCACCGAATTCGCCGGGAACTCGATCCGGACCATGACCACCGGCCGCCCGGTGGCGGAATCAGTTCGCGGGATGCTGGCCAGGAACACTGGATCGGACCAGGCGATGCTGTAGCGCTCTTCGCCCAGCCGGGCCGGCAGATCCACCGATGCGTTGCCGTTGAAGGTCAGATCGATCCATTCGCCTTGGTCCGGCTGGGTGAACACCTGGTAATCAGCGGCCGGCACTGCAGCGGAGACGCCGACGCAGGCCTTGACCCCGGTCACGACCGCGGTATGCACGTTGGGGATGCCAACCCGGAAGGACAGGAAGTCCGATTCCAGCTCGATCTGCATGTTGAAGGTCGTGGCATTTGTCAGCGCCTGGGGGCGCAGGCGGCCGAACAGGTGCTTGGTGAGGACGTTGGTCCCGGTGCTCATGAGCCCGGCGAAGCGGTCCCGCTCCTCCATCTGGTCGTAGACCGGTCCCATGGCGTTCGGTAGGCGGCGTTGATACTGCATAGTCCCTCTCCTATGAGGTGACGCGGTTGTGGGGCTGCTCGACTCAGGCGGTGGCGCGCTTTGCCTGTTCGCCCGCGGCGATGGCCACCCGGGCGGTGGCGCCCTGGAACAGAGACTGTTCGGCGGTGCGGCGCCTGGTCAGGCCGTGCATGACCGCGCCGTCGTTCTTGTTCCAGCGCGGGAACTGCTCGGCAGCGCCGGCATAGTCCTTGGCGTTCAGCTTGCGCAGGAGCGTCGATTCGCCCAGACCCTCGGCCTTGCCGTTCTGGTTCTCGTCCAGGCCCACGTTGTAGGCGAACGAGACCAGGGCATCGAACTGGGCCTGGGTGAGCGGTACCTTGACCAAGCGCTGCACCCCGGCCTCAGTAGCAGCGAGGTCTTGGAGGAAAGCGGCGTCGGCCTGCGCCTGGGTCCAGACCAGGCTTTTCTTGACCTCTGGCCCGGTGTGCCCCCAGCCGATGGTCCAGGGGTGGCCGTCCTTGCTGCCCGGGTCAGGGTAGGCAACCAGCCGGCAGCTCTCGAAGTGGTGCATGAGGGCGACGCCCTCGGCGGATGTCTGCATGGTTTTCTCCAGGCACAAAAAAGCCCGCGCGGGGCGGGCTGTGCGAAGTGGCGTCCTCATGAGCGTGAGGATTGGGGCGGATTACCGGTGGTTCGCCGGCCTATTCCTCACGCTCGTGAGGATAAAGGGATCAGGCCGATCCGACGTCGCCCGTCTGGTCGGGCGCCGCGTCCTCGATCACCGCCGAGGTCACCCGCACGCTGGCGCTGTACTTCTTCAGGAGCTGGGCGGTGCGCACCTCGATGTTCGGGTTGCTGTTGAGCATCTCTTTGGCCTTGGCCTCGGCTTCCGCCTCGGTGGCGAACTCCATAGAGGGGTCGATGTTGTAGAAGGGTGCGAGTACGACATAAGGCATAGCGGTGTCCTCCGGACATGAAAAAGCCCGCACGCGGCGGGCTTAGAAGATGGTGCTAATCGTCAGAAGTTGGTTACATCAACAACAGTCATCGCCGTGCCGTAAGAAGGCCCGCCTCCTTGCTGTACAGATGAAGATGAGGAATACACGCCCACTTCGTCGAAATACAAGACGTGGGAACTGGTGAACTGTGTCATGTACATGCCCACATAGTTCTGAAACTGTCCCGGCAGATCCTGATAACTATCATAGTTCGCAGCACCACAACCGTAGGCCACCGCGTAGGTTCGACCTGGCGTGTAAGCCTTGCTTCTCTTTAGCAAGTCAATAAAGTTGCCTACAAAGAAATCAACAAGCCTCATGTATTTGAAATTAGCATCAAACACCAGCTGGGAGTCTTCGTTGAAGACCTGAAAACCCCACCCGGAACCTGAAGCAGTCGGCGGACCGAATTCAAAGACCGTGACTTGATTATTTCCACTACCTGAGTCCAGCGCTATCTTCCAGACAAAAGTGCCGTTTTGCTCCTGCACGATAAATGGACAGACCTTGCCGGTCGAGTAAAAGGCCAGTACAGACTCTTTGCTGGTAGCCATGTAGCTGACCCACCGGCAGGTGTAAGCCGCAAGGGGAACGCCAGCGCTGTTGGCGTCGGTGCCGCTGAGCGTGGTCTTCCACAGCAAGGCCAGATTGCGGTATTTCTCGTCAATCTGGATATAGCCTGAATCGTTGAAACACTGAAATCCTGCGCCCATATCAATAGAGCCCGTAAATAATGAATGCGTCTGTGGTGTTATTTTGGCTTTTACCAGAATAACTCCAAGAAAGCGTCCTGCCAGATATCGAAACATCGGGCAGAACCGTATAGCCGCTAGCGCCCCTGCTCAGAAACATAAAGAAGGGGCGCCCTTGGTCTAAGTCTGCATTCAGTGATCCATTCACGTTCCGAGATGTTTGGACGGTGCCGAGGATGCGAGTTATGGAATCGTTGGTGTCCAGCACGATATTTCCATTTTCGTCGAATACCTGAATGCCTTCTGGCATATCACCACCTCCCTACCCTTACCCGAAGCTTGTTATTCACGTAGCAGCGAAACGCTGCACGATCGATCTGGATTTCAGAAAGACCTGCCTCCTCGCTCCGGATGTAGATGGCACCCGAAGCGAAATCCGCGTTCATGATCGGCAGGCCGGCCCGGGTCAGGTTCTGGGAGAACAGGTTCTGCCCGATGATGCCTTCGCGGATGTAAGCCTTGTCGATGAATGCGGTGTTCATGAAGGTCTGCCCGTTCACGACAGAGAAGAACGACTTGCCCTTCCCATCGATGCCAGGCCCCAACACCATGAACCGATCCGCCGCGACCGCTACGGTGGATTGCAGGCCGACATTGCCGCCGCCAGGCTCGATGCCGACCCCAATGCCGGCGAAGTAGTACAGCCCGTCCTGGGTGACGCCCAGCTTCACTGCCCAGTTGGCGCTGACCTTTCCATCCGTGTTGGCCTGGGCCTGGCTGATCTGCTGCACCGAAGCATTGGTATTGCCCAGCGACGTCTGCAGTGTGCTGATCGAGGATGCCTGGGAGGTCAGCGTGGCGCCCTGCTGGGTGACCTGTGCCTGGGTATCGGTCAGCGCAGTGGCCGATGCTGCCGCTGCACGGCGCCCGATGGCGATGTAGGCGATATCCACCACCGCGGACGTGTCCTGAGAATTCAGGAAGTCGAAGCGGATGGTGAAGTTGCCCGTCTTGCTCGCCCAGGCCGTGTTGCCCGACAGATCGATCTCGATGTCCTGCCAGTCGGTGGTGTTCAGGTTGATAGTGAACGTCGCCGTCCGGGCCTCCGACAAACCACCGTCCTCGTTGGCCCAGTAGATGCGGCCTGGATTGCGGGTGGTGTTGCGGCGGCGGATCCGCATCTTGATCAGGTAGTTCTGCGCGCCGTTGGTGTTGGCGAACGTCGGCAGCCGGAAGTTGGCGTAGCCCGTCAGGGTCGCGTTCTGCTGGTAGGCAGTCAGCGTTGCCCCGCTGGCGGCCTGCTCCAGATAGGCGCCCCGCAGCGTGCTCAGGAACTCGAAGTTGACGCCCGCCGCGAACATGCCGGTGCCGGCGATCTGCGCCTGCAGGTTGGTCAACTGCGTGGCCTGGCTCGTGATGCTCCCTTCTGCCGAGGTAACGCGGGTCCCCAGGTTCGTCGCTGCCGTTGCCGCCGCGTCCGCGGTTGCCTGGGCCTGCTTGGCGGCAGTGATGTTCTCGCAGTGCCAGTCGGTCACGTACCAGGTGGCCGTCTCCGCGTTCAGCGTCTCGATCTGCAGCATGGGGTTCAGAAACGTCTGCCCAGCCGGGATCGTGTGGTCCCAGGTCACGCGGGTCCAAGTCTGCGTGACCGCAGTAGGCGGCGAGCTCTGGTAGGCGGTCCGCCCCCCGAACGGCGTGGTCGCCCTTGTCGCGTAGTGCTGGAACGGCCGGGTGCCGGTGTTGGCGCCAGCCGCTACCAGGGCACTGAACCGGTAGACGTCGCCCGCCTTCACCGGGAAGTTCGGCAGGCTGTTGATGTCAGGGAAGTTATCCCGGGCGGTGATACGGGCCGCATAGGGGAACGGGCAGTTCGCAGGCACGCCGGCCGCGGTGGTCTGCACGATATAGAAGCCCATCGTGTTGAACGCCGGGTCGAACGTAGGGTTCGGGACCATGTTGAACGCCTGCTGCACCGCGCCCCTGACGCTGGTTTGCAGACTGGTAATCTGGCCAGCCTGGCTGGAGATGCTGCCCCCTTGGTTCGTAACTGTTGTGGTGAGTCCCGACAGACCAGTTGCGGTTGCGTCCTGCTTGTCGGCCAGGTTGCGGGTGTTGTTCTTCCAGCCGGTGGCGGTATTACCGTTCTCAAGCTGAGCGCGGGTCATCTCGATGTAGCCATCGCCATTACCGTCCGCGGCCGAGTAGGCGCGGAAGAAAACGGAGATGCGCACCGTGCCGTCTGGCATGGCGGCGGAGAAGCTAACTCGAGCGCCAGCCGCATTGAGGGTGAAGAAGTTCGACACCGGGGCGGAAATGGCGACGCCTGATGCGTTGATGGCCTGAATGAAAATCCGCATGCGGATGCCGGGAGTCCCTCGCACAAACCCAGAGCAGGTCAGTTGCTGGCCAGAGGTGGCGTACGCGCGGTATTGCGGGTTGGTCGAGAACGAAAAATACCGCGCGCTTTCGTTGATACCCTTGAAGTCGATGCGCGCGGCTTTCTGACTGGTGTCCAGCCAAGAAGTAACCGTGGACCAGGTCGCGTTCGTGGTGGAGTCGACCACCGCGCCATCGGTGTTCCACCCCAGGGGCAAGTTCGGAGTGGCCGGTGTCGGCTCGGTGAAGGCCGGGTTGTAGATCAAGTTCTCGCCGCCGGCATTGCCGAGGCTGCTCTGCAGATTGGTGATGCTGCTTGCCTGACTACTGAGCGTGCCCTCTGCGTTGCTAACCCGACCGGCCAGCTGGCTGGTGGCCGTGGCTTGCCCGGCGAGGCTGTCGATGACCGTCTTGTTGTTGTCCTTCCAGCCGGTCACGGCCGTGCCCAGCTGCAGCTGTGCGTTATCGCAGTCCACGGTGACCGTCGACAGCGTGGCGGTGCCGTAGACACGCAGGATCAGTCGGATACCGGCCGTCGAGGCCGGGCACTCGCCCACGCAGGTCAGCCGCTGCGCGGTGCCATCCGCCACGACCCGAGTGCCCTCGGCGTAATAGACGGCGTTGCCGGCGGCGTCGAAGGCGCGGAACGCCACGAACACGACAGCCCCTGCGGTCGCCTTGACGTACATCGACGCCGCCAGCTTCTGCGCACCGGTGACGACCTTGTTCCGGACGTCCTCGTTGTAGATGTAGGCGCCGGCGGACGCCGACATGCTGGTCAGCACCATGCGCTGGGCGAAGGTCTGGGCGTTCAGGAAAGAGGCGACCTTGCTGTAGGTCTTGCCCACGTTGGCATCGCCGTCGGCGTACCAGCCGGCAGCAACTGCGGCGCCATCGGCCCAGGTCTCGAACCCCGGGTTGTAGAGCAGGTTTTCGCTACCGCTATCGCCCAGCGCCGCGTTGATGCTGGTGATTGCCGAGCCCTGGGCGGTGACGGTATTGCCCTGGCTGGTGACCTGGTTCTGCAGGGCCTGCACAGTGGTGCTTTCGGCCTTGCCCGACACAGAGGTCTTCAGCTGGGTGATGTCGGTGCTGTTGGCGGCGATCTTGCCGCCCTGGGTGCTGACGGTGTTCTCGGCCGAGGTCACGCGGGAGGCCAGTCCATCGCCTTCCCGGATGATCGCCCCGGCGTCGCGCCAGTAGGTGGTCGCTGGCGGCGCATTGCTGCCATCGGCGGCCGCTGGCACGTCCTTCTTGGCCTGGAACAGGGCATTGTCCACCGTGACGATGGCGCCGGCCTTGTAGGCCTCGGTCTTCTTGTATTCCTGGGCATCGGCCAGGTCGCCGATCTGATCGAGCTGGTTCTGAACGGCGTCCAGCTCCTGCTGCAGCGCACTACGGGTCTCTGCGATGCGGTTGCTGACCGAGCCCGGCACCGACGCATCGGCGTCGACCAGATCGATGCGATCGAACAGTTCCTGGCCCAGGGCGCTGTGGACGAACTCCTCGGTGATGAGCTGGTTGTACTCGGCGGCATCCGCGCTGGCGGTGCCCACGGTCCAGTTGGTCCAGGGGCCCACGTTGCCGATGCGGTCGATCAGCCGGCCACGGAAGAACAGGCGAGCTCCGGCCGCCAGGCCGTTCAGGGTGTAGGTGTTGGTTGGGAACGCGAACAGACCCATGCTCTGGGCTTTGTCGCCCTGGGCGGTGGTGGCCTGCTGGATCTCGGTATAGGCGCTATCCCCTGCCCCTTCGGCTGGGAAGGCCCAGTCCAGCGTGATCTTCCACGGGCCAGCGGTGGTTTTCAGCAGGGCGAGCGCCAGCGGCGTGCCGATCTTACCGGTGAGCTGCGTCAGATCGGACGTCTTCCAGACCGAGGCGATGTCCACGGCGTTGACGGCATGCACGCGCGCTAGGTAGCCGCCGGCGTAGATGCTCGGCACGTCCACGGCCAGACTGCCGGTGCGCTGGATGCGAACCCAATTGCCGCTATCCTTCCGCCACTCAACGTCGTAGGCCACCGCGCCGGGCACTGCCGTCCAAGAGATGGTCATGGTGGTGACGGTGATGCCCTGGTTCACCGCGTGGTAGGCCGACAGCGCCACGCTGGCCGGCGCTTCGACGGTACCGGTGGGCAGAATGCTGATCGGCCGGCTTTCCAGCTTGGCCCCGGTATCGATAGCGGGAAACTTCGACGGCTCGAACTGCAGCGCCGAGATTTCGAACACGCCCTCCTCCGGCCGGGTGACCTTCATCACGCGGTACAGCGGCACCGCCAGGTCGTCGGCATCCAGGGTCCAGACCAGTTCAGCCTGCGGCGTTTCGCTGTAGGCAGTGGTCACCGCGATCTGCCGACCCGCCACCTGGCGGATGGTACGACCCTCGCAGGCACCGCTGGGCAGGTTGATGATCAGGTGATCGCCCGCCTTCGCCCGGGTGTCACGGTCCAGGGTGATGACGGTGCCGGATGCCGCGCTGATGCGCCCACCGATCTCGGCGCCGGAGATGAGCTTGTCAGCCACGGGAATGACGTGGCCCGGCAGCGGAATGCGACCATCCATGCCGACCCGGAAGGTCACGGTTCGGTCCTGGCTGTTGGTCAGCAGGATCCACTTCCCGCGGCGCTGGGCCTCGGACTCGCGCGTGCAGCCGATCGCACTGATCTCGACCGGGTTGTCGCCATAGCGGCGCTGCAGCTTGGCATCCGAGGCGGCGGCCACGTCAGTGTCGTAGTTGTTGGCCGGGTTGTCGTAGCTCACCAGAGCGCGGGTATAGCGGGTGCGCTCGCTGGCGGAGCCATAGGTGAATTTGCCGTCGATGACGTTCGCCCGGGTGAAGGCGAAGTCGACGTCGGCCGATCGCGGGATGTCTGCCTGCACGTTCAACTGGCCCTGGGCCCAATAGGTCATGCCGCGGTAGATGGCGGAGACGTCGCGTAGCAGCTCCCAGGCGCCGGTGCGGCTCTGCAGGTTCAGGTCGCAGAGGTAGCGCGGCTCCTGGCCGCCCTTTCCGTCCGGCACGAGCTGGTCGCAGTACTGGGCGATCCGATAGAGCTCGTACTTATCGACCATCCAGGGCTTGATGCGCTTGCCCAGGCCGAAGCGGTCGTTGGTGGCGATGTCGAAGGTGATCCAGGCCGGGTTGTTGGTCCAGGCCGACTTGAAGCTGCCGTCCCAGACGCCCAAGTAGGTGCGGTTCACCGGATCGTAGGTGGTGGGCACCTGGACCTTGCGCGCGTCGCACTCCAGGGTCACCGCAGGGATGTTGCTGAACTGCTCAGCGCTGAACTCGACGTAGAGCAGCGCCGTATTGGGATAGCGCAGCTTGGCGTCGATCACCTCGGTGATGCCCGCGATGGACATGGTGTCGGCGATGCGGTTGTTGTTCTGGTTGGCGGTGATCCGGCGGATGCGGACCTGCCAGCCGCTGGTGGCTTTGGGCAGGTCGATCCGGCGCGAGCGCTCGTAGCGGGTCGTGGTCTTTCCGTCCACCGCCTCGAGCAGCACCTGCTGGTAGGCGCCGCCGTCGGTAGCCACGTCTACCGCGTATTCGATACGGTACCCGTTGATGTTGCCCTCGCTGTCCTGCTGCTGCAAGGCCGGCCAGGCAAAGCGAAGGCGCACGGCGGAGAGCTGGGTGTTGCTGATCGAGCGGACCCAGGCCGCGGTGCTGCGCAGTTCCACATTGATGGTCGTCTCGTTCTCCACCGACGGCAGGCCCGGGATATAGGACTGCTCGACGGTGCCCGGGCGCCACTCCCAGGAGACACCGGTGAAATTGCTATTGCTCTGGGCATCGGCCAGCGCGGTGTTATCGAGGTAGATGGTCTGCGCAGTGGGCGCGCCAGCGAACTCCCCTTCGCCCACGGCGACGAGCATCTTGGCCTTGGCAATGCTGCGCAGGCTGTCGACGGCCTCGCTGGGCTCCTTGGGCTTGCTGCTGCCGCCCTTGCGGCCGGTAAGTTCGGAAGGCAATGCGGCGGTCATGCGTTACTCCAAGGCATGAAAAAGCCCGCACTGGGCGGGCTCGGATGTTCAGGGGTAGATCAGGTGGCGTCTTCGGCGTAGATGGCGGCGCTGATAATGGCGCCGCCCCAGCGCCGGCGGCCATAGCAGATCGGGACAGGGTTACCGCTGGCGGTGGTGTTCTTGGCGCTGCCGAAGGCGTAGCTGGGCTGGTTCTCAGGCGCAGCGCTGGTCTTGAGACCCTTTGCCTGGGGGCTGAGCATCTGGACGACGCCGCCAGCGACAAGAGCGATACCGGGTGCGAGCAGCGCCTGAAAACCAGGGATGAACGATGCTGCGATCAGAACGACGCCGATGATCGTCTGCAACACACCCGCGCGCTTGCTTCCTCGCATCACCGGCACGATGCGAATTTCCCGGGTACCGCTCAGTTCGAAAGAATCAGCACCTACATTCTGGCGATTGCGGAACACGGCATAGACCAGGCCGCGGCGCTCCAGCGCCATGACAGCTTCGCGGAACCCATCCAGCGTGTTCCGCAGAGCGCTGAACGCCTCCTCGGCAGTGCCCCGGTCCAAGAAATACCGATGGGTTCGGCCAAACAGTCGTGCCAGCGGGCCGGAAAGCTTGATGATGGTCGCCGGGGTGTAGTGGGCTGCTGATGCCATGTTTTCTCCAGGTATGAAAAAGCCGCCCGGAGGCGGCTGATTTACAAGCAGCGGCGAACCGCTTCTGAGATTCCTGATCGCCCGATGGAGGCCCAGGCTGCTCGCTGGTAAAGCTTTACGGTGCTTCCCCCGGAAGCGTTTCGATTGACGTCCAAGACCTCGTCTGTCTGCCCCGTAGCCTCAGCGGAAATCGTCAACCGATACCCGCTTAACGTCTCCGCGACAGCAGCTTGAGGGCGTACCTCTTGCCACAACGGATGGACGCAAAGCGCGTACGAACGTGGATCCTTTTTTGTCGTAGCAGAGACTTCCGGCGCCCCCTTCATGAGATCAGCTGGGGTAGTGCACCCCGCCAGCGCCAGCGCGCCCAGTCCCATCACAATCCACCGCATAGCGCATTCCTCGAATAATTTTCGTCGAGTTTAGCCCAAAGCAGAGATAGCACTGCTCGCAGCGCAGCTGCCGAATGAGGGTGACGACAAGGCACACCTAGCGGACCGCTCGGCAGATCCGACATCCTCAAGTCAGGGAAATGGTTGCCGATACGCTGCGCTACCGCGCTTGAGCCCGCATTCGAAGCACGTCATACGACTTCGCTTTTCACTTACCAAGGAATGGTCATGCTAGACACCAATCTCGCAATCAAACTCGCGTTATGGCTTTGGGAAAACGCTGCCGCCGCTCTATTCGGCGCGGCTGTCGTATGGATCGCTGGCCGCGGGGTTCATCGTCTGAAATCAGCCGTGAAAACCAGTCATGCCAGCCTTCTCAGGTCACTGAGAGCTCTCACCAGGCGCTTCGAACTGCGCGAACGTCGATGGATCCGAAAGTATCGATTCGATTCGGTTTGGATCGACCGGGAAGTGAGTAGAGGCCATACAAGCCAGATCATTTTCCTGCTGTGGTTCGGGCTTTGGATAATCGCCATGGGCCTGAAAGAAAGTTTCCTGATCACTGACGCTCCTCTCGCGCGGTCTCCAATCGCCGCGATAGTTTCTGCTGTACCGATGTACCTCTTCGAGATCGCCTGGATTAGATACTCAGGTCGAGCAGCAAAACTCATCAACTACCGGCAGAAGGTCCGCATTTGGCGTTGGCACTGATCTACAGCTACGGCGGTGGTGCGCTTCGATGGCGCAGGATCAGCCGGGCACGCTCGTGCCAGTTGCCGCCGTAGACGATGACCTCTGAGGGCCGGCCATGCAGGTGGTGCAACAGAAACGGCCCTGGGCCGAAGACCTGGGCATGCTCACCCGGCAGTGAGGGGTCGGTGCCGAGGTAGATGCCTGCGTGGTTGGGATGAGCCGTGCGCCCGATCTGCAGCACGATCATGTCGCCGCGCTGCGGCCGGTCCACCGGGTAGAACCCCGCGGCCTCGTAGTGCTGCTCGTAGAGGCTGACGTTCTCCGCCAGCTCCCACCAGCCATCGGTGCGGCTATAGGCCGGAAACTCGAGCCCCCATTCCCTCCGGTACCAGTCGGCGCAGATCGCCCAGCAGTCCTGGACGCCATGGACGAAAGCCCGGCCCAGCAGCGGCACGTCTGCTTCCGGCACCAGGGTTCGCAGATCGCCCTCCGGCCAGCTCAGGATGTACCAGGTTAGGCCGGAGGCGTTGCACATGGCGACGTCCGCCGGCGAGGGCCTGCTGCTGGCGTCCGGATGGCTGTGCACCACCGCCAGGATCTCGCCCTGGTCCTCGGTAGCAGCGTAGGCTTCCGGAGCGATGCGGAACTCCTCGCCCGGGTCGGCCGCGGTGTTCTCGCACGGCACGTACCGCTGGCGGCGCCCGTCTTTGATGACCAATCCGCAGCACTCGCGCGGGTAGACCTCGGCAGCGTGCGCCTGCACGGCCGCCAGGATGTACTTCAGCATGATCAGCTCCTGGCGATCAGGGAGACGGCTGGGAAGCCGCCGTGGGGTAGCTCGTTGCCTTCGCCGAAGCGCGGCACGCAACCGGTGCCCAGGGTGCCATCGCAGACATCCCGCGCCGGGTCGTCGGTCAGCTTGCCGTCTTCATCGCGGTAAGGCCCGGTGTAGCCGCAGTTCGGCCCGCGATAGCCTCCGGTCATGGCCCAATGGCAGAAGGTCGTGCACTGCCGACCCACGGCCTCGCCGGTGAGGTCACCTGGCGATGCCAGCTCCCAGGCCACCGCCTCGCCGTCCTCGCTGGTCTTCTGGTCCATGTACCAGACCTCGACGACCTCCTGGGTGGGGTCGGCAGTCGGGTTTCCGGCAGGAAAGTTGCGCGCGTCCAGGTACTCGACCAGCGTCTCCCGCAGCACCAGGCGGAACTGAAGCAGGTCCTCGAAGGCCAGGCATAGCGCGGTGATCCGCCCCGAGACGTTGCCCGCCGAGAACGTTGGCCGCGGCGCCGTCCCATCGCTGGTCGCCTCGATGCCCTCCAGCTGGACAGGCCAAGCCGCGTACTCGACACCCTTCCACCAGATCGACTTGGCCGGCAGCTGATCCGCGTTGGCGCCCGCCGCTGCAATCTCCTCAGGGGTATGCGGGATGGCATGGCCATGGAAATACAGCACGTCTGCACCGAAGTCGCTGCCGTCCAGCTCGAATAGCCGGATCTCGGCGCCAGGCTCCAGCTGCTGATACCGCGTCTGCAAACTCATGGGTGGAAGGCCTGCTCGAAGGTTGCCGTGAGGGTGTATATCGCGCCGCCGACTGGAGAGATGGACACCTCCTTGGCCCGGTAGAAGCCGACGCTTCCCAGCGGCGGCGTCCAGAGGAACGAGCGGTAGCCTGCGTGTCGATCAAGGAAATCTCGGATCTCGATGATGGAGTCGCGGCGCCCCTTGAAGGTCAGCGGCCATGACTGGGAGCGGTTGTTGGGGCCGTCGCCGACCACCTGCGCGTAGCCATCACCGAACTGGGAAGTCCGGGTACGGTGGTCGATCTGCCCCTGGGCCCCGCTCAATGGCCGCCAGGTGAAGGTTTCAACGGCCATTCACGAGCCTCCAGATGGCGCCGCCGGTGGCGAGCTGCTGCTGTACGACGCGGAGCGCGCCATCGTTTATCATCTTCCCGAGCTGCTTGCCCGCGTCGCCCGCTCCGTTGGCGTCGGTCGCTGTGGTGGCGTTGCCATTCGCATCGATGTGCACCTCGGTGGTGATCTGGATCGAAGGGGCTGCCATCGCTACGCCAGCGCCCGGGCTCCCCAAAGGGGTGATGGAACCGCCCTGCCCGCCCATCATCAGGTAGCTCTTGCCACCCTGGCTCAGCAGCTCCGGGCCGCGCTCGTTGACCTGGTACAGCGAGCCCGCCGACACGGGTCCGCCAGTAGCTCGCTGTCCCGCTACCCAGGTGCTGAAGTCGGTACCGGTATACCCCGCCTGAGTAGCACCTGCTGACGAACTGGCGCCTCCGCCGAAGTAAGACGAAGCCACTGAGCCCGCGATGCTCAGTAGGCCCGAAAGCGCTTGGCTGCTGGCAGACCGCACCGCAATCCTCGCCATATCTGCGATGACCGATTTGGTGAAGTCGGAAAACGACGCCTTGCCCGTCATGGCGAAATTCACCGCCGCATCCTCCATGCTGCCAAAGGCGCCGGTCACCAGGCTCTTGGTCTGGCCCGCGATGTTCCGGGCCGAGTCCTGATAGTCCTGCAGCGCCGCCGTGACGCCGTTGCGCCAGTCCCCTTGGGCGCGGCTCATATCGTCGTAGTTGGCCACAACAGTAGCGCGGAGGTCGTTCTCGGTGGCCTTCAGAACATCCAGCTTGCGCTGGTATTCCTCGATGCTCATGCCGCGCGAGCCGTCTCCGTACTGGTTGGCCAGGTCCAGGCGGCTGCTGTTGATCCGGTCGGTGATCGCGTTCTGACTGTCGTACAGCGAGCGCTGGCGGTCACCCATGCCCAGGGTGGCCGCTGAGCGCTGGCCCTGGTCGCGCAGCGTGCGAACCTGCTGCTGCAGGGCGTCCGTATAGGTCCGGACCGACTCCTCCTGCTTCTTCAGCCGGCCCTGCTCGTTCAGCGCCAGGACCGACAGCTCGCTGTCTGCATCCTTCTGGGCTTTGACCATGCTGGCGCGGGCATCCGCGATCTTCTGGTCGAGCTGGATCCGCTGCTCGGCGCTGGTGCTGCTGCGGGCCTTCGCCTGCTCCAGCGCATTGATCTCGCCCTGGTAGGCGGCGGTCACCTGCTCCTTCTCGGCGTTGATCAGCACCACGCGCTGGCGGTAGTAGGCCTCCTGGGTGATCAGCCCTGCCTTCTGCTGGGCCTCCAGTTCCTTCTGGCTGTTGGCGTAGCTGGAAACCAGGGCCTTCCGGGCGTTCTGCTCGTCGTTGAGGTCGGTCAGGTCGACGGCGCTGCGGCGCGAGCGAGTCCGGGTCTTCGGGTCCTTGTACTTGTCGTCGATGTTGGCCAGGACCTTGTCGACGTTGGCCTGCTTGACCAGGTCCGAATCAGGGTTCGCCTTCCGGATCTCGTTGATCAGGCGGAGGTATTCCTCCTTCTTCTTGTTCCGCTTCTCTTCGTTGCTGAGCGTCTCATCGGTCAGCGCCTTTACCTTGGTCGCGGCCTCGATAGCGTCTGCGTTCTGCTTGCGCCGATCGCCTTGCTCCTTGGAGCGCTGCTGCTCAGTTGCCAGCTGCGCCTTCAGGGCCTCCAGCTGCCGCTCGTAGTCGGTGTTGTCGTATCCACCCAGCTTCGCGCGCTTCTCGATGAAGCTGGACAGCTTGTCGATCCGAGTCTGGAGGGTCTCCTCACGGCCGATGCCGAGCATCGCGTCCCAGGCGCCCTTGGCAGCAGAGGCCAGGGAATTCCAGCCACGCTGCAGCGAGCCCAGGCTCTCCTGGACGCGGGTTGCCATCTGATCCTGAGCATCTGCCAGGGCGGTCTGGGCAAGCGCCGCGGCCTGCTCGCGCTCGCCCTGGGCTTCCAGCGCGGTGATCTGCTCATAGACCGCAGCGGTCAGGTAGCCGTACTGGTCATTGAGCTTGCGCGAAGCCTCTACGGGTTCTTTGCCCAGGGCGACATACTGCGCGACCACGTCCTCGATGGCGGTGCCGGTGGTCTTGGAGAACGACACGGCGGCAACGCCGATTTGCTCCATGTTCTCGGCGGCGATCTTGCCGCTCTGCGCCATCAGCACCAAGGCCGCGGCTGCCTGGCCGGTGGTGCCGACCACGTTGGAGATGTGCTTCGCAGTCTCCGCCAACTGGTCTGCGGTGGTGCCAGCGGCGTTGCCGGAAAGGATCAGGGCCTTCTCGAATGCGGTGGCCTCTTCGCTGCCCCGGTAGTACGCCAGGGTGAGCACGGCGGCAGCAGCGGCGGCGACCGTAAACGGATTGACCAGCCCGGCCACGTAGCCGCCCAGCGCGCTCGCCGCCGGCCCGATACCGCCGAACATATCCTTCAGCTGGCCGCCCTGCTGCAGCAGCACCGTCAGAGGGGCTTGGCCGGCCTGGAGGCTGACCACGATGTCGGTAAACTGGGCTGGCACGTTGCGCAGCGCCGCGGCGGTCTGCTTGGCAGTGTTGCCGGTTCGCGTGAGGCCTGAGTCGAAGTCGGTCAGGCCCGTCCGGGTCTGCTGCAGCTGGCCGTTGAAACGCTCGAAGGTCTCGGCATCGATCAGGCCCTTCGCCTTGAAGCTCTGCAGCTTGCGCTGCTGGGCGTCCAGACGATCCAGGGCAGCGACGGTCGGATCGATCTGGCCCAGCAGCTGGGCAAGCTGCTCCTTCTGCGACTTCAGCGGCGGAATGGTCTTCGGTGCGGTGACCGCCAAGGCCTGCAGCTGCGCCGTCATCTCCCGCAGCGACGCCGCGGCAGCCCGGAACTCGGCAGACGAGCGATCCACGGCAGAGCCGAGGTTCGCCATCGACTGCACCGACTGCTGCTGGCGGCTATTCAACAGCTCGAGCTGGTCCACGGTCTGCCGCGAAGACAGGGCCATGTCGCTCATGCTCTCAGCGACATAGGTCTGCTTGAGGCCCAGCGACTGCAGCTCGTGGTTGACCGTCACCGTAGCCTTGGCAATCTGGGCCAGGGACGTGGCTGACTCGCGCTGCCGCTGTGCCATATCGGACAGGGAGCGGGTGGCCTCGCGGGATTTCAGGTTGAGCGCGGCTAGTTCGGCGTTGGTGCGGGTGCCGGCCTGCACCAGGCGGTCAAGATCAGTGGCGGCGGTGTCGACGCTTTCCGATTCGACCCGAATGCCTAGTTGGGCGATGTTCGTCATTCTGCTTTCTGCTCCGCCATCACTGCCAGCGCCTCGGCCTCCATGATGCGAACGTCATGGAACACCTGGTCGCGATCCTTCTTGGGCACGCCCACCAGGCGCATCACCGCGGGTAAGGCGGCATAGTCGAGCCCGCTGGCGCCGGCCATGCCGGTGCGCCACTGAGTCGACATCGCCTCGAACACGCTGAAGGCCTGCCAGTTGTGCTGCCAGACCTCCACGTCGTCCTCTTCGAACATCGCTGCCGATAGGCCAAAGGCTGAGAGTGCTACCTCGGGCGGCGCGCCACCGTAGAGCGCGCGCGCCGCCTCCCTCAGTTTCCCGACTTGGCCGGCCGATAGGCCTGGTGGTAGGCGCTGAGCACCGCGGCAGGGGCATTGACCGAGGTCAGCGCCAGCGCACGGATGGAGTCCTCGTTGAACTCATCGTCGAAGCCCCAGCCCACCACCACCTGCTGGATCTGGCCGACCTGCATGTCGACCTCCAGCTGGGTGGCCTCCTCGACCGACTTACCCTGGACGACTTCCACCAGCTCCTTCTCCTGCTGGTTCCAACCGTCGAAGACCTTGGCCAGCTCGACGCGGTCCAGGAAACGGAAGGTGAACGGGACCACCATGACGTCACCGCCCACGCGGGGCAGCGACACGTCAGCCTTGAAGGTCGGCGCCTGCTGAATCGAGAATTTCTTCGCCATGATCAGCCTCAGGCAGCGGTGGAGTAGCGGGTGGGCTCGGCCTGCAGGGCCAGCCCGACGGTGCGCGTCAGGATCTGGCTACGGGCAACTACCGGCTGCTTGGAGTAGGAGATGAAGGCGCCGTAGAACAGCGCGTCATTGCCAGGCAGGTTCAGCCGCGCGGCTTCGACCTGCTGGTTCGCATCGGCGGCTTTCAGCACCGGCACACAGGCCTGGACCGGGTCGTCCGCGATGGTCAAGGTCATGCTCGCCGCAGATTTGTCGGTCGGCAGTTGCCGGCCTTGGGTGTCCTCGAGGAAGACGACGTCGGTGTATTGCTGTTCGCCGCCGGCGAAGGCCACCTCGGTGATCTGCGGGATGACCACCCATGCGGTGATCTTTTTCATAGAGCCCACGCCGCCGCCAGCCGGGAAGCCGGTCGGGTTGGTGGTGTCGATACCTTCCAGAGTGACAGCGGTAGAGTTCACAGCCTTGACGCGCGCCACGCGGCCATTCAGCTGGGTCCAGCCGGAGGTGAGCAGGACGATGTCGCCAGTGGCGATCGCCGCGCCGGAGCCGATGGTCGCGATAGCCTCGCTGGCATTGCTGATAGCGCTGATGGCGACGGCGGGGCCGTAGGTGGACGCCATCTGGAAGGTGGCGCCGTTGGGGAGCTTGTAGCCCATGGTCTATTCCTCGTGCAGAAATGAAGAAACCCGCACAGGGCGGGTCTCGGGTTTGCCCAACGGGCGAATCAGTTGGTGTCGGCGCGGTAGCTGAAGCTGGCCGGCAAGGTGAAGGTGCTGGCCTCAGGGACCTCAGGTCCCTGGCTTACCGGGGTGGTGATCACCACGGTGAAGGCGTCCCTGGTCAGGCGGTCATACAGCGGGAACAGGTCCGCCAGCTCGCCGACGATGTCTTCGGCCTGGCCAGCCCCCTGCCCGGTCGGCACCACCACGCTGATCTGGAAGACGCCCTGGTACCGGAGATGATCGCCGGCCAGGGTGTCGCTACCGGTCGGAGCCGGCAGCAGGTAGGCGCGCAGGTAGATCCCGCTCTCGGGCGGGGTGAAGTCCTGGTTCTGGTAGGCCACCGGGTAGCCCGCGGCATTGGCCCACGCCGACAGCCGCGACTCGAACAGCTGGCGGATGCGCTTCTGGCTCATACCTGGTGCGCCTCCGCGGCCTCTTTGACCATCTGCTGGAACTGCTCGATGGTGATCCGGACCATGCCGTGTGGCGCCTTCTGGCTATGGCCGTACTCCAGTGGGATGCCGTAGACCAGGGTATTGACCAGGTAAGCGACCTGCCCGGGCTCCAGGGCATTGGCAGCGGCCACCAGGCGCGCGATGGTGTCGTCGCCCTCCTTGTCGGTGCTGATCAGGCTGCTGTTCGCCGGGGCGCCAATGGTCAGCTGCCAATTCGCCTTGAACCGGCCGGTGTCCACCGGGCTGAGGTTGATCAGCGACTCCCCGACCTGGATGACGACGTCGCGCAGCGTCTGCTCGATGGCGGCCAGGGCCTGCAGCTGGAACTCTTCCAGCTGGGCCACGAAGTCGCCCTCCAGGCCGCCGTAGCGCGCCGTCATGTGGTGCGTCTTGGCCATGGCCTACGCCCTCCCCTGGACCTCGTAGCCGCAGGCGACGCCCGCGTAGTTCCAGGGCTCGACGCTGATGACCTTCAGCACCTTGCCGTCGAAGCGGATCTGGTCGCCGGTCGCTGGCTCCGGCAGATCGGTACCGTCGGCCTGCACCGGCGAGACCAGCAACTTGACGTCGCCCTGGTGGATGAGCGTGCCGTCGATGTCGGTCTGCTTGTAGCTCTCGCGCAGGCCCGAGCCGGTGAAGGCCTGGGGCGCGGCGATGACGGTGCTGGTGGCAGGGTCGTAGGCCTTCTGGCCTGGCTTGGTCAAGGTGAGGTTCAGGCCCTTCCCGCCTTTGGATCGTGGAGCCAGCATGCGGATGGTCAGGGCCCGGCCGCGGTCGTGGATGTCGGTCATCACCAGGTCACTCGATACGAGACCGTGCACCGGCAGTTCGCCAGGTCGGTCCAGGAAGCCCCCAGCGTCTTGTCGCCGGGGTAATTGAGCCGCGCGCCGGTGGGCGACTGGAACGGCTGGTTGAAGCCCACGCGGACACCGCCGAGGGTGACGTGGGCATGGCGGACCCGCAGGTCGCCCTTGTTGCGCCAGATTTTCTCGACTGACGCCGGCCTCACCGGACCTTCGAGCAGCTGCCCATGCAGCCGGTTGAAGCCGGCGTTCAGCGCCTCATGTGCCTGGGCCTTGCTCACCAGCAGCGCGTGTCTGTCGACCTTGGCCGCGGCGTAGGCCGTGGTGATGCGCTGGGCATCGGTGACCGTCACCGGCCTGCCCTGCTCGATGGCGCGCTCGACGATCCCGTCCAGGCGCCGGTCGCGGTCAGCCTTGGCCAGGTACTGGCGCATGCGCTCGGCAACGCCGCTGCGAAGCTGCTCGCGCGTACTGGCGATGGCCTGCGCCTCTGGCGCCGAAAGCCCCAGCACACCGCCCTGGCGGCGCCCGGTGCGCTCATTGCGGCGGCCGACGACGTCCAGTGCGATCTGGCGCGGCGTGCGCCCGGCGGCGCGGCCGGTAGCGGTCGTGACACGGATAGCCTCGGCCTGCTCCCGGGCGATGGTGCTGGTCAGGTCGGCGGCGTTCTGGTTCAGCCAGCGCTGTGCGGCCTCGGCATGCTGGTCGAACTGCACCTTCCGCCCGCCGGGCATCTTGATGACCAGGGTCCCGCCCTTGATGTAGGCGGCGCGGACCGCCTCCAGCAGCGCGGCGAAGGTGCCAGGGGACAGCAGGGTCACCAGACCAGCGTCGTCCTGCTGGGCGATCAGCTGTTCCACCTCGGTGATGACTGCGGCGTCGACCGTGGCGCGGATCTGCTCCAGGTAGGCCCGCTGCAGCGCCGGCGTCATGCCGTCGATGGCGGCGAGGATCTCGGCCTCGGTCACACGACCACCACGGCGGGCAGCTCGAACCGGGCGACCAGCACTGGCGCGATGATCTCGTCGATCAGGGTGATTACCGGCCGGGTCGGCGCAGCGCCCGGGGCGCTGGCATCCGGTACCGCATAGGTCGTTTCCAGCGGACCGACCTTCTCGCTCTTCACCAGGCTGGTGGCAACGAAGTCAGGACTCAGGCTGCCCGGGCTCACCAGCTCGCGCAGGGCGGCCTCGTAGGTGGCCTGCTCGACCTCGGCCGGCACCTCGCCGTCGCCGATGGGGTTGCCGCTGTAATCCTGGGCGCCGATGCGTGGCCACTCCCGGGCCTGGGCGCGGCCCAGCACTTTCTCGCCGGGGAACATCGACACCCAGCGGCCGGAGCGGTAGCGCTTCCGGTACCGGCCGTCGATATAGACCGAGGCGCGCAGCAGTGCGGCCTGCTTACTGGCCTCGTCACCTGCCCAGCCGGTGCTGGCGCGGGCGGCGTGGTAGGCGTCGGCGCCCAGCAGGGTGCCGTAGGAATCTGCCATGGCGTCGATCTCGAATAGGTGGGCGGCGAACCGCCCGGGGTGTTACTCGGCGGCTTCCAGCTTAGCTTTCAGCTCGTCCAGGCTCGCGGTCTCGTCGAACTCGACGCTCTTGGCCTTGAGGGCCTCGATGACCTCGGTGCGCGCCTTGGCGGCCTCGGCTTCGGCCAGGGCCTTGCGCAGCTTTTCCAGCCCGGTGTTCGGGTGCATCTGGATGCCGAGCAGGTCCAGCTTGCCGCGCAGGTCGCGCTTCTGCTGTTCCTCCTCGATCTCGCTGGCGCCCTGGTTAGGGCTCGAGGACGAAGGCTGGCCGCCCGCGCTGGCCGCCACGACCAGCACACCGTGCTGGACGTAGTGCATCAGGTTGGCGCGGTCCTTGAAGTCGTCCCAGTTGTCCACCGTCGCGGTCTGCTTCGGCGGGATGATGGAGCCGTCGGGCAGGCCAATCGGCGTGCCGCTGGTGTTGGTGATCTCGGGCATGGGACCTCCTTACAGGCCGTCGGCGTAGCGGACTTGCAGCGGCTGGCGGACATCCACACCGCCGAGGCGGAAGATTCCGGGGATTTCCCAGCGCATCGGACCGGCCTGGAATACCGGCAGGAAGCGGTGCGGCATCGGCAGGTGCAGCTTCACCACCGATGGATCGCGGCGGTAGGACACCATGCGGCGTGTCCCGCCAGCGCCTGCCTTCTCCAGCCCGCGGAGACCGCGGATGGTCAACGGCTGGCCGGTCTGCGCGGTGTAGACGTTGTTGCGCAGCAGCCAACTGAGGATGGTCTCGGTGGAAAGGTCGCTCACCATGCGCGTCGCCAGCAGGTTCAGGCTGTCCAGCGGCAGCAGCAGGGTGTCCGCCAGGGCGGTGTACAGGGTGCCCTGAGCCTGGCCTGCCAACTGGTTGTTCACGTCGGCGAGGATCTTGTCCGGCGTGGCGGCGGCCCAGTTACCGTTGGTGACCGAACCGGCGGTGACGTTCGGCGCATTCACCAGGCCGGAGAAGCCCTTCGAGCTGTCACCGTAGAGAGCGACACGGTCGACCATCTCCTCGTAGGCGCGGCGCGCGGCTTTGGCATCCTCGGCGTCGAGGTTGTAGCCGAGCATGGCGGCCTGGCTGATCTCTTCGAGACCGTAGCCGTAGCCGATGCCGGCGGTGTGGATCTGGGTCTCGAACTTGGTCAGCTCGGTACCGGCGCGCGGGATGTCGTCCGCGTTGCCGTTGATCCAGTCTGCCTTACCGTACTTGTCCGAGGAGAAGTAGGTGACGGTCTTGGCCCAGGGGCTGGCGGAAGTATCGACCGGCACCAGGCCGGGATACTGGATGTCGGGATAGACGATCTCGTTGACCTGGCGCTCGATGTGCGTGGTCTGGGAGATCACGAAACCCAGGGCGGCCTGGGCGTCCAGTAGCTTGAAGGGGGCGCGCATGTCGGCTCCTTACTTGAGGAAGATGCTGGCGACGGCGCCGGCCGCGGCGCTGGTGTCCCAGCGAGCGTTCGGAATCGTGATGCCACCGGTGTTGCTGAAGGTGCCGTCGGCAGTGACCGTTACCGGGTCGCTCGCCTTGACCGCCACGGCGGCGGTGACGCTGATCGGGCCGTTGAGCAGAATGCGCGCGGACTCGAACTGGACGTAGCCGTTGGGGCCGCTGGCAGAGCGGTCCAGGACCGACACACCCACGAACTTAGCCGCGGTGTCGCCAGTGGCGAAGACGCGAACGGCCTTGTCGGCGGTGCCCTGGAACACCGGCAGGCCGAACCCCAGGCCGGCGGCCGACTCGACGGTGCGGGATACCAGGTCGGCATGGGTCATGTCCGGGATGTGGCCCGGTACGCTGGCGCGGATGTTCTCGGAATAGCTAGTCTGAATGGACGGCATTACTTGGCACCTCCTTTCCAGGCATCACCCAGACGCGCCTCATAGGCAGCCTGGCCGTTGTCGTTGGGGTTCTTGGGCTGACCGTCCTGCGCCCGCAGGTGCTGGCGCACCGGATCGCTGGAGTCCTCGACCAGGATGTCGAAGCGAGCGGTGATGTAGTCGGCGCTCTTGCCGGCCACCGCGGCGTCGCCCAGCTTGGCCACCACGGCGGCCTTGCGGATCTCGTCGTCGCTCTTGCCGCTGTAGTCGGCGTCGGCGATGGACTTGGCCTTGCCGATCAGGTCGCCGCGCGCCAGGACGCGAGCATCGATCTGGGCGTCGGAGAGCAGTTGCCCCTTCAGCTTCTCGATCTCGTTGTCCTTGGCCGCCAGCTCGCGGTCCTTACCGGCGATGGCCGCGGTGTGAGCGTCGGTCAGGGTCTTGACGTTGACGCCCGCGTCGGCCAGCTGCTTGGTCAGCTTTTCGATCGCCTGGGCGCCTTGGTCGGTGGTCAGCACGGACAGGCCATCGACCAAGACCGTGCGCAGAGAATCAGCCATGGGATGGCCTCCGTTGTCGTTGGGGTGCGCAGGGGTATTCGCACCGGGGCTGCGCTGGTCCCCGATCCGTAGTTGCTCGCCACCTCGCGCCCGATCAACGAGCGCCAGGTGATTCATCCGCATGCTTTCCACGCGGGCGTCGTAGGGTTCGCCTTGAGGGGTCACGCCATCCTCGAAGACGACGATGGCTTCCAGCCCCATGGAGAGCTCGCGGCGGCCGCCCTCGACATCGCGGATAGCCGCCGCATCCATCACCACCATCGGGACGCGGACGAACTCGCCGTCGCGCAGCACCTCGGCGCCGGTCTGGCCCACAGCCAGTTCTTTCCAGTTGGCGGCGTTCACGTCGCCGTGGTGGCCGTTGGTCATGGGCCGATAGGCGTAGGAGCGCATGGCGTCCTCGGCGAATACGGCCTCGGGCGGGCGGTACAGCCGGACGATGGGCATCTCAGGCTTGCCGACCTCGCTTCCGAGGTAGTCCTGGATGCCAGTGCGCGCTACCCGGGCCTCGGCCACGAGGTAGCCGTCAGTGGTTCGGCGGACAGCCGAAACCGACACCGAGTCGTGCAGGAGCATGGTGTTTTCCTTGGCGCTGGGCGCTACATCAGGTTGTAGGTGCGGGTTCGGGATCGAGTTGGCCATCAGGGTCCAGATCGCCCTCGCCGCCCTCCTCGTCTGGCAGCTCTTCGCCGTACTTCTCCATGGCCGCCTCCAGGCCGGGCAGGACGCTGAACTCGACCAGGGCCGTCTCTGCGGCGCTGGAAAGCGCGGCGTCCGGGAACAGACCGGTGTCCTTGATCACCTTGATGGTGTCGGCGACGGTCTTGCCGATGGTCGCGCGCTCCGTCGCCGTGGGCTGCCAGAGGCTGTTCCAGACGTAATGGATCTCAGGAGGCCGACTGCCCAGGGCCGAGCGAATCAGGCACTCGTCCAGCACCGACATGGCGGGCCGCACTTCCAGCTCTTGGCCCGACTGGATCCGGTCGTAGTAGTTGCGCAGGTCCGACTCCCCGCTGGCGTTGAGCCCAGCCGGGGATTGACCCAGGAATCGGGTGGCCGGGATGTCCGCGGCGCCGGTCACGTTCTGCAGGAAGCGGTCGATGATGTCGGGCAGCGTGCTGAAGTTGGCCGTCTTGGTCTGGTAGTCCTCACCAGCATCCAGCATGAGCGTGCCATTGATACCCTTCTGCATGGCCGCCAGCCGGAGGCGATCCATCAGCAGCTTCTCCCAGGTCTTGTCTTCGAGGTTCTGCATCAGATCCGGGATCTTGATGACGTCGACCTTTGCCTCGAACACCATGCTGGCTACGTTGGCCAGCGTGCCGTCGCTCTGCTTGATCGCCTCCATGACCGAGGTCAGGACCGAGTCGCTCCAGCCATGGGCCTCGCCCTCGACCAGCTCGGGGTCGGCGTGCTCGGCGCCGTGGAAGATGACCAACCGCGAAGGGTGGATGTCGACACTGGACCCGGCCAGCCGGTAGGCCTTGGGCATCCCATAGCGCGGCGACTGGACGTCTCGCTCGATCTCGGTCGGGCTCAGGTGACGCCGGCTCATAACGGTCAGGTACTTCACGCCGCCCTGGCCGATACGATCGGGCCGCAGCTCGCTCGCTGTGTCGCGCTCGCCGGTGCCGATGAACACCGCAGCACCACCGAACAGGCGGCCTCGGATCATGGCGGTGTGGACCCTGGCAACCAGCGCCAGGCGCTTCTCCTCGGCCTCGATGGCCTGGATCTGCTCCTTGGACGCCTGCCACCCGCGCCAGCGCCGGCAGGCGTCGAGCGCCGGGATGTCGATGATCTTTCGCGGCAACCAGCTGCTGCGGTAGGCCGCGAGGAGCTGCTGGTCGGTCAGGGTCGACACCAGGTACCCCGAATGGGACGCCTTGTCCCGCTCGGTGCCCAGGTTGGCCACGAGATTGACCAGCTTGTCGGAGAGGAACTGTTTGACACCCATTATGCGACGCCTGCGAGGGAGTACCTGGTGATCGGGTATTCCTTGTGAATGAAGTAGCCGCCGGCATCGGGCCGGTGGTCGTTGCCTTGCTTCTTGTCGGGCTCGCCGTTCTCCGCCCAGACCTGCTGCTCCAGGTCGTCGGCATAGGTCGGGCACTTGTCGGCGTTCACGCGATAGCGCCGCTCGCCCGCTGCGTTGCGGAACATGGCGTTCATGGCGTTGATGCGGTCCTTGACCGGCGGGTTGGCGCCCGGCGCGACGACCATGAACCCGGCCTGCTTCAGCAGGGAGATGTCCGTCTCGCTGGCGCGCACCGACTTGCGGGAATCGCCGCTGGCGTCCGGGTAGATCCGGATCAGCCGGGTGTTGCGGTACTCGGTCCCCGTATAGAGCCAGTACCGCTCTTTGAGCTTCTGGATCATGTCCGGCGTGTCGTAGCCGTTGATGATCTCGTCGACCGCGTGCGGCATGCCCAGGCGCTTAACGTGGACGATGGCCGACATCTTGCCGACGTTGAAGTCCATCCCCACGAAGAGCGGCTCCCCGGGCTGGATGGTCTCCAAGCTGCCGTTGAGCTTGCGGTCATAGCCGGTGTAGATCGTGCCCGAGGTCAGGTTCACGAACTGGCCGTCTAGGTAGGCCATGATCAGCTGCTCGGGGTAGGACTCCATCAGCGAGGGGATGTAGTCGTCCGGCAGGTTAAGTTCGTTGTCGAAGGTGCTGGCCTGCACCAGGCCATACATCTCGGTCAGCGCCGGCTTGGCGCGCAGCTGCTTGACGAACTGCTGGTAAACGAACTTGAAGCCTTCGGGGGTCGTGGTGACGTCCACCCCGTTCTTCAGCCCGTCCACCTTGTAGCGCATCCGCGCGATGATCTTGCGCCAGGCCTGCTGGGCCTTGGCCGCAGGCAGCACGTCCAGTTCATCCACCAGGGCGTGGCCGATCTTGAAGCCGACAATGGTCTGGGGCTTCTCCATGGACCGGCAGATAGTGGTGCTGCGGTACCGGCCGCCGCTGTAGAACTCGACCTCCTTGTCGCTCTCCTTGGTCCGGACCTTGAGGCCCCAGTCGAAGGCGACCTCCTCGATGGTCGGGAAGAAGATGTCCCGGATCTGCGGGTAGGTCGGCGCGAAGTAGCCGGAGTTGATCCTGGGCCATTCCCAGACGTGTTTGCAGAGCGCTGCGCAGCCCACCCAGGTCTTGCCCGAACCGAACCCCGCCACGAACCCCCGGAACTTATGCGGCAGCTGCAGGAACTGCGCCTGGGGCACGTTAAGCGTCGGCATCGCGCACCCTCGCGTCCACCACCTCGACCTGCACGCGGGTCGGCGTCAGATCGTCGTGCGGCATCTCGGCCTTGGTCTGGCGGTTGACGTAGACGTCGCCCACTTCCTTTGCGGCCTGCTCCAGCAGCTGGGCGGTCAGCGCCAGGTTGCGCATCCCCTCGGCCTTCTCGGCCATGCGGCCCAGGGTGCGGAGGCGGTGCGCGCGGTTGGCGATGGGGATGTCCGCGGTCTCCTCACGGAAGCGTCGGCGGGTGTCGTCGAAAAGGACCCTCCAGCGCTTGGCCAGGTCGCGCCCGGCGTACTTCGTGGGGTCGTGGCTCTCGCACTGCTGGCGGGTCACCTCAATCCCAAATTCTTCTCTGACGGCCGTGGCGACCTGGGAGGGCGTGTCGAAACAGGCCAGGGCCTGAACGATGAAGGCTTTCACATCGTTGCTCAGGGTGGCCATGATCTTTGTTCCGTCAGGGGCCTGTCAGAGGTCAAGCCGCCGTATGTGCAGGGCTGGAGGTTCAGTGAGCTCTCCGTAATTCGTCGCTGAGGTGGCATAAAGTTCTGCCCCAATTTGCCGAAAGCGACGTACTGGAAACTGAATGGCAACACTCCAAACCTGGGCTATATAGATGAAAAAATCGAGAACAGACTTTGATTTCGTATCTTCGATTTTAGAAGAATTTTTTGATAGACGAAAACTTAGAAACTCGCTATCAATAATTCACGACCAAGAAATCACTGGCTGGGAAGTATGGATCCAGATAGAGCTAGCAAACTTCTTATCAGAGCACATCACGATGCCCCAGTGGCATCGAGAACTGCCTCTGGAATTTGACTATCGCAGAGAGAAAACTAAATGGCATTTTAAGCCAGACTTTATACTCAGGAAAAAGGGATGGCGTCTAGACCAGTATGTAGCGCTCGAGATAAAGCAGCACCACCAAGCTGGCAACTGCATAACAAATATGATCGCCGACTTAGCAAAAGTAGCGAAAATGAGAAAGTCGGAAATTTATCTAAAATCTGCGTGGGCTCTTGGTATCTTTCATACCAGCCCTGACACAGACGCATTAGCCGCTATCGAAGCCAAACTTGTAGACGCAGGGCTGGAATATCATGAGTCCGTGGTACTCGTGAAAAAAATTCGCGGAACACCATTTACTTTCGCGCTATTCTAAAGGCAACTTCTTCTCAAGCTAGCCACAGCAACGCGGTTAGACCACATAAAACCTAACCGCGATGCAATCAGCCATACCCTGCTCGAAATAGAAGGAGCTCAGACAGGCGTAAAACGATACGAGAAGGCTGCAACGCGCTCAAGCCGCACCATATCACCACTCTGGATATTGTTATCATCTAGAAACTTGGTCACCAAACCTGACTCTCTTCTTCTGAAAAAGTGATGACCTGAAGGAATGTCATCTTCGATTGCAGGCTGATTGCCGTATTGAACCCGAGCGAGTTGCAGAGCTAGGTTAGCCTTCGTAGCCCCGCCGAAAATTTGTGGCTCAAAGAAATCGAGGATGTCGGATAGACGGATATAGTTCCTTTGATGATTTGTTTTTAAAGGGAATTCGCGGTAATTCATAGCTAGCTGCCTGTGATCAGTGTCATTAGATCCTTTCAAATCGAGCTTGGCTTTTCAACGAAAAAAATGACGTTCAGAAACAACAGCTTAAGGCGTACTACCGAAGGGCTTTGTGGCTGTGCTCTGCAGCTGGTCTGTAGCTTGAACCGCTTTCACTGCAGCCTCACTGGCCTGCTGTGCTGCACCGGCAGCAACCTCAGCAGCTTTTCCGGTCTGGCTGGCCAGGGTTTCGAGGCGCTGATCCTTCTTGCCCAGCGCCTTGTCGTAGGTGTCGCGGATCGCGGCGAGCTCCACCAGCATGATCCGGTGGGCGCTGTACATGGCCGCCTGGTAGCCGAAGATGCCACCGCTCAACACTAGCAGCGCGCCGAGCGCCCACAGTTCGTACCGTCGCCACCAGGCTTTAGCGCGCTTCAGGGTTTCGCCGTTCATAACCGGTCCTCTGCAAGGCCTGCCGTAGCTGCGAGACCTCGCTCGTCAATTGGCTGATCTGGGCTTCCTGCAGGTCGAGCTGCGACTTCATTGCCTTCATGGTCCCGGTGAGTTCGCCCACCGTTCGGTACATCTCGTTGCGCTCTTTCGTCACCGTCTCCAGTGTCGTCCGAAGGTCTTTGTTCTCTTCGGTCAAGCGCTCCAGCATGTCCTTCTCGGCGCGATCATTTGCGACGGAGGCGTTCGTGCTGGAGTAGAACTTGCGAAGCCAGGTAAGGCCCCAGGCCAGGCCGATACCGCCCGCGGTGAACCACCCGGTCGGGTTGCCGCCGCCCAGATCGGATGGGTCCATTTCGATGCTCCAGAAATGCGAAAGGCCCGCCGAGGCGAGCCTGATAAATAATGATGAAAGGCGAATTCGCCCTATTGCGAAATAGGCCCAATGGGCCTAATATACATCACATGGGAAGCGCATACCGCGCGGCCCGACAGCCCCAAAGGGACGAACCAATGAGCCTCGAAATGACCCACGCCGAACTCGAAAAGATCCACTCCGAGATCGCCAAGCTGATGGCCGAAACCAGTAAGCTCAACGCTGAGACAGGCAAGCTGCGCGCAGACATCTTCTGGTACCCCGTCGCAGTTGCCACTGGCCTGGTCAGTGCCGTGGCCGGCGTGACGGCCATAGTCATCAAGCTCTTCAACTGAATACCCAGGCCCCGCGAAAGCGGGGTCTCTCTTTGGGGTCCACCATGCAGCGCATCAAGCACTACCAGCCGCCCACCACCGAAGACCTGGCCCAGCTCAAGGCGCAACTGAAAGCTGCTGGCTTGAAGGCAACTGGCGATGAGCTTGCCGACTTGGCCGGCCTGTCGGATGGCAGGCAGTGGCGAAAGTACACTGGCGGCGCCCAGCCCCGCGAGCTGAGCGCGCAGATGCTGTTCTTCATCGCTGCGAGGCTGACTCTGCCGGAAGAGCAGCTGGAGACGATCTACAGCAAGATGCGGGAGATTGGCGCCACCCTGGATTTCGAAGGCTGAAGCAAAAAACCCGGCACATCGGCCGGGGCGTTGCTTACTTTCTGAGGCAGCCCGGAAAACGCCGGTCCGCGTCCGACACGTACTGCTTGCCATCCTTCCCCATGCACCAGGTGCTGCCGTACTGACGGAAGCTGGTGAACTGGCTGCCTTCGACATCCATTCTCGCCGCACGCCGGAACTTGCGATGCCATTTAGCCTTGTCGGCTTTCTCGCTTTCGCAGGTCGTCATTCCGAAGATAGGTGTCTTTTTGCGGCTTCGGCTCATAGGGGCCACCCTGCGGCATCTGCGCGCCGCTCCTGCATGGTCAGCATGTGGAAGTAGCGGCGAGGGTTGCCGCACATGAAGCAAGAGCAGACCTTACCGTGGTTGGCGAATATACCTGCCATCCTGGCGTCATTCGTCCACGCCTCATGGGCACTCTGCTTTCGGTAGAACTTGGCCTTCACGCGTTGCGCGTGATGCCTTCTCTCGGATCGATCCATGGTCATCTCCAATGGCCAGATCCAAGAAAGCCCCGGGAGACGAATCTGCCGAGGCTTCTGATGGGGTGCTGCTTCACACGATGAATAAATCATGCCGCCAGCCGCACATTTGTGTCAAGCCGCACACTTCATCGCTCGAAGAAGGTTCGCAACGGGCGCCAGAGCCATCTTGTCCAGGTCGTTGCAGGCGGTGAAACAGGCCTGGACGAACTCCTCCCATTCCCGGTCCCAATTCCGGGCATCCAGATCCACGCCGTAGGTGTAATCGAGAAAGGTTCGGAAGGCCTCAGGGGTCGGCAGCGGATCGGGCGCTGCGCTCTGCCCGCCCTGGTGCTGGCGCCGGTACCGGTATAGCACCGCCATGGCGACGAACTCGGCCTTGGCGTGCTTCTTCGCGTACATCTTGGGCCCGCGCAGGTAGGCCAGCTGGAACACCGACCATTCGGCTACCTCGCGCCACAGGTCGTTGCTGTCCGGGTGATACAGGTGGTTGCCGAAGGCGAACAGGTCCGCCGGCAGGCGCTCCACCACGCTGCGGACGTGGGCGCCGATGGTCTCGTTCACCAACCCGGTCACGCCGCGCACGCGCTCAGTGCTCTGGTAAGGGCCGACCAACGCCAGCGACTCGCAATGGCGGTTGGTGCCGTCCCCTGGGCGGTAGTAGGCGTTGAACCACTCGTCTCGGGCTGAACTCAGGCGCATCTGGCATACCTCGGAAATCTGGATTGCGACTTGCGCGGCCACCTGGCGGCGCAGACAACTGCAGGCATCCTTGCCAGTTGGATCACAGGCGGCGCTTTGCCTGGCGCTCGATTTGGTCATGGCGGTCACGGAGCAGCCGGCGTAGCTCTCGGGCCTCCCGCTCGCGCTTCAGCTGGAGCAGGCCATGACCGACGATGCCGACTCCCGCCAGCGGGACCAGATAAGACAGGAAGGTCATCATGCCGTCCGCCTTTGGCCGTAGATGGCCAACATCAGGTCCTCGGGGTGAGGCAGCAGCAGTTCGAGGTGCTCGGCGCAATAGCGGTCGAGCAGGTCGAGGTAGTCGGTCATCTGGGCCTGGGTGAACCCGCTGGTCTTGGCCCGGCCGATCTTGAACTCGCCGCCGGCGGGCCCAGGCATGGCCACCTTACGGATCTCGCAGGGCCACAGGCGGGCTACCAGGATCTCGTGCCACTCCTGGGCGCTGGCGAACTGGCCGAAGCTGTCGGCCAGGTGCTTCTGGATGGCGTTATTCCACATCCACAGCAGGCGGTTCTGGGCATCGCTGCGCTGGCTGCGGATCTCGGTGATGGCGATCTTCCGTGGCTTCGAGAGATCCAGGCCGGCGAGGAAGGACATTAGGCGCTCACGGTCGGCGGGCGTGCGGATCACGAGATCAGTCATCGCCCTGCCCCTTTACATCGCCTAGCCAGTCACAGGAAAGCCGGGCAGAGCGTTGAGAGCGCAGACCATGTGAACCGTGCAGGTGCGCCAGCAGGATCAGTAGCCAGTAGATGCCCATCAAGCCGCCTCCTCCGTCATCAGCGGCACGATCCGCACTCGCACGCATGGCGTCTCGGCGTAGCGCTTGCGCACGATGGCGTCCACCACCTGGACGTCGTCCCGCCAGACCACGCCATTGAGGCCGTCGTAGATCGCCTTGATCACGTTGTCCATGTCGGGCTTCGTGGTCGGGAATACCTCGCCGGCGACGGCCTGGGCCTTCCACTTTTTCGACTTGGATTGAGGGATCGCCAGCAGGATTTGCAACTCGACCATGACCGGGTGCTGGATCAGGTCGCGACCAGCCATAGCGATCTGGCCAGCCTTGGCAATGCTCTCCTCGTAGGCTTCTGTGCGCCCCGGCGTGATATGCGCCGTGTAGGTGCCCAGCTTTCCGGTCACCTTGTCGCGTCGCTTCCGGGTCACCGCTCGCGGCCGCCCCTTGCCAACGGGAGCACCAGGTACCACGAACTCCACCGCGGCAAATTCACGCATGGTTGTCTCTCCGGATGCGCATCTTGGCCAGCAGCATGGCGCGGGCTTGCGCGGGATCGTTGGGAATGCCCTGGGCTTGCATGAGGTCCCGCGCCTGCTGGTGGCTATGGGCGAACTGCACCTGCATCGGCGACTTGTGCTCGTGCTCGATGCCGAGCGGGATCGTGTCCTCAAGCGCCTTGCCCATGACGGCCCGGGCCCGGACGGTCGCGTAGTTGCGCGCAAAGGTCTTGCGCAGGGTCTTGTTGTCCGGCCGCGCGGTGCGCAGGTCGTAGGTGCCAGTCTGCTTGGCAGCAACGCGCACGGCGTCGTGCTTGTACTCGCCGCGCAGCGCCTGGTCCCAGGCTTCCTCTTCGGTGGGTAGGCCGGGCACATGCAGGCACAGTTGGCGGAAAACGTTCGCCGGCGGCGGCCAGTCGAACTCATCGCCCTTCTCGACCAGCAGGGTCAGCCCGTTGGCGATCTGGCGGCCGCTGATGTCATGCAGCACGGTTGCCCAGACGCTGTCCTGGTCAGCTTTCTCGCCAAAACTCGACGTCCAGCGGTGGCCGTACATCTCCGCCATCTTCATCCAGAGCTTGTCCAGCAGCTCCTGCCGCAGCTTCTCGGGCTTTTCGGTCGGCGATGCCTTGGCGGACCCGGTCGACAGCAGAGAGGCTGCGTTGTCGACCAGCGTGAGCACCGGCTTGGGCTTGAGGTCTTCCGGGGTTGGCTTGTGCATGGCGGTGCTCCCGTTTCAAATGCTGGGCGAGCGCGTGCTCCCAGCGGGCTTGGGTTCGGTGTTCATCAGGGTTGGCGATCCAGAACGACCGGAACTCTAGGAGCTGGTCGGGATGGATCTGGACGCCGGCCATGGCGTTCATCGTGAGCGTGGCCTTGAAGGTCTGCGGGTTCGGCTCCCAATCCGCCGTCATGGCGAACCTGGTGCGGGAGTCGGTTGCGCACGCACGCGGTGATGGTGGTGGTGTATTACCGGACTCCGGAAGTAGGTTGTTGCTAGCGGGTTGCTCAGAAAATAACCCGGTTGCAGCTCCACCCTCCCCCATGCTGAAACCCTTGTCATTGCTAGGTTCTGGCTGGTTGTTGCTCGGTTGTTGCCCTGGTTGTAGCTCGGTTGTAGCTCGGTTGTAGCTCTTTTGGGCGGACTGATCCGTTCGGGCGTGGGGAAACTCGAACACCAGGGGTCCGATGACCTTCACCGCACCGATCTTTTCCATGCGCCGCACGGCCGATCGGTACTGCTCCCGCGTGATTGCCTTCGGTGCCGGACGCCCGGGAATGGGGTCGACGGTGAAGCCTTCGCGCAGGACGATCTCATTGATCTTGGTCTGGATCCCGGCAATGCCCGATGCGAAGTCCATGCGGCGCTTCAGGGCCACGTAGAGCTTCAGCAGCTCCGCCGGCTCACCAGCGAATAGGGCCCATTCATCATCGTTGACCAGAACTGCGGTCATGACTCAATCCCAGCCCAGGGGTCCTGGGCGCTTCTTCTCAGCCTTCAGCCCCAGCTCCGCCAGGGTTTCAAGCGAGCGCAGGTATTCGGCGTTGACCACCACCGCAGAAACCGGGACGACTTGTAGTCCCAGGAGCGCAAACAGCTTTGCCCAGCGCTCAATCTCGCCTTCCTTCCAGCGCGACACGGTCGATTCGGACAAGCCGATTGAGTCCGCGACGGTCTTCTGGCCCACCGACACGAGTCGCTGCAAGACCAGGGCTTCGATCTCCCGTGCTCTTGCAGATGGGTCTTGGCTTAATGCGGGTGTGCTCATGATCAGGACGCCAGCGCGAGTTCCGGCCAGATCAGGTTCCAGTCATTGGGGCGCAGGGCTTTGCGCGTAACCGCGCCAGCCGTTGCCCGCTCAATGCCTGCTGCCATCTCTGCGGAAGCTGTCTTGTGGCCGTAGCCGATCATCCGCAGATAGCCGCGGGTGGTCTGGGTGGTCGCCACCGCGTCGTCATCGGCGGTCTTGAGCCACTCCAGCAATGCTGGGTGCTTGGTACGCATGGGATTTCTCCTTGAGGGATAGGCGGAATATAACCTCAAGGTAATACCCATTCAATACCTATAGGAAATTTACCTAGAGATAATGTTTAGGGATCATTGCTCGCATGGACATTTACGAGGCCCGGCGCACCAACCTACGCGCCATCATGAACGCCCGATTCGACGGGAAGATGGTCGCGCTTGCGGCTGCGGTCGATCGTGCCCAGAGCTACCTATCGCGCTGCCTGACGCCCAATGAGACGCACCGCAAGCGGATCGGCGAGGAGCTGGCGCGAGACATTGAAGCGAAGCTCGGCCTCGAGCCGCTCAGCCTGGACCGGCCGGCGAGCGACCAGTCAAACGTCGGCCAGCCGATCCCGATTACCTCCCCCTTCCGGCAGATCCCTATAGTCGGCATCGCGCAACTGGGCGCCGAGGGCTACTGGACGGCTTTGAGCCCGAGCGAGGGCCATATCAACTTCCCCACCCCGGACAAAGACGCCTATGCCTTGCGGCTGCGCGGCGACTCGATGTCCCCCGCCATCCGCTCAGGCTGGGTCGCGATCATTGAGCCGAATGGCGACCTGGTGCCAGGCGAGTACGTCTACATCAAGCTCCATGGTGTCCACGATGAGGGCGAGAGCATGGTGAAGGAGCTACTGCGGGCCGACGACTACGAGGTGAGCCTCATGTCGGTTAACGACGCCTTCGGCCGCCGATCCATTCCATGGGAGCAAATCCAGCATTGCTACCCGGTCGGCGCCATCGTGCCGCCGAGCAAGATCGTGCAGTGACAACGCACGCATGTGCAGCAAGTCAATACGACCAGATTCTGGATGCCCGTCAGGCACAGTTGTAACGCCAGGCATTCTGTCGCAAGTGGAGCTACAAGATGGAGCTGATGAGACATGAGCGATGAACTGAGCAGATTCAAGGTTCCGCACGTTCGGGCGGCGAGCTTCGTTGACGAGCAGGTTGACCAATTCGATGCATTTTCAATCACCTGGAACAGTAACGAAGCTATACATCTGACCTTTGGTCGAAGCACCCTCTTGCTGAAAAATTCCGATCTGGTGACCTACAAGGATGGCCCCGCTAATTATGAGTCTGGCGACGTGGATCTCGTCCGGCTAGATCTAGGCGCCTTTACGATACCCTTGGAAGTCGCAGAGAAGCTGGCTTCAACGCTTACCGAAATGGTATCCGCCGCTAGACTACGAGCTGGTAAAGATGAGTAGACCTCAACAGGTGATAGACTCGTCGGGCAATGTGAAGCCTATCAAAGGTGATGGGCAGATCGATGGTTCTGGCGGCAGTGGTGGAGGAGACGGTGACTTGCTAAAGCGTGTAGAAGCACTGGAAAAATCCTTACTGGAGACTAGAGAGAAGGTCGTCCGGATCGAGGCTGTCGTCGAATCGATTAAGCAGCACGGTGCAACAAAGGAAGACATTCAGAAGGTCTATGTCGCAATCGAAGCGAACGGTACCAAGATCGAATCCATGGGTGCCCGAATCGAGGCAATGGGCACTCGAGTCGAAGCGATGGGACGTACGATGATTCAGTGGGCGGTTGGAACGGCAATCGCTATGGCAGGCCTAGCATTTGCCGCTGCGAAGCTGATCCACGTCTAAGCTGTTCCAGCCTCTTTAGAGCCCGCCTCGTGCGGGCTTTTTCATGCCCGGAACCTTGCCGCTCCGCTGCCTGTCGCATACTGTATATTTGAACAGTGTCACAGTAAGGAGGTACCCATGCCCCGCAGCAATGCCCAGGTCGTAAAGAAACAGGTTCAGGTCTCCAGCTATGAGCGGCTGTGTCGCCGCATCAACGCACATATCGCTGAGCCGCACGCCCAGTTAGAACGGCGGTGCAGGGTCGAGCGGCTGGATACGGACCACGATTACGACTGGGAGCGGGTCGTGGACGAGATGCGGGAGGTAGATGGCCTCTCCGTGGACCAAAGCGGTACCGGCTACGAATTTAGCTGGCAGGAAATGCCTGCAGCCGAATAGTTGACCGCCGTAACAGAAGCCCGCCGCGCGCGGGCTTTTTGCTGTCTGGGTAAAATTATTACCCCGAGGTATTGACCGAGAAAATAACCCATGGGTAATATCACTCCATCGCCAGCAACCACTGGCCGGGCCGCTCAGCCGCCCCTGCTCTTTCACAATCTGACGCAACAAAGAAACCACAGACCGCATTGCCTCTACGGCGACCGGCAATCAGACAGGCTCGAAAGCCTGCCCACGCGAAGGCGACCCCGAGGGGCGACCGGGACGGCTGATTGAGGGCACCTAGCCCGCTCCGCGCGAGAGACCCGCACGCAATGCGCCGTTTTCACTGGCTGGCCCTGGCAACAAGGCCAGACGGGAAGACAACCGAGGAAAGCACCATGCGCACCTACCTGATCGTGCTCGCCATGACCTGCGCCGCTTTCTTCGGCGCCATCGAGTACACCAAGCCCGTCAAGGACCAGCCGATGGTGATCATCGGCTACCAGGACGAGTAGCCCCGTTCGCCGGGCTGCTGCACACCGCCCCCACCGGTTGCAGCCCGGCCTTTTACCCCGCGCCCAAGGCGCCCATCGAGACCCACACCATGACCCTCGCTATCCAGCATGAGCGGGCGCTCGAGTGCGCCCACGAGCAGGTGCTCCAGCTCGAGCACGACATCGACACCCGGCAGCCCGACGTGATGCTGGCCTTCGCCATCCACTGCGATATGCAGATCGATCCGCAGCGCCAGGTGGTGCTGCTGGAGACGCTGGCCAGCATGCGCGATCGCCAGTTCAACGAGGCCTACATGACCCTCGCCAGCATCAGCCTGCCGCTGGCCAAGGAACTCATGGAGTGGCGCCGGGTGCTGCTCGCCGAGCACGACAACTTCTTCACCGACGAACTGGCCAAGCGCCGCAAGGAGGCAGCATGAGCACCGAACAGGAAGTAGCCCAGCGGATGGTCGAGATGTGGATCGCCCGCATCCCCGCCTTCGGTGATGGCATCGCCGAAGGCATGAACGAGATGGCCTATGCCCTAGGCGCCATCGACGACCGCGCCCACGACCACAACCGGGTGCGCATTTCTCAGGAAGTGGCCAAGGTCTGGGCCAAAACGCGGGGGGCTGCAGCATGAGCATCGACTGGAGCAAGGCGCCAGAGGGCGCGACGCATTGGGCGCCCGCCACGAACCGGCTCAGCTCCTCCTTCATGAAGCACGAAGCTGGCGAGTGGTTTTGCGAATCGGCGAACGGAAATCGCTGGGTCAAAGACGAGAGTGACGACCACCCCGGCCGCTACATCGCCAAGCCGGTGGGATGGACCGGCCAGGGCGAGATTCAGGTCGGCATGATCTGCAGACTGGGTGGCAAGCCTTTCACGCTGATTGCCGTCCATGACGGCTATGGGTGGCTGAAGACGGACGACAACGGCTTCCAGACAGCCAAGCTGTTCAAGCTCGAGCCGTTGAAGACCCTGCAGGAGATTGCCGCCGAAAAGCGGCAGGCGCAGATCGATCAGATGCTGACCGATGCAGGCATCGCCGATAGCGCATTCAATGGTGACCCTGAAGCTGAGGCATGGGCCGCGGCTCTGCTGGATGCCGGCTACCGCAAGGTCGAAGGCGGTGCAGCATGACCACCTCCCCCGTCCCCGCTATCACCGACGACCAGATCGCCGAGGCCGAAGCGCGCCACACCCTGCTGCTGCGCGCCAGGCAATCGCTGCCCGAGGCCCTGGGCCTGCCGCCAGAGACCCGGCTGATCGACACCCCGATCCGCTCCCCGATGATGCGCCGGCCTGGTCGGCGCTGGTCGGTGGAGGTGGCGTCGTGAGGAACAAGTATCCCGGCACCTGCTACCGCTGCGGTGGCCACGTACCGAAAGGCGACGGCCACTTCGAGCGGCACCAGGGCGGATGGCGAACCCAGCACGCGACCTGCGCCATCCAGGCGCGGCAGGAGAAGCGACAGTGCAAATCGTGACGATCCGCGCCAGCTCGCTGGCCGAGCTGTTCGACTGCCCGGCGCGCTGGGAGGCGAAGCACCTCCTCGGCATGCGCAGCCGCTCCAGCGGCGCCGCGCACCTGGGGACGTCGATCCACGCATCCACCGCCCTGTTCGACCAGGCCACCATGGATGGCGCGCCACTTAGCGCGGACGACGCGGCCGGCCTGTTCGTCGACACCCTCTACAACCCCGAGCACGAGGTCGACTGGGAGGACAGCGGGCCGAAGCAAGTCGAGCGCATCGGCCTGACGCTGCACAGCCGTTACTGCGCCGACATCGCACCCACCCAGGACTATGTCGGCATCGAGGTGACGTGCGAGCGGTTGGAGATCAGCGACCTAGGACTGGCGCTCACCGGTACCACCGACCGCATCCGGCGGGTGGACGGCCAGCTCGGTATCAGCGACCTGAAAAGCGGCGCCCGCGCCGTAGGCTCTACCGGCGTCGCGGTCACCGCCGGCCACCGGCCGCAGCTCGGCGTCTATGAGCTGCTTGCCGAGTTCGCCATCGGCCAGCCGCTGACCGCGCCCGCCGAGATTATCGGCCTCAAGACCGGCGCCGGCCCGTGCGTAGGCCGCGGCGAGGTCACCGGCGCCCGGCAGGCCCTGGTCGGCGACGAAGACAACCCCGGCCTGCTCCAGATGGCATCCCGCCTGATCCATGGCGGCCTGTTCTACGGCAACCCGAAATCGGTGCTGTGCTCCGCACGGTACTGCCCGCGCTATCCCACCTGTCCCTACAAGGGGTGACCCCATGAGCAACACCCAGACGCTGCAGTCGCTGCAGCAAGGCCCGGCGCGCCAGCAGATGCCGGTGTCCATGAGCTTCTTCAACCTGGAAGGCTTCGAGCTGATGCAGCGCATCGCCAAGGCCTTCGTCCAGTCCGACCTGGTGCCCAAGCAATACCAGGGCAATCTGCCGAACTGCCTGATCGCCCTGGACATGGCCCAGCGCATCGGCGCGAACCCGCTGATGGTGATGCAGAACCTCTACGTGGTGCACGGCACCCCGAGCTGGTCGAGCAAATTCCTGATCGCCACGGTGAACACCTGCGGCCGCTTCAGCGCCCTGCGCTACGAGTGGAAAGGCGAAGCGGGCAAGCCGGACTTCGGCTGCCGCGCCTGGGCCATCGAGAAGGAGACCGGCGAGCGCCTCGACGGCATCTGGGTCACCTGGCAGATGGTCAATGCCGAGGGCTGGGCCAGTAAGAGCGGCAGCAAGTGGAAGACGATGCCCGACCAGATGTTCGTCTACCGCGCCGCGGCGTTCTGGCAGCGCGCCTACGCGCCGGACCTGGGCATGGGCCTGCAGACCGAGGAAGAGGTCCGCGATGTCTTCGACGCCAAGCCGGATGCCGGCGGCAACTATGCGGTGGATATCGACGCCCTGCGCCAGGCCGAGGCCGCGCCCCGGAACGTCGATACCGCGACCGGCGAGATCCTGGACGCCGAGCCGGAGAAGCGTGACGAAAAGGCCGAATCGGTTAACACCGAGGCCGAGAAACGCGACAAATCGGCCGAAAAGGCTGACACCAAGCCGGAAAAGGCTGACACCGGCGCCGCCCAAGACGACACCGACGACTTCAGCATGGAGTGATGGCCATGGCCAGCCGGACCGTAGAGGAGCTGTTCGACCGCGTCGAGCAGTTCACCGTCCTGCTGGCCGCCGCTGAGGACGGTGCGGATACCAACTGGGAGATCCAGTTCACCACCGACATCCGCGACCAGTTCAAGCGCTACGGCGCCCACACCTACCTCAGCGACGCCCAGCTGCAGTCGCTCAACAAGATCGCCCACCAGTAGGAACTCGCCCTATGAAACCGGAACACCGCGCCATTATCGACAACGCCAAACGCCACGGCTGCATGCCCTCGGAGCTTGCCCACGAGCTGCTGGTGCACGACTTGGTGGAGATGGCCCGCTTCGAGCTGCACAACCTCAAGGCGCCCTATCACAAGCTGAACGAGGAAGCGCAGCAGGAGGTCATCAACCGCCTGACCGAGAAGGCCGAGGACGCCGTCACCGTCGCGGTCCGGATCATCACCGCCCGGGGCGCCGCGTCGGTGCCCATTGAGGTGCGCGCCATCAAGGTCGAGCCCAAGGCCCTGACCGTGACGGCCAAGGTCGACGCCGCCGCGCCGGACAAGCACGAGCTGACCGACTCGGCCGGCAAGCTCTGCCTGCTTGTGCTGGCGCCCGATGATTACCGCGAAGGCCTGGACGCCATCCAGCCGGAGCGCGACCAGCAGGAAATGCCGATGCAGGTCGGCGACTTGCTGGGCAGCCCGGAAGAGCTGGCCAAGCGCCTGGGCGGCAGGCCTGAGGAAGTCCCGCAAGCAGCCGAAGGTGATCCAGCAGCAGGCGAAACGAGCGAGCAGCAGGATGTCGTGCAGCAAGAGGTCCGCACCGGGACGCAGCCGGAGGTCTACGGCGTGCTGCCCTACTCCGACGTCTGCGCCGTCCTGGCCCGGGTGAGCCCATCGGTCACCATCGACTACCTGCAAAGCCGGTTCGCTATCGGCAGCGATGCCGCCCGCGCCCTGGTGGTCCGCCTGCTCGATGACAAGGTCATCGCCGTGCAGAGCGAAGCGGAGAACCCGCTGCACAACACCTACCGCGTCACCAAGGACCTCGACGACGTCGTCACCATGGAGTAACCAGCATGCGCATCTGCTCAGTGAGTGGATGCGCGGGCAAGCACTACGGAAAAGGGACCTGCCGAAAGCACTATCTGCGGGTGCGAGTCCATGGTGATTCTGCCGCGGACCTGCCCTCTTCGCAGCGCCCGCTGGCGGCACGCTTCTGGGAGAAGGTCGACAGGTCTGGCGACTGCTGGACCTGGACGGCTTACCGAAATCCAGCAGGCTACGGCGAGATCAGCCTTGGCGGTCGGCTGGGTGCGGCCCTCGCGCACCGTGTCGCGTACGAGCTGACCCTCCATCTGGTCCCCGGCGACCTGCACGTACTGCACCGCTGCGACAACCCTGCCTGTGTCCGTCCGGACCATCTGTTCCTTGGCACCCACCTCGACAACATGCGTGACATGACCGCCAAGGGTCGTGGACGTCAGGTCGCGGCTGGTCGGCGCGGAGAGGACAACGGCAACGTCCGAATCACAGACGCCCAAGTCGCTGAGATCCGGAATCGCATTGCCGCTGGGGACCGCCTGGCGGCCATAGCCCGCGCATTCAACGTATCCAAGACCCTCATCTACCTAATCAAGCACGGCAAGACTCGGGCGCGCCCGACGGAGAGAAGAGCATGAAGCTGAATCGTCTGACCGCAACCAACTTCCAAGGCCTACGCCAATGCGACCTGGAGATCACAGAGCCCGTGTTGCTGGTGTCCGGCGACAACGGCGCTGGAAAAAGCTCGCTGCTGGATGCGATCTCCGCCGCCTTCACCGGCCAGCCGCGCCGGGTATCCCTGAAGAAGGACCTGGGCCAACTGGTCAATGACGATGCCAAGAAAGGCGAGGCCCACGTCGCCTACGTCGACGCCGCCGGCGAAAGCCAGACCGCCTGGATGATGCTGCCGGGTGGTAAATCGGTGGTAATTCCTGATGCGCCGTTCCTTCCGTTCGTGCTGGAAGCCGCGAAGTTCGCGGCCCTGGATGGTAAGGAGCGCCGGAAAGTCCTGTTCGACCTGACCGGTGCGGGCGCTGGCGCTGCCGAGGTGGCCCGCCGCCTGGAAGCCAAAGGCGCCGACCTGGCGAAGTTCGAGAAGTTGAAGCCGCTGCTGCGCGGTGGCTTCCCTGCCGCCGAGGCCCAGGCCAAGGAGTACGCCGCGGAATCGCGCGGCGCCTGGAAGGCCATCACCGGCGAGAGCTATGGCAGCCAGAAGGCCGAGACCTGGGAGCCGGAACTGCCGCCCGCCACGGTCACCCAGGAACAGATCGCCGAGGCTGCCAAGGCCCTGGCCGATCTTGATGGCGACTTGGCCGAGGCGCAGCAGACCCTGGGCGGCCACAAGGCGAATGCCCAGGCCGCGGCCCAGCGGCAGGCCCACATGGCACAGCTGCGCGACACCGCTGACCTGCTGCAGCGTCGCCAGGAGAAGCTCGGCGCCGACCAGGCCCGGGTGGACGAATGGACCCCGAAGGTAGCCGAGGCCCAGCGCGCTGCCGCCGGCGAGCCGGCACATGACCCGCTGGCCTGCCCGCACTGCCAGGGCCAGGTGCTGATGGAGCGCGGCCAGTTGGTGGCCTATGTAGCGCCGGAGAAGGTCGCCGACCCTGAGGCCGCCCGCCGCCTGACCGAGTACCAGGGCTATCTGCAGAGCGCCCAGCGCGCAGTGGCGAACAGCCAGCGCGACGTCGACCAGAGCCGCGCCGCTGCCGAGCAGCTGGCCAGCCTGGAACAGCAGGCCGCCGCGGTACCGGACGCCAATGCCATGGAGAACGCCGAGCAGGCCATCACGGAGCTCCGCCAGGAGCGGGACAAGGCCCGAGCCAAGCACCAATCGCTGCTGGATGCCCACGGCGCCATCGCCGGCCGCGACGCTGCGATCGCCACCGCCGCCCAGCACCATGCCGATGTCGTGACCTGGTCGCTGATCGCCGAGGCCCTGGCGCCCACCGGCATCCCGGCCGAGATCCTCGCCGGCGCGCTGGACCCGTTCAACGAGCTGCTGGCGGCCCAGGCCGCGGTGGCCACCTGGCAACCGGTGGTCATCACCCCCGAGATCGACATCACCTACGGCGGGCGCCTCTACGGGCTGCTCTCGGAATCGGAGAAGTGGCGCGCCGACACCCTGCTGGCCATCGCCATCGCGCGGCTGTCCGGCGTCCGCCTGGTGCTGCTGGATCGCTTCGACGTGCTGCAGCCCACCGCCCGCCCCCAGGCGCTGAAGCTGTTACTGGCGTTGACCCGCTACGGCGACATCGATAGCGCGGTCATGGCTGGAACGATGAAGGAACCTATGACGAAGGTGCCGGCGGGTATCCAGCAGGTTTGGATTCACAAAGGCACGATCGTAGAAGGTAAAGCTGAGGCCGCATAAGCGGCCTCCATTTTGCCGATAGGCTACCGGAACAGTTTTTTGGACTTCATATCAATGAAGTCCGACCTATCACCTAGAAACGGGTCGCGATCATCGCCATCGACCAGCAGTTTCCCCGTAACAAATAGAGGGAAACAACTATCAAACTCACTCGAAAAAATCAAAAAGTAAAATAGCAAATTTTGTTCATCCTGACCAAGGTTGGCTCTTACGACATCCAGCGCAAACCCTTGTCTGCCTGGATTATTTATACTTAAGGAAATGTGCCTAAGCGTATTTGCGAAGTTCTTTACATACTTCCCAATATGCTTCCAATTATTCCTCAACCAAGAATCAAACTCAATTTGGATCGCGTCAAATTCAGGCTCACTATAGCTCCCTCGAGCCACACGCCCCAACTCGTTTTCCAAGAATTCTTTCCACATATACGCGATGCCTCTATCGCCGACGTAAGGGCCTGGCGAGAGTGCTGCGGGATCATCATCAAGGTCAATTATAAAAACCCGGTAGATATATAACTCTGACAATACCCTCTTTTGTAAATCGACCAGCTGAAACAGACGAGAATCAAAAAGCGTAGTATCGGCATGACTAAGCTGAGCTGCTAGTGCATCTGCCGAAGACTTAACTTCGTTCTGCTGAATTCGGATCGTGTCGACCTGCAGCTTTATTGTGTACAAAATCGCGAAAAAGGCGGGCACTGACAGGAGGGGATTGAGCAACCCACCAATATAATCCCCAAACTGCCCCCAAACGCCCTGATCAGAAGAGAAAGTGTTTGGAAAGTGCACAAAGTATGCAACGACTGCAAGCGTGGCAAGCCCGAAAATAGCTGAAGCCAAAATCTTGAGACGCAAAGGCAAAGCTGGTTCGTTCATACCCACCATAGATCCCCAATCCGACTGAAAAACAACTATCGAGTAGCCGGCATTCATACCGTAATGCTTGTACTTCCGCTAGCTGATGCCACCTGAGATAAAAGGAAACCGAACATGACCGTATTCCAGCGGCGGGTCTCGCTCGACTTCAAAACGCAGTACGGCCTCGGCTTCAGCAGCCAGGACGACGAGATCATCGTGGACTTCTTCTGCGGTGGCGGCGGCGCTGGCACCGGCCTGGAGATGGGCCTGGGCCGGCCGGTTGCGGTGGCCAAGAACCACAACGCGGCGGCGATCAGCATGCACACCGCCAACCACCCCACCGCCCGGCACTTCACCACCGACGTTTTCGACGGTGATCCGGATGCCGAGTGCGCGGGCCGCCCGGTCGGCTGGTTCCACATGAGCCCCGACTGCACCCACCACAGCCAGGCGGCCGGTGGCCAGCCGAGGAAGCGCGAGATCCGGAACCTGTCCTGGATTGGGCTCAAGTGGGCCGGCAAGAAGCGTCCCCGGGTGATCAGCCTGGAGAACGTGAAGCAGATCCTGCAGTGGGGCCCGCTGATCGCCAAACGCTGCAAGGCCACCGGCCGGGTGATGAAGGTCGACGGCACCGTGGCCGCCATAGGTGAGCGAGTGCCGGTGCACCAGCAGTTCCTAGTGCCGGACCCGAAGCGCAGGGGCCAGACTTGGCGCCGCTTCGTCCAGCTGCTGCAGGGCATGGGCTACCAGGTGGAGTGGCAAGTCGGCCGGGCCTGCGACTATGGCGCGCCCACCAGCCGCGAGCGCCTGTTCATGATTGCCCGCTGCGATGGCCAGCCCATCGTCTGGCCGGCGCCGACGCACGCCAAGGCGCCGGCCAAGGGCCAGAAGAAGTGGCGCAGCGCCGCCGAGTGCATCGACTGGTCGATCCCCTGCCCCTCGATCTTCGAGCGGAAGAAGCCGCTGGCCGCCGCCACGCTGCGTCGGGTAGCCAAGGGCATGCGCAAGTTCGTGCTCGACGCTGCTGACCCCTTCATCGTGCCGATCGCCAACTGGTCGCGGGAGGCGGCGCTTTCGGCGGCCGACCCGCTGCACACCGTCACCGCCTGGCCGCGGGGTGGCTCGTTCGCAGTGGCCAGCCCGGTCTTTGCACCAGCCACCCACCAGGGCGGCGACCGAGTGAATGACCCGCGCCAGCCCCTGCCCACTGTCACCTGCGCCAACCGCGGCGAGCAGATGGTAGCCGCGCCAGTGCTGGTGCAGGCTGCCCACGGTGAAGGAAAGCCTGGCGGGGTACAGCGCTGGGGCTCCGGCAGCCGGGACATTGCTCAGCCAGTGGGCGCGGTCACCGCTAGTGGCAGCGGCGGCCACTCGGTTGCCATGGCCCACCTGGTGAAATTTCGCTTCAACTCGGCCGGCGCTGCAGCCGGTGAGCCGATGCCGACCATCACCAGCGGCGGCAACTGCCAACGCCCGGCCGGCGCGGCCCATGCCATGGGCGTATGCACTGCCTTCCTGGAGCAGGCGAACGGCGGCTTCAATGCCACGCCAGCGCACAGCGTAGAGCGGCCGATGACCACCGTGACCAACTCGGGCAGCCAGCAGCGCCTGGCGGTGGCCACCCTCGCCCACCTGCGTGGCAACTGCGATGCCCGGGCGCCGCAGGATCCGCTGCACACCATCAGCGCCGCGGGCCAACACCATGGCGCGGTCACCGCCTTCCTGTCCCGTCAGTTCGGCGCATCCATTGGCCAGGGCCTGGACGAGCCCGCGCCCACCGTCACCGCGGGCGGCGGTGGCAAGACCTCGGTGGTCGAGCTGCAGCTGGCGCCCGAGGTCAAAGCCGGCGCCCTGCGCGTGGCGGCCTTCCTGATGAGCTACTACGGCGCGTCGGTTGGCCAGGATCCAGACGAGCCCGCGCCCACGGTCACCACCAAGGACCGCCTGGCCCTGGTCACCGTCACCATCCAGGGCACGCCCTACGTGGTGGTGGACATCGGTCTGCGCATGCTGCAGCCACGCGAGCTGTACCGCGCCCAGGGCTTCCCGGACGACTACCAGATCGACCGCGGCGCCGACGGCAAGGCCTTCACCAAGAGCCAACAGGTGCATATGTGCGGGAACAGCGTCAGCCCTCCCCACATGGCGGCGATCGCCAGGGCAAATGATCCGTGGGTGTCAGTCGATGCTTCTGCGAGTGAAGGCAGTACCGCGGCTTGATCGCCTGCACCGACCGAACTGGAGGCGCTATTTGATTATCCGAATATAGGGCGGAAGCTTCTTAGCACCCAAAAACCGCTTGCGAGCATCGACGAGCACTTCCGATATACGACCTAAGACGATCTCGCACAAATCCTCTACAGCAAGACCTTTTAGTTCGGCTGGAACATCATCAGGCATATTCGTGAAGACTTGGCGCACATCCGCAATCGACTGCGGGATATTCACGTAATACTTAATGACCTCTCCGTTTGGCAATTCGACCTCCCAGCCAGATCCGCCTGTCTGATCACCCATGAAAAAGGCTCTAGCTCCGGGAGGCGGAGTTCCGAACTTTCGGATATCCCCCGAGTTGAAGTTATGGATATGCGCCGAAACTGCGGTATCTAACCGACCTTGCTTCTCTAAATTATTTCTCGCCTCAACGAAATAGCGCATTACCGGGTCAGCTTTCATTGCCGCCTGGTGTGGCGCATACCACTGCTCAAATTCTTTCTCGCCGACTATCGATCTCAAGTTTTGAATAACAAACGTGGTCGATCTACCGAAGACTAGGACATTGCGCAGTCCAGCCGATCTAACCGAGCGATCTGCTCCTCTCAAAATAGCCAAACCGTAATAGGCAGTATCCAAAACACCTTGCGCTCTATCCAGCGCACCTTTGATCGCATCATCCGACATTCAGAACTTCCTTCTTCGATCCCTGAATTTATCCAAGGCTGTCTGACGGAATTTAGAAGCCAACCCGACCGCTGGCAAGGCGGAAACTTTCGAGGGCCAAGACATGGCGCCGCAACCCATCAAAATCCTAGTGCGCGGCAAGCGGCTCACGCTGCGCGAGGTGTCCGACCGCTACGGCATCGCCTACGAGGCGGTGCGCGAGCGGTACTATCGAGGCAAGAAGCGCGGCGAGGACCTGATCAAGCCCTCGGCCAGGGCGAGCCAGACCAAGCGCCAGGTGCTGACGCTGCTAGAGCAGGATTTGACGGGTGTCCAGATCGCCAGGCTGGTGGGCTTCACCCCGCAGGTCGTCAGCTACTACAAGGCGACATACCTCAACTAGCCCTTTTGCTTCCGAGCTGCAGCGATACCGCATGCAATCAGCGCTAGCCCGGGAATAAAGAACCCTGCAGCGACGGCTGAATAGCCCGATGAATCGCTTTCACCAAAGGCGATGCCGCATACCAGAAGCGGCAGTCCTGCAAGGAACAGCGGGTTGCTGAATACCTTCTTCATGTCGAGCGCTCCATAGCGTTTCCCTGATCATACGCCGCCCTGGGCGTAGCGATCTTTCCCTACCATCCCGCACCGCTGGCCGCCGGCCGGCGAGGAGTCCCCATGTCTGCAGCAGAGGAACTGGTCGACGAGCGCGACAAGCTGAACGAGGCCCAATTCGCCCAATACCTGGGCATCACCGTCCGAGCGCTCCGAACGCGGCGCGCCCGCAACCAAATCCCCGCCGGCATCTGGATCAAGCAGGGCCGCGAGACCATCTACAGCAAACGGAGGTATGACGAATGGCTGGAAGCGCAATGGATATGCCCACCGGAGTCGAAATTTTCCGGAAGTCGCTCCGCATCCGCTTCACCTGGAACAGCAGGCGACACAGCGAGACGCTCTCCTATCCCATCACGAAAAAGGGCATCGCGGCTGCATCCCGACTGCGTTCTCAGGTAGTCGACCTGATCAAGCTGGGCCTGATGGACGACGCCAAGTATGCCGAGCTCTTCCCGGGCTCGGCCCTGGCCGCCAGCAGCAACACCTTCGGCGAGTACGCCCAGCTCTGGCTGGACAGCCGAGGGATGGCGAAGGGCACTAGGAACAACTACCTGAGCGCGCTCAACATCTACTGGCAGCCGCACCTGGCCCGGACCCGGATCGACCTCATCACCCCGGCCCTGCTGCGGCGAATCGTCGCCGAGACCGACTGGACCTCGCCGGCAGTAAAGCGCAACGCGATGACTCGGCTGTCGACGCTGCTGAAGTCGGCGGTCAGCGACGGGCTGATCGAGAAGAACCCGGCCGAGGCCCTGGAGCTGCCGCGCCGGACGAAGAAGGAGGTGGACCCGTTCAGCCAGGCCGAGGCCGACCGGATCATCGAAGCGATGTATGCCCGTGATCACTGGCCCACCAGCATCTATGCCGCGCTCTATGAGTTCATGTTCTACAGCGGCGTCCGGATCGCTGAGGCCCTGGCGCTGCAGTGGGATGCGGTGGATCTGGAGAGCGGGCACGTCCGGATCTTCCGGGTGGTCGCCCTAGGCGAGGTCGAGGAGCGGACCAAGACCCACAAGTCGCGGACCATCCTGCTCAACGAGCGATCGATCCACGCCCTGCGCTTCGCCCAGCAGTACGCCCAGCGCCGCCGGAAGGGCTCCGGCAAGATCAAGGAGACCCCGTTCGTCTTCCCGCCCTCGAAGAACGCCGAGCACGTGAAGCAGACGTCGGACATCCATCACCAGTGGCGCCCTACCCTGGCCGCCCTCGGTATCCGGTACCGGCGGCCTTATAACTGCCGTCACACCTATGCGACAATGTGCTTAATGTCCGGCATGAACATCGCCTTCATCGCCCAACAGCTGGGAAACACCATCCAGATCCTCCTTTCCACATACGCTCGCTGGATCAACTCAGGTTCAGACTGGAGCGAGATAGCAAAGCTCGGAATTGGTATCAAATCGGTATCGGCGAATCCGGCGACGCTGTAAGTCCTTGATAGGTAACCCCCTTGATCTCCACCGCTAACATCACCATGCAGTTTGGCGCCAAGCCGCTGTTCGAGAACGTATCCGTCAAATTCGGCAACGGCCATCGCTACGGCCTGATCGGCGCCAACGGCTGCGGCAAGTCCACCTTCATGAAGATTCTCGGCGGTGACCTGGAACCCACTGGCGGCCAGGTGATGCTCGAACCCAACGTGCGCCTGGGCAAGCTGCGCCAGGACCAGTTCGCCTACGAGGATTGCACGGTCATCGACACCGTGATCATGGGCCATGCCGAGCTGGCCAAGGTCAAGGCCGAGCGCGACCGCATCTATTCCCTCCCGGAAATGAGCGAAGACGACGGCATGGCCGTGGCCGAGCTGGAGGTCCAGTTCGCCGAATACGACGGCTACACCGCCGAAGCTCGTGCCGGCGAACTGCTGCTCGGCCTGGGCATCCCCCAGGACCAGCACTTCGGCCCCATGAGCGCCGTCGCCCCCGGCTGGAAGCTGCGCGTGCTGCTGGCCCAGGCGCTCTTCTCCGATCCGGAACTGCTGCTGCTCGACGAACCGACCAACCATCTGGACATCAACACCATCCGCTGGCTGGAAGGCATCCTGGTCGCCCGCAACAGCACCATGATCATCATTTCCCACGATCGCCACTTCCTGAACAGCGTCTGCACCCATATGGCCGACCTGGATTACGGCGAACTGCGCCTGTTCCCCGGCAACTACGACGAGTACATGACCGCGGCCACCCAGGCCCGCGAGCGCCTGCTGTCGGACAACGCCAAGAAGAAGGCCCAGATCGCCGAGCTGCAACAGTTCGTCAGCCGCTTCTCGGCCAACGCCTCCAAGGCCAAGCAGGCCACCAGCCGGGCCCGGCAGATCGACAAGATCCAGCTGGACGAGGTCAAGCCGTCCAGCCGCGTCAGCCCCTTCATCCGCTTCGAGCAGTACAAGAAGCTGCACCGCCAGGCGGTGACCCTGGAAAACGTCACCCAGGGCTTCGACGGCACCCCGCTGTTCAAGCGTCTCGGCCTGCAGATCGAAGCTGGCGAGCGGGTCGCCATCATCGGCCCTAACGGGATCGGCAAGACCACCCTGCTGCGCACCCTGGTGGGCGAGATGGCGCCGCAGAGCGGCGAGGTGAAGTGGACCGACAGCGCGGACGTGGGCTACTTCGCCCAGGACCACGCCGAGGACTTCGCCGACGACGTCACCCTGTTCGACTGGATGGGTCAGTGGACCCAGGGCGGCGAACAGATGGTACGCGGCACCCTGGGTCGCATGCTGTTCTCCAGCGACGACATCCAGAAGTCGGTCAAGGTCATCTCCGGTGGCGAGCAGGGTCGCATGCTGTTCGGCAAGCTGATCCTGAAGAAGCCCAATGTGCTGGTGATGGATGAACCCACCAACCACCTGGACATGGAATCCATCGAGGCGCTGAACCTGGCGCTGGAAAACTATCCGGGCACCCTGATCTTCGTCAGCCACGACCGCGAATTCGTCTCTTCGCTGGCCACCCGCATCCTCGACATGAGCGAGGCCGGGGTGGTGGATTTCAGCGGCAGCTACGACGACTATCTGCGCAGCCAGGGTATCAACGGCTGAGGCGAGGTTCGTGTAGTGGGTCGCGACACCCACTACACGAATAAAATAGAGGGTGCCCTAAGCAGTTACCCTAGGTATCATTTCGCACCGAAACGGGTACTCGACCAGGATCGCCGCGATCATCACCTATCGTTTGCGCCGGGAGACCAGGGGTCTCCTGCCACGTCTCGTAACACGTAGCGCCCCCTTCCGGCACGCTCGACGGGTTCCCTGTCGCATCCTGATCTCCCCGCCTGGTACCGGCCGCCGCCGGTCCGCCAGGACCCTTGCTCCCCACTCAACAAATCAGAACATTGCCGGACGGCCGCTGTCGCAACTGACTGCCATGCCCTACCGGTTGCTCACCCCTGCCCGGCCGTTCGCGGTCAGCCCGGGGTTGCCCAACTCGAGGGCGGGCTCCGACGCCCGCTCTCCCTCAGGTGTAAAGCGAGACACTGTCTCAGGAGTACGATGAATGCACAGTGGTAACGAAGAGTCGGATTTCGTTTTCGTCGGCGCGGGAATCATGAGCGCGACCCTGGCGGTCATGCTCAAGGAACTGGAGCCCACGAGCACCGTCGAGGTGCTCGAGCTGCTCGACGTAGGCGCGGCGGAGAGTTCCAACCCCTGGAACAACGCCGGAACCGGCCATGCGGCCCTCTGCGAGCTGAACTACACGCCGGAAAAGGCGGACGGCAGCATCGACATCACCAAGGCCCTCAGCATCAACGGCATGTTCGAGGCCTCCAAGCAGTTCTGGTCCTACCTGGTCGAGGAAGGCCACTTCGGCTCGCCGCGCGCCTTCATCAGCCCGGTGCCGCACATGTCCTTCGTCCATGGCGCCAAGGACATGGCCTTCCTGCGCAAGCGCTACGAGGCCCTCAAGGATCACGCCTGCTTCGACGGCATGGAGTATTCCGAGGATCACGCCAAGCTGCGCGAGTGGATGCCCCTGGTGATGGAAGGCCGGCCGGCCACCGAAGCCGTGGCCGCGACCCATGTGGCCGGGGGTACCGACGTCAACTTCGGCGCCCTGACCATGAGCCTGCTCGGTCACCTGCAGACCCGTCCCGGCACCCAGGTCCGCTACAACCAGAAGGTGGTGGACCTGACCCGCGAGGCCGACCAGCGCTGGCGCCTGACCATCGAGGACAGTCGTTCCGGTGCCACCCGCACCCTGATCGCCAAGTTCGTCTTCCTCGGCGCCGGTGGTGCGGCCCTGCCGCTGCTGCAGAAGTCCGGCATCCCCGAGGGCGCCGGCTACGGTGGCTTCCCGGTGAGCGGCCAGTGGCTGCGCTGCGACGATCCGCACATCGTCGAACGGCACCAGGCCAAGGTCTACGGCCTGGCCGGCGTCAACTCGCCGCCGATGTCGGTCCCGCACCTGGACACCCGCGTGGTGGATGGCAAGAAGTCCCTGCTGTTCGGGCCCTTCGCCGGCTTCACCACCAAGTTCCTCAAGCGCGGCTCCTTCCTCGACCTGCCCAAGTCGATCAAGTCGGGCAACATTGGCCCCATGCTCGCCGTGGCGCGTGACAACATGCCGCTGACCCGCTACCTGGTCGGCCAGGTGCTGCAATCCTTCGACCAGCGCGTCGAGGAACTGCGGGCCTTCTACCCGGCCGTGCGCAAGCAGGACTGGCGCCTGGAAGTGGCGGGCCAGCGGGTGCAGATCATCAAGAAGGATCCGCAGAAAGGCGGCGTGCTGCAATTCGGCACCGAGATCGTCGCCTCCGGCGACGGCACCATCGCCGCACTGCTGGGCGCCTCCCCGGGCGCCTCCACCTCGGTGTCCATCATGCTGACCCTGGTCGAGCGCTGCTTCCCCAGCCGCTTCCAGAGCGAAGACTGGCAGGCCAAGCTGCGCGCCATGTTCCCGGCCTTCGGTCACAAGCTGGCGGAAGAGCCCGAACTGCTGCGTGAAGTGCGCGAGCGCACCACCCGCGTGCTGCAACTCGACCAGCCGGCCTGACCCCTCCAGGATGGCCCACTGGCGGGCCATCCCTGCGCCTGACGTCCCCACCCCGTCCAGACAGCCCCCTCTCTCTCAGAGAGAGGGCTGGGGTGAGGGACTATCGCCTTCCGACGCCGGCCTAATCCCCCAGCGCCGCACCCTCCCGCCGCGGATCGGCACCGCCCTGCCAACCTGAGCCCATTCGGCGTATCACCTGGATGCCGCTGGTCATCTCGTCTTCGCGTACCTGGTGCCCACGCTGCTCCAGTGCCTGGCGCAAGGCCGGGGTGGTCTCGCCGCGCTCCAGCTCGGTGGGGCCGTTACGGCTGCCGAAATTCGGCAGGCCCGCAGCCGCCTGGGGATCCAGCTGCCAGTCCAGCAAGCCGACCAGGGTCTTGACCACATAGCCGGCGATCTGCGAACCGCCCGGCGAGCCCAGGGCCGCCAGCAGCTCGCCACTCTGGCGGTCGAACACCAGGGTTGGCGACATGGTCGAGCGCGGTCGCTTGCCCGGCTCCACCCGGTTGGCCACCGGCAGGCCCTTCTCCCGCGGCACGAAGGAAAAGTCCGTCAGCTGATTGTTGAGCATGAAGCCCTTCACCATCAGGTGGGAGCCGAAGTAGCTCTCCACCGTGGTGGTCATGGACAGGGCGCCACCCCAGGCATCCGCCGCCACCACCTGGGAGGTGGAGATGCGCAGCGGCGAGCGATCCGGTGCCCAGGCCAGGGTCGGGCCGGGTGGGACCCCCGGCGCGGCCTTGCCCAGGCTGCGCTCACCGACCTGCTGCGCACGACTGGCCAGATACCCGGGATCGAGCAGCCCCTTGACGTTGACCGGCACCAGCTCCGGATCGGCTACGTACTGGGCGCGATCGGCATAGGCCAGGCGCTCGGCCTCGGCGATCAGGTGCACGGCTTCGGGACGCGGCTCCTGGCCCGCCGGCAGCGCGGTCGGCACTGGCCGCAACGGCGCCAGGGCCCAGGCCGGATCGCGGGCCTCCAGGGCCTGGAGAATGCCCAGGGTCTGGGCCACGGTGATGCCGCCGGCGGGCGGTGGCATGCCGCAGACGCGCCAGCGCTGGTAGTCGGTGCACAGCGGCGTGCGCGTCCTGGCGCGATAGCCGGCCAGGTCCTGAAGACTCAAACTGCCGGGATTGGGGCTCTCCTGCACGGCCCTGGCGATGGCCTGGGCCAGGTCGCCGCGATAGAGCGCTCCGGCGCCCTCCCGGGCGATCACCGCGAGGGTATCGGCCAATTCCGGGTTGCGCAGCCGGGTACCCACCGGCTTCACCTGTCCCTGGGCATCCAGATAGAGCGCGGCCATCCCGGGTGACTGCTTGAGGAAGGGGTCGTGAAGCAGCTGGTTATGCAGCCGCGGCGACAACGGGAAACCCTCCCGGGCCAGGCGGATGGCCGGCTCGAACAGCACCTGCCAGGCCAGCTTGCCGTGGTCGCGATGCGCCAGCTCAAGGGCCCGCAGCACCCCGGGCACCCCGACCGAACGACCGCCGATCCGTGCCTCCTCGAAGGCCATGGGGCTGCCATCCGGGTGCAGGAAGAGCCTTTCCGTGGCCCCGGCTGGCGCGGTCTCGCGACCGTCGTAGGCCTGGACCTTGCGACCGTCCCAGTAGAGCAGGAAGGCGCCGCCGCCAATCCCGGAAGATTGCGGCTCGACCAGGGTCAGGACCGCCTGCATGGCGATGGCGGCGTCGATGGCCGAGCCGCCCTGGCGCAGGATCTCCCGGCCGGCCTCGGCGGCCAGGGGATTGGCCGCGGCCGCCATCTGCCGGGTGGCTGCACTGGCCGTCAGCCCGGGGCGGTAACCGGAACCGGCCTCGGGGGCCGTGGGCAGGGAGGTCTCGCGACCCTGGCTACAGGCGGCCAGGGTCAGGGACAGGAAAAGGGGCGTAAAGATCGACAGAGGCATTCGCAAGGGGGGCTCCTGGGCAACGGGGGCTTTCGCCCGCCAAGCCTAGCCCATCACCTGCCCCACCGCCGCCTGTCTGACCTCAGAGCGGCAGGTGACGGTGCAGAAAGCCGCCGCAGAGCACATCCAGCCAGAGCAGCTGGTGCAGGGCGACGATGGCGAAGAACACCAGCCGAAAGCTCAGCTTGACGGTCTTGTGGCGAAAGCGCTGCTGGGCGATCAGGGCGCCCGGCCAGCCGCCGAGCAATTCGCACAGGTGCAGCATGCGCTCCGGCACGCGCCAACCCTTGTCGCGGGCGCGCTGCTTGTCGTGCTTGTAGAGCAGGTAGGTGGTCACGCTGGCCACCAGATAGAGCGGCATCGGCCAGAGCACCCCGCGGCCGAAGGCCAGCGACAGCATACCCACCAGGGGCAGGATGAAGACGGCGATCTGTAGCAGCGCCAGCATGTCCTGGCGGGCGATGGCGGCGCGCTGCTGATAGGGCGTCAGCGGCGCTGCCCGCTTGGCGGCCTTGGGGGAAGCATTCTGCGTAGACGCACGAGCCGGCTTACGCCGGCTCTGCTGTTCCTTCTCGGGTTTCACCCGGCCGCCTTGGCCGCGTGCCAGTCGATCCAGCCGAATTGCCAGGTAGCCAGGATCAGCAGTCCGAAGACGATGCGGTACCAGCCGAAGACTTCGTAGCTGTGGTTGCCGATGAACTTCAGCAGGGCCTTGACCGCCAGCATGGCGAAAAGGAAGGAGGTGACGAAGCCGACTCCGAACACCAGGACGTCGCTGGCGGTGAACAGGTGACGGTACTTGTACACGGAGTAGACCGTCGCTCCGACCATGGTCGGCATGGCCAGGAAGAAGGAGAACTCGGTGGCCGCCTTGCGCGACAGGCCGAACAGCAGGCCGCCGATGATGGTGGAACCGGAACGCGAGGTGCCCGGGATCATCGCCAGGCACTGGGCGCAGCCGACCTTGAGGGCGTCATGCCAGCGCATGTCGTCCACCTCTTCCACGCGGATGCGATGGGTACGCTTTTCCGCCCAGATCATGATCACGCCGCCGATCACCAGGGCGAAGGCCACGGTGATGGGGTTGAACAGGTATTCGTGGATCAGGTCACCCAGGATCACGCCCAGGACCGCGGCGGGCAGGAAGGCGATGATCAGGTTGCCGGTGAAACGCTGTGCATAGGACTTGCGCGGTAGATCGGTGACAATCTCGAAGACCTTGAAGCGGTATTCCCAGACCACGGCCAGGATGGCCGCCAGCTGGATGATGATATTGAAGGCGATGGCCCTTTCCCCACCGAAGCCGATCAGATCGGCAACGACGATCTGGTGGCCGGTGCTGGAAATGGGCAGAAACTCGGTGATGCCCTCGACGATCCCCAGAATCAGCGCCTGCAAGGCACTCCATAGGTCCATGGTATTACTCCATCCAAGTGAAACATTTGCAGGTAGCCGGAGCTGCAGGCTCCGGCCGCAACGGGGTTCGAACCGTGACGCTCCGCAGGGCATGGCCCTTCGCGGTACCCAAGACAGCACGTGCTGAAGTCAGCGCCCGGCACCTTACCAGAGCGAGACCGGTTGAAGAGACCGATAGACGGCCATTAGGTGCCGTACAATGACCAATTCAATCTTTCCGGATGTGAAGCATGTCGTTTCTGGAGTCGCTCACCACCCTGCTGGGCATGTCGCCCGTGGAGCTGCTGGCCGCCGTTCTCGGGGTGATCGCCGTCTGGCTGACGGTGCGCCAGAACATCTGGGCCTGGCCCATCGGCCTGGTGATGGTGGTGCTCTATGCCTGGATCTTCCTGGACGTGAAGCTGTATTCCGACATGCTGCTGCAGTGCATATATGCCGTGCTGCAGCTCTATGGCTGGTGGCAATGGCTGAGAGGCGGCCAGCGGCACCAGGGCCGGGTGGTCAGCTCGCTCGCGGCGAGGCCCCTGCTGGCGGGTCTGGCCGTAGGTGCGCTGGGTAGCCTTGCCCTCGGCTATCTAATGGGCACCCATACCGACGCCGCCCTGCCCTGGCTGGATGCGGCGCTCACCGGCTTCAGTCTGGTC
>Ga0153990_1000011_pt1 | contig 149642 bp, 140 predicted proteins | sample TSNC074MetaG_FD_104739 | JGI IMG/M metagenome (GOLD analysis project Ga0153990, IMG submission 104739) | Attine ant fungus gardens microbial communities from North Carolina, USA - TSNC074 MetaG | ecosystem: Host-associated > Fungi > Mycelium > Unclassified | place: USA: North Carolina, Jones...
GCCAACCGCTGCATCCTGTTCGCCGGCTACGTGGCCACGCCCATGCTGCTGAGCGGCCTGGTGGGCTTCTATCCGCTGGTGTGGCTGTGCGCCATCGCCGGGATCGTCGGCCTGGCCTATTCGGCCTACCTGCTCTATACCGGCATCCCCTCCTTCCTCAATATCGATCAGCGGGAAGGCTTCATCATGTCCGGCTCCACCCTGGCCATCGGGGTGCTGGTGCTGGAGGTGCTGATGGCCACCACAGTGCTGATGTGGGGGTATGGACCCGAGTTGTTTGGCTGATCGAATGTCGTTTTGACATAGCAAAAAGCCCGGATCCGTCAATCTATCCGGGCTTTTTGTCGTCAGGGGCTAGTGGCGGGAGAAGCCGTAGAGGTCCATGGCCAGGATGCGATGGGCGATGCCATCGTGATGGACGCTGAAGGTGCCCTCGGGATCGGCCGCGCCTAGGGCGACGAACAGCGGCAACAGGTGCTCGTCGGTGGGATGGGCCTGACGGGCCTGCGGCGCCTGACGCCGGTAGTCGAGCAAGGCGTTCAGATCCCGCTCGCGCAGGCGGCTCTGGATCCAGTGCTGGAAGTCCCGCACATAGCCGGGAGACTCGGCGCCGCCACGGCGGAAGTCACCGAGGTTGTGGGTCAGGCTGCCCGAACCGATCAGCAGGGTATCCGCCGGTAGCACCCTGGCCAGTGCCCGGCCCAGGGCAAAGTGGTAGTCCGGTCCACGGGCGGCGCTCATCGACAGCGGCACCACGGGGATTTGCGCGTCGGGATAGAGATAGCGCAAGGGCACCCAGGCGCCATGATCCAGCCCCTGCTCGCCCGTCTCGGCCTCCCAGCCCTGCTCGCGCAGGCCCTGGGCCAACTGCTCGGCCAGGGTCGGAGCGCCAGGCGCGGGATAATCCAGCTGATAGAGGGCCTCGGGAAAGCCATAGAAGTCATGGACGGTGGCCGGCCACGTGGCGTTGCCGAATACCGGTATCCGGGTGTCGAAGTGCGCCGAGACCACGACGATGGCGGCCGGGGTCGGCAGCGACTGCCCCAGGGCGCGCCAGGCCGCTCCCGCCGCACCGGCGTCGAGCGCCTCCATGGGCGAGCCGTGGGAAACGAACAGGGTGGGAAGCGACATGGTGGCGACCTCTCGAGCAGGATTCAGGAGCGCTTGCGTGCATCCCAGGAGAGCTGGCCCGCGCCCAGCAGCGCCAGGGCGGCAGCGGTCACGGCGAGAAAGACCGGATATTCCCAGCCACCGTGGGGATTGGAAAAGGACCAGCCGTTGCCGAAATGGACCGTCGCCGCCGCGAACAGTTGGACGGCGGCGACTGCCGCGACCGGACGCACCCAGGCGCCCAGGATCAGCAGCACGCCGGCGCCCAGCTCGAAGAAGGTGACCGGATAGGCCAGCCAGCCGGGAAAGCCCACCGAGGCGAAGAAACCCGCCGTGCCCGGCAGGGTGAACACCAGCAGCTTGGTCAGGCCATGGGCCAGGAACATGGCGCCCAGGGCCAGGCGCAGCAACAGAGGAGCATAGGAAGAGGTACGGTCGGTCATGCTGATTCTCGAACTGAGGAAAGATGACCCCATTGTCCTGTTTCCAAGACGCGAATAAAGGTGCACGCTGGGAATGAACTGTGCACGTTATGGAAACAATCCTTGGATACCCTGAAAGCTCTGCAGGCCTTCGTCAAGATCGTCGAATTGGGCAGCCTGACCGCGGCGGCGGAGCGGCTGGAGCTGTCCCGCTCGGTGCTGACCAAGCACCTGGCCGCCCTTGAACGGCATTACGGTACCCGGCTGCTGCAGCGCACCACCCGTACCCTGAGCCTGACCGAGGCCGGGCGCACCCTCCATGAAGGACTGGTGCCCCTGCTGGGTGATCTGGAGGCCCTCGAACAGCGCCTGCAGGAAGGCCACGAACGGCCCCGCGGGCGTCTCAGGGTCAGTGCGCCCCTGACCTTTGGCGTGCGTCACCTGGCGCCCTTGGTGAGCAGCTTCCTGCACGAATATCCCGAAGTCGCCATCGACCTGGAGCTGAGCGATCGCCAGGTGCGCCTGGTCGAGGAAGGCTTCGATCTGGCCGTGCGCATCGGCGACCTCAGCGATTCCAGCCTGGTGGCGCAGCCCCTGGGAGCGGTCGAGCTATTCATCTGCGCCGCGCCCGCCTATCTGCAGCGCCACGGTCGCCCCGAGCATCCTGCCGAGTTGCGCGAGCACCGCTGCCTGCTCTACAGCTATGCCAGCGACGGCGATCTCTGGGAATTCCGGCGCGACGACGAGCGCCTGCAGATCAAGGTCAGCGGGCCGCTGCGCGCCAACAACGGCAGCGTCCTGCACCAGGCGGCGCTGGACGGCCATGGCATCATTCGCCAACCGGATTTCCTGGTGGGTGATGATCTGGCGGCGGGTCGCCTGGAGCGACTGTTCGCGCCCTGGTACACCCAGGCCATCGCCATCCATGCCCTCTATCCCCATCGGCGCCTGGTGCCGGCCAAGGTACGGCTGTTCATCGCCTGGCTGCAGCGACATCTGGTCACGCCCGGGCCGCGAAAAGCACTGCCGTAGGTCGCCGCCGAACGGTCGTTGGGAGGGGCTTCGCAGCCTCGCGGGGCTTGCCTAGAATCCCCGTCTGTCCCGCCGGCGCTGCCGGTTTCTGCGATGGCTGTCGTCCATGTCGACCGAGAATCCCTGCCTCAGCTGTGGCGCCTGCTGCGCCCATTTCCGCGTGTCTTTCTATTGGGGCGAATGCCAGTCGGCCGGTGGCCTGGTGCCCGACCACCTGACCGTCGCGATCAGCCCGCATCTGGTGGCCATGCAAGGTACCGAGCAGAAGCCGGTACGCTGCACCGCCCTGCTCGGCGAGGTCGGCTGCGGCACGCGCTGCACCGTCTACGAGAACCGTTCCAGCACCTGCCGCGAGTTCACCGCCGCTTGGGAGAACGGCGAAGCCAATCCCCATTGCGATGCGGCCCGCGCCGCCTATGGGTTGCCGCCCCTGACGCCGCCGTTGCAGCCGCATCTATCGCCCGATCGCGTAGCTTAGGCACTGTACGAAAACTGCCTGCGCTCGGTGATGCTTCGTTGAAAAACCTTTCGGAATGCTCATTTACCACTCGTAAACTCCGCTTCCTCAAGGTTTTTCGCCTCGCCTCACCATCGCTCGGCGACTTTTCGTTCAGCGCCTAGAGGAAACCAAACGGCCATCGCCGCTGCCCAAAAAGGCGACGGCTGGGCTGTAAAGCGTGGAAAATGCAGTGCGGATCAGGTTTTCACGGCCCTGCTTGATCGAATACCCTATCGCTCTTTCGCCCGCTATGCGTATCCTGTAGCGCCGAACAACAAGGCTGCTTCAACCGGCCACGTAGAGGCTCACAAAGGCTCTACGCAAGGCAAAGCTGCCGCTATACTGCCTGGCCAATACTCACACATGGAGTTTTTACATGAATAAAGCTGAGCTGATCGACGCCATTGCCGCGTCTGCCGACCTGCCCAAGGCCACCGCTGCCAAAGCCCTGGACGCCTTCACCACTGCGGTGACCGACGCCCTGAAGCAAGGCGACAGCGTCAGCCTGGTCGGTTTCGGAACTTTCGCAGTAAAAGAGCGCGCTGCTCGCGAAGGCCGCAACCCGCAGACCGGTGCCACCATCAAGATCGCCGCTGCCAAGCTGCCCGGCTTCAAGCCCGGCAAAGGCCTGAAAGACGCCGTCAGCTAAGACTGCGTTGGTCGATTCTTGTCTTCCGGGCGCTCCAGAGCGCTTCGGAAGACAGTCCCCCCGCTCCACCCGCTTTCTCCCTCCTCCGCTTTTCCCCCTCTCCCCTCTCCGTCCTAGTGAAAATCCCGACTCGACACCATAAGCTCGTCGAGCAGCGGACTCAGATCGGTCAGGCGACCGGCGATCAGGTGCTGCACACCCGCCTCCCGTTCCAGATGCCCCTCGACCTGTAGCAGCCGTGCCTGCAGCAGGGGCCGACGCTGCTGTTCGCCCACCGCGCGCCAGACCACCACATTGAGCATGCCGTGCTCGTCTTCCAGGGTCACGAAGATCACCCCGCTGGCCGTGCCCGGGCGCTGTCGGCCGCGTACCAGGCCGGCTACCCGCACCAGGGCACCGGGCTTGATCTCGTCCAGCTGCCGGAAATCCCGGCAGCGCCGCGCCTGGAGTTCGCCGCGCAGCAGACTCAGCGGATGCGGCCCCAGGGTGGTCCCCAGCATGCGGTAGTCGGCATGGACGTTTTCCGCGACACTGGGCGCGGGCAAAGCTGGCCGTTCCTCCAGGGCGCTGTCCGCCGACGCGAACAGCGGCAGCTGGCGCTCCACCCCGGCCATGGCCCAGCGCGCCTGATGGCGATCACCGGCCAGCTCCGCCAGGGCGCCGGCCTCGGCCAGTTGTCCGCGCGCCCGGGCATCCAGCTCGGCCCGGCGACAGAGGTCCTCGACGTCGCGAAAGGGTTGCGTGCCCCGCGCCGCCACCAGGCGCCTACCCACCGCCTCCGCCAGTCCCTGCACCAGGCGCAGGCCCAGGCGGATCGCCGGCTGATGGCCGGCCCCCGCCTCCAGCCGGCAGTCCCAGTCGCTGGCCTGCACGGTCACCGCGCGCACCTCGATGCCGTGGCGCCGGGCGTCCTGGAGGACCTGATCGGGACTGTAGAACCCCATCGGCCAGCTGTTGACCAGGGCACAGGCGAAGGCGGCCGGCTCGTGGCACTTGAGCCAGGAGCTGGCATAGGTCAGCAGGGCGAAGCTGGCGGCATGGGATTCGGGAAAGCCGTAGCTGCCGAAGCCCTTGATCTGCTCGAAGAGGCGTGCGGCGAATTCCGGGCGATAGCCGCGTTCGACCATGCGGCTGTGCAGGCGTTGACGATGGGGTTCGAGGCCGCCATGACGCTTCCAGGCCGCCATGGAGCGGCGCAGCTGATCGGCCTCGCCCGGCGAATATTCGGCGGCGACCATGGCGATCTGCATCACCTGTTCCTGGAACAGCGGCACGCCCAGGGTGCGTTCCAGCGCCGGCCGCAATTCGTCATGGGGATAGTCCGCCTCTTCCTCGCCATTCCGGCGGCGCAGATAGGGATGCACCATGTCGCCCTGGATCGGCCCGGGGCGAACGATGGCCACCTCGATCACCAGGTCGTAGAGGGTTTGTGGCCGCAGTCGCGGCAGCATGGCCATCTGGGCGCGGGATTCGATCTGGAACACCCCCACCGTGTCGGCGCGGGAGATCATGGCGTAGGTGGGCGCATCTTCCTGGGGCAGGCTGGCCAGGGTCCAGCGCTGGCCGCGCCAGTTGGCGACCAGGTCGAAGCAGCGGCGCAGGGCGCTGAGCATGCCCAGGGCGAGGATGTCGACCTTGAGCAGGCCCACGGCATCGAGGTCGTCCTTGTCCCACTGGATCAGGGTGCGTTCGGGCATGGCGGCGTTTTCCACCGGCACCAGCGTGGCCAGGGGCGCTTCGGAAATGACGAAGCCACCAGGGTGCTGGGAAAGGTGCCGGGGGAAGCCGATCAACTGGCCGGCGAGGATGAGCACCCGCTGCAGCAGGGGGCTGTCGGGATCGAAACCCGCTTCGCGCAGGCGCGCGGGGCCGGGGATCTCGTCGGTCCAGCGCCCGGCGCACCCGGACAGGGCGTCGAGCTGGTCGCCCGGCAGGCCCAGCGCCTTGCCGACATCGCGCAGGGCGCCGGCGGCATGGTAGGTGCTGACCACCGCGGTGAGCGCGGCCCGCTCGCGGCCATAGCGGCGAAAGACGTACTGGATGACCTCTTCGCGGCGCTCGTGCTCGAAGTCGACGTCGATGTCGGGCGGTTCGTCGCGCTCGCGGGAGATGAAGCGCTCGAACAGCAGATTGCCGGTGAGCGGATTCAGCTCGGTGATACCCAGCACGTAGCAGACCACCGAGTTGGCCGCCGAGCCGCGGCCCTGGCAGAGGATGTGCTGGCGGCGGGCGTAGTCGACGATGTCGTGCACGGTGAGAAAGTAGTTCTCGTAGCCCTTCTCGGCGATCAGCGCCAGCTCCCGGGCCACCTGGTCGGTGACCCTTGCCGGCGCCCCCTCCGGCCAGCGCCAGGCCAGGCCGCGGCGGGTCAATTCGGCCAGCCAGGAGCCCGCCGTCTCGCCGGCGGGTATCACCTCCCGGGGATAGCGATAGCGCAACTCGCCCAGGTCGAAGCGGCAGCGGGCGGCGATCGCCAGGGTCTCGGCGCGCAACGCCGCGGGATAGAGGCCCTCCAGCGCCGCCAGCGGCCGCAGATGACGCTCGCCGTTGGGATGCAGGTGATAGCCGGCCTCGGCCACCGGCAGGTGATGGCGGATGCCGGTGAGCACATCCTGCAGGGCACGGCGTCCGCGGGTGTGCATGTGCACGTCGCCGCAGGCCACTGCCGGCACGCCCAGCTGCCTGCCCAGCGCCTGCAGCTGCAGGAGTCGAGCGGCGTCGTCGGCGCCGCGCAGCAATTCGACGCCGAGCCAGAGGCGCTCGGCAAAGACGCTCCTGAGCCAGGCGCCCTCCTCGGTCGCGGGTTCGCCGCCCGGCAGCCAGATCGCCAGCAAGCCGGGCAAGGGCTGCTGCAGATCCGCACGACCCAGCTGATAGCGGCCCTTGGGTGCTCGGCGGCGGGCCCGGGTGATCAGCGCGCAGAGGCACTCGTAACCCGGCAGATCCTCCACCAGCAGCACCAGGCGCAGACCGTCGTCGAGGGTCAGTTCGCTGCCGATGACCAGGGGCAGCCCGACCTGGCGCGCCGCCTGCCAGGCGCGGACGCTGCCGCTCAGGGTGCATTCGTCGGTGATGGCCAGCGCCGCGTAGCCCAGCGCCTTGGCCCGCTCGAACAATTCCAGGGCACTGGAGGCACCGCGCTGGAAGCTGAAATTCGACAGGCAGTGCAACTCGGCATAGCCGCTCATGCGAACCAGCCCTGGATCCACCAGGGCGCCTCCTCGCCATAGCGGCGAAAGGCCCAGGCCTGGCGTCCGTCGGCCACCTCGATGCGATAGTAGTCGCGCCGCTGATCGCCCCCGTCCCACCAGCCGCTTTCGATGCGCTCGGGACCGGCGAGGACCCGGCGTGGCTGGCCGTCGAGGGGACGCGGTTCGCTCAGCAGCCAACCCGGACGCAGGCCGGGCAAGGCGGTCTCCAGACGCCGCTCGTGGCGCCAGACCAGGGCGCGCTCGGGACGATGATCCGCCTGGATGCCGAGCCCCAGCACCGCTTCCTCGCCCAGCCGGGCACGCAGGCGTTCGCGCAGCACCTCCCAGCCCACCGCCTGGGCGGGACGCTCGTCGAACAGGCCATGGCGTTCCGGCACGAAGAGCGGCAACTCCTCGCTTTCCAGGCGCAGCGCCAGCACCGGGGCCACCACCTGCAGCTGTTCGAGGCGACCGCGGGCGAATTCGAACAGCAGGGCGGCATCGCGTTCGGGGGCCAGCAGGCCGATGGTGAGGGTGGTGGCCGGCCCCTGGCGATGTTCCAGCCAGAGCAGGAAGCGCTGCACGCCCCGGTCGCGACTGGCCAGCCAGACCGCCAGATCGGCGGTGAGGCGACGCAGGGGGAACAGCAGCGCCTGGTGGGATTCCACCTCGAAATTGAGCTCCACCCGCGCCACGAAACGATCGGGCGGCCGATAGAACTCCAGCGCCAGGCTGCGACTGCCGCCCAGCAGATCCAGCTGCTGCAGCAGCTCGGGGGCGAAGCGCCGGGCCAGGGCGGCCCTGGGCAGGGCCTTGAGTTGCTCCAGGCGGCGGATGCCCATGCGCACCAGCGCCTGGGCCTGCTGGGGGGCGAAACCGGCGCGCTCCACGGGCAGCCGATCGAGCAGGCGCGGCAGATCGTCCGGCGCGGCGATGAGGCCATCGGCGACATTGGTCAGCATGCGCGCCGCCACCGGATTGGGCGCCAGCGCCAGCCGGTGGCGAAAGCCCAGGCCCTGGAGCTCCTGGCGCAGGCGCCGCTCCAGCTGTGGCCAGGGCCCCAGCAGCGGCAGGCTGGACTGGATCTCCAGCAGCAGCGCCCGCGGATAGTGGCGACTGACCTGGGAGCTGAAGCCGTAGCCCCAGGCCGCCAGCAGCGCCTCGGCCGTCTCGATGAGCGCCGGGTCGTATTCCTGCTGCTCGAAGTCGCGGGTCAGCGCCTGGGCGGCGGCCAGGGCCAGGCCGGGGCGCAGCCCCAGGGCCCGCGCGGCCGGATTGACCGCCTGCAGCAGGCGGCGCTGTGGCGGACCGGAAAGCAGCACCAGCGGCCGCTCCGGCTGGGGATGACGGCGCAGCACGGCATCCAGCGCCAGCTGCGGAAAGAGGATGCAGGCCCAGCGCATGGCAAGCTCAAGCGCCGCCGGCCAGATCGAGCACGCCGGGCTGACCGCCGCGGCATTTGCGGATGTGCAGCCGTTCCAGCGGCGCCCTGAGTTCCAGGCGCAAGGCCGCCGGCGAGGGATTGTCCAGGGCGGCGGCCGGGCGCAGGGCGAAGGCCAGGGTACGACCGCTCTCGGCGGCGACCTGCAGCCGGCGCAGCTGGCGATCGTCGGCGCGTTCGGGCCAGCAGAGCACCGCGCCGAAGCAACCGGAGCGCAGGCACTGCTCGGCGGCCCAGAGCACCTCGGCGCCCTGGGCGCGGATCACCACCAGGGCATCCAGCGCCACGCCGGCCGCCTGCCAGGCCAGGGGATAGGGCAACAGCGGCGGCCCGATCAGGGCGATGCGCTCGGCGGCCTGGCTCAGGCGCGCCAGGGTCGGCCAGAGCAGCCGCAACTCGCCATGGCCGGGACCGGCGAGCAGCAATTCGGTCAGGGCCGCTTCCGGCCAGCCGGCACCGGGCAGATGGGCATCCAGGGCGGCGACCCCGGTAGGCTGGTCGCTGCGCCGGGCGTCGGGACTGGTCTGCCCCTTCCACAGGCGCCGCTCCTCAAACAGCCGGGCCAGGCTGGCGCCGCCGCTCATGCCGCCAGACCTGCAGGGATATTGTCCATGGCCATCGCCTCTATCTGTATATGCATACAGTATTAGAGGCGATTCGCATCGGGGTCAAGTCGAACCGCTGTCTTTGCGGTTGCAGGGATCGCTCAGATCCAGATCACCACGCCGACCAGCGCGGCCAGCAACAGCCACTGTTCGAGGTAGTAGCGGAAGCGGTTGCGCTTCTTCAGCGCCTTGCCGCGCTGGCGGATGCGATAGAGGTGCCGGAAGGCGCGATTGAGGCCGCCGGTCTTGTCGCTGGCGTCATTGGGCGAGGCCGCCGAGGCCAGCAGGGTGCTACTGACCCAGCGGTTGAAGGCGCTCGCCCAGCGATAGCGCAGCGGCCTTTCCACGTCGCAGAACAGGATGATGCGATCCTGGTCGGTGGTGTTCTCGGCGTAGTGGATGAAGGTTTCGTCGAATACCACCGCCTGGCCATCGCGCCAGTGATAGCGCTGGCCGTCCACCTCGATGAAGCAGCGTGGATCATTGGGCGTGGCCAGGCCCAGGTGATAGCGCAGGGAGCCGCCATAGGGATCGCGATGGCGCACCAGCCGGGATCCGGGCGGCAACTCGGCGAACATGGCCGCCTTGACCGTGCCGATGCCGCGCAGCAATTCGGTGGTCCTGGGGCACAGCTGCATGGCGGAAGGATGGCTGTCGCCGTACCACTTCAGATAGAAGCGCTTCCAGCCGCTCTTGAAGAAGGAGTTGAAGCCGGCATCGTTGTGCTCGGCGGATTTCTTGATCTGGCCGGCGCGCAGCAGGTCGAGGGCTTCGTCGCGGATCAGCTGCCAGTTGTCCTGCAGCACCTGGAGTTCGGGAAAGCGCTCCACCGGGTGATAGGGCGCATTGGGCACCCGCGAGGTCAGGAACATGAAGGTGTTCAGCGGCGCCAGAAAGGTCGAATGGTCACTGAGCTGACGCAGCAAGCGATGGCGCACCCGGCCGCGAAAGTGCACATACAAAACACAGAGAAAAAAACCGCCAATCACGAACCACTTCACGCGTCGCTGCCCTGAAAAGAATGTTTCCAGATGTTATACGCCTCACCTCGGGCCGGGCCTAGTCTTTACAGTCTGACGATAAGCTGAATGCCTGGTGTCGAGCCGGACAGCAGCACTGGGAGCCGTAGCGGGCATCTTGTATCCTGCAGGTGACAATTCGAGTGCCCGGAGGGCCTCATCATGCGTTCGCTGCTCTATGGCCTGCTGCTCGCCAGTGGCGTCGTGGCCGCTCAGGATGTCTACAAGTGCGTGGACGACCAGGGCCGGACGACCTATACCCAGGGCGCCTGCCCGACGAATAGTCAGATCACCACCATTCCGCTGCAGAGCCTGCCCGAGAGCAACGGTTTCACGCCGCCGCCCCGGCCTGCCACGCCGCCGCCGGCCGCCGCGCCGCGGGAGGTCACCGTGGTACCCGCCCCCGCTTCCAGCCGCCAACGTCCGGTCGACGACGTCACCGTGGTCGGTGGCTCTTCGTCCTCTTCCAGCTTTCGCCAGGAAAGCGAGATGCGCGGCTCCGGCATCATCTATCAGCCGGTGCCGGTCTACATCGACCGCCGGCCGCGCAACGAGACCTGGCACATGGTGCCCCATCCCCAGGCGCAGCAGCCCCAGCCGCCGGCGCCTCCGCCGCCGCCGAACCGGGGCATTCCCATCGATCGCTAGGGCTAGAGCTTGTGCAGGAAGTTGACGACGAACTTGCGCCCCTCGGTGCGGTTCTCGGCGTCCTGCTCGAAGTAGCTGTTAACGGTGATCAGATTCTCCCGGGAAAAGGCGTAGGTGAAGCCCGGACCCCAGGCCCAGACCTTTTCCCGCCGCCCGCTCACGTCATGGCCATCGACCTGGGTGTCGGTGATCTGCCGCAGCCAGTAGCCGCTCAGACCGACGCTGAGGCGATCGTTCAGCGCGTACTGGGTGGCGAAGTTGGCGTGCAGCGCCTGGCCGGCCTGGGTGTCGGAGACCGCGCCGAAGCTGCGCAGCGGCTGGTCGTTCTTGCCGTTCCACAGGTACCAGAAGCGTCCGGTCACCGACCACTGGGGCGTCAGCCAATAGGTGGTGGCGTAGTAGGGATTGAAGGACCAGAAGTTGCTGCCCGGATTGATCGCCCGGTCGCGGTCGTAGCGGCCGGTGGGGGCGACGATCTCGGCCTCGATGCGTTGCGCCCAGCGCGGACCGCCGTCGGGGCGGGTGGTGGTGGGCAGTTGCAGGAAGGCACCCAGGGTCAGGTCCCCTACCCCTTCGCGGGCGCTCAGCGCCTGGCCGCCGAGGCCGTCATCGACATCGGCGTGGGCCAGCCAGGGCAGGATGGCGGTGAATCCGGGCATGGCGCCATTGGCCAGGGGCTGGCCGACATAGATGATCTGACTGACCGGGGCGAAGGTGGTCAGCTCCTGCTTGGGCAGGGGCAGCTTGCGGCCGTCCTGGTCGTTGAAGCGGCTAGTCTTGCCGTAGATCAGGTACTCCTCCCAGTACCAGCCGGGACCGTCCGGCGCCGGGGCGCCGTCGTAGAAGCTGGTGGAGCCGAGATTGAGACCGGGCAGGTCGTAGGCCTGGGCCATTGTGGAGGCGAGACTGGCCGCGGCCAGCAGACCGAATCCGAAACGTAATCCGAAACGTGTGCGCATGACGTCGTCCTAGAGTTGTTCTTGTTGTGGGAAAACGTGATCGCCGCACCGGCCGGCGCGGCGATCCGGGTCAGACGTAACTGGCGGCTAGACCGCCATCCACCGGCAGGTTGGCGCCGTTGATCCAGCGCGAGGCATCGCTGCAGAGAAAGGCGATCACCGCGGCCACCTCGTCGGCCAGCGCCGGGCGCAGCATGCGCTGGCTGTCGCGGGCGACGCGCTCTTCGCCGAGCATGCTGACGAAGTCGCCGAGGATGGGGGTGAATACCGGCCCCGGCGCCACGCAATTCAGGCGCACGCCGAATTCGCGCAGCCAGGTCTGGGACTGCACGAAGCTCCAGACGATGAGCGCTTCCTTGAAGTACTGGTAGCAGGTGGCCTGGTCCACCGGATGACGCTCCAGCCAGGCCTGGGCCGGGGCGAAGTCGGCGATCTGCGCCAGCTCGCGGTGCTGTTCCAGGCGCTCTGGCCATTCGGCGCCGAGGATGGAGGCGACATTGACGATGGCGCCGCCCGGCCCCAGCCGCGCGACCAGTTGCTGGCTGAGCAAGCGCAGGCCGAGGTAGTTGACGCGCGCCACCGTCTCCCGGGGCGCCGTGCCCGGTACCCCGGCGATGTTGCACAGGCCGTGCAGGCGCGCCGGCAGGCGACTGACCAGGGCGGCAATGCTGTCGGGGTCGCCCAGGTCGGCCTGGTGGAAGTCGTCCAGGCTGAACTGGGGCTGGTTGCGGTCGACGCCGATCACATAGGCGCCCTGGAAGCGCGCCAGCCGCGCCAGCTCGGCGCCGATGCCGGAGGCCACGCCGGTGACGACCAGGGTCTTGCCATTCAGGGTCATGGGATTTTCCTCTTGTTGTTATTGGGGGATGGAACAGGGGCTAGAAGGGATAGCGTGGCGGCTCGTTATGCTCGGTCACCCACTGCCACTGGCTGTAGTCGTCCCAGTTGCACAGGCCACCGACGCTGCCGCCGTTGCCGGACTGGCCACGGCCGCCGAAGGGATTGACCACCTCGTCGTTCACCGTCTGGTCGTTGAGGTGCAGCATTCCGCACTCCAGCCGTTCGCCCATCGCCCGGGCGCGGGCCAGGGAGCCGGAGAGCACGCCGGCCGCCAGGCCGTAGGGGGTGCGATTGGCCAGGTCGACGGCCTCGGCCTCGCTGGCGAAGGTCACCACGCTGGCCACCGGTCCGAAGATCTCTTCGTCGAAGGCGCGCATGCCGGGACGGACGCCGCTCAGTACGGTCGGGGCATAGAACAGCCCTTCGTGCCGGCCGCCCTGCTCCAGCCGGGCACCGGCGGCGAGGCTGTCGGCGACGATGCCCTGTACCCGTTGCAGTTGCCGGGCATTGATCAGCGGACCCAGCTGGGTTGTGGGTTCCAGCGGATCACCGAGGCGCAGGGCGGCGGCGCGGGCGGCCAGGCGTTCGGTGAAGGCGGCGGCGAGGCGCTGGTGCACCAGGATCAACCCGGTGGCCATGCAGATCTGCCCCTGGTGCAAAAAGCTGCCCCAGGCGGCGCAGCCGACGGCGCGGTCGAGATCGGCGTCGTCGAGCACGATCAGCGGATTCTTGCCACCCAGTTCCAGGGCCACCTTCTTCAAGTGGCGCCCGGCGCTTTCCGCCACCTGGCGTCCGGCCTGGGTCGAGCCGGTGAAGGCGATCATCCGCACCTGGGGATGGGCGCAGAGCGCCGCGCCGGCCTCGGCACGCCCGGGCAGCACCTGCAGCACGCCCCGGGGCAGGCCGATGGCCTCGAACAGCCGGGCGATGAGGATGCCGCCACTCACCGGCGTCTGGTGATCCGGCTTGAGCACCACGGCATTGCCGCAGGCCAGCGCCGGGGCCACGGCGCGCAGGGAAAGGATCAGCGGGAAATTGAACGGCGAGATCACCCCCACCACGCCATGGGGCAGGCGCCGGGCATAGGACAGGGCCCCGCGCTCGCTGGGCAGGACCACGCCATGGGCCTGCAGCAACTGACCGGCGACCTGCTGCAGGATGACCCCGGCTTCGCGCAATTCCAGCTCGGCCTTGGGCAGGATGCCACCGGTCTCCCGGGCGATCAGGGGGGCCAGTTCGGCGCGATTCATCTCCAGGTGCGCGGCGGCGGCCAGGAACAGCCCGGCCTTTTGCCGGGCGGTCCAGGCCGCCCAGGCCGGTTGCGCCCGGGCCGCCTTGGCGCAGGCCTGGTCGATGTCGGCGACGCTGGCCAGACCGGTGCGGTGCAGGGGCTGGCCGGTGGCAGGTTCGATGACCTCCAGGGTGCCGCCCTGGGCGGCGATCCAGTCGCCATCGAAGATCCGCTCGCGCCATGGGGCGCCGTCCAGGAACGGCGTGGATGATCTGCTCATAGCCTTCTCCTTGTTGTTATCGGGCCGCGGTGGGCACAGGCAAGGGAGCAAGGGCTGTGCCCAGGCTGGGCTGGCAGGAAAAAGAGTCTTTCAATCAAGAACTTGCTGGCTTGAGCGGACGCAGGTAGCAGGCTCGGTCGGCAAATGCCTTGCTCAAAAGATAAAGTTATGAGGTATAACCTTTTCCTCGATTGCGCATTTGCGCAATTCACCCGAGAGGTCGTGCCATGGCCCGTTCCGAACGTCTGTCCCTCAGCGATCTGCAGCAGGCCGCTACCGGCTTCCAGCGTGGCGACAGTGCCGCCTGGGATGGCAGCGCCAGCCCGACCCAGGCGGAACTGGCCGAGTGCCTGTTTTTCTCCCCCGGTGATGGCCGCATCTGGCTCAACGACCAGCGCATGCTGCTGGTACACGCCTCCGCCTTTGGTGCCCTGCGGCGCGAGCTGATCGGCGCCCTGGGGCAGGAACGCGCCCGCGGCCTGCTGACTCGGGTCGGCTATCTTTCCGGAGTGCGCGATGCCGAGCTGGTGCGCAAGCGCTGGCCGCAGGCCGACGCCGCGGCGATCTTTGCCGCCGGTACCCGGCTGCATGGCCTGGAGGGCCTGGTGCGGGTCGAGCCGCTGCATTTCGAATTCGATGTCGACCAGGGGCGCTATGGCGGCGAATTCCTCTGGCATCACTCGGCCGAATGCGACGAGCATCAGATCGCCCACGGTCAGGGCAGCGATCCGGCCTGCTGGATGGAGATCGGCTATGCCATCGGCTACGTCAGCAGCCTGTTCGGCCGCCTGGTGATCTTTCGCGAAGTGGAATGCCGCGCCATGGGGCATGCCGTCTGCCGGGTCGAAGGCCGCAACGCCGAACGCTGGCCCGACGTGGCGGAAGACCTGCGCTATCTCAATGCGGCCGGCGATGGCGCTCCGGCGCTGACGCCGGCGGAACGCCTGCCCGCGCCCCTGCCCCACGCCGCCGACGGCCAGCAGCCGCTGGTGGGGGCTTCAGCGGCCTTCAACAGCGCGTTCCAGGCGCTGCAGCGGGTCGCCCCGACGCCGGCCACGGTGCTGCTCACCGGCGAATCCGGGGTGGGCAAGGAACTGTTCGCCAGCCACCTGCACCGCCTCAGCCGCCGCGCCGACGGCCCCTTCGTCGCCCTCAACTGCGCGGCCATTCCCGAGAATCTCATCGAAGCCGAATTGTTCGGCGTGGAGCGCGGCGCCTTCACCGGCGCCAACCAGTCCCGCGCCGGACGTTTCGAACGGGCCCAGGGCGGCACCCTGTTCCTCGACGAGATCGCCTGCCTGAGCCTGCCCGGTCAGGGCAAGCTGCTGCGCGCGCTCCAGGAGCGCGAGATCGAGCGGGTCGGCGGCAGCCGCACGCTCAGGGTGGACGTCCGGGTAATCGCCGCCACCAACCTGGACCTGCGCGAGGCGGTACGCCGTGGCGACTTCCGCGAAGACCTCTTCTATCGCCTCAACGTCTATCCCATCGGCATTCCGCCGTTGCGTGACCGGCGCGACGACGTGCCCCTGCTGGTGGATCTGTTCCTGCGGCGATTCTGCGCCGCCTACGAACGGCCGCCGGTGGGCCTGACCATGCGCGCCCTCAAGGCCCTGCTGCGCTACGACTTTCCCGGCAACGTACGGGAATTGCAGAATCTGGTGGAGCGCGGGGTGATCGCCAGCGATCCGGGCGAACTCATCGACCTGCCCCACCTGTTTCGCGGCGAGCCGCTGCCGGCCGAGCTCGTCGACGAGGCGCCGCCTGCCACCGGCTGGCTGGAGCGCCTGGGCGTGGACGGCGAACGCCCGCTGCCGCTGGCGCAGTTGGAAGCCGAGCTGCTCGACGAAGCCCTGGCGCGCAGCCAGGGCAACATGGCCGCCGCGGCGCGCCTGCTCGGCCTGAGCCGCGCCCAGTTCGCCTATCGCCATCGCCGCGCCCGCCAGGATCTGGACTAGAATGACCCCTCGATACCCTCCCCTCGCCATCTCCGACGGAAGCCCTTCCCGCCGATGAGTTCCCCCGACGACGCCACGCCCCTGGACCCTGCCGCCACCCCCTGGCTGGACACCGCAGTAGGCTATGCCCTGCGCCGCGCCCAGATGAAGATGTTCCAGCACCTGGTGGACAGCCTGGCCGCCTATGACCTGCGCCCCGCCCAGTTCACCGCCCTGGTGATCCTCGAGCAGGAGCCCGGCCTGATGCAGGCCGACCTGGCCCGGCGCCTGGCCATCGAGCCGCCGCAACTGGTCCTACTGCTGAACAAGCTGGAACGCCAGGGTCTGGCCGAGCGGGTGCGCGGCACCCAGGATCGCCGCGCCTATGCCCTGCACCTCACCGAGCAGGGCCGCGCCCTGGTCGGCGAACTCAAGGAACGCGCCGCCGCCAGCGACCGCGCCGCCAGCGCCCCGCTGGACGACGCCGAGCGGGCCGAGCTGTTGCGGCTGCTACGCAAGCTCAATGGGGAGTTGGGCTGAAAGTTGGTTAGCGGTGTGCCCTGTTGGGCTTCGCTGCGCTCAGCCGCAACCTACGGAAGCTGACCGCCCCCTCTCCCTCGGGGAGAGGGCTGGGGTGAGGGTCAACAGAAACAGCTTGGGCGCGCCCCTCAGAAACCGTACAGACTGATCGGGTTATCGCGCAGGATGGCATTGCGTACCTGCTCATCCGGTGCCCAGTCAGCCAGGAGGTCGAAGATGCGCCCGTCGTCCGGCTTGTTGCCGGTCGCGACCGTGGGATGCGGCCAGTCGCTACCCCACAGCAGCCGCTCCGGATGGCGACGCACCAGCTCCCGGGCCACCGCGCCCACATCGGCGTACTCCGGCGGGCCGCTACGCGAGCGGATGTAGGGCCCCGACAGCTTCACCCAGGTGCGTTCGCCGTCCAGCAGGCGAGTCACGACGGCGAAGGTCGCTGAGTTTACCCCCTCCGGCTGAGGCACATGGCCCATGTGGTCGATCACCAACCGCGCCGGCAGCCGTTGCAGCCGACTCTCCAGCTCTGTCAGCTGATTGCCCGTCGCGACCACCTGGACATTCCAGCCCAGTTCGGCGACCCGCGCGGCCAGGGGCTCGAGGTCGGCCAGATCGGCGCCGCCGTAGCTGAGGTTGAAACGGATCCCGCGCACCCCGGCCTTGTGCAGCGCCTGCAACTCGGCATCGGTGATGCTCTGGTCGAGGACAGCTACACCGCGGGCCTGGCCCTGGCTGCGCGCCAGGCCGTCGAGCATGCAGCGATTGTCGGTGCCGTAGGTGGACGGGGTGACGATGACCATCCGCTGCAATCCCAGCAGCGCCTGCAGCTGGTGATAGTCGTCCAGGGAGGCATTGGGTGGGAGCAGCTTGGCGCCCGGCGCCGCCGGGTAACGGTCGTCATAGAGGTGCATGTGGCAGTCGACACTGCCGGCCGGCGCCTTGAGTCTCGGTGCCGTTTGGATACTGGAGAACGGAGTGGCGGCCTGGACGCCGAGGGCATCGAAAAGGCACAGGGCGGCACTCGCCTGGGCGCTCGCTTTCAGGAAGCGCCGACGATTGAAGGTCATGATGGATTCCTTGAAAGGCTGCCGGCCCGGACGGGCCGGCAGTGATCAGCATTAACCGGCGTTGGTCGCTACGGCCTGGGCATCTGCCTTGGCGCGCGCGGCCTTGCGGCCCATGACCAGCACCAGCAGGCCACTGATGGCGCACAGGGTGGCCAGCGGCAGTACCGCCAGGGCATGGCTGTGGGTGGCGCCATGGATGGCGCCATAGACGTTGACCATCACCCCGCCGCCGATGAGGTTGGCCAGGGCACCGATGGCGGCCAGACCCGCCGCTGCGGTGGAGGACGACAGCCAGCCCGAGGCCAGTGCCCAGAACGGCCCCTTCATCGAATAGGCCCCGATCAGCACCAGACTCAGCAGGATCACCGTGGCGGCCAGGGACGAGGTGAACATGCCCGCCAGCAGGCCCACGGCGATCAACAGCATGGTGAGCGAGGTGTGCCAGCGACGCTCGCCGGTGCGATCCGAACTACGGCCCCAGAGGACCATCGCCACCGAGGCCAGGCCATAGGGAATGGCATTGGTGAGGCCGACCTCCAGGTTGGACAGGCCAAAGGACTTGAGCAATTGCGGTGCCCAGACGCTCATGGTGCTACCGGCCGCCGAGGCGCCGGAATAGATCAGCGCCATCACCCAGATATCCTTGTGCTTGAGCAGCTGCCACAGCGAGATATGGCCGATGCTGGTCTTGCGATTGCGCTCCTCGGCCAGCTTGAGCGTCAGCCAGCTACGCTGCTCGTCGCTCAGCCATTTGGCCTGCTCCGGGCGGTCGGTCAGCACGAACAGGCAGGCGATCCCCAGCAGCACCGCCGGGATACCTTCCAGGATGAACAGCCAGTGCCAGCCACGCATGCCCATCCAGCCGTCCAGGCTCAGCAGCAGGCCCGAGAGCGGCGAACCCAGGAAATTGGCGCCCGGGATCGCCACCATGAAGATGGCGACCATGCGCGCTCTATAGTTGGAGGGCAGCCAGTAGGTGAGGTACAGCAGCACGCCAGGGAAAAAGCCGGCTTCCGCGGCGCCCAGCAGGAAGCGCATTACGTAGAGCGAGTTGGCGCCCTGGACGAAGGCGGTGCCGGCCGAGATCAGGCCCCAGGTGATCATGATCCGGGCGATCCAGATGCGCGCACCGAAGCGCTGCAGCGCCAGATTGCTCGGCACCTCCACCAGGAAATAGGAAAAGAAGAACAGGCTGCTGGCGAAACCGAAGATCGCCGGCGTCAGGCCGAGATCCTGGTTCATCTGCAGCGAGGCCATGCCGATGTTGCCACGGTCGATGATGGCGATGAGGTAGCAGACGATCAGGAACGGCAGGAGGCGCCAGGCGACGCGGCGCATCGTCGCGCGTTCCAGTTCACTGATTTCGGACGTGGAAGAGGTCATGCAGGCTCTCCGTCTTATTGTTGTGGAGATAGACGTAGCGAGCGGCTCCGGGAAGGAGACCGCCCGCCCTGACGCGAGGATCAGGCCGCGATCAGGTGACGATTGACCACGGCACGGGTTTCCACCGCCTTGCCGTTCCAGCGATCGAGTACCTGCTGCACCGCCACCAGCCCGACCCGGTCGCGGGCCTCGGTGGTGTTGGCGCCCACGTGCGGCGTGGCGACCAGGTTGGTCAGGCCCCAGAGGGCGCTGTCGGCCGGCGGCGGCTCGGGGTGGAAGGTATCCAGGCCGGCACCGCCGATCTGGCCGTCGCGCAACGCCGCGACCAGCGCCTGGGTGTCGATCAACTCGCCGCGGGCGGTATTGATCAGCAGGCTGCCGGGACGCATCCGGGCGAACTGGGCGGCGCCGAACAGGTGACGATTGGCCTCGGTGAGCGGGCAATGCAGGCTGATGATGTCGCACTCGGCCAACAGGTTATCGAAGCTCTCCTCCCGGCGCACGTGGTCACGCACCGGCAGGCTCTGAAGGTAGGGATCGTAGACCCGCACCTGCATCCGCAGCGGCGCCACCAGGTCCATCAGCACGCTGCCGATGGAACCCAGGCCCACCAGGCCGAGGGTCTTGCCAAACAACTCGGTGCCATTGGCCTGGGCCTTGTCCCAGTGCCCGGCATGCATCCGCGCGTTCAGCCAGGGGGTCTGCCGGGCCACGCTGAACATCAGGGCGAAGGCGTGCTCGGCCACCGACTGGGCATTGGCGCCCAGGGCGATGGTGACCGGAATGTTTCGGTCGGCCGCCGCCTGCAGATCGATGGTGTCGTAGCCGACGCCGTGCTTGGCGATGATCTCGAGCTTGGCCGAGGCCTCGATCATCTCGCGGGTCAGCTTGCCCTGGCGGACGATGATGGCGTCGGGCTGCTCCTGGCGGATCAGCGCGACCAGCTCGTCATGGGGCATGTAGGGCTGGGTCGGTACCACGCGGATGCCGTGGGCGGCAGCCAGGGCCATGGCGTCGGGCGCGAGTTCGGGGCCGGTGAGAAGCAGGGTGCGGGTCATGTGGGTTATCCCTTGTTGTTATGACGTCGTCCGTCGAGCGGACAGCCAGATGAGCAGACCTTGACCTTAGCATAATGGAATAGCGTTGCAATACTGAACGTAACCTGGAATTTCCTGCCACCCATCCGGCCGTTGAATGTTTAAAAAAGAAATGCCATTCTGAAATTCGATACCCGCTCAAGCGGCATCCAACAAAGCCCACAAGAGAAATGCCATGACCATCGGATTCAGAGTTCTCAATACCCAACGCAAGGTCGCAGCCGAATGGGTCGCGCGTTATCGTGAGGTTCCGGTCGCCAATGTCAGCGACTCGATGAACCGCATGACCGCCGGCGGCTCGCGCCTGCGTCCCATGCACCGCCAGGGCGTGCTGGCCGGCCCGGCGCTGACCGTGAAGGCGCGCCCGGGTGACAACCTCATGCTGCACTACGCCCTGGACATCGCCGAGCCGGGCGACGTCATCGTGGTGGATGCCGGTGGCGACCTGACCAATGCCCTGATCGGCGAGATGATGGTGGCCTATGCCCTCAAGCGCGGCGTGGCCGGCATCGTCATCAACGGCGCCATCCGCGATGCCGCCAACATCGGCGCGGGTGACTTCCCCCTGTTCGCCGCCGGCATCTCCCACCGCGGCCCCTACAAGGATGGCCCGGGCGAGATCAACGTCCCCATTGCCATCGACGGCATGGTCATCGAGCCGGGCGATCTGATCATCGGCGACGACGACGGCCTGCTCTGCGTGCCCTACGACCAGGTCGCCGAGGTCTATGACCGCGCCACCGCCAAGCACGCGGCGGAAGAAAAGCAGATGCGGCAGATCGCCGAAGGCACCAATGACCGTAGCTGGGTGCTGGAATCGCTCAAGAAGAAGGGTTGCGCCCTCCCCTAGTCCGTATTCCGAATGAAGAAAGGCAGCCTGGTGCTGCCTTTTTTATTGTGCTTCAGCCCAACGGGTATCCCGTTGACCTCAACCTGTCTCCCTGACCGAGCACGACAGGTCCGCAGGAACCAGGAACCAGGAACCAGGAACCAGGAACCAGGAACCAGGAAAGCATGGTCGCGGTTCGAAGGCTTGAGCCAACCAGCCTCGCGACACGTCAGGAGGACATGACAAGACAGCCGGGGAAACCCCTTGCTGCGAAGAGGCGCGTCATAGATCGACGACGCCAGCTGCCGGCATCCCGCCAGCATCTCCTGCCCGGTCCTATCCGGAGCGCTGGCCTCTCGCCCAAGAGCAGCCAGCCACAAAAGCAGAAGGCGGCTCATCGCCGCCCCCTTCCTGGCTCGCCCCTGAATCAGGTGCGACCCGCAGGCTCCAACCCGGTCCCACCAACTGGCTTCACCGGCGCCCGGCGACTCGGGTCGCCCAGCCAGAGCATCATGACGACACCCAGCGCCAGTACCGAGGCCACCACATAGAAGGGTCCGGAGTAACTCTGGGTCGCATCCTTGACCAGGCCGATGGCGAAGGGCCCGACGAAGCCGCCGAGGTTGCCGATGGAGACGATCAGCGCCAATCCGCCCGCTGCCGCCCTACCGGTCAGGAAGCTGGAGGGAATGGCCCAGAAGGTCGCCTGGAAGGACAGGATGCTGGCCACCGTCACGCTCAGACAACTCATGCGCAACAGCGGATCGGCCGAGAGCGCAGCGCCCACCAGACCGCAGGCGGCCAGCCCCAGAGCGCCGGCCACATAGGGCAGTCGGTGCGCACTCAGGTTGGCCTGCCGCGCCCAAAGGGTCATGGCGACGGCGCCGAGGATATAGGGGATGGTCGCCACCAGTCCCACGGTGGTGTTCTGCATGCCCAGGCTCTTGATGATCTGCGGCATCCAGATCCCGATCCCCACGGAGCCGACGATGCCGCAAAAGTTGATGGCGGCCAGCACGAAGACCTTGGGATTGGTGAGGGCAGCGCGCAGGGTGGAGCCATGGGCCGCGCCTATCTCGCGCTGCTCGCGGGCCAGTCGTTCGGTCAGCCAGGTGCGCTCGCGAGTCGACAGCCAGCGCGCCTTGGCCGGCGAATCCACCAGCACGAAAAGACAGAGGATACCCAGCAGCACCGCTGGCAAGGCTTCCACCACCAGCAGGAATTGCCAGTTCTTCAACCCCATGAAGTCATGGATGTCCAGCAGGAAGCCCGACAGCGGCGAGCCGATGATGTTGGCGGTGGGGATGCCCAACAGGAAGGCGGCGGTCGCCTTGGCGCGCCACTTCCCCGGGAACCAGTAGGTGAAGTAGAGGTAGACCCCCGGGGTGAAGCCGGCCTCGGCCACCCCGAGCAGGAAGCGCAGGATGCTGAAGCTGACCGGGCCGGTGGCGAAGGCCGTGGCCATGGAGATGAGGCCCCAGCTGATCATGATCCGGGCGATCCAGATCCGCGCGCCAAAGCGCTGCATGAGCAGGTTGCTGGGAATCTCGAAGATGAAATAACCGAAGAAGAACAGACCCGCTGCCCAGCCGAACATGGTTGCCGTCAGGCCCAGGTCCTTGTTCATGCTGATGGCGGCGAAGCCGACGTTGGTGCGATCCAGATAGCTGATCACGTAGCAGGCGAAGATGAACGGCAGGATGCGCCACAGGGCCCGATGCAATACCTGTTCGCCTTCGGCATCGGTCAAGGGCGGCTGGCCGCCCAGCGGGGTCTGACTCATGGATAACCTCTGTTGTAATTATTGTGGAGCTGACAAGGGCGCCGGAGCGCTGTTTACAGATGAGAGAACAGGGGTAGTCCCCGTACGCTGGTCTCCACCCGCAGGATGCTACCGGTCTCGGATTCGGTGATGAACAGGCTGCGCCCCTCGGGGCCGCCGAAGGCCAGGTTGGTGTTGCTGATGCCCGCGCAGGATTTCAACCGCGCCAGGGGCTCGGCCACCTGCGACAGCTGCCAGACCGAGCCGAAACCGGTATGGGCGATATAGAGGTTGCTCTCCTCATCCAGCGCCAGGCCGTCCGGACCACCGAGGCCACCGTGGAGCTGGGCGAAGACCCCGACCTTGCCGATCAGCGAGCCGTTGCCCAGGGGAATACGCCAGATCTGCTGCGCCCGGGTCACCGCGATCAGCAGGTGGTTGAGCCGCGGATCGAAGACGATGCCATTGGGGCTGGGCACCGTGTTCAACAGACAGCTGAGCTGGCCGTCGGCGCTCAGGCGATAGATCCGGCCGCTGGCATCCTGCAGGCCGGTCTGGCCCTGGTCGGTGAAGTAGAGATCCCCGGCCGGCGAGAACACCAGGTCGTTGACCCCCTTGAAGCCTTCCGAGCCGGCGCTGCCCAGTAGCGTCTCCACCTCGCCGCGCAGCGGATCGAGCAGCAGGATGCCGCGCTTGTAGTCGGCGATGAAGATGCGCCCGTCACGATGGATCTTCAGGCCATTGGGCCAACCGTCGTACTCGCAGACCAGTTCCCACTCCCCTTGGGGATCGATGCGGAAGATGCGCCCATTGGGGATGTCGGTGACATAGAGATTGCCCTGTCGATCGAAGGAAGGCCCTTCGAGGAAGGAATCGATCGCCCTGCCCTGGCGGTTGGCATCCGCCCAGGCCGTGCGCTTCGGCTGGCGATAGCGATCGGGCAGGCGGGTGAAGACAGAGGTTTGGATAGTCGGCGGCGCAGCGAAAAAGCTCATGACCAGGCACCTGAGAGAGGCTGAAGCCCCTTGGCAAAAAGGGCTATGCAATTTTATTTTTAACGAAATGCCGTTGCAAAAATAAAACACTCAAGGCCAATTGCAAGCAAAAGTTTTCAGCTGACGAAGGCTGCATCCTAAAGGCTGCTTGACAGGCACGGCTTTTCTAAATACTCCTTAAAAGAAATGGCATTTCAAAAATAACAAGGAGAACGCCATGCTGCATTCGTCCGGCCGCTCATCCCGTCCCGCCCTGCGTCAGCTCGCCCGCGTCCTGGGTCTGGCCGCCAGCCTCACCTTGGCTACCGTCCTCCCGGCTCAGGCCCAGACCGAACAGAGCCAGGTCACCCTGGCCATCCAGTACGGCTACGCCTATCTGCCCGTGACCCTGGCGGACAAGCTGGGCTTCTTTCGCGAGCAGGCCAAGGCCGCCGGCCAGCCCGACACCCAGTTCGAGATCAAGCGCATCAGCGGTTCGCCGGCCATCAACGACGCCCTGATCAGCGGCAACATCGACATCGGCGGCTACGGCCTGCCCGGTACCCTGGTGGCCTGGCAAAAGACACAGAAGTCACTCGATATCCGCGCGCTCTGCGCCCTTGTCGCCGGCGACAATGCGCTGTTCGTCAACGACCCTTCGATCAAATCACTCAAGGACTTCAAGGCCGACCAGAAGATCGCCGTGAGCTCTCCCACCGGCCAGCAGGCTCTGCTGCTGCAGATGGCCGCCGAGCGCATCTTCGGCCCGGGCCAGGCACACCGGCTGGACAACCTCATGGTGGCCCTGCCCCATCCCGACGCCACCGCCAGCCTGCTCAACAAGGCCGGGATCACCGGCTACATCGGCCCCAACCCCTACAGCTATCTGCTGGCCAAGGACGCCAAGGTCACCAAGCTCTTCGACTTTTCCAAGGAACTCGACCTGCGCATGACCAGCGGGGTGCTGACCACCACCGGCAAGTTCGTCAAGCGCAACCCGAAACTCAGCGCCGCCGTGGTCGCCGCCATCGGCCAGGCCCAGGACTTCATCAAGGCCGAGCCGCGCAAGGCTGCCGAACTCTTCCTGCAGTCCGAGCCCTCCAGCCTGAGTCTCGATCAGGTGGAAGAGATGCTGCGTGGCGTCAGTGGCGAATGGTCGGTGCAGCCTATCGGCGTCATGACTCTGGCCACCTTCATGGTCGGCAGCGGTGCTCTCAAGGAGGCACCGCAACGCTGGCAGCAGGTCTTCTTCGATCCCGTGGCCACCGGCGAGGGCAACTGACATGAACGCCGTACCGACCTCCGCACCCACCGCCGTACCGGATAGCCCTGCCTGCCTGCTGCAGGTCGACAACGTGACCCTGCAATACAAGACCCGCGAACAGCTGATCACCGCGACGCACCAGGTGTCCTTCGCGGTCCGCGAATACGACCGCTTCATCCTGCTCGGCCCCTCGGGCTGCGGCAAATCCAGCCTGCTCAAGAGCGTCGCGGGCTTTCTCGAACCGGCGGCGGGCCACATCCGCCTCCAGGGCCAGGACGTCCGCGAACCCGGTCCGGATCGCATGATGGTGTTCCAGGAATTCGACCAGTTGATGCCTTGGAAGACCGTACTCGGCAATATCCTCTTCCCGCTCCAGGAAACCCGCCGCTTCCCCGCCGGCGAATTGCGCGACCGCGCCCGGGCCGCCGCGGTCAAGGTGGGCCTGGAGAAATTCGTCGATGCCTATCCGCACCAGCTCTCCGGTGGCATGAAGCAACGCGTGGCCATCGCCCGCGCCCTGGCCATGGAGCCGGCCATCCTGCTGATGGACGAACCCTTCGCCGCCCTCGACGCCCTCACCCGGCGGCGCATGCAGGAGGAACTGCTCGGGCTCTGGGAGCAGTCGCCCTTCACCCTGATGTTCGTCACCCACTCCATCGAGGAGGCCATCCTGCTCGGCTCGCGCATCTTGGTGCTCAGCCCTCATCCCGGCCAGGTCCGTGCCGAGCTCGATGCCAGCCAGTACGGCTTCCGTCAGCAGGGCGCCGCCGGCTTCACCGCCTTCCACAATCGCATCAGCCAGATGCTGTTCGGCCCCAACGCCAGCGAGACCGCCCATGACTAAGCCCGCCGTCATCCTGCAACCGCGCCCGGACCTCGAATACACCCCGGTCGCCCCCGGCCAGGTCGGCGACATCGCCCGGCGGCTGGGCCTGACCGAGCGCCTGTTCGCCCTGGCCGGCGTGCGCCGCACCCTGGTGCTGATCGCCCTGGCGCTGATCTGGGAGGTCTATGCCCGCTACCTGGACAACCCGCTGATGTTCCCGACCTTCAGCGACACCGTCGTCGCGCTGTGGACCGATCTGGTCAATGGCGCCCTGCCCCTCGCCGTGCTCAGCTCGCTCAAGGTGTTGATGGTGAGCTATGGCCTGGCCATCGCCCTGGCGATGCTGCTCACCACCCTGGCCGTATCCACCCGGGTGGGCACCGATATCCTCGCCACCCTCACCGCCATGTTCAACCCGTTGCCGGCCATCGCCATCCTGCCGCTGGCCATGCTCTGGTTCGGGCTCGGCGTGCAAAGTCTGATGCTGGTCATCGTCCATTCGGTGCTCTGGGCGGTGGCGCTCAACACCTATTCGGGCTTCCTCTCGGTCAGCCAGACCCAGCGCATGGCCGGGCGCAACTATGGGCTGCGCGGCATCCGCCTGGTGGCCAAGGTCCTGATCCCGGCGGCGGTCCCCTCGATCCTCGCCGGCCTGAAGATCGGCTGGGCCTTCGCCTGGCGTACCCTGATCGCCGCCGAGCTGGTGTTCGGCGTCTCCGGCAACTCGGGTGGCCTGGGCTGGTACGTCTTCCAGCACCGCAACGCCCTGGAGACCTCCAACGTCTTCGCCGGCCTGCTGATGGTCATCATCATCGGCCTGGTGGTGGAAGGCCTGGTGTTCCGCAGCATCGAGGTGCTCACGGTGCGCCGCTGGGGCATGCAGAATTGACTCACCCCTCACTATCCAAAAGCCTTCTCCGGAGCCGTCGCCATGGCTGAGGCTCCGGCTTCCCCCCACGCCCCGGTCCGCGAGGCCTGGCTGGCCCAGGTCCAGGAACCGATCCTGGAGCCCGAGCTGCCCATCATCGACGCCCATCACCACCTCTGGGACCGACCCGGCCAGCGCTACCTGCTGCCCGAGTACCTGGCGGACACCGGTAGCGGCCATCGCATCCTGGCCTCGGTCTATGTGCAGTGCCGGTCGATGTACAGCGCGGACCGGGCCGCGCCCTTCGACGCTGTGGGGGAAGTGGAATTCGCGGCCGGAATAGCGGCCCAGAGCGCCAGCGGTCTCTATGGCGAGAGCCGGCTCTGCGCTGCCATCGTCGCCGGCGCCGATCTCTGCCAGGGCGAGGGGATCGTCCCGGTTCTGGAAGAAATGCAGGCACGCAGCGGCGGACGCCTGCGCGGCATCCGCAACGCCACTGCCTGGCATGGCGATCCACGGCTGGTGTCCAATCCACGGCCACCGCCGGCGGGCATCCTCATGGATGAGCGCTTCCGCGAAGGCGTGGCCTGTCTTGCCCGGCATGACCTCTCGCTCGACATCTGGGCGTACCACACCCAGCTCGACGAGGTCCTGGCCCTCGCCCGCAGATTCCCCGACCAGTTGATCGTCCTCGATCATTTCGGCGGCCCGCTCGGCGCCGGACCCTATACGCACCAACGCCAGGAGGTGTTCCAGACCTGGTCCCTGGCCATCCGGGAACTGGCCAGGTGCAGCAACCTGCGCCTGAAACTGGGTGGCCTGGGCATGAAGGTCGGTGGCTTCGCCTTCGACGAGAGAGCCACGCCGCCCAGCTCAGCGGAGCTGGCGGACCTGTGGCGGCCCTATGTGCTGACCTGCGTGGAAGCCTTTGGCGCCGAGCGCTGCCTGTTCGAAAGCAACTTCCCCGTGGACAAGGGCATGTTTTCCTTCGGGGTGCTCTGGAACGCCTTCAAGCGCCTGACCCAGGGCTGGGACAAGGATGACCGGGTAGCGCTGTTCAGCGGCACGGCCAAGGATACCTACCGCCTTTCATCAAATAGCAGATCAGCCGTGGTTACCGCACGATCCTGAGGCTGTCGCGACGGACCTCGCCGGGACTCTGGATCCCCAGCAGCGCCATGTTGCGCGACAGTTCGGTGGCCAGGATGCCGATCGCATGCTTGATGCCCGGCTGGCCGCCCACGGCACCGGCATAGTTCATCGGCCGGCCGATGAAGACGAACTTCGCCCCCAGCGCGAGCGCCATGAGGATGTCACCGCCACGGCGGAAGCCGCTGTCGATCATCACCGGATAATCCGAACCGACCGCCTGGACCACCTGCGGCAGGATGGCGAGGGGAGCCAGGCTGCCATCCAGCTGGCGCCCGCCATGGTTGGAGACGATGACGCCATCCGCACCGGATTCCCGGGCGCGCACGGCATCCGCCGGATCGAGGATGCCCTTGACCACCAGGGTGCCCGGCCAGTGGCGGCGGATCAGCGCCAGATGCCGCCAGCTCAAATGATCGCGGGCGCCGAAATCGCGCATCACATTGGCCGACACGATGGGCGCGCCACGGCCGACGCCGGAATTCTCGAAGTGCGGCATGCCCCGCCGGAGCAGGGTGCGCAAGGCGGTACCCAGCAGCCAGCGCGGGTGGGTGATGCCCTCCCAGGCCAGGTGCAGATCCGGCTTCAACGGCGTGGAAAAGCGTGCGCGAATCAGATTCTCCCGATTGGCCGACACCGGTACGTCGGCGGTGACCACCAGCGTCTTGAAACCGGCGCGCTGCACCCGCTCGAGGAGAGCGAGGATCCTGGCGTCTTCGCCCGGTACATAGGCCTGGAACCAGGCGTCCGGATTTTCCTGCACCACCGCCTCCATCGGCAGCAGGGAGGAGCCGCTCATGATCGCCGGGATATTGGCCTCCCTGGCCGCCCGGGTCTGGATGAGGTCACCCTCGAAGGCGGTGAGGGCACTGATGCCCATGGGCGCGATGCCGAAGGGCGCGCTGTAGCGCTGCCCCAGGAAAGTCGTTTCGAGGCTGCGCGCCGAGGTATCGGTGAAGACGCACGGGACCCAGGCATAGCGATCGAATCCCGCGCGGTTCCCGTGCAGCGACTTTTCCTCTTCCGCGCCACCGCTGACGTAGGCGAACAGCGGCTTGGGCAGGCGGCGGCGAGCGGCCACCTCGAAATCGTCGAGGGACAGGATGGCCCGCAGGCGTCGGGGTATCCGGTAGCCGCCGCTGCCCTTGGGCAGGGTGTGGGACGCCAAGGGATAGTCTTGCAGTCTGCTCGTCTGGTTCATGCCGCTGGCCTGGTCGTTTTGGCCATCTTAGGCACCCGACCCGCCAAGAAAAGTTATTCTTCGTCGATCCAAAGACGAGAAAAACTCATGAAGATCGAAGCCTTCCTGACCTTGCAGGCGGCAGTGGAGCGTGGCTCCTTCGCCGCCGCCGCGGAGGCGGTGAACCTGACCCCCAGCGCTGTCAGCCTGCAGATCAAGCAGCTCGAGGCCTACTTCGGCCAGTCACTGTTCGATCGCTCGGGTCGGGCGGTGCAAGCCACGGGGTTCGCCCGGCAATTGATCGACACCATGGCCCGGCCGTTGGCCGATCTCGAGAAGTTGCGCAATCAGCGCGCCCAGCCGCTGACCGGTCGCGTCCGTCTCGGGGTGACGGGTTCGGTCCTGACCACCCTGCTCCCCAAGGCGGTCGCCGAACTGCAGCAACGCGCTCCCGGCATCACCCTGCAACTGGAGCGGCACAATACGCCCGAATTGATCGCCGCCCTGAAAGCGGATCGCCTGGATGCCGCCATCCTGATCAGACCACCAGGCGGCGGCTCGGCCCGGCTGCATTGGCATGACCTGCTCCGCGAGCCGCTGGTACTGGTGGTGCCAGCGCAGCTCGCGCCCCTGGAGCCAGAGGCGTATCTGCGGCGCTATCCCTGGATCAGGCTGGATCGCAAGCTGGTGGTCGGTCGCCTGGCGGCGCGCTTCGTCGATGGCCTGGTGCCCCAGTGCGAGGCCCTGCTCGATGTCCCCAGCGCCGACGCCATCGTCGCCATGGTCGGCCTGGGTCTGGGCGTCTCGGTGCTGCCGCGACTGCGCCCGGAACACCTGGGGCCCTATGAGATAAGGGAGGTCTCCCTCGGCACCGCCGCGCCCACTCGCCAACTCGCCATGGCGCGTCGCAAGCAGGACTCCGAAAGCGCCTTGCTCGACACCATCGCCCAGGCCTTCGACGTCGCCTGCCGCTAGCACGCCGAGGGGGCGGCGAGCTCAGCCCGTCGCCCCCTCCCCGCTCAGGCCTCCTCCTCCTGGAAGGCCTCCTCCCGCTTCCGGCGAAACGCCGGCAACACCATCATCACCAGCAGGATGGCCGAGGCGGCGAACAGGGTGGCGCTGATCGGCCGCTGGACGAGCACGGACGGATCCCCCTGGGAAATCAGCAGGGCGCGTCTCAGGTTGGTCTCCAGCAAGGGGCCGAGGACGAAACCCAGCAGCAGCGGACCCGGCTCGCACTTGGCCTTGCGGAACAGATAGCCCAGCAGCCCGAAGATGATCACCAGGGCGACATCGAAGCCGCGGTTGTTGACGCTGTAGACCCCGACGCAGCAGAACAGCAGGATGGCCGGGAACAGCAGCCGATACGGCACCTGCAGCAGCCGCACCCAGACGCCGATGAGCGGCAGGTTGATGACCAGCAGCATCAGGTTGCCGATCCACATGCTGGCGATCAGGCCCCAGAACAGCGCGGGCTGGTTGGTGATCACCGAAGGCCCGGGAGTGATGCCGTGGATCATCATGGCGCCGAGCATCATGGCCATGATCGAGTTGGACGGGATGCCCAGGGTCAGCAGCGGGATGAAGGACGACTGGGCGCCGGCGTTGTTGGCCGACTCCGGCGCGGCGACGCCCTCCACCATCCCGGTGCCGAATTGCTCCGGCGTCTTGGAAACCTTCTTTTCCAGCGAATAGGCACTGAAGGCGCTCAGGGTCGCACCGCCGCCCGGCAGGACGCCGAGGAAGGTCCCCAATGCCGTGCCCCTCAGGGTAGCCGGCCAGGCCCTGCGGAAGTCCTCGCGGGTGGGCCACAGCCGGGTGATCTTGCCGGCCAGGGTGCCGCGGGCTTCGCGGGATTCGAGGTTGATGGCGATCTCGGCGATGCCGAACAGGCCCACCGCGATCACCACGAAGTCGATGCCGTCGTAGAGATCGGTGGAACCGAAGGTCAGGCGCGTGGTGCCGCTGCTGACATCCATGCCCACCATGCCGAGCAGCAGTCCCAGGCAGACCATGCCGACCGCCTTGATCACCGATCCGCTGGCCAGGATGGTCGCCGCCAGCAGGCCGAAGACGGTGAGCGCCACGTATTCCGCCGGCCCGAAGGACAGGGCGAAGCGCGACAGCACCGGGCCGGCCACCGCCAGGGCCACGGTGGCGACGGTCCCGGCGAAGAAGGACGCCAGGGCGGCGGTGGCAAGCGCTGCTCCCGCCCGCCCCCGCTTGGCCATGGCATGGCCGTCCAGCGCCGTGACCACCGCCGAGGCCTCGCCCGGCAGATTGACCAGGATCGCCGTGGTCGAGCCGCCGTATTGCGCACCGTAGAAGATGCCGGCGAGCATGATCAGGGCGGCCAGCGGTGGCAGGAAGTAGGTGATCGGCAGCAGGATCGCCACGGTGGCCGTGGGCCCGATGCCGGGCAGCACGCCGATCAGGGTTCCGAGCAGGGCGCCGATCAGGCAGAACGCCAGGTTGGTCGGGCTCATGGCTTCGGAGAAGCCCAGGTAGAGCGCGTCGAAGATCTCCATCAGAAAGGCCCCACACGCATTTGGACATCCAGTCCATAGATGAAGACCAGCACGCCGAACAGGGTCAGCACCACGCTGGAGATCAGCACCTCGCGCAGCCGCCACTCGCGGTCGGCCATGCTGCCGAAGATCACCAGCCCGGCCGCCGCGACAATGAAGCCGGCATACTCGGCTGCCAGGGCGAAGCCGCCCACGGAAGCCAACAGGATCAACAAAGGCCTGAGCTGTACGGCGCCGATGGACTCCGCGTGCTGCCACAGGCCCAGCAGACCGATGACGACGCCGAGGATGATCACCAGCGAGCCGACCAATACCGGCAGATAGCCCGGCCCCATCATGGCCGCGCTGCCGAACGGCAGATCCTTCGACGGCCAGAGCACCAGCGCCCCCAGGCCGATGAAGATGGCACTGGCGAGCAGGTCGGGGCGGCTACCGCGCGCCGCGCGTGTCACTGCACCCATGGCGAGACGCTCCACAGCTTCTGGTAACCCGCGAGCTGCGCCGGCATCTGGGCGGCCCAATCCTCGCCGGACAGATAGGCCAGCGGCAGCGACAGGTCCCCGGCCTGCTTGACGAAGGCCGGATCCTCGATGACCTCTTTCACCGCCTGCGCCATCCGCTGCTCGATGGCCTCGGGCACCCCGGACGGGGCGGCGATGCCCCGTTCGGAGGTCATGACCAGGTCGACGCCCTGCTCCCTGGCAGTGGGTAGATTGGGCTGCTGCGGCATGCGCTCGGCGGAGAATTGCGCCAGCACGCGGAAGTCGTCGTCCGCGTTCATCTCGCTGATGTTCTGCCCGGCCGCGCTGATATGGCCGCCCATCAGGGCGGTGCGGGATTCGGAAGCGCCACTGAAAGGCACGTGGGTGAGCTTGATGTCGGTCAGCTGCTGCAGCTCCACCATCATCAGGTGGTCATCCGTCCCGACGCCGGAGGTGCCGACCGAGAACTTGCCGGGCGCTGCCTTGGCGGCCGCGGTGAAGTCGGCCAGGGTCTGGTAGGAGGAATCCTTGGGCACCGCCAGCACGGTGGGGTCGTCGACGATGCGCGCCACCGGGCGAATCTTCGCCGGGTCGTAGCCGACCTTGCGCTGCACGCGGGTACTCAGGAAGCCGGGGGTATTGATGAAGGCGAAGGTGTAGCCATCGGGTTTCGCCTTGCTCAGCATGGTGTAGGCGATCTCGCCCGCCGCGCCGGGGCGGTTGACGATGACGATCTTCGCGCCCAGGCGCTTCTCCAGATAGGGCTGCATCGCGCGCGCCATGACATCGGTGCTGCCACCGGGGGCATAGGCGACCAGGAATTCGATCGGCCGGTCTTCCGGCCAGGCGGCCTGCGCACTGAAGGAGCTGAGGGACAGCGCCAGGAAAGAGGCAAGCACAGCACTCGCGGTCTTGGTCATGGATAGCTCTCGATTGTTTTTGTTGGATTTGACGTGGCCAGGCGTCACGCGCGGCAGCGGCGTCCAGGGCGACGCTGCCGGCGTTGGCTGATCACGGGATAGCGTTTCCGGCCGCAAGGAAGATCTCTCGGCCGGCGCCCGTAGAAGCAAGATAATGGAATGCCATTTCGTAAACGAGACAGGGCATTGGCTACGCCGACGAAAATTCGTAACCAAAAAAGTCCTATCAAGCCTTTTACGGCTTAACGGTTAGCGTGAGCCAGGCTCCTGAAGCCTCCAAAAAGTATGATTTGAAATGACATTTCTTTTTCAAAGGATCGCTCATGAATTCCCACAGCTTCACTCGCCAGCCCGGAACGCCCTTCCCACTTCAAAAAGGAATACAGGACCCATGATGAGGGCCGCCGCCTGGTCATTCGTTGCCTGGAAACGAGGGTGCAATACCTCTTCGGCATTCCCGGGGGAGAGAGCCTGGACTACTCCGAGAACGACCGGCTCCTGCGTCAGGAGATCAAGGAACGCAGCGCGGCGATCTGAGCGGCGGCGCAAGCAAAGCAATGCCCTGACGGCATGATCGGGGCATTGGTGGACGCTCACCTCGGGGCGGGTGGGCCATTGCCATTGAAATGTCTAGCTATCAATAAAGGCGGATAGCAGCGCCTGGACAGCTGACCGGTGTGAGTGACTCACTAGGCGCACACCGGGCGCTCGCGGATAATGGGGCGATAGCTGCCCTTTAGGAACACTCGCTTGAACACCAACCGTCCTCGCCCAGGCGTTTCCGGCGTTGCCTCTGCTGATCGCGTCTTGACCGTTCTCACCGCCTTTCGCATCGGCGATGCCGCCCTGAGTCTCGCCGAGCTGGCCAATCGCACCGGTCTGATCAAGAGCACCATCATGCGCCTGGTGGTGTCCCTGGAAAAATACGGCCTGGTGACCCGGCTCGCCGATGGCAACTACATCCTGGCCAGCGAGGTCGTGCGCCTCAATGCCGTCTACCAGGACTCCCACGATGTCGGCCGCCACATCATGCCGCGTCTGCATCAGCTCACCGAAGAGAGTGGCGAAACCGCCTCCTTCTATGTACGACACGGCGCCTACCGACTCTGTCAGTACCGGGTGAATTCCCCGCATCGCCTGCGTCTGCACCTCCAACCCGGCGACATGCGTCCCATGGACCAGGCGGCCGGTGCCCAGGCCCTGCAGACGCCCTACGCGGTGGCCAAGGCGGGGATCATCCCCTTCTACTCCTGCGGTGCCACCGATCCGCACGCCTCTTCCGTCGCCCTGCCCATCTATGACGCCCAGGAAGAGCTGCTGGGTGCTCTGGTGATCTCGGGGCCGGCCAATCGCCTCAGCCTGGAACGCGCCCAGACCCTGTACGAGGTCCTGCGCGAAGCCGCGGATGAACTCACCCGCAGCCTGGGCGGCAAGCCCCTGTACGGCACGGATCAGGCGAAGCGCAAGCCACGCAAGGATGAGTGATCGGGCATAAGGGCCGGCGGCCCCTGGCGCCAGTCTCCGCCGCCCTCGCGTAACGCCCCTCTCCCACGGAAGAGGGCTGGGATGAGGGATGTCGTCAGCCCCCCTTGTAGGGCTTCGCTACGCTCAACCGCAACCTACGAAAATCGCGCAGTGGCACTGAACGCCCCCTCTCCCTTTGGGAGAGGGATAGGATGAGGGATGTCGTCAGCCACTCACCCCCTTGTGGGGCTTCGCTACGCTCAACCGCAACCTACGAAAATCGCGCAGTGGCACTGAACGCCCCCTCTCCCTCTGGGAGAGGGCTGGGGTGAGGGCGACCCCAGCCGCCGAATTACGCCCTGATCAACAGCGGCGCCGTTCCCCGGTAGCAGGCGTCCAGCCGCTCGGCGCGATGGGTCAGGACGCTGCGCTGGTTGAGCGAGCCCTTGTCGGTGATCTCGCCGCGGTCGGCGGATGGTGGCTCTTCCTGCAGGGCGATCCATTCCAGGCGGCTGGCGTTGCCCGAGGCCTCGCGATTGAGGCGCCCCAGCCAGGCGGCGAACCAGTCCTGCACCGGGGCGCTGGCCAGCACCGTGGCTGCATCGACTGCATCGTCCAGCCCGGCCAGTTGCCGGCAATCCGCCAGACGTGGAAAGACCAGCAGCCCCAGGCATTCGCGATCCGGCGCCGCCACCACCACATCCTGCACCAGCGGCGTCCCCTCCAGCACCGCGCGATTGCGCAGGGGACCGACGCTGACGAAGACCCCGGACGAGAGCTTGAAGTCCTCGGCGATGCGGCCGTCGAACATCAGGCCCAGCTGCGGATTGGCCGGGTCGACCAGCTTGAGCGCATCGCCCGAGCAGTAGAAGCCTTCCTCGTCGAAGCAGGCGGTGGTCTGGGCGGCATCGCGCCAGTAGCCGGGCATGATGTGCGGACCGCGGAAGCGCCCTTCCAGCTTGCCGTCCACCGGCACCAGTTTGAGCTCGCACCCCGGCGCCGGCACCCCGACATAGCCGGCCACCGACAGCGGGCCGGTGGTGAAGGTGCAACTGGGCGAGGCCTCGGTCATGCCCAGGCCAGCCATCATGCGGATGCGTTCGCCGCAGTGGGCCTCGGCGATGCGATCCAGGCGATCCCAGACGCTTTGCGACAGCCCCGCCGCGGCAAAGAAGAACAGTCGCATGCGGGCGAAGAAGCGCTCGCGCAACCTGGCGTCGCGCTCCAGGGCATTGGCCAGCTCTTCCCAGCCGCGCGGCACCGTGAGGTAGGCGGTGGGCGACACCTCGCGCAGGTTGCGCAGGGTCTCGCCAAAGCCCTGGGGCGTCGGCTTGCCCTCGTCCAGGTAGAAGGTGCCACCGTTGTAGAGCACGATCCCCAGGTTGTGGCTGCCGCCGAAGGTGTGGTTCCAGGGCAGCCAGTCCACCAGCACCGGCGGCTCTTCGCCGAACACCGGAAAGGTCTGCAACAGCATCTGCTGGTTGGCGCAGAGCATGCGCTGGGTGGTGGTCACCGCCTTGGGCAGCTTGGTGGAACCGGAAGTGAAGAGAAACTTGGCGATGCTGTCCGGCCCGGTGGCGGCGAAGGCGCGCTCGGCGGCGGCCAGCTCGCCGCGGGCGAGCAGCGCCGCGAAGGCCAGGGTACTACGGCCCTGCACCTGGCCGCGGGTCGCGATCACCGGTACGTCGGCGGGCAGCACGGCGTCCAGCGCCTTCTGGAAGGCCGGGCCGTCGCTGACGAACACCAGCCCCGGCTGCAGCAGACCGCAGACATGGCGCAGCTTGGCGTGGTCCTGGGACAGCAGCGCATAGCCGGGTGACACCGGGCAGAAGGGAATGCCGGCATAGAGCGCCGCCATGGCCAGTTGCAGGTGCTCGGGGTCGTTGCCGGAGAGAATCGCCAGCGGACGCTCGGCGCAGAGGCCGAACTCCAGCAGCGCGGCGGCCAGCTGGCGCACCCGCTGCAGCATCTCGCCATAGGAAAATTCGCGCCAGGCGCCGCCGGCGTCCCGCGCGGCGAAGAAGGTGCGGTCCGGTGCCACCGCGGCCCAGTGCAGCAGGCGTTCCAGCAGCCGCGGCGGCGGTGGGGTCAGGGCTTCCTGGGAGGCCATGTAGAGCAGTCCCCCGCGCTCTTCCACCGTGACCCCGGGGTGGCCCAGGGTCACCGGGCGATAGCGCAGCGGCTGATCGGCGTGCGCGCGGGTTTGCGTGACGTGACTCACCTTGAATTCTCCTCTGGGCTGGCGCCCGGAGGCGCCTCTTATTGTTGTTGCAACAGGAGCTAGGGACTGCGGACGCTAGATCGGGTAGTGACGTGGCCCCGTCTGCAGCGTCACCCAGCGCAACTGGGTGAAGTGGTCGATGGAGGCGCGCGAACCGAAGCTGCCGTAGCCGCTGGACTTGACGCCGCCGAAGGGCATCTGCGCCTCGTCGTGCACCGTGGGGCCATTGATATGGCAGATGCCGCTCTCCACCCGCTGGGCCAGCGCCAGGGCGCGGGCGGTGTCGCGGCTGAAGATGGCGGACGAGAGACCGAATTCGGAGTCGTTGGCCAGGCGCAGCAGGGCTTCGTCGCCCTCGGCACGGATCACCACCGCGACCGGTCCGAAGGATTCCTCGGCATAGAGCTGCATCTCGGCGGTGACGCCATCCAGCAGGGTCGGCTGGAGGATGCTGCCGTCGAGCTGGCCACCACAGACCAGCCGGGCGCCCTTGCCCACGGCGTCGTCGATCATGGCCTTGATGCGGGTGCCGGCGCTGGCGTCGATCAACGAGCCCAGCACCGAGTCGGCTGCACTGGGATCACCCGCCTTGAGGGTGCGCACCTTGGCCGCCAGGCGCTCGACAAAGGCGTCGGCGATGCGGCTGTCGACCAGCAGGCGCTCGGTGGACATACAGATCTGCCCCTGGTTGAAGTAGGCGCCAAAGGCTGCCGCGGCGACTGCGGCATCCAGGTCGGCGTCTTCCAGCACCAGCAGCGGCGCCTTGCCGCCCAGTTCCAGCACGGCGGGCTTCAGATGGCGCGCCGACAGCTCGCCAACGATGCGACCGACCCGGGTGGAGCCGGTGAAGTTGACCCGCCGCACCGCCGGGTTGGCGATCAGCCGTTCGACGATGGCCGGGGCATCCTCCGGGGCGTTGGTGACCACATTGACCACGCCGTCGCCCAGCCCGGCGTCCTGCAGCACCTGGCCGATCAGCCGGTGCACGCCCGGACTCTGTTCGGAGGCCTTGAGCACCACGGTGTTGCCGCAGGCCAGCGGCATGGCCAGGGCGCGGGTCCCCAGGATCACCGGCGCGTTCCAGGGCGCGATACCGAGCACCACGCCACAGGGCTGGCGCAAGGCCATGGCGAAGCTGCCGGGAACGTCGGAAGGGATGACTTCGCCCTGGATCTGGGTGGTCATGGCCGCCGCCTCGCGCAGCATGTTGGCGGCCAGGTGGACATTGAAGCCGTACCAGTTGGCCATGGCCCCGGTCTCCCCGGCCAGGGCGACGAATTCGCCACTGCGCGCGGCCAGGCCATCGGCCGCCGCCAGCAAACGGCGGCGGCGCTCGCCCGGCGGCAACGCCGCCCAGGCGGGAAAGGCGGCCTGGGCCGCGGCCACCGCGGCGTCGGCATCGTCCAGGGTGGCGGCGGCCACCGTGGAGACCACCGCGCCAGTCACCGGATGGCAACGCTGATAGCTGCGACCGTCGCCGGCCGGGCGGCTGGCGCCGCCGATGAGCAGGGATACCTCGACCATGACGCTACCTCTTGTTGTTGTATGTGGGGCGGTGGCGATCTAGCGCTTGTAGGTCTGCAGACCGGGCTTGATGCTCTTGTCGTCGAGGAATTGCTTCATCCCCTGCTCCCGCCCGCCTTCCGGATCCTGCAGGCGCGACTGGTCGAGCTTGGCATAGAGGTAGTCCTCGTTCTGCTCCCAGGTCAGCTCGCGGCAGCGCTTGAAGCCGACCTTGGCGGCGCGCAGCACCACCGGATTCTTGTCCAGCAGCTCGCGGGCCAGGGCGGTGGTCACCTCGCGCAACTGGTCGCGCGGCACGCTCTGGTTGACCAGGCCCATGGCCGCGGCCTCGGGACCGCTGAAGGTCTTGCCGGTCATCACATAGTAGAGGGCGGTGCGATGGCCCACGGTGTCGGCCAGGGCCTTGCTCACCAGGTTGCCCGGCGGGATGCCCCAGTTGATCTCGGACAGGCCGAAGGTGGCCTCGTTGGCGGTAATGGCCAGGTCGCAGGCCACCAGCGGACTGAAGCCGCCGCCAAAGCACCAGCCGTTGACCATGGCGATGGTCGGCTTGGCGTACATGCGCAACAGCTTCCACTGCCACTGGGAGGCTTCGCGGCGAATCTTTTCCTGCAGGATCTCGGGGCCGGCATCGGTCTCGCGGAAGTATTCCTTGAGGTCCATGCCCGCGGTCCAGGCCTCGCCGGCACCGGTCAGCACCAGCACGCCGGCACTGGCGTCCTGCTCCAGGGTTTCCAGCACCTCGACCATCTCGCGGTTGAGGGTGGGGCTCATGGCATTGCGTTTTTCCGGACGATTGAGCGTCACCCAGGCGATACCGTCCTCGATGTCCACTTTGACCGTCTGCCAGCGTCCGTCGTAACTGCCCATGGCGTGTGCCTCTTGTTGTTGGGTGGGTATGGCACTGAAGCTACGCCAGGTAATTAGTTAAGTCAATTAACTATTTTTGGCAAAACGATGATCCTGGCAAAAGCGGCTAGCCCAGCGCCTTGCCCGCGGACACGCTCAAACCCGCTGACGTCGGCCGTCCTTCGGGGCGGGTCAGCAGGAGCAGCAGCCCCGCCGCGACGAAGACGCCAGCAAAGACCAGGTACAGCCGCAGCGGCGGCCATCCGTTATCGAGCAGCAGTCCTGCTACTACCGGCGAGAGAATGGCGCCCAGGCGACCAATCCCGATGCCCCAGCCCACCCCGGTGGCGCGCACCTCGGCGGCATAGGCCAGTGCCGGCAGCGCATAGAGTCCGGCGACGCAGCCATTGGCAAAGAGCCCGATCAGCAGCCCCATGGCCAGGGCGCCCAGGTAGGAACTGCCCATATGGGCGAAGGCCACCAGCAGCAGCGCGGTGGTCAGCATGAAACCGCCCAGCGCCCGGGACAGCGGCAGGCGAGCGAACAGCAGACCCACCAGGGCGGCGCCAAAGATGCCGCCCACGCTCAGCAGCACGCCACCGGCCACCCCCTGCTGCTCGGAAAGCCCCAGGGTGGTCAGCAGCTTCGGCGTCCAGCTCATGATGAAGTAGAAGCCGAACATGGCCAGAAAGAACAGCGTCCACACCAGCAGGGTGGTCCGCCGCAAGGCCGGAGCCAGCAGCCGGCCAACGGTGCCGACGGCGCCGGGGCTTGCCACCTGCGGTGGCAGCGCGGCGAGCTCAGGCTGCCCGAGTCGCCGGGCCAGGCGATTGACCTGTACCAGGGCCCCGAACGGCCGCCGCGTGAGCAGAAAATCCAGCGATTCCGGCAGGCCAAGGAGCACCAGTGGCAGGGCGCCCAGGGTGATGAGACCACCCGCGCCGAAGACCGCGCGCCAGCCCCAGTGCGACAGCAGCCAGACCGCCAGCAAGCCACCCAGGGTCGCTCCCAGCGCATAGCCCATACCCTGCAGGCTGACCGCCAGGCCCCGCCAGCGGCGCGCCGAATATTCGCTGGCGATCACGTTGCTGCTGGCCAGCACTCCCCCCACGCCCAAGCCGGTGAGGCCGCGTAGCAGTGCCAGTTGCAGCGGCGACCCTGCCAGCGCCGAGAGCAACATGCCGCTCCCCGAGAGCAGCAGGCAGACCAGGATCAGCCGGCGGCGCCCCCAGCGATCGGCCAGCGGCGCCAGCAGCAGCGAACCGGCCGCCATGCCGACCAGGCCGGCGCTGAGCAGCAGCCCGACCTGAGCACCGGAGAGTCCCCACTCGCGGGATACCGAGGCCGCGGTAAAGGCCATCACCAGCACATCGAAGCCATCGATCATATTGAGCAGGATGCACACCAGCACGGCCAGGTACTGGAAGCCGCGCATGGGCCCCCGGTCGACGATCTCGCGTAGATCGGTCATAGCCCACCTCGCGCAACGAGCAGGTGACAGCGACCGCGCGGGACGCGCCCGGGATTGGACGGAAAGACAGCGAGGCGTACTGACATGGCGAGCATCCTTGGGTTCTTGTTGTTGGAATCTCAGCCCGCTAACGCTGGCAAATATGGATCCAATCCACAAGATGCCGCTGCCCAATCGAATCCAGGCGCCAACCTCTGTCCTGCCCGGAAAGCGCTGGCCGATCAAGGCTATTCCCTTCCCTTAAGGCCCAGATCACTGGCCAATTACTGGGCGATTATCGAGCAGCAATCGCCCTCGACGACCTGGCAGCCGCATTGACACCCCTAAAGACCTCAATCAATTATTGGATCCAATACACAACAACAAGAGGTCTCGTTCATGTACCCGAAGAACGCCTGGTACGTCGCCTGCACCCCCGACGAAGTGCAGGACAAGCCCCTGGGCCGCCAGATCTGTGGCGAACCCCTGGTCTTCTATCGTGACGCCAAGGGCCAGGTGGTGGCCCTGGAAGACTTCTGCCCCCACCGCGGCGCGCCGCTGTCCCTGGGCTTCGTCCGCGACGGCACCCTGGTCTGCGGCTATCACGGCCTGGAGATGGGCTGCGGCGGCAAGACCCTGGGCATGCCGGGGCAGCGGGTCGGCGTCTTTCCCGCGGTACGTCCCTATGCCGCCGTCGAGCGGCACGGCTTCGTCTGGGTCTGGCCGGGCGACCAGGCCAAGGCCGATCCCGCGCTGATCCCCCGCCTGGAATGGGCCGAGAGCCCGGACTGGGCCTATGGTGGCGGCCTCTATCACATCCAGTGCGACTACCGGCTGATGATCGACAATCTCATGGATCTCACCCACGAGACCTATGTCCACGCCTCCAGCATCGGCCAGAAGGAGATCGACGAGGCGCCGCCGGCCACTCGCGTCGACGGCGACGAAGTCATCACCAGCCGGCACATGGAAAACATCTCCGCCCCGCCCTTCTGGCGCATGGCCCTGCGCGGCAACGGCCTGGCCGATGACGTCCCGGTGGATCGCTGGCAGATCTGCCGCTTCACCCCGCCCAGCCACGTCATGATCGAGGTAGGCGTGGCCCATGCCGGTCATGGCGGCTACGACGCCCCGGCGGAGGTCAAGGCCGCCAGCGTGGTGGTGGATTTCATCACCCCCGAGACCGAGACCTCCATCTGGTACTTCTGGGGCATGGCGCGCAACTTCAAGCCGGACGATGCCGAGCTCACCGCCAGCATCCGCGAGGGCCAGGGCAAGATCTTCGGCGAAGACCTGGAGATGCTCGAACGCCAGCAGCAGAACCTCCTGCGCTATCCCGAGCGCGGCCTGCTCAAGCTCAACATCGACGCCGGCGGCGTGCAGTCGCGGCAGATCATCGACCGCCTGCTGGCCACCGAACAGGCCGCCACCGGCATCCCGGTCCGGCAGATCGCCTAGGAGACCTCCCATGCTCGACCTGATCGTCACCGCCGTGCAGCGCGAGGCGCCCACTATCCTGGCCTTCGACCTGGCCCGCGCCGACGGCGGCCCCCTGCCCGGCTTCGCCGCCGGCGCCCATCTGGAGATCGCCCTGGGCGACGGCCTGCTGCGCCACTATTCGCTGTGCGCCACGCCCGAACCCGCCCCGACCCGCTATCGCATCGCCGTGCTGCTCGTCCCCGACTCCCGCGGCGGCTCCCAGGCCATGCATCGCCTGCAGGTGGGCGATCGGCTGCAGGTCAGCGAGCCGCGCAATCTGTTCGCCCTGGTGCCGAGCGCGCGCCGCACCCAGCTGCTGGCCGGCGGCATCGGCATCACCCCCCTCCTGGCCATGGCCGAGCAGCTCTATCAGCAGGGCGCGCGTTTCACCCTGCGCTATTTGGTGCGCGACCGCGAACACGCGGCCTTTATCCCCTGGCTCAAGGCGCGGCCCTATGCCGAGCAGGTCAGGGTGCATTTCGACCAGCACGATCCGGCGCTGAGACCCAACTTCCAGCACCTGCTCGGCCCGGCGGCGCCGGACGACCATCTCTATGTCTGCGGTCCGGCCGGCTTCATGGCCGCGGTGGTGGACGCCGCCCAGGCCCAGGGCTGGCAACCCGGGCAGATCCATCGCGAATTCTTCGCCGCCGATCCCGCCGCCCAGGGCGAGCAGCGGCCCTTCGAGGTGGAGCTGGCGCGCAGCGGGCGCCGCGTGCAGGTACCGGCCGAGCGCAGCGTGGTCGAGGTCCTGGCGGACCTGGGGGTCGTCCTGCCGGTGTCCTGTGGCCAGGGCCTCTGCGGCACCTGCCTGACGCCGGTGCTTGACGGCGAACCCGAGCACCGCGACCTCTTTCTCTCCGCGGCCGAGCACGCCGCCAACGATCGCTTCACCCCCTGCTGCTCCCGCGCCAAGGGCGAGCGGCTGGTGCTGGATCTCTAACGACCCGAGCCCTCCTAGCCTCCCCCTCTCCCCCTGGGAGAGGGCCGGGGTGAGGGAACCGGCCTACACCAACACCCGCACCGCCCCCGCCTCCCCCTCTTCCCCACCGAACCAGCGTGCATAGCCCAGGGTCGCCTGGGCGTGCTCGCGCATGATGCCCTCGGCACGCGCGCCCTGGCCGCGCACCAGGGCATCGAAGACCGCATGGTGCTGCAGATGGGCGAAGTTGAAGCGGCGGTATTCGCGCTCGAGATTGTCGGCATCCACAGCCAGGGCGCTCACCGAGGCGAAGGGCAGATGCTCGTGGCGGCCCAGGGCCAGGCCGATGGCCGGATTGCCGCTGGCCGCGACGATGGCCTGGTGGAAGGCCCGGTTGAGATCGTGGTACTCCTCCAGATCCTCCAGCAGCACGTGCCCCTTGGCGAACAGCAGATCGCCCCGGCGCAGGCAGTCTTCCAGCCGGGCGCGCGTCGGCGCGTCCAGGCCACGCTCGGCGGCCTGACGCGCGGCCAGACCTTCCAGCACCCCGCGCACTTCCACGGCACCCTCCAGATCGGCACCGGTCAGCGCCCGCACCTGATAGCCGCGGGCACCGCTGCGCTCCAGCAGGCCTTCCTCGGCCAGGGTGCGCAGGGCCAGGCGCACCGGCATGCGCGACACGGCGAAGCGTTCGGCGGTGGGAATCTCCGCCAGGCGCTCACCCGCGCCCAGTTCGCCGGACAGGATCATCTGCCGCAGCGCGGCCAGTACCCGCTGTCCCGGCTTGCTCATGGCTGTCCCTCTCCTTCATTGATCTCGGCCAGCAGCCACTGCCGAAAGGCCTGCAGCGACGGCAGCCCCTCGTTGCGCGGCGGATAGACCAGGTAATAGCTGCGGCGACTGACCAGCGCCGGCCCACAGGCCAGCAACTCGCCCTGGGCCAGTTCGTCCTCCACCAGTACCCGCGGCACCAGGCCGATGCCGATGCCGGCGCGTACCGCCTGGATGAGGTGCGAGGTCAGCTCGAAACTCGGCCCCGGCCGCATCGCCCGATGCGGCAGCTCGTGATGCCGGAACCACTCGCCCCAGGCCTGGGGATTGTTGGCCACGCCCAGCAGCAGCTGGTCGGCCAGGGTGGCAGGCGTGGCGTCCGGCAATTCCGCGAGGGTCGCCGGGCTGGCGATCACCACCAGGTGCTCGGCTTGCAGCGGATGGGCACGGAGCCCCGGCCAGTCGCCGCTGCCGACGCTGATGGCGGCATCGATCTCGCTGGCGGCGAAGTCCACCGCCTGGATGCGCGAATGCAGGTGCACCAGCATGCCGGGGTGGGCGGCATAGAAGTCGCCCAGACGCGGCAGCAGCCACTTGGAACCAAAGGTCGGCAGCACCGCCAGGCGCAGGGTGCCCTGGCCGGAGGCGAAGGCCATGGCCTGCAGGGTCGCGCTGCGGATCTGCCCGAGGGCCAGGCCCAGTTCGCGACTGTAGGCGCGACCGACATCGGTAAGGACGATCTGCCGCCCCTCGCGGCGAAACAGCGTCAATCCCAGCAACTGTTCCAGGGCCTGCACCTGGCGACCGACGGCGCTCTGGGTCAGCGACAGCTCCTCGGCCGCCCGGGTATAGCTCTCATGGCGCGCCGCCGCCTCGAAGGCCAGCAGCAGCGACATGGAGGGCGTCAGGCGACGGTGATTCATTCAGGATCTTCCGGCATAGGCGGCGGAATCTTCGGTTGTGGCGCCGCCGCGCTGTGGTGAGAATGCCTACTATAGCCAGAAAAGGTCGACGCCATTCCTTCGCTCGCTGAAGGAGACGGCCGTCCGCCGCCAGAGAGCCCGCCTGATGAACATGATCGCCCGCCTGCCGGCCCCGGTGCCCCTCGCCGCCGCCTACACCGACTTCCTGACCACCCTGGCCGCCAGCGGCTTCCAGGGCGAGATCGCGCTGGACCATGCCAGCCGCACGGTCATGGCCACCGACAACTCCATCTACCAGCGCCTGCCCCAGGCGGCGGTCTTTCCCAAGGACAGCGCCGACGTCCAGCGCCTGGCCCAGTTGATGGGCGAGTCGCGCTTCCAGGGCGTGGTCCTGACCCCGCGCGGCGGCGGCACCGGCACCAACGGCCAGTCCCTGACCGACGGCATCGTGGTCGACCTCTCCCGCCACCTGAACCAGATCCTCGAGATCAACGTCGCCGAGGGCTGGGTGCGGGTGCAAGCAGGCGTGGTCAAGGACCAGCTCAACGCCGCGCTCCGGCCCCACGGCCTGTTCTTCGCCCCGGAGCTGTCCACCTCCAACCGCGCCACCATCGGCGGCATGATCAACACCGACGCCAGCGGCCAGGGCAGCGTGACCTACGGCAAGACCCGCAACCACGTGCTGGAGCTGGATGCCTACCTGATCGGCGGCGAGCGCCTGCAGAGTCGCCCGGTGGACAGCGCCGAGCTGGACGCCCTCTGTGCTCGCGACGACCGCACCGGCGCCGTCTATCGCTGCGCGCGGGATATCGCCGAGCAGCAGGCCGAACTGATCGAGGCGCGCTTTCCCAAGCTCAATCGCTGCCTGACCGGCTACGACCTGGCGCACCTGATCGAGGCGGACGGCCGCTTCAACCTCAACAGCGTGCTCTGCGGCGCCGAGGGCTCCCTGGCCTTTATCGCCGAGGCCAAACTCAACGTCCTGTCGATTCCCAAGTATTCGGTATTGGTCAACGTCCGCTACGCCAGCTTCATGGACGCCCTGCGCGACGCCCGCGCCCTGATCGAACTCAAGCCGCTGTCCATCGAGACGGTGGATTCCAAGGTGCTCCTGCTGGCCATGCAGGACATCGTCTGGCACAGCGTGGCGGAGTATTTCCCCGAAGACGTCGCGCGCCCCACCCTGGGCATCAACCTGGTGGAATTCAGCGGCGACGATCCCGAGGAAGTGGATGCCCGCGTCCAGGGCTTCCTCGAGCACCTGCGCCAGGACCCTACCGTCGAGCGCCTCGGCCACACCCTGGCCGTCGGCCGCAACGCCGTGACCCGCGTCTACACCATGCGCAAGCGCGCGGTGGGCCTGCTCGGCAACGTCCAGGGCGAGATCCGCCCGCAACCCTTCGTCGAAGACACCGCGGTACCGCCCGAGCGGCTGGCCGACTTCATCGCCGAATTCCGCGCCCTGCTCGACGGCCACAACCTGCAATACGGCATGTTCGGCCACGTCGACGCCGGGGTGCTGCACGTGCGTCCGGCGCTGGATCTCAAGGACCCGCGCCAGGCGGCGCTGGTCCGGCCGATCTCCGACCAGGTGGCCGCCCTGACGCAGAAATACGGCGGCCTGCTCTGGGGCGAACACGGCAAGGGCGTGCGCTCGGAATACGCGCCGGCCTTCTTCGGTGACCTCTACCCGGCCCTGCAGGCGCTCAAGGGCGCCTTCGATCCGCACAACCAGCTCAATCCGGGCAAGATCGCCACCCCGCTCGCCAGCGGCGCCGGGTTGCTCAAGGTCGATGGCGTGACCCTCCGCGGCGAGCTGGACCGCACCCTCGACGAACGCGTCTGGCAGAGCTACGGCACCGCCATGCACTGCAACGGCAACGGCGCCTGCTACAACTACGATCCCGACGACGCCATGTGCCCGTCCTGGAAGGCCACCCGCCAGCGCATCCATTCGCCCAAGGGCCGCGCCGCCCTGATCCGCGAATGGCTGCGCCTGCAGGGCCAGGCCGGCATCGATGTCCTGGCCCCGGCGCCGCGCGGTGCGCTGAACTGGCTCAAGGCTCTGCCCCAACGCTGGCGCAATGGCCGCCAGGCTGAGGCGGACTTCTCCCACGAGGTCTATGACGCCATGGCCGGCTGCCTGGCGTGCAAGTCCTGCGCGGGCCAGTGCCCGATCAAGGTCAATGTGCCGGAATTCCGCTCGCGCTTTCTCGAACTCTATCACCGTCGCTATCTGCGCCCCGTCCGCGACTACCTGATCGGCTCCCTGGAATTCAGCCTGCCGCTGTTCGCCCGCGCCCCGGGCCTCTACAACGCGGTGATGGGTGCGACGCCGATCCAGCGGCTGTTCGCCGAGCGCATCGGCATGGTCGACAGTCCCCTGCTCAGCCGCTTCGACCTGGTGCCGGTCATGCATCGGTGGCAGGTGCAGATCGCCACGCCGGAGCGGCTGCTGGCGCTGAGCGAGGACGAGCGCGCCAGGACCGTAGTGGTGGTACAGGATGCCTTCACCCGCTACTTCGAGACGCCGCTCACCGCCGCCTTCCTCGAACTGGCGGCCCGGCTGGGCCAGCGGGTGTTCCTTGCGCCCTATCGCGCCAACGGCAAGCCGCTGCAGGTGCAGGGTTTTCTCGGCGCCTTCGAGCGCACCGCACGGCGCAACGCCGCCCAGCTCGCCAGTCTGGCCGGCTTCGGCGTCAAGCTGGTCGGCCTCGATCCGGCCATGACCCTGGTCTACCGTCAGGAGTACCCCAAGGTCCCCGGCATTGCCCGGATGCCCGAAGTGCTCCTGCCCCAGGAGTGGCTGCTGCAGGTGCTGCCGAAAGAGCAGAAGGTAGTTGGCGACAAGGTCTATCGCCTGCTCGGCCATTGCACCGAGAAGACCAACGCCCCGGCCAGCGTCAGCCAGTGGCAGCAGGTGTTCGAACGCCTGGGTCTGGGCCTCAAGCCGGAAAGCACCGGCTGCTGCGGCATGTCCGGCACCTACGGCCACGAGGCACGCAACCTGGCGACCTCCAAGGTGATCTACGACCAGTCCTGGGCCCGCGCCGTAGCCGTCCCGGCGGACCAGGGCGAAGCCCTGGCCACCGGCTATTCCTGCCGCAGCCAGGTCAAGCGCATCGATGACCGCCGCCTGCGCCATCCGCTGGAAGCAGTGCTGGATGCGGTGAGGGGCTGAACGCTCCTGCCCTACCCCTGATCGCGGCCATGGGCCGCTCCTACAGCGGCATCCGTGCCTGTAGGAGCGGCCCATGGCCGCGATCAGAACCCCAATGCAGAAGCAGCCATATCGGCGGAGCACCGCGGCCATGATTAATCAGTAGCGTGGAAAACCGCGCAGCGTTTTCCACAGGCATGCGAACAGGCCGACGGGCAAAAACCCTCGACCCAAGCAAGCTACATGAAAAGGAAAAACCCGAGAAAGCCCGACCAGAAAAGTCGCGCCCAAACGAAAAAGCGGCCACTAGGGCCGCTTCTCGATGGTTGCTGGCGTTCAGGACCAGACAACCTTTGAATGGCGCAGCGGACGGGACTCGAACCCGCGACCCCCGGCGTGACAGGCCGGTATTCTAACCGACTGAACTACCGCTGCGCATTACCTCGAGTGGTGGGTGATGACGGGATCGAACCGCCGACCCTCTGCTTGTAAGGCAGATGCTCTCCCAGCTGAGCTAATCACCCGTTTGCTCTCGAAGTGGGGCGCATTCTACGGAGGGGTTTACGACCTGGCAACCCCTTTTTCAAAAAAATTTTCCCAGCACTTCCAAAGGCTTAGCGCTGCCCTCACGCGCACCTAAGAAAGCGCGCATTCCCGACGACCATCGCGATCCGGGGTTGGCCTCCGGGGCGGGCGACGCGGATAATGCGCGCTTCGTTTTTGGGAGTGACACCATGTGGTTCCGTAATCTGCTCGTCTACCGTCTCACCCAGGAAGTCGCCTTCGAGACCGAAGCCCTCGAAGCCGCCCTCGCCGCCAAGCCGGCTCGTCCCTGCGCCAGCCAGGAATTGTCCACCTATGGATTCGTCGCCCCCTTCGGCAAGGGCCCGGACCTGCCGCTGGTGCACGAAAGCCAGGGCTTTTTCCTGATCGCCGCGCGCAAGGAAGAACGCATCCTGCCCAGCAGCGTGGTCAAGGAGGCCGTGCAGGAAAAGGTCGACGAGATCGAAAACCAGCAGATGCGCAAGGTCTACAAAAAGGAGAAGGAGCAGATCAAGGACGAGATCGTCCAGGCCTTCCTGCCGCGCGCCTTCATCCGGCGCCAGACCACCTATGCCGCCATCGATCCCAAGCAGGGCTGGATCCTGGTCGACGCCTCCAGCGCCAAGCGCGCCGAGGACCTGCTCTCCACCCTGCGCGATGCCCTGGGCTCGCTGCCGGTCCGCCCGCTGGGCGTCAAGCAGGCCCCCATGGCCACCTTCACCGACTGGGTCAAGGCCGGTGACGCCACCCATGGCCTCTATATCCTCGACGAGTGCGAACTGCGCGATGCCGGCGAAGACGGCGGCGTGGTGCGCTGCAAGGGTCAGGACCTGACCAGCGAAGAGATCCAGAACCACCTGGGCGCCGGCAAGCTGGTCACCAAGCTGGCCCTGGCCTGGCAGGACAAGCTGGCCCTGCTGCTGGACGACAAGGTCACCATCAAGCGCCTGAAGTTCGAGGACCTCCTGCAGGACCAGGCCGAACAGGACGGCGGCGAAGACGCCCTCGGCCAGCAGGACGCCAGCTTCGTGCTGATGATGATGACCCTGGCGGAATTCCTGCCACAGCTGATCGAAGCCCTGGGTGGTGAAGAGTTGCCCCAGGGGCTCTAAGCTCACCTCAAGGCCGGCGCAGACCGGCCTTTTTTCTGCCTATTGAAAAAGGAGTTTGCCATGCGTGCCCTGGCCGCCTTCAGCCGCTTCGTCGGCAATACCTTCGCCTTCTGGGTGCTGCTCGCCGCCCTGCTGGCGTTCTTCGCCCCCGCAGTATTCAAGCCGCTGAGCGTGGCCATCGTGCCGCTGCTGGGGGTGATCATGTTCGGCATGGGCCTGACGCTCAAGGTCGAGGATTTCGCCGCCGTCGGCCGTCACCCCTGGCGGGTGCTGCTGGGCGTGGTAGCCCACTTCGTCATCATGCCGGGCGTGGCCTGGGCGCTCTGTCAGCTGTTCCACCTGCCGCCGGAGATCGCCGTCGGCGTCATCCTGGTCGGCTGCTGCCCCAGCGGCACGGCGTCCAATGTCATGACCTGGCTGGCCAAGGGCGACCTGGCGCTGTCGGTGGCCATCGCCGCGGTGACCACCCTGCTCGCGCCCCTGCTGACCCCGGCGCTGATCTGGCTGCTGGCCTCCACCTGGCTGCCGATCTCCTTTGGCGGGCTGTTCTGGTCGATCCTGCAGGTGGTGCTGCTGCCCATCGCCTTGGGTCTGGTCGCCCAGCGTCTGCTCGGCCAGCGCGTCGGCGCCCTGGTCGAGGTGCTGCCGCTGGCCTCGGTGGTGAGCATCGTGGTGATCGTTGCCGCGGTGGTGGCCGCCAGCCAGGCGCGTATCGCGGAATCCGGGCTGCTGATCATGGCGGTGGTGATCCTGCACAACGGCTTCGGCTTCCTGCTCGGCTATCTCACCGGCAAGTTCTGCAAGCTGCCGGTGGCCCAGCGCAAATCCCTGGCACTGGAAGTCGGCATGCAGAATTCCGGGCTCGGCGCCGCCCTGGCCACGGCGCATTTCTCGCCGCTGGCCGCGGTCCCCAGCGCCCTGTTCAGCGTCTGGCACAACATCTCCGGGGCGCTACTGGCTACCCTCTTCCGCCGCTTCAAGGACGACGACGCGCGTCCCTGAAGTCTCGTGCCACACCTGCCGGAGCAGCGCCTGGCAGGTCTCCTCGGTGAAGGGCTGCGGCCGGGCGATGCCGTAGCCCTGGGCATAGTCGACCCCCAGGGCGGCCAGCGCCGCCACCACCGCGGGGTTCTCGGCGAATTCGGCGATGGTCTTCTTGCCGGTGAGATGGCCCAGCTGGTTGATTGCCTCGACCATGGCACTGTCCACGGCGTCTTCCAGCAGGTGGCGGACAAAGCTGCCGTCGATCTTCAGGTAGTCCACCGGCAGGTGCTTGAGGTAGGTGAAGGACGACATCCCGGCGCCGAAGTCGTCCAGCGAGAATCTCACCCCCAGGCCACGCAATTCGTCCATGAACAACCGCGCCGCATCCAGATTGGCCACGGCGCTGGTCTCGGTGATCTCGAAGCAGATGCGCGCCGGCGCGATCTGCCAGCGCTGCAGCTGCTGCCTGACGAAATCGGCCAGACCCGCCTCGCCCAGCGAATGCCCGGACAGGTTGATGGCCAGGGTGTCGAGCAACCCGTCGGGCAGCTCGGCGAAGCGCGCCAGGGCCGCGGCGATCACCCAGCGATCCAGGTCGGGCATCAGGCCATAACGCTCCGCGGCCGGGATGAAGGCGCCCGGCGCGATAAGCCGCTCGCCCTCTTCCAGCCGCATCAGCACCTCCACGTGGCGATCCGCGACGGTCTCCTGGCCCAGCCCCAGGATCGGCTGGACATACAACCGAAACCTGTCCTCGGCCAGCGCCCGATGCAGGCGCTGCACCCAGGCCATCTCGCCATGGCGCTGATCCAGCTCCACATCGCCCGGGGCAAAGACCTGGATGCGATTGCGCCCCTTGTCCTTGGCCGCGTAGCAGGCCAGATCGGCCAGGCGCAGCGCCTCCTCGGGCGCCAGGGCCTGACCTCCCAGATGCACCACACCGATGCTCAGACCGACGCGAAAGCCCTGTCCGGCCGCTTCGAATTGCAGGCTACCCACGCAGCAGCGCAGGCGCTCGGCGACCGCCTCGACCTGCGCCGGCGTACGGCTTTCCAGCAGGACGCCGAATTCGTCGCCGCCCAGCCGCGCCAGGCAATCCTCTTCGCCCAGTTGCTGAGCGAGCAATTCGCACAGCTGGCGCAGCAGGCGATCGCCATGGAAATGCCCGGAGGTGTCGTTGACGATCTTGAACTGGTCCAGATCGATGAACAGCAGCGAGGCACAGGCCAGGTCCTCGCGGGCCAGCAGGCGCTCCAGCCGGGTCTCGAATTCGCGGCGATTGAGCAGCCCGGTCAGGGCATCGTGACTGGCCTGCCAGGCCAGATCGTGCAGAAAGGCGCGCTCGCGGGTCTGGTCGTGCATCACCAGCACCACCCCGGTGCCGGACTCGCCCCGCGGCAGGGGGGTCACCGTCAGGGCCACCGGCACCCGGGTGCCGTCGATACGCACCAGCTGATGCGCCAGGGGCTCGTTGCCCGCCAGCCAGTCCTGGCTGCGCAGGCGTTCGGCCAGCGGCTGGGTCGACGCCGGCTGGTCCTCGGTCTGGATGTCGAACAGGTGGGTGACGGGCGTACCCGCCGCCAGCCCCGGCCACGCCAGCAGGCGCTCCGCGGCCGGGTTGTGATAGAGCAGCCGACCCTGGGCATTCAGCGCCAGCACGGCATCGCCGAGGGACGCCAGGATGACCTGGATATGTTCCTTTTCGGCCTGCAGCGCCTGCTCGGAGCGCCAGCGCTGCTGCACCAGGCTGTGCATGCGCCAGATGGCCAGGAGCACCAGCAAGGCGCCGACCAGGACGTTGGCGATGAACAGGGCCGCCACCAGCTGCCGCGACGCCACCCCCAGGCGCTCCGAGAAGGCCACCGTTTCCGGCATCATCCGGTCGTGCAGGTCCAGCAGCTGGCGTTTCAGCGGAATCAGCGCCGGTCCCGGTCCCCGCAGCTTGATCAACTCGAAGCCGGTGCGCGCCAGGGCCTGGAATTCGTCCATGTAGGGATCGGTGATCTGCCAGCGGGCGATCACCCCTTCGAAGGGTTCCACATGGCGAGCCATCTGGAAGAGCGCGATGAGGCCGTCGATGTCGTCCGGGCTGTTGCCTGCCAGGCGCAGCAGCCGCGCCGCTTCGGCGCGGTCGCCGCCGCTATCGAGTTCCTGCCGCGCCGCCCGGTCGAGGTCGTTGACGCTGATGGACGCGAGGTAGGCGTGATAGAACTCGGGCCGTCCTTCGTCCAGGTAGGCGCCGAGCGCCAGCATGGCGTTGCCGAGGCTCTTGCTCCACAGGCTTTCCGCGGACACATAGGCGCGCACCGTCGACAGCAGTTGCAGGCTGACGATGGCGACCAGCGCCTGGCAGGACAGGATGATGACGAAGGGCCAGACGACCCGCAGCGTGCGCAGCGCAGAGGAAGGCGACAGTGAAGACATACAGCGATCCGCAAAAGGAGACGGGCGAATTCTTGCCATTGAGCAGGCATGTCGGCCGTTTCGCGGAAAACTGTTGGCTCGGGAAGACAGTAACGGTGGATTACCGGCGCCAGACAAGCGACGCAGAGGGGGTCCAGCCCTACCGCTGCCGGCGGCTGCCGACGAACGGTAGTCGAGGAGCCACCACTAGTTGAAGGACGCCTCCAGACGCGCCTTCACCTCGGGCCATTCGCGATCGGTGATGCTGTACATCACGGTGTCGTCCAGACGTCCGTCGGCCAGGCGCCGGTGATGGCGCAGCAGGCCTTCGCGGACCGCCCCCAGCTTCTCGATGGCGGCCTGGGACCGGAGATTGGTCGCGGCGGTCTTGAGCTGCACCCGCACCAGCTGCCAGTGCTCGAAGGCATGGCGCAGCATCAGGTACTTGATGTTGCCGTTGAGTCCGCTGCCATGCTGCTCGCTGTCGAGCCAGGTCCAGCCAATCTCGGCGGCGGGCAGCGCCGGCAGGAAGTCGGCGAAACGGGTGGTGCCCACCAGCCGGTCGGCGATGCGCACGGCAAAGGGCAAGGCGCGTCCTTCGCGCTGCTCGGCCAGGGCCTGGCGATACCAGTCCGGACGCAGGGGCCCGCTCAGGTAGTGCAGCGCTTCGCGATTGCGCTCGGCCAGGCTGACCAGCTCCAGCACGTCGCCTTCCGCCAGGGGGTCCAGGCGCAGCGCACCACGTTGCAGGGAAATGGGCTGCGCTTGGAACATGACGGTCTCTCGCTCTTGAATCAGCCCGCCAACCTAACAGGGCCGGCCGCCCGGCTCAACCCACTGGCATCCCCCAACGCACCAGAACTGACGTCTGGCACCCCAAGGTGCGACACTTTGTCCGGGCGCGATGGGCGCCTGGAACGTCTGGAGTCGCCATGTCCCTGCCCAGCGGACTGATCATCACCGTTACCCTCGGCTATCTGGCCCTGCTCTTCGCCATCGCCTTCTATGGCGATCGCCGGCCCCCGCTCAGGCCGCGCCTGCGGGCCTGGGTCTACAGCCTGTCGCTGGCCGTCTACTGCACCAGCTGGACCTTCTTCGGCGCGGTCGGCCAGGCCGCCGACCAGCTCTGGTCCTTTTTGCCCATCTACCTGGGCCCCATCCTTTTCCTGCTGCTGGCGCCGCAACTGGTGAAGAAGATGGTGCTGATCAGCAAGAAGGAAAACATCACCTCCATCGCCGACTTCATCGCCTCCCGCTATGGCAAGTCGCAGACGCTGGCCATCGTCGTCGCGCTGATCTGCCTGGTCGGCGTCCTGCCCTACCTGGCGCTGCAGCTCAAGGGCATCGTCATCGGCGTCAACCTGCTGACCGGCATCAATGCCGAGTCCCTGAGCACCCGCGCCCAGGACACCGCGCTGTTCGTCTCCCTGGTGCTGGCGGTCTTCGCCATCCTGTTCGGCACCCGCAACCTGGACGTCACCGAGCACCACCGCGGCATGATGCTGGCGATCGCCTTCGAATCCCTGGTCAAGCTCGCCGCCTTCATCGCCGTCGGCCTCTGGGTCACCTATGGCCTGCACGACGGCTTCACCGATCTGCTCACCCGCTCGCAGCAGGCGCCGCAACTGCAGGAATACTGGCGCGAAACCCTGGACTGGCCGGGGCTGCTGATCCAGACCGGCGTGGCCTTCATCGCCGTGATGTGCCTGCCGCGCCAGTTCCACGTCACCGTGGTGGAAAACACCGACACCCGGGACGTCAACCTGGCGCGCTGGGTGTTTCCGCTCTATCTGGCGCTGGCCGCGCTGTTCGTCATCCCCATCGCCCTGGCCGGCCAGTTGCACCTGCCCGGCGGTGTGCTGCCCGACTCCTTCGTCATCAGCCTGCCGCTGGCCCAAGAGCGTCCCTGGCTGGCCCTGCTGGCCTTTCTGGGCGGCGCCTCGGCGGCCACCGGCATGGTGATCGTCGCCTGCGTCGCCCTCTCCACCATGATCTCCAACGACATCGTGCTGCCCTGGCTGCTCAAGCGCCGCGGTCAGGTCGAGAGCCCCCATGCGGTGTTCAGCCACTGGATGCTCACGGTGCGCCGCGCCAGCATCGTGGTCATCCTGGTCCTGGCCTATTGCAGCTATCGCCTGCTGGGCTCCAACGCCAGCCTGGCCACCATCGGCCAGATCGCCTTCGCCGCCATCGCCCAGCTCGGACCGGCCATGGTCGGGGCGCTGTTCTGGAAGGCCGCCAATCGCCGCGGCGTCTTTGCCGGTCTCACCGCCGGCGCCCTGCTCTGGGGCTATCTGATGGTGCTGCCGGTGGTGGCCACCAGTCTGCAATGGTCGCTGGAAGCCTTTCCCGGCCTCGCCTGGTTCGAGCAGCCCGCGGGGGAGCGGACGCTGCAACCGACCACCGTCGGCGCCCTGGTCTCCCTGGCCGGCAACTTCCTGCTGTTCGCCCTGGTGTCGCTGCTCTCGCGCACCCGGGTCTCGGAATACTGGCAGGCCGGGCGCTTCATCGCCCAGTACGCCCTGCCCCGACCGCGCAATCGCGCCCTGCTGGCGGTCAAGCTGGAAGACCTGCGGCTGCTCGCGGCGCGTTTCGTCGGCGACGAGCGCGCCCGCCTGAGCTTCAGCCGCTTCGCCGAGCAGAGCGGCCTGACCTATCACCCGGGGATGAACGCCAACAGCGAATGGATCGCCCAGACCGAGCGGCTGCTGGCCGGGGTGATCGGTGCCTCTTCCGCCCGCGCGGTGGTCAAGGCCGCCATCGAAGGCCGCGACATGCAGGTCGACGACGTGGTGCGCATCGCCGACGAAGCCTCGGAGGTGCTGGAGTTCAACCGGGCGCTCCTGCAGGGCGCCATCGAGAACATCTCCCAGGGCCTCAGCGTGGTCGACCAGTCGCTGCGCCTGGTGGCCTGGAATCAGCGCTACCTGGAATTGTTCGACTATCCCGACGGCATGATCCAGGTCGGTCGCCCCATTGCCGAGATCATCCGCTACAACGCCCTGCGCGGCCTCTGTGGCCCGGGCGATCCCGACGAGCACGTGGCACGCCGGGTGGAGCGGATGCGCCAGGGCATTCCCCACACCTCGGAGCGGACCTTTCCCAATGGCCGGGTGATCGAGCTGATCGGCAGCCCCATGCCCGGACGCGGCTTCGTGATGAGCTTTACCGACATCACCGCCTTCCGCGAGGCCGAGCGCGCCCTGCGCGAAGCCAACGAGGGCCTCGAGCAGCGCGTCGAGGAACGCACCCGCGAACTGTCCCAGCTCAACCAGGCCCTGGAGGAAGCCAAGGCTCATGCCGAAGCGGCCAACCAGTCCAAGAGTCGTTTTCTCACCGCGGTCAGCCATGACCTGATGCAACCCCTGAGCGCCGCGCGCCTGTTCACCGCCGCCCTCGCCCACCAGGACGGCCTGGCCCAGGAAGCCCAGGAACTGGTGCGCAACATGGACAGCGCCCTCAGATCAAGCGAAGACCTGATCGCCGATCTGCTGGATATCTCGCGGCTGGAGAACGGGCGCATCCTGGCGGCGCCGGCGCCCTTCTCCCTGGCCACCCTGTTCGAGGCCCTGGGCGTCGAATTCAAGGCCCTGGCGCAGAATCAGGGCACCAGCCTGCGCATCCGCAGCAGCCGCCTGGTGGTCAACAGCGACAGCAAGCTGCTGCGCCGGGTGCTGCAGAATTTCCTCACCAACGCCCTGAGATACGCCCACGGCCGGGTATTGCTCGGCGTGCGCCGTCAGGGCCAGCACGTGAGCCTGGAAGTCTGGGACAGCGGCCCAGGCATTCCGGCGGACAAGCTCGAGCTGATCTTCGAGGAATTCAAGCGGCTGGACAGCCACCAGACCCGCGCGGAAAAGGGCCTGGGCCTGGGCCTGGCGATCGCCGACCGTCTCTGCCGGGTGCTCGGTCATGAACTCTCGGTACGCTCCTGGCCGGGCCATGGCAGCGTCTTCAGCGTCAAGGTACCCCTGGCCCCCGCCCTGGCCATCCAGGCCGCAGCCGCCAGCGAGGCGGCCCAGCCCCTGGCCGGCGATCCGGTGCTGTGCATCGACAACGAAGACAGCATCCTGCTCGGCCTGCGCAGCCTGCTGGGCCGCTGGGGCTGCCAGGTCTGGACCGCACGCAGCCGCGAGGAGTGCGCGGCCCTGCTCGCCCAGGGCGTGGTGCCGCGGCTGCTCATCGTCGACTACCACCTGAGCGATGCCGACACCGGCCCGGATGTCGCCGAATGGATTCGCCAGACCCTGGGCCAGGACATCCCCGGCATCGTCATCAGTGCCGATGGCCGCCCAGAATGCCTGGACAAGGTGCGCCAGGCGCGCCTGGACTTCCTGCCCAAGCCGGTGAAGCCGGCTTCGCTGCGTGCCCTGCTGAGCCGTCAACTGGCCTTGTCCGGTTGAGCGAAACCGAGGCGGCTGAGCACGCTGCCGACCGGTCTTTCGTTCAGCGTCGATTAAGGTTGCCGAGGCCCAGCGAGACGGAACAATCCACAGCTTCTGTTGATAACTTTGTTGAAAACATGGTGGAAAAGAACCCGGAGCCTTGCTCTGCGGGCCCCTCAAACAAGTTGATCATTTTTTAATCACTTTAATAAGTTCAACATAATCAACAACTTAATTTAAAAGCAGGATTTCCGGCAGACAAAACTCCGGGCGAAAGAGGGCTTGACAAGCGCTAGCACAACTTGTGCACAACTCCGGATGAAAATGACCAACGGAGACCTGTCAGCCGTCGCACAATTGTCAAGTATTCGTGAAACAAATTTTTGCGCCACCTTGCCGAGGGCGGTAGCCAGAGGCAGCCCGCAGGCTAGAGCCGACAGCCAGGACAGAGGGCAGGCCAAAGGCTAGCCTTGTCCTCTGCCGGTCATCGGGTAGACTGCCTGCTTTTGCTCAGGGCTGTCGTGGCGACGCCCACCCTGTCAATCAGGCATGGACGCGCCAGCCCTTCTGGAATCAGCTCAGTCACATGAACGTCTTCATCGCCGGTCAACACGGCCAACTCTCTCAGGCGCTGCAAAAACTGCTGGCCACCAAGGCCCAGGTAACCGTCATCGGCCGGGCCCAGGTGGATTTCACCCAGCTGGACGCGCTCCATGACCGCGTCCTGGCCGCAAAGCCCGATGTCATCATCAATGCCGCCGCCTATACCGCCGTGGACGCCGCCGAGAGCGACGCCGAGACCGCGACCCTGATCAACGAGCGGGTGCCCCAGGTCTTCGCCCGGGCGGCGCAGCAGCTGGGCATCCCCATGGTCCACTACTCCACCGACTACGTCTTCGATGGCACCAGGGAAGGCCGTTACCGGGAAGAGGATCCGACCTGTCCGCTCAATGTCTATGGCCGGACCAAACTGGCTGGCGAGAACGCCGTGCGCGAACACGCCGAACGCCACCTGATCCTGCGCACCAGCTGGGTCTATTCCTGGCAGGGCAACAACTTCCTGCGCACCATGGTGCGGCTGCTCAGCGAGCGCGACGAACTGAACATCGTCGACGACCAGATCGGTGCGCCCACCTGGACCCGGACCATCGCCGACGCCACCGAGCGCCTGCTGGCCCACAGCAACCAGGACGATGGCCTCTGGGGCACCTATCACCTAACGGCCAACGGCACCACCTCCTGGTTCGGCTTCGCCGAGCAGATCGCCCAGCGCCTGCGCGAGACCGGTCAGCTGAAGGCTCGTCTCAATCCGATCCCCAGCAGTTCCTACCCCACCCCGGCCCATCGCCCCATCAATTCGCGGCTGTCCACCGAAAAGCTGGCAGCGGTGCTGGGGCAGTCGCTACCCGACTGGCAAGCGGCTTTCGCCCAGTGCTGGAGCGAGCGCGAACTTCAGGTGAGCGGCTGAAACGGGCCGTCGGTCATACTTCTGGGATTTCCTCCAGAACTACCCCCGCCCCTGGAAGTCAATGGCACTGACCCCGCTCACGCCAGTCAGGTACGTCATGGACAACCCTTTCCAACTCATCGCCGCGGCTTTCGAGCAAGACTTTCGGGTCAATTTCCGCATCGAACGTCTCGACGGCAGCGTCAGCCTGACGCTGTCCGACGATAGCGGCGTCAAGGTCAAGCGGTTGATCAGCAAGCAGCAATTGCATGACCACACCCGCCTCGCGCGCCTGATCGACAGCATCCGGCTGGGTATCGCCATCGACGAGGGCCATGGCGTCACGGCCCTGCTGGCCGGTGGCACTGGCGGTGCGCCCCGTCTGACCGTCGCGAACTGAGCAGGGATCCGCGCTATGCATACCATGGAAGGCTCCACCCCTCGTCTCATGCAGGCGGCGAACGCCGCGCCGTTGCTCGACAGTCTGGAAACGGCGGCGCCCGAGCGGCAGCCGGCGCCCACCTCGCTGTATCAGCTGACCTGCGCCCGTCTCGACGAACAGCTGGCACCGCTCAAGGTCTGGCCGACCCTGCCGGATCGTACCGGACGGTTTTCCTTTACCCTGCTGGACAGGTGCGGACGTATCCTCTATCGCTCGCCGACCTTGCGCCAGGCGCTGTATCGGGAAGAGGAGCTGCTCAATGGTGTGATCGCCAATGCGCGGCTGGCTGCCGTGCAGGCCGGACAGGGCTTTCCGTCCTGGGGAGTGGTGGACGTCGCCTGCCCCATGTACCAGCTGCCTGCGACTCAACTTCCCTGCGCGGGATGCCGTCTGCTGAAGTGCAAGAGCTGACGAAGGCGTTGCGGGATTAACGCTAACTACTTGATTGCCATCTTTTAATCTTCAACGTTCGAGACCAACGAATGCCGAGGGCATCCGTACTGCAAGTCTCGCGCTGAAGCTTTGAAGGCGTGGTGTTACTCGGAATATCTCAGCATGTTGGCGCCCGTGGCCCGCAGCACCGCCATGGATTGCGGCGCCAGCGCACCGGCCCGCAGCGACACGTCCTTGCGAACCTCGTCGATCACCGTTTTCAACAGCTGGCTCTCGCCCAGTTGCCGGGCGCTGACCACCCGGTTCACCCGCGCATCGTCACACTGCTGATCCTGCACCGTCAGCACAATACTGCCGTCAGGGCGAGGCGCCGTAACCGAGCATTTATAAGTACTGAAAGCGGCAGTCAGTCTATCTATGGCGTTTTCCATTCTTCCCCCTCTTATTTGTCTAGAAGTGCATGGACGATCAAATACGACGCAACTGACAGTGATAGAAACAGCAAAGTTCTTGCGTCTTACTTGAATAAGACGAGCAATGGCGCTAGCGCCTGATTTTGTGAGCCAGCTCTTCTAATCCGTATTCGGTATGGAACTTTTGGCGAGGCTGAATCGAAAAGGTATGACCATTCGTCCGCCTCGGGCTGCGTTTCGGGTGCCGTGTCTGGCTATCTTATAAAGGCGCCTGGCTCGCGCCGGGATGGCTCTGGCCGGTGGAACCTTTGCTCCAGGCGCTCACTCGAAAGGGCTGAAACGGATACCCATCGCCTACCAGGAGCGCGCCATGACCGACAAAACCCCTCCCGTGATCAAAGACGAGCTTGCCGCTGACATCGATGAGCAGGCACATAAGCAGAACGCTGACCGGGTCCGTCGTCATCTGGGCGAGGCCGAGCAGGCACTGACCGACGAATTTCACACCCTGCTGGCAGACGCCGAGCAGCTGCTCAAGCACACCGCGAGCATGGCCGGTGAGCAGGCGGACGAGCTGCGCGCCAAGTTGAGTTCCAGCCTCGAACGCTCCCGCGACGTCCTCAAGACCAAGCAGGACGATCTCTATCGCCAGGGCGTCGCGGCCAAGGAGACCACCGAGGAGTACGTGGTCGACAATCCCTTCAAGGCCCTGGGCATCGCTGCCGGCGTTGGCTTCCTGATCGGTCTGCTGGCCTCGCGCCGCTAAACCTGGGGGATTGCCATGGACACCTCCTCTCCTCCACGGGAGCTGCCTGACGAGGCGCCCAAGCCATCGGTCAAGCGTCTCGCCGGCGCGGTGGTAGGGCTACTGCAGAGCCATCTGGAACTGCTGGGCATCGAGGTTCAGGAAGAGAAGGTCCGGACCTTCCAGCTGTTCCTCTTTACCGGGCTGAGTCTGATCTTCGGCTTGCTGGTGCTGGTCGGCGTCTCGGCGGCGGTCATCATCGCCTTCTGGGATACCTATCGCATGGCCGCGACTCTGGGCCTGTGCGCCTTCTATGCCGTGGCGCTGGCGATCTGCATCCTGCGGGCCCTGAGCCTGGTCAAGGGCGCCGCGCCCTTCCATGCCACCCTGGAAGAACTCAACCGCAACCGGGAGCGCCTACTGCCATGAACCAGCCGCTTACCTCTGCCACCAGCCAGGCCAAGCGCAAGGAACTGGTCCGGCTGCGCATGGAGATGTATCGCCAGCAGCTGATCTACAACGCCCAGCCCCTGCACAACCCCATCAGCCTCATCGGCGATCTGGTGCGGCCGAATCGGGACAAGGTCGCCAGCTCGGCGAAGAAGCCGCTGATGCTCGGCGCCACGGTATTCCTGTCGCTGTTCGGCAAACGCCTGGGCGCGGTGGGCCGTCTCGCCCGCATCGGCCTGGCCCTCTATCCGATCGTCAACCGATTGCAGGCTCACCATCGTGAACATCGGCAGGCGGAACACCCGCTGCCACCGCCGCGCTAGGTAGAGAATGGCTCCCTCGGGAGCCATTCTGTCATCTGGCACCCTTATCGCATGGTCAAGCCGAACGCCACTCAAAAGATAAGGATGCCCTGTGTTTTTCGGCCACCCCACTGCCTTCTTCCAACCCTTCATCGACACCGCGACCGGGCGCATCGCCGGCGTCGAAGCCCTGGGGCGCTTGCGCCAGGATGACGGGAGCCATACCTCCGTCGGCCCCCTGTTCGCCGATCCCGGCACCCCGACCCTGGACCTGCTGCACCTCGACCGCACGCTGCGGGACGATGCGCTGCGGCGCTTCGCCAGCGCACCGGATGACTGGTTTCTCAGCCTCAATCTCTCGCCGCGCTGGATCAGCCAGCTGGAAAGGGGCGCCGAATTGCCCAGCCTGGCGCAGCTGGAGCGCTCCGGTATCGCGCCGAGCCGGATCGTCTACGAGATCACCGAGGCCGCTGGCGATCTGCCCAGCCTGACCCAGGCCGTCGCCCGCTATCGCGAACTCGGCATCCGCATCGCCATCGACGATTTCGGTTCCGGCTATTCGCAACTGGATCGGGTCCTGGATCTGCAGCCGGACATCCTCAAGCTGGACATGCGCCTGTTCCAGGCCGCCGCCCGGGGCGGCACCCGTGGCGACGCGGTCAAGGCGCTGGCGCAGATGGCCGAGAAGACCGGCTGCTGGCTGATCGCCGAGGGCGTGGAGACCGAGACCGAACTCGACTTCGCCCTGGAGTGCGGTGCGCGCTACGTACAGGGCTTCCTCTTCGCCGAGGCCACCGCCGAGCTGGGCACCAGCGACAGCCATCAGCAGCGCTTCGCCGCCCTGCGCAGCCGCTTCGTCGATGGCAAGCTGGCCCAGCAGACCCGGCTGCTGGAGCTGCGCCAGCAACTGGCCGACTTCGTCACCCAGCTCAAGCCCTGGGCGGAACACGGCGGCCCCCTGAGCGCCCTGCCCGATCCCCAGGCGTTTCCCGGGCTGCTGCGCATCTACCAGTGCGACCGCACCGGCACCCAGATCACCCCCAACCTGGAATGGAACGGCATGTTCTGGCGCGAGAATCGCCGCTACCTCAACCACAACTGGTCTTGGCGACCCTACTTCTATGCCCTGCTGGCCGAAGGCTGGAACGAGCGACGCCTTGCGCTTTCGACGGTCTATCGCGATGCCACCACTAACCAGTACTGTCTGACCGCCAGCCAGTTCCTGGAGAGCGGCCAGCGCCTGCTGCTGATCGACCTGGACGCCAGCCAGTTGCCGGGCTTTGCCAACTGAGCGGTGATGATCGTATGTTGCCGAGGTCAGAACGCAGAAGCGCCGAACGGCTACCGCCGGCGCTCCCCTTATCGGTGATAGCTCGAGGACGGCCTTGGACTGGCAGACACTTCTTATCCGCGAACGGCTGGGCAAACCCCTGCACAGCCCGGATGAACTGGGGCGCAGCCCCTTTCACAAGGACCACGATCGCATCATCTTCTCCGGCGCCTTCCGCCGGCTGGGGCGCAAGACCCAGGTTCACCCCGTCACCAGCAACGATCACATCCACACCCGCCTGACCCATAGCCTGGAAGTCAGTTGCGTCGGCCGCTCCCTGGGCATGCGCGTGGGCGAGAGTCTGAGGGGCGCCCTGCCCGAGTGGTGCGATCCGAGCGATCTCGGCATGGTGGTGCAATCCGCCTGCCTGGCCCACGACATCGGCAATCCGCCCTTTGGCCACTCCGGCGAAGACGCCATCCGCTACTGGTTCACCCAGGCCGCCGGCCGCGGCTGGCTGGACGACATGAGCGAGGCGGAACGCCAGGACTTCCTGCACTTCGAAGGCAATGCCCAGGGCTTTCGGGTACTGACCCAGCTCGAATACCACCAGTTCGATGGCGGCACCCGCCTGACCTACGCGACCCTCGGCACCTACCTCAAGTATCCCTGGACCTCGCGCTATGCCGCGGCGCCTGGCTACAAGAAGCATAAGTTCGGCTGCTACCAGAGCGAGCTGCCGCTGCTGGAACAGATCGCCGAGAAGCTCGAGCTGCCGCTGCTGGGTCCGGAGCGCTGGGCCCGGCATCCGCTGGTCTACCTCATGGAAGCCGCCGACGACATCTGCTACGGCCTGATCGATCTGGAAGACGGCCTGGAGATGGAGCTGCTGGACTATGCCGAGGTCGAGGCCCTGCTGCTGGGCCTGGTGGGCGACGACCTGCCGGAAACCTATCGCCAGCTCGGCCCCAAGGATTCGCGGCGGCGCAAGCTGGCCATCCTGCGCGGCAAGGCCATCGAGCACCTGACCAACGCCACCGCCCGCGCCTTCGTCGACCAGCAGGACGCCCTGCTCGCCGGCACCCTGGGCGATGACCTGGTCGAGCACATGGCCGGTCCGGCCAAGCTCTGCGTGCAGCGCGCCAAGGCCCTGGCCCGGGAAAAGATCTTCCACGACAAGCGCAAGACCCTGCACGAGATCGGCGCCTACACCACCCTGGAAATCCTGCTCAATGCCTTTTGCGGCGCCGCCCTGGAACAGCACCGCGGACGCGAGCCTTCGTTCAAGAGCCGCCGCATCCTCGACCTGCTGGGCAACAGCGCGCCCGATCCGTCCTGGACGCTGCACCAGGCCTTCATGCGGGTGATCGATTTCATCGCCGGCATGACCGACAGCTACGCCACCGCCATGGCGGCCGAGATGACCGGGCGTTCGAACCCGGTCTAAGGAGCGCCACGATGGCCACCGCACCCCGCACGCGCAAGGGCCCAGGCAGTCGCTGGCTGGCCGCCCAGGGCTGGAAGGCCTTTCCCTTTCAGCGCGAGGTGGCCAAGGCCATCGCCGCAGGCGAATCCGGCCTGCTGCACGCCACCACGGGTTCGGGCAAGACCTACGCCGTCTGGCTGGCCGCCCTGGATGCCTTCGTCGCCCCCAAGCCGATCACCGCCAAGGGCCTGCCCAGCAAGCGCAAGCAGGCACCACCGCCGCTCACCGTGCTCTGGCTGACGCCCATGCGCGCTCTGGCGGCGGACACCCTGCGCGCCCTGGAGCGCCCGGTACTCGACGAAGAACTGGAGTGGACCCTGGGCCTGCGCACCGGCGACACCGGCAGCAGCGAGCGTGCGCGGCAGAATCGGCGCCTGCCGACGGCGCTGGTCACCACCCCCGAAAGCCTGTCGCTGCTGCTGTCCCGCGAAGACGCCCAGGAGGCCCTGGGCCAGGTTCGGCTGGTGGTCATCGATGAGTGGCACGAATTGCTCGGCAACAAGCGTGGCACCCAGACGCAACTGGCCCTGGCCCGTCTGCGCCGCTGGAATCCCGGATTGCAGACCTGGGGCCTGTCGGCCACCCTTGGCAACCAGGCCCATGCGCTGGATGTGCTGCTGGCCGGCGCCCCGGGCCATCTCGTCCAGGGGCGCCAGGACAAGCGCCTGCAGGTGGATACGCTGCTGCCCGAAGGCGGCGTCGAGCGCTTCGCCTGGGCCGGGCACCTGGGCATGCGCCTGCTGCAGCAGGTGATCCGCGAATTGGAGGACAGCCCCACCACCCTGGTCTTCACCAACACCCGCGCCCAGACCGAACTCTGGTACCAGGCCCTGCTGCAGGCGCGCCCGGACTGGGCCGGCCTGATCGCCCTGCACCATGGCTCCATCGAGAAACAGGCCCGCGAGTGGGTGGAAGGCGGTCTCAAGAATGGCCAGCTCAAGGCGGTGATCTGCACCTCCAGCCTCGACCTCGGGGTGGACTTCCTGCCGGTAGAGCGGGTACTGCAGATCGGCTCGCCCAAGAGCATCGCCCGCCTGCTCCAGCGCGCCGGCCGCAGCGGTCATGCCCCGGGCCGTGCCTCGCGTGCCACCCTGGTACCCACCTACAGCCTCGACCTGCTGGACGCCGCGGCCACCCGCCGCGCCATCACCGCGGGCGAGATCGAAGCGCGCACGGCGCCGGTCAAACCCCTGGATGTCTTGGTGCAGCACCTGGTGACCGTCGCCCTGGGCGGCGGCTTCGAACCGGATGACCTGCTGCCGGAGATCCGCAGCGCCTGGGCCTATCGCGAACTCAGCGAGGGCGAGTGGATCTGGGCCCTGGCCTTCGTGCGCAACGGCGGCGCCTCGCTGTCGGCCTACCCGGACTATCGCCGCGCCGAGCCCGACGCCGAGGGCATCTGGCGCGTTCCCGACAAGCAGCTGGCCAAGCGGCATCGACTGGGCATTGGCACCATCGTCAGCGAGACCAGCCTCAATGTGCAGTTCTGGTCCAAGGGTGGCGGCGGCAATCGGCTGGGCAACATCGAAGAAGGTTTCATCGCCCGCCTGCGGCCCGGCGATCACTTTCTCTTCGCCGGGCGCACCCTGGAACTGGTGCGGGTGGAGAACATGACGGTGTATGTGCGCCGCGCCTCCGGGCGCAAGGCCGCCATCCCGCGCTGGAGCGGCAGTCGCATGCCGCTTTCGGACACCCTGGCCAAGCACGTCCTGGCGCTGCTGGAAGACGCCGAGGCGCAGCGCTACGAGAGTCCGGAGATGCGCCTGCTGCAACCGCTGCTGGACGTGCAGCGGCAGTGGTCGGCGCTACCGAGCGCCCACTACCTGCTCGCCGAGACGCTGGAATCCCGCGAGGGCTCGCACCTGTTCCTCTATCCCTTCGCCGGCCGTCACGCCCATCTGGGGCTGGCCAGCCTGCTGGCCTGGCGGCTGGCGCAGCGGCGGCCCTGCACCTTTTCCATCGCCGTCAACGACTACGGCCTGGAGCTGGTCTCGCCGGTCAGCCTGGACTGGCAGGCGCTGCTCGATGCCAGTCTCTTCACCACCGACAACCTGGTCAGCGACACCCTGGCCAGCCTCAATGCCGCCGAACTCGCCCAGCGCCGCTTTCGCGAGATCGCGCGCATCTCCGGGCTGATCTTTTCCGGCTATCCGGGGGCGCACAAGAGCAATCGCCAGCTGCAGGCCAGCAGCAGCCTCTTCTACCAGGTGTTTCGCCAATACGATCCGGACAACCTGCTGCTCGGCCAGGCCCAGACCGAGGTCCTGCGTCAGGAGCTCGATGCCGATCGCCTGCAGCAGACGCTGATCCGCACCGGCGCCCTGCCGTTGCGCCTGGTGGTCCTGGACCATCCCTCACCCTTCGCCCTGCCGCTCATGGTCGAGCGGTTGCGCGAGAGTCTGAGTTCGGAAAAGCTGGCCGACCGCATCACCCGCCTGGTCGGCGATCTGGAGCGCGAAGCCGGGCCGGACGAGCGGGCGCGCGCCTTCGACCCCGAGTCCCTGGTGCAGCCCAGCCACGACAGCGATCTGACACCCCGCCGCGGCGCTAGTCAGCGGCGTCCTCGCGTACAGAAATCCGGTCGTCCTCGATAACGATCCGCCCCTGGCGATAGAGATGGCCGATGGCCTTCTTGAAGTTGCCCTTGCTGACGCCAAACAGCTGATGGATCAGCGCCGGCGGACTGCTGTCGCTGAGTTCCAGAACCCCACCGCGTGCCTTGGCCAGGCCGATGATCTGTTCGGCGAGATCGCTTCCGGCGGCAGCTCCCTGGGGCTGTAGGGTCAGGCTGATCTTGCCGTCCGCCCGCACCTCGCGAATGAAGCCCCGCTCCCGCTGCCCCAGGCGCAGCGGCTTGAAGGCCTCGTTGCGATGCACCAGGCCCCAGTGCTTGTTGTCGACGATCACCTTGTAGCCCAGGTCGGTCCGCTCGACCACCAGCAGGGGTACCGGCTGACCCACCTTGTAGCGTGGCGGTTCACGATCCAGGTAGCGATCCAGGCGCGCGGTGGCAACGATCCGCCGGGTCCGGGCATCCAGGTGCACATGCACCACGCAATGATCGCCAACCTGCAGCGGACGCTTTTCCTCCGAATGCGGCAGCAGCAGGTCCTTGGGCAGGCCCCAGTCGAGGAAGATCCCCACCCGGCCGACCTCCACCACACGCAGACTGGCGAAGCCGCCGACCTGCACCTTCGGCTTCTCGGTGGTGGCGATCAGGCGGTCTTCGCTGTCCAGGTAGAGGAAGACGTTGAGCCAGTCGCCCTCGGCGCAGGGTTCGTCGCGAGGCGCATAGCGGCGCGGCAGCAGCACCTCGCCGTCATTGCCGGCATCCAGGAACAGACCGATGGGGGTGTTGCGCAAAATCTGCAAGCTGTTGAAGCGACCCAGCAAGGCCATGAGTGGAGACTCCTGTAGAAAGCGGTGCATTTTACCGCGATCAGCAGAGTCACCGCTTGGTCGCGACCCTTCGTCGCTGAACGGTCGCGAGGCGTGGCTGGCAGCCGGGTGGGTACGAATCTCGACCCGATCGGCCTTGCCCCCACCGCTCGTCACGCTGCCGTGCGGGAGACCTGACCAGGCTGTTTGAGCAGGAACGCCTCACGGCAGGTGGAGGCGGCGGGCGTCTTGAAGGCGATGCCTGGTGATCGCTTTGGCTCGCCTCTGGCAAGCGTCCAGCTCAGGCGGTAAGGCAGTCGTCGGCGAGGGGAATCTCGATGAACAGACCCACGGTGTCAGCCTCGACCCGCATGGCGGCCACCACCGCATTCAGCAAGAACGGATTGGTCGCCTGTTCGTTGGTCACGATGCGCTGGGTCAGCTTGATCGACTGGTGGGCGTGGTAGACGGCTACGAGTATTTCATTGAGGTTCAGGCGACGGAGCTCGACCCGGTATCCGGCGAGTCCGTGGCCCAAGGCGCGTCCTGCGCTTTCAAGCCCATTTTTCACGGTAAGTCCTTGGACCGTTGCGGTCCGGGGTAATGATTCGAACGGAATAATAGCACCAGGCCATTATCCTTATTGCGCAGGCCATCACCGTTTCGCTACCACTGGCCGAAGAGACTGAACGCGCCCATGAACGTGCGCCTGCCGGGTGCTGCCCAGCGCTTCGCGCGGCGCCCCTTTCGTGCCCGGGAAACGATTCAGCACGGTGCCTTTGCCACGATCGACCGGTCCCGGTGCCAGAGCGCGCCACGCCTCCCCCCTTCAACCGCCGTTCGCCCGCTTCAGCCCGCACTTCGACCATGGTCGGTAAAGTCAACATCGAGCTGCTCAAAGGTCTTGTTTTGCGCAAGCCAGTCTGAGACCATCCTTCGCTGTCAGGTGAGGCTGTCTCCACGGAGCGGCTGACCTGTCGAGAACCTGGAGTACATCAGGGCCAGCTTTCGCGGCATGGGTTTCTCCTCGTTTCAAAACTGTCGTCCTTCGCGGACAACAACGTCATCTTATTCAAGGAGAAATCCATGTCTACTCGCCAAACTGGCACCGTCAAGTGGTTCAACGACGAGAAAGGCTTCGGCTTCATCACCCCCCAGAGCGGCCCGGACGTGTTCGTTCACTACCGTTCCATTCAGGGCAACGGCTTCAAGAGCCTGCAAGAAGGCCAGGCTGTTTCCTTCCTGGTCGTGCAAGGCCAGAAAGGCCTGCAGGCCGATGAGGTGCAGGTGATCTAATCACCCGCCTTCTCGAAAAAGCCCAACCCCCGGTTGGGCTTTTTTTTGCGCGGACGTTGGCCTCGCCAGCCTCTGCTATCGCCACTTAGGGATGAGGTGCGTCTCGTGAAAACCTTCGCTGCCCTGCTCTGCCTGCTCCTGCTCGCCGGTTGCGCCGCCTTTCCCGGCGATGAACTCTCTTCCCAGCCGTTCCGCGCGCCCCTGAGCGAGCAACCGCAGCGGCCCAAGGTGCTGGTGGAATTCAACTTCTATCGCGGCACTGTCGAGGACGCCAAGGACGCGACGTCGATCGCCGTCGCCCGCGAAGGCCTGAAGCCCCGGCTGCGCGAGGTCCTGGAACGCTCCAATCTGTTCGACCGCATCACCCTGGTGCCGGAGCCCGGCAGGCCCGACGACGCCCTGCTGCGCCTCAAGCTCTACAACAGCACCTCCTACGCCGCCGCCATCGCCAGTGGCCTGATTACCGGGGCCACCTTCTTTCTCGTCCCGGGTACCGCCAAGGACGACTATGTGCTGACCGCCGAATGGATCGCACCCGGTAGCGGTCCGTCCACCCGGGTGCGCAATACCAGTTCGGTACGCACCTGGATGGGGGTCTGGTTCCTGCCCCTGGCCGCCAGCCATCAGGCCGGGACCGCCATCGAGGAAACCTTCGCCCGCCAGCTCGGCGACGCCCTGCGCCAGCTGCAGAGCGCCGGCGCCTTCGCCGACCGCTCCTCGCCCCAGGGGAACGGCGAAACGCCTGCACCGGTCACACCTTGACCGGCAATTACGTAGACGAGGATCCCATGGCCGAAGAAAAGCGCAAAGCCGACGAACGCGAACTGCCCAAGGACGAGAAGCCCCTGCGCACCGAACACGCCAAGACCGACGACGGGCGCGATCCCCCCTCGCCCAACAGTCCGGACCGCACCAAGGACGCCACGGGCTACAACTGATCCCGACCTTTCCGGAAACGACCGCCACGGCGGTCGTTTCTTTATCTGCGCCCTGCCCCGCGGGGTTGGCTCGCCCCTCCCTCCTTACTGCATAATGCCCACACTCCGACGTCTATCGGCCCCTTTTCTCTTCAACTAGGCCGGTACCCTGCCAAGGTGTGTGTCCCGATGCGAAAGACCTTCCGATCTCTGGGCCTGCTGCTGAGCTGCTGCGCCCTGGGCTTTTCCCTGCCCGTCAGTGCCGATACCTCCTACCTGCCGCCGCGAATCGAAAAGGCGATGCAGACCAACAAGATCCCCGGCAGCGACCTGTCGCTGGTGATGCTGCCCCTCGATGGCCCGGGCGAGAACGACTACTACAACGCCGACGTCTCTGTGAATCCGGCGTCGACCATGAAGCTGATCACCACCTTTGCCGCCCTGGAACTGCTGGGTCCCACCTACCAGTGGAAGACCGAGTTCTATACCGACGGCACCCTCAAGGACGGCATCCTCAACGGCAACCTCTATCTCAAGGGCGGTGGCGATCCCAAGCTGAACATGGAGCGGCTGTGGCTGCTCATGCGTGACCTGCGCGCCAACGGCGTCCTGGAAGTCACCGGTGACCTGGTGCTGGATCGCGGTCGTTTCGTGAAGCCCAATCTGCCGGCCTTTAACGACGACGGCGAAGACGAGAACAAGACCTTCCTGGTCGGTCCGGATTCGCTGCTGGTCAATCTCAAGTCGGTGCGCATGGTGGTGCGCTCGGCCGATGGCCGGGTCAGCGTCTCCATGGATCCGCCGCTGACCAACGTCAACATCGACAACCAGATGCGCGCCACCGGCAAGAGCGGTTGCCCGGCCTGGCCGGAGGTGCGCTTCAATCCGGTGCCCCAGGCCGATGGCAGTACCAGCCTGGTGGTCAGTGGCCAGTTGCCGGACGGCTGCAACGCCCAGAGCTATCTGTCGCTGCTCGACCACCCGGCCTATACCGCCGGCGCGGTGCGGGCCATCTGGCAGGAACTGGGCGGCAGCATCAAGGGCCGTACCCGCGAGGGCAGCGTGCCGCGCAATGCCGAGGTGCTGGCGCGGGCCTTCTCGCCCGATGTGGTCGAGATCATTCGCGACATCAACAAGTACAGCAACAACACCATGGCCCAGCAGCTGTTCCTCTCCATCGGGGCGCAATTCCGCACCTCGGCGGATGCGGACGACAGCAAGGCGGCGCTGCGGGTCATCCGCTCGTGGCTGGCGCGCAAGGGCATCAATGCCAGTCACCTGATCATGGAGAACGGCTCGGGGCTGTCGCGCACCGAACGGGTCAGTGCCCGGGAGATGGCCGAGATCCTGCGCGCCGCCTGGCAGAGTCCCTACGGCCCGGAGTTCATCTCTTCGCTGCCGTTGGCGGGCATGGACGGCACCCTGCGCAAGCGCATGAAGAATTCGCCGCTCACCGGTCAGGCGCATATGAAGACCGGCACCCTGAACAACGTACGGGCCCTGGCGGGCTTCGTACGGGATGCCAATGCGCGCAACTGGGTGGTGGTCGCCATCCTCAACAGCAGCCGCCCCTGGGGCGCTTCGTCGATCCTCGACGAGGTGGTGCTGGACCTCTATCTGCGCAGCCGCCAGGACGGCGCGGTCGCCAACTGACGCGCAAAACAAAACCGGCGTCTGCTCACGCAGACGCCGGTTTTGTTTACAGCACTCGGCAAGGCAGGCCGGAAAGCCGACGTTACCGCGCTGCACCGCATTGGGCAAGAACTTTGTCCAACGCACCTTTGTGGGGCATTTTCAGGCGGCCGTCAGGGCCTAGATCATGCCCAGCAGCAGCAGTACCAGCAGGACGACCAGAATGGCGCCCACGATGCCGGACGGGCCATAGCCCCAGCTGCGCGAATGCGGAAATACCGGAAGTCCGCCGATGAGCAGGACCAGCAGCACCAGAACCAGGATGGTCGAGAGAGTCATCTGCCATTCTCCATGAAGGCCAAGGGTCGACCGCCGCCGTAACAGGATGATACGAAGCGACGGGCTTATTCCATGGACCTGCGCCAGCGGCGGAAAATCCCGACGTCGTCAGCTAACCCTGCCCGCCCTCGCCGCCTCCCAGGTGCCAGCGCACAAAAAAGCCCGGATCAGAGATCCGGGCTTGGTCTTGTCGCAGCTGGCTGTCAGTGGGCCACAGCGCCACTGGCACCCAGGCCGGTCTGGGATCTCACGAACTGCGGATAGAAGCGTGCCCGCTCCTCTTCGGCAGCCGCCGACTTGTCGGTGATGGAGAAGAACCAGATGCCGATGAAGGCCACGGCGATGGAGAACAGCGCCGGGTATTCATAGGGGTAGATCGGCTTGGCATGACCGAGGATGGTCACCCAGATGGTCGGGCCGAGCACCATCAGGGCCACCGCGGTGATCAGGCCGAGCCAGCCACCGATCATGGCGCCCCGGGTGGTCAGACGCTTCCAGTACATCGAGAGCAGCAGGATGGGGAAGTTGCAGCTGGCCGCGATGGAGAAGGCCAGGCCCACCATGAAGGCGATGTTCTGCTTCTCGAAGAGGATGCCCAGGGCGATGGCGACCACGCCCAGCGCCACGGTGGTCATCTTGGAAACGCGGATCTCGTCCTTCTCGTTGGCCTTGCCCTTCTTGATCACACTGGCGTAGAGGTCGTGGGAGACCGCCGAGGCACCGGCCAGGGTCAGACCGGCGACCACCGCCAGGATGGTGGCGAAGGCCACCGCCGAGATGAAACCGAGGAAGATGCTGCCGCCCACGGCGTTGGCCAGGTGCACCGCCGCCATGTTGTTGCCGCCCAGCAGGGCGCCGGCGGCGTCCTTGAAGGCCGGATTGGTGCTGACCAACAGGATGGCGCCAAAGCCGATGATGAAGGTCAGGATGTAGAAGTAGCCGATGAAGCCGGTGGCGTAGAACACGCTCTTGCGCGCTTCCTTGGCGTCACTGACGGTGAAGAAGCGCATCAGGATGTGCGGCAGGCCGGCGGTGCCGAACATCAGCGCCAGACCCAGGGAGAAGGCCGAGATCGGATCCTTCACCAAGCCACCGGGGCTCATGATGGCTTCACCCTTGGGATGCACGGCGATGGCTTCGGCGAACAGCCGGTTAAAGTCGAAGCCGACGTGCTTCATCACCATGAAGGCCATGAAGCTGGCACCGGACAGCAGCAGCACGGCCTTGATGATCTGTACCCAGGTGGTGGCCAGCATGCCGCCGAAGAGGACGTAGAGCACCATGAGGATACCCACCAGCACCACGGCCAGGGTGTAGTCCAGGCCGAACAGCAGCTGGATCAGCTTGCCGGCACCGACCATCTGGGCGATCAGATAGAGGGCGACCACCACCAGCGAGCCGCAGGCGGACAGGGTCCGGATGTCCTTCTGCTTGAGGCGATAGGAGGCCACGTCGGCGAAGGTGTACTTGCCGAGGTTGCGCAGGCGCTCGGCGATCAGGAACAGGATGATCGGCCAGCCCACCAGGAAGCCGATGGAGTAGATCAGGCCGTCGTAGCCCGAGGTGAACACCAGCGCGGAAATACCCAGGAAGGAGGCGGCCGACATGTAGTCGCCGGCGATGGCCAGGCCGTTCTGGAACCCGGTGATGCGGCCACCGGCGGCGTAGTAGTCGGCGGCGGAGCGATTACGCTTGGAAGCCCAGTAGGTGATGCCCAGGGTGGCGCCGACGAAGGCGACGAACATCAGGATGGCGGAGATGTTCAGCGGCTGGCGCTGGACCGCGCCGCTGATGGCATCGGCTGCCCACAGCGAAGGCGAGAGCGCCAGCAGCCCGGCAGCGAGGGAAAGACGTCTCATGGCTGCACCTCCCGGAGAATTTCCGCGTTGAGCCGATCGAACTCGCCATTGGCCCGGCGCACATAGATGCCGGTCAGGACGAAGGCCGAAAGGATCAGACCGACGCCCAGGGGGATGCCCCAGGTCATGGCGGTTTCCGCATGGATACGGGTCGCGAGAACCTTGGGAGCGAAGGCGATCAGGAGGATGAAGGCGGAATAGAGTCCGAGCATGATGGCGGAAAGCGTCCAGGCGAAGCGCCCGCGCTTGGTCACCAGTTCTTGGAAACGCGGACTGGCTTCAATCCGCCGGTAGGTGCTGTCATTCATTCTTGTTGTTCCTTACAGCATGACGGGAGCGTCGAGCTCTACTCTAGGCCCGCCCGGTAAGGCTTCCAGACGACTTTAGTCGTACCCCTCCAGACCTCAGTAATCCCAGAGCCGACGCCAGCCCTGCAGCGGGTGGTGACCCTCGCCATCGAGCACCGAAACGCTTGCCGTCATCCCCGCGCTGAGGTGGATATCCGCGGGGACGTCCAGCAGTTCGATGCGTACCGGGATGCGCTGCGCCAGGCGCACCCAGTTGAACGTCGGCTCGACGTTGGCCAGCAGCTGGGTATCGCTGGCCGCGTTGCGATCGGTGATGCCGCTGCTGATGCTCGCCACCCGCCCCTGCAGGGGCGCCGCCTGGTTCATCAGGCGCACCCGTACCGCATCGCCGGGGTGGATGTGGGGAATCTTGGTCTCTTCGAAATAGGCCATGACGTAGAAGGAGCGGGTATCCACCAGGGCCATCACCGCCTGGCCGGTCTGCACATAGTTGCCCTCGGCGAATCTGAGGTTGGTGATCCGCCCTTCCCGCGGCGCCAGCACCCGGCTGCGATCCAGATTGATCTGGGCCAGGTTCACATCGCTTAGGGCTTCCTGGTACTGGCTGCGGGCGACCGCCACGTTGACCTGGGCGGTCTCGCGATCCTCGGCGCTGATGGCGCTGGTGCCCAGCCGTTGGCGCCGGGCGGCCTCGCTCTCACGCAGGCGCAGCTGCTGCTGGCGCGTCTCGGCCACCGCCTTGGCATGGGCGAGGTTGGCCTGGTAGCGCTGCTGATCGATCTGCAGGAGCAGATCGCCGGGCTTCACCAGCTGGTTGTCCACCACCGCCAGGCGCGTCACCCAGCCCGATACGTCGGGCGCGACCACCACCACATCGGCGCGCACCCGCGCATCGCGCGTCCAGGGCGTATAGAGATAGAAGTGCCACAGCCAGGTGCCGGCCAGGATGGCGAGTAGTACCACGATCAGGGTTATCGCCACACGCAGGGTCTTGTGCATCGCCTTGTCGATCCTCTTGTTATGGGGCTCAGGTGGCCAGCACGGCCACGAGGCCGGCCAGCCACAGCACGAACAGCGCGCAACCGAACAGGGCGCTGTGCCAGAGATGGCGGCCCAGGCCACTGCGCTGCAGCAGCCACAGCGACAGCGCCGTCAGCAGCAGCGCCAGGACGCCATAGACGAACAGCGGCCCCAGGTAGACCCCGCCGATAGCCCATTCATGCAGATTCATCCGCGCCCTCCTCCGCTACCGCCTCTAGACAACAGCTGCGCCAGGTCTGCTGGAGCTGGCCGATGGCGCCGCGCGCCAATCGATGCGGCTCATCGTCCGGCGCCTGGTGCAGCGCCTGCCGCAGACGCTCTGCCGCCGCGTCCAGCGCGCCCGGCTGCAGGTTACCGAAGCCCACCTCCAGCTGTTCGGCGAAGCGGCCGAGAAAGGCATCCCGCGCCCGGGCCACCTCGCCCTGGGCACCTGCCAGGCAGGCGCGCAGATGCAGTAACTCATTGCCCAGGTCCAGCGCCAGCAGCCCCTGCTCCCAGCGCCCGCGTTCGCTGGCCGACAGCTGCTCGATATGTCGCGCCAGCAGTAGCAGGCGATCCGCCATGCGCCCGCCGAACCAGGTCTCGGCGTTGGCTAGGGGGACCGTGGTCAGTCGCTGCAGGTCGTAGGTGGTGGCCTCTAGGATGCGGCGGCTGGTGCGCCGCGGCGTGCGCAGGCTGATCAGCCGGAACATCAGCACGGCCGAACCGACGCCGATCAATAGACTCTGCAACTGGTTGAGCAAGGCGCCCATCTCCACCTGGCCGTGGTTGCTGGGCGAGACCAGCACCAGCAGATGGATGGCGAAGGCCGTCGCCGTCCCCACCACGCCCGGCGGTCCGGCCATTCCCAGGGCGGCAAAGAACAGCGGCACCCCCAGCACCAGGCACAGCAGCGGATAGCCGCTGATCTGCGGCAGCAGCACCTGGCTGACGAGAATCGCGACCGGCGCGGCATAGAGGATGCCCCGCAGGAAGCCGAGGCCGATGGTGGCGGCGTTGTCGCGATTGGCGAACAGGCTGCAGATGACCCCGGCCATGAGCATGGCACCCGGCGCCGAGGGCCAGGCGCTGGCCAGCCAGAAGACGCCCACGACCAGCAGCGCACAGGCGCTGCGCAGGCCGTAGAGCAGCGCTGTCTGCACATCGCGATGACGCGCCAGTGCCGAGGGCGCCACGGCGCTGAGCTGGGCCGTGTGGACGCTGTCCAGGGCGCGACCGGCCAGCAGGATCTTGTCCAGCAGGATGGCGAAACGGGCCAGCAGGTAGCGCTGATCGTTGTCCAGCTCCGGGGCGGTGCCCGCAGCCTCTCTCAGACGCTGCAGGAGGGCCTCCAGGGCAGACGCCTGGGGGTCGGCCAGGGTCGTGAGCAGTTCGTCGCGCCAGGGCTGCAGAGCGGCCCTTCTCGGCTCGTCCAGACCACGCCACTGCCGCATGGCACCACGGGCGGTGCGCAGCAGGCTGAGCAGATCCCGCGAGAGCAGGCGCAACGCCCTGGCGCGTTGCCGGCCGCGCTGACCTTCGAACCAGGCGTGGTCGCGCTGGGCATCCACCGCCACCACCTGGCCAAGCATGGCCAGCAGACCCTGGGTGGCATCCTGGGCCTCGGCCAGCTCCGCCCGCGCCGCAGCCACGCCCTGCTCCCAGGTGCGCCGCGCCTGGGCGGCCAGGTTCTGCTCCACGCGCTGTGGCCAGAACAGCGCGCTGACCGCCGAGGCCACGACGATACCCAGGCAGATCTCGGTGCAGCGAGCCACCGCCTGGTCGAACACGATCAGCGGATGGGCAATGGCGGGCAGGCCGATGATGGCGACGGTATAGCCGGCCAGCACGAAGCCATAGGCGACATGGTTGCGCAGCAGGGTCGAGGCTGCCGTGCAGAGGGCCATCCAGCCGGCCAGGGCCAGGAGGAACAGCCAGGGCGTCTGGGCGAAGAAGCCCATGAGCACCACCGCCATGCAGGTGCCGGCAATGGTGCCGAGCAGGCGGAACAGGCCCTTGGCCAGCACCATGCCGGACAGCGGCTGGGAGACGATCATCACCGTCATGCAGGCCCAGACCGGTTGTTCGAGGCTGAAACGGAAGGCCAGCCAGAGCGCCAGTCCGGCGGCGAACAGGGTCTTGCCGGCAAAGAGGAGTGCCGCAGGCGTGGGTGCGAGAAAGACCGTCCAGGGTAGGCGCACGTCGGCTCTTGGTGTGCAGGGGGTCCAGCATAGGCCGCGTGGCCCAGGCGAAGTTCCAGGCGGGCGCCCAGACGAAAAAAAGGCGACCCGGGGTCGCCTGAAGTGCCTTGCGTGCTCGAGCGACGACGCTCCGTCGTCACCACTCCCCAGAGACTAGACGAGTTGCGGCCGGCGTTCTTGATCGAGATCAAGTTCGGCTGGATTGTGCCCGGCCATGCCGAGCAGGCGGTCGATCAAGGCGCAATCGGATTCGCGCCGCACCTCGGCGAACAGGGCCGCGGCCTCGGGATAGCTGCGGGTCAGCATGCCCAGCCACTGCTTGAGGCGACCGGGGGCGTAGCGCGGCGCCAGCTTGCGCTGCGCCATGACCCAGAAGCGTTGTACCCGCGGCAGGATCTCGGCCCAGCCCTGCGCCGCGGTCTCCTCTCCGCGTACCGCCGCGGCGATCTGCAGCGCCAGGTCCGGTCGCGAGACCAGGCCGCGCCCCAGCATCACCGAGGCCTGGCCGCTGACGCTGCGGCAACGCCAGTAGTCGTCCAGGGTCCAGATCTCGCCGTTGGCCAGCACCGGCACGGATACCCGGTCGGCCACCCGCGCCACCCATTCCCAGTGCGCCGGCGGCTTGTAGCCCTCGACCTTGGTCCGCGCATGGACCACCAGTTGCGCCGCGCCACCCTCGGCCAGGGCCTCGGCGCAGGCCAGGGCGGCGTTCGGACTGTCGTAGCCCAGGCGCATCTTGGCGGTGACCGGAATGTGCGCCGGCACGGCCTGGCGCACGCTCTCGACGATCCGGTTGAGCAGCTCCGGCTCCTTGAGCAGCACCGCCCCGCCGCGGGACTTGTTGACGGTCTTGGCCGGGCAGCCGAAGTTGAGATCGATCACCGGGGCGCCCAGGGTGCAGGCGAAGGCCGCGTTGTCGGCCAGGCAGGCCGGATCCGAACCCAGCAGCTGCACCCGCATGGGCGTACCGGACGGCGTGCGCGCGCCCTGCTCCAGCTCAGGTGCCAGCTTGGCGAAGGCCGCCGCCGGCAGCAGGCGATCGCAGACACGGATGAATTCGCTCACGCACCAATCGAGTCCACCGACCTCGGTCAGCAATTCCCGCAGGATGTCGTCGACGAGGCCCTCCATGGGCGCCAGGGCGATTTCCATGCTCAGACGTCCTCGCCAGGCAGCGCCTGGCCATAACCGGCCAGGAATTCGGGTGGCATGCGCCTGGGCTTGCCGGAAGACAGCTCGATGCAGACGAAGGTCGTCCGGGCGCGCAGCAGGGTCACACCATCGGCGGGACGCTGCAGCTGGAATTGCCGGGTCATGCGCAGACGACGATCCCAGTCCACCAGCCAGGTGCCCAATACCAGCTCATCGTCCTGATAGCCGCTGCTGAGATAGTCGATCTCGTGGCGCACCACGGCCATGGCACGATCCAGCCGCTGGAAGGTGGCGAGATCCAGGCCCAGGGCCGCCGAATGCTGCCAGGCGCACTGTTCGAGCCAGCTGACGTACACGGCGTTGTTGGCATGGCCCAGGCCGTCGATGTGCTCGGCACCGATGCGCAGCGGCAGGAGGTGGGGAGTCGGTCTGTCCCACTGCATGAAGAGACCCTCTCGCGGGCAAGGTCAAAAGACGCACGGCCTGACCGGACGGAATCCTGGCCAGGCCAACGGTCGCGGATACTGGCACGAATCCGCAGACAATAAAAAAGGGCCTGCATCGCTGCAGGCCCTTCTTCATGTTTGGCGCACTCGGGAGGATTCGAACCTCCGACCGCTCGGTTCGTAGCCGAGTACTCTATCCAGCTGAGCTACGAGTGCGTTTCGGTGCGTTTAGCCAGAACACCGCTGGTACTGCTGAAGCCAGAGGCTTCGTCGATTTGGCGCACTCGGGAGGATTCGAACCTCCGACCGCTCGGTTCGTAGCCGAGTACTCTATCCAGCTGAGCTACGAGTGCGTTGAAGCTGCGTATTCTAGCTTCCGTTTCTGACGTGTCAAGCAAATTTGCTTGTTTATCAGGTACTTACCAATCGGTCAGTACAGCGGAGCCAGTTTGAAGCAAATGGCGGTGAGGGAGGGATTCGAACCCTCGACACCCTTTTGAGGTGTACTCCCTTAGCAGGGGAGCGCCTTCGGCCACTCGGCCACCTCACCGCAACGGGGCGAAACTATATCGAAGGTTTGCCCGTTTGCAAAGAGAAAAATTCAAAAAAAATCAGTGGTTTGGTTCTTGGTCCTTTTCCTTCTGGATGCGCTGGTAGATTTCCTCGCGATGAACCGCGACTTCCTTGGGCGCATTGACGCCGATGCGGACCTGGTTGCCCTTGACTCCCAGTACCGTCACGGTGACTTCATCACCCACCATCAGGGTCTCACCAACCCGACGAGTCAAAATAAGCATTCCATTCTCCTTAAGCTTTAACTCAGTCTGCACGTATGAACCGAAACGATCCCTGAATGGACCCTCTAGTCGCTATTGACCTCTGTCCATGCAAGTAAAGTTCCGCAGAACCCGTGTCGGATGAGGTCCCTGTGGCAGGAACCTCATCTGGCGGGTCACTCGGCGCCGCGTGCGGGGGCGTCGAGTTCGAAGGCGGTGTGCAGGGCGCGGACGGCGAGTTCGAGGTATTTCTCCTCGATGACCACCGACACCTTGATTTCGGAAGTGGAGATCATCTGGATGTTGATGCTCTCCTTGGCCAAGGCTTCGAACATCTGGCTGGCCACGCCGGCATGGGATCTCATGCCGACGCCAACGATGGAAACCTTGGCGATCTTGGTGTCGCCGACGGACTCCCGAGCGCCGATCTCGACGCCGGTGCGCTTGAGGATCTCCAGGGCGCTCTGGTAGTCGTTGCGGTGCACGGTGAAGGTGAAGTCGGTGGTGTTATCGTGCGCGACGTTCTGCACGATCATGTCGACTTCGATGTTGGCCGCGCTGATCGGGCCGAGGATCTTGAAGGCCACGCCGGGGGTATCCGGCACACCGCGAATGGTCAGCTTGGCTTCGTCACGGTTGAAGGCGATGCCGGAGATGATCGGCTGTTCCATGGATTCCTCTTCATCAAGGGTAATGAGGGTGCCCGGACCCTCCTGAAAGCTGTGCAGCACGCGCAGCGGCACGTTGTACTTGCCGGCGAACTCCACCGAACGGATCTGCAGCACCTTGGAGCCGAGGCTGGCCATTTCCAGCATTTCCTCGAAGGTGATCTTGTCCAGGCGCTGGGCCTGGGGCACCACGCGCGGATCGGTGGTGTAGACGCCGTCGACGTCGGTATAGATCTGGCACTCGTCGGCCTTCAGCGCGGCCGCCAGGGCCACGCCGGTGGTGTCGGAGCCACCACGGCCCAGGGTGGTGATGTTGCCCTGCTCGTCAACGCCCTGGAAGCCGGCCACGACCACCACCTTGCCGGCCTTGAGCTCGGCGCGGATGCGGGCATCGTCGATCTGCTGGATGCGCGCCTTGGTGTGGGCGCTGTCGGTGAGGATGCGCACCTGGTTGCCGGTATAGGACACCGCCTGGACGCCACGCTTGAGCAGCGCCATGGCCAGCAGGCCGATGGTGACCTGCTCGCCGGTGGAGACCATGACATCCAGCTCGCGCGGATCGGGTTGCTCCATGATCTGCTTGGCGAGGCCGATCAGGCGATTGGTCTCGCCACTCATGGCCGATACCACCACCACGATCTGGTCGCCCGCCTCATGGAAGCGTTTCACCTTCTCGGCGACCTGCTCGATACGCTCCACCGTACCCACCGAGGTACCGCCGAATTTCTGTACGATCAATGCCATTGCTTGCTGCCCGTCCGCAGAAAAATCTGATTCAAGTTGTTGAGGGAGGAAGCGGGCCGCCCTCCCCGGCGACCCGCAGCGCTCTTAGAGGCTTTCCTCGGCGTACTGCGCGGCGCAGGCCAGGGCCGCCTCGAGCTGGCTGGCATCGGTGCCGCCGCCCTGGGCCATGTCCGGACGACCGCCGCCCTTGCCACCGACCACGGCCGCGGCGCGCTTCATCAGCTCGCCGGCCTTGAGCCTGGCGGTCAGGTCGGCGGTGACGCCGGCCACCAGCACCACCTTGCCGTCGGCTTCGCCACCGAGCAGGATCATGCCGCTGCCGAGCTTGTTCTTGAGCTGGTCGACCAGCGCCAGCAATGCCTTGCCGTCGAGACCGTCGAGGCGCGCGGTGAGCACCTTGGCGCCCTTGACGTCCTGCGCCTGGTCGACCAGGTCACCGGCCGAGGCACTGGCGGCCTTGGCCTTGAGCTGCTCGATTTCCTTTTCCAGCTGGCGATTGCGCTCGACCAGCGCGGCCAGCTTGTCCAGCACGTTGTCGCGACTGCCCTTGAGCAGGCTGGCGGCTTCGCGCAGCTGCTCTTCGGCGCCGTTGAGGTAGGCCAGGGCCGCGGTGCCGGTGATGGCTTCCACGCGGCGCACGCCGGAGGCCACGCCGCCTTCGCTGACCAGCTTGAGCAGGCCGATGTCGCCGGTCTGGGCGACGTGGGTACCACCGCACAGCTCGACGGAGAATTCACCGCCCATGCCGACCACGCGCACCACGTCGCCGTACTTCTCGCCGAACAGCGCCATGGCGCCGCGGGCCTTGGCCTCGTCGATGGCCATGACCTCGGTGGTCACCGCGCTGTTCTTGCGGATCTCTTCGTTGACGATGGTCTCGATGCGCTTGAGCTCCTCGGGCTTGATGGCCTCGAAGTGGCTGAAGTCGAATCTCAGGCGCTGGTCGTTGACCAGGGAGCCCTTCTGGTGGACATGGTCGCCCAGCACCTGGCGCAGGGCGGCGTGCAGCAAATGGGTACCGGAGTGGTTCAGGGCGATGCCCTGGCGGCGCCCGGCATCGACCTGGGCCATCAGCGCGGTGCCGACATTGAGGCTGCCCTTGGTCACCACGCCGTGGTGCAGGAAGGCCCCCTGGGTCTTGGTGGTGTCGCGCACGGCAAAGCCGACACCGGCGCTTTCCAGGGTACCGGTATCGCCGACCTGGCCACCGGATTCACCATAGAACGGCGTCTGGTCGAGGATGACCACGCCCTCCTCGCCTTCGGCGAGGCTGTCCACCGGCTGGCCGGCGCGGTACAGGGCGACGATGGTGCCCGAGGCGCTGGTGGTGTCGTAGCCGAGGAAGCGGGTCTCGCCCTCGACCTTGACCAGGCTGTTGTAGTCCACGCCGAAGGCGCTGGCGGAGCGGGCGCGCTCGCGCTGGGCTTCCATCTCGCGCTCGAAACCGGCCTCGTCGAGGTTGAGGTTGCGCTCGCGGGCGATGTCGTTGGTCAGGTCGACCGGGAAGCCGTAGGTGTCATAGAGCTTGAACACCACGTCACCGGGAATGGTGTCGCCCTGCAGCTGCGCCAGATCCTGTTCGAGGATCTTCAGGCCCTGCTCCAGGGTCTTGGCGAACTGCTCTTCCTCGGTGCGCAGCACGCGCTCGATGTGCGCCTGCTGCTGGACCAGCTCGGGATAGGCCTGGCCCATCTCGGCCACCAGGGCGGCGACGATCTTGTGGAAGAAGGTGCCCTTGGCGCCCAGCTTGTTGCCGTGGCGGCAGGCGCGACGAATGATGCGACGCAGCACGTAGCCACGGCCTTCGTTGGACGGCAGCACGCCATCGGCGATCAGGAAGCTGCAGGAACGGATGTGGTCGGCCACCACCTTGAGCGAGGGGGCGTCGTCGTTGGCGCAACCGATGGCTGCAGCCGAGGCCGCCAGTAGTTGCTGGAACAGATCGATCTCGTAGTTCGAGTGCACGTGCTGCAGCACGGCGCTCACCCGCTCCAGGCCCATGCCGGTGTCGACGCTGGGCGCCGGCAGCGGATGCAGGACGCCATCGGCGGTGCGGTTGAACTGCATGAAGACGTTGTTCCAGATCTCGATGTAGCGATCGCCGTCTTCTTCCGGCGAGCCGGGCGGGCCGCCCCAGATCTCGGGACCGTGGTCGAAGAAGATCTCGGTGCAGGGACCGCAGGGACCGGTGTCGCCCATGGTCCAGAAGTTGTCCGAGGCATAGGGCGCGCCCTTGTTGTCGCCGATGCGCACCATCTGCGCCTCGGGCACCCCGACTTCCTTGGTCCAGATGTCGTAGGCCTCGTCATCGGTGGCGTAGACGGTGACCCAGAGCTTTTCCCGGGGCAGACCCAGCCACTGAGGCGAGGTGAGGAATTCCCAGGCGAAGGTGATGGCGTCGCGCTTGAAGTAGTCGCCGAAGCTGAAGTTGCCCAGCATCTCGAAGAAGGTGTGGTGACGCGCCGTGTAGCCGACGTTCTCCAGGTCGTTGTGCTTGCCGCCCGCGCGCACGCACTTCTGGCTGGTGGCGGCGCGGGTGTAGCTGCGCTTTTCCATGCCGAGGAAGCAGTCCTTAAACTGGTTCATCCCGGCGTTGGTGAACAGCAGGGTCGGATCGTTCGCGGGGATCAGCGAACTGGAGGCGACCCGGGTGTGCCCCTTCTCTTCGAAGAAGCGGAGGAAGGCTTCACGGATTTCGGCGCTTTTCATATTCATTCCAGACAATGGGCTTTTCGACGCGCGTGACGGGCATCCGACTGGATCGCAGACGAGACGAACGGAGCGGGCGCCGCAGACGCGGCACGTGCGGAAAACGGACACGCATGTCTAGGAGTATATCGACGCCTGCGCCCCGGTGTCGCCCCGGTTGCGCAGGAAAAACGTTGTCGGAAGACTTAGCGGCGGCGGTAGGTGGCGAAAGCGGCGATGACCGCCTCGATATCGGCGGCGCTGACGTCCAGATGAGTGACCAGTCGCAGGCGCGGCGCAGGACTGATGCGGATGCCGCGTTCGGCCAGGAAGGCCTGCAGGGCGGGCGCCCCGTCGCCCATGGCGAGGTAGACCATGTTGGTCTGCACCGGCTCCACCTGATAGCCGAGTTCGGCCAGGGCGGTGCCGAGCTGCGCCGCGTGGGCATGGTCCTCGGCCAGGCGCTCGACCTGGTGGTCGAGGGCATGCAGACCGGCCGCTGCCAGCATGCCGGCCTGGCGCATGCCGCCGCCGACCACCTTGCGCCAGCGGCGCGCCTTGGCGATCAGGGCGGCATCGCCGCAGAGCACCGACCCCACCGGCGCGCCGAGGCCCTTGGACAGGCAGACCGATACCGAATCGAAATGCTGGCTGATCTCGCGCGCCGGTACCCCGAGCTTGACCGCGGCGTTGTACAGCCGCGCGCCGTCCAGATGCAGGGCCAGGCCGTGCTCCCGGGTGAAGGCGCGTGCCGCGGCCAGATAGGTCAGCGGCAGCACCTTGCCGTGCATGGTGTTTTCCAGGGCCAGCAGCCGGGTGCGAGCGAAGTGGAAGTCATCGGCCTTGATGTAGCTGCGCACCAGATCGAGGTCGAGGCTGCCATCGGCGGCCATCTCTATGGGTTGCGGCTGGATGGAACCGAGCACCGCAGCGCCGCCCCCTTCGTACTTGTAGGTATGGGCCTGCTGGCCGACCAGGTATTCGTCGCCCCGCTCGCAGTGCGCCAGCAGTCCGAGCAGATTACTCATAGTGCCGCTGGGCACGAAGAGTCCGGCTTCCAGGCCCAGATCGCCCGCCAGGCGCTGCTCCAATCGGGTAACGGTGGGGTCTTCGCCATAGACGTCATCGCCCAGCTCGGCGGCCAGCATGGCCTGACGCATGGCCGGGGTGGGCTGGGTGACGGTATCGCTGCGCAGATCGATCATGAGGTCGCTCCTTAGGCCGGGACCACGATGAGTCCGGCCCGCAGGCCAACGGCGACCTTGGGATTGGGAAAGATGATGCGCGCCTCGGCTTCGTCGACGATCCAGCGCTCGCTGCCGTCTTCGGCCAGCAGCGAACCCTGGCGTAGCGGCGAGAAGTTGGCCACGTCGTCGGCCAGGTGCAACTGGAAGCGCGGACTGGACTTGTACACCTGGCGCGCCACGCGGAATCTCAGCAAAGAGGAATCCGGCGGCGGCAGCTCGACTTCGCGGCCTTCGATCAGCGCCTGGAGCAGCAGCCGCAGGCGACTCAGATCGAGTTCGCTGTTCTCGCCAAAGGGCCGCGCCTGGCCCAGCTCCAGGGTCAGGGCTTCGGCCTGGCACTCGGCATAGGTATAGGCGCTGAAGGTGATGCCCGGCTTGTCGTAGAGCAGCACGGCTTCGATACCGGCGGCTTCGAGACGCTGCAACTCGGCTTCGGAATGCTCGCGCCCGGCGCTCCAGGGATATAGGGCGAAACGCGGCAGCGCCGAGGCCCGCAGCGCGGTGTGCAGGTCGTAGTGCAGGCGCGCTCGATCCGGCTTGCTGAAGAATTGCGCGGACAGGCGTTCCAGGTCGTTGGCGCGTTGCGCCTCGGAGCCTTCGGCCTGGGCATGGCGGCCGTTGAACAGGCGATTCAGGTCCTGCTCGACATAGCGGGTGCCGCGGCGCATGGCGTCGGGATTGCCGAACATGAACAACAGGCGGCAGGCGGGACGCAGGGCGCCGCTGGCGATGCCGCCGAGCAACTCGTCGAGCAGCTCCATGGGCGCCGTCTCGTTGCCATGGATGCCCGCCGAGAGCAGCAGGTCCATGCGGTTGTCGCGCGCCACCGGCGGAGTGACTTCCAGCACGCCTTCGGTCAGCCAGTGGAGACGGGTGCCGTCGGCAGTCAGTTGAATCTTCTCGGTCGGCTCGCGGCCGGCCAGGGTCAGGTCCAGCAGGCGGCCAAGCGCCAACCGATAACGTTCAGATGCAGCCATGCTCTACTCCGCTGAGCGACGTGTCGCGCTAGATACTCAATGATCGTGGCCGCAACCGCAATCGGCGTCATGCACATGATTCTCATCGCCGTCGTCGGCGAAGGTCTCCAGGGCGATGGACAGGCCCAGGGCATTGAGGGCCTGAGGGCGCAGCACCAGGACCGGGGTCTGCTCTTCGTCATCCTGGGAGTCGGCGAAGATATTGAGGCCACCGGCGCCATCGGCTTCCAGCCAGAGGTCGCGACCGGCCAGGCGGATGGCCAGGCGCTGGACCTGCAGCGTCTGCTGCTCGTCGGCGGTGGGTTCGAGGATGAGATCGAGACGGTTGCTCATGGGGGCTCCGGACGTCAGGGCAATTGAAAGGGATAGACCGAGCCGAGGCCCAGCAACTGGGTAAGCTCGTCGAGGGCGGTGCGGACCTCACCCAGCAACTGGGGATCGGCGAGGTCAGTCGGTGCCAGGCGGTCGCGGTAGTGCCGATCCACCCAGTCGAGCAACTGGGCATGCAGCGCCCGGGTGAAGCGCACCCCCGGATTCACCGCGGCCAGCTCCTCAGGGGCGAGCGCCACCCGCAGCCGCAGGCAGGCGGGGCCGCCGCCGTTCTGCATGCTCTGCTTGAGATCGAAGACCTTGACCTCGCCCAGCGGGCCGGCGCCGCTGACCTGGGCCTGCAGATAGTCCCAGACCGCCGGATTCTGCCGGCACTCGTCAGGCACCACCAGCAGCGCGCCCTGCCCCGGCCGATCCAGCAGCTGGCTGTTGAACAGATAGGAGCGCACGGCGTCGCCGACACTGATCTCGCTGCGACGCACGCAGAGGCGCTGCAGCTGGCCGCCGCGTCGGGCGAGCTTGGCCTGCAGTTCGTCCAGCACCCGGTCGCTGTCGAGAAAGGCGTCCTCATGGTGGAACAGCACCTGGGCGTTGCCCACCGAGATGACGTCGTTGTGGAAGACGCCCTGGTCCACCACCGCCGGATTCTGCTGGGCGAAGACCACGCCCTCCTCGCTCAGGCCATGCAGCCGGGCGATGGCCTGGGAGGCTTCCAGGGTCTGCCGCGCCGGATAGCGATGGGGCTCGGGATAGCGCGGATCGAAGGCGCTGCGGCCGAAGACGAAGAATTCCACGCCCGGAACGCCATGGTCGCGACTGAAGCGGGTGTGGTTGGCCGCGCCCTCGTCGCCGAACTGGGCCACCGAGGGCAGCGGCGCATGGTGCTGGAAATGCGCGGAATCGCGAAACATCGCCTGGAGGATGCGCGCCGTGGTGCTGGGTTCGAGGCTGCGGTGGAACTTGCAGGCCAGGTTGGCCGGGGTGAAGTGCACGCGGCCATCGCGGGTGTCGGCGCTGGGGCTGACGGTGGCGGCGTTGGCCGTCCACATGGCCGAGGCGGAACTGGCCGACAGGAGCAGCGGCAAGGCTTCGCGTGCGGCGCTTTCCAGCACCTGGGCATCGCTGCCGGCGAATCCCAGGCGCCGCAGCGAGGCGATGTCGGGTCTTTCGTGGGGGGCCAGCACGCCCTGCTCGAAGCCCAGTTCCATCAGCGCCTGCATCTTGGCCAGGCCCTGGCGCGCGGCCTCGCGCGGATTCGAGCACTGCTGCTTGCTGGCCTGGGAGGCCACGTTGCCATAGGACAGGCCGGCATAGTTGTGGGTCGGACCGACCAGGCCGTCGAAATTGACCTCTCGAGCAGCAGGGGCGAGTTGACTCATAGCGGTAATCCTGGAGGCAATTGGCTAGGCAGGGTCAGGGCGTCGCTTTCCAGCGAGGCGACCGGGAAGGCGCAGTAGTCCGCGGCGTAGTAGGCGCTGGGGCGGTGATTGCCCGAGGCACCGACGCCACCGAAGGGCGCCGCGCTGGCCGCTCCGGTCAGAGGCCGATTCCAGTTGACGATGCCGGCGCGCACGCCCTGCCAGAAACGTTCGTAGAGGGCCGGATCGTCGGCCAGCAGCCCGGCCGCCAGGCCGAAGCGGGTGGCGTTGGCGAGGGCCAGGGCCTGGTCGAAGTCGTCATAGCGCTGGACCTGCAACAGCGGCCCGAAGACCTCTTCGTCGGGCAGGTCGGCGATGCCCGACACCTCGATGATCCCCGGCGTGAGCAGCGCCCGCTGGACGTCCGGCTGGCGCAGCTCCAGCAGTGCCCGACCGCCCTGCGCCAGACGCTGGGCCTGGGTCCGCAGCAGGGCCTGGGCAGCGGCGAGGGAGATAACGGTGCCCATGAAGGGCGGCGGATCGGCGTCGAAGCGACCGATGCCGAGACCGGCGCTGACGGCCACCAGGCGTGCCAGCAGGGCATCGCCCCAGGCACCCTGGGGCACGAGCAGGCGGCGGGCGCAGGTGCAGCGCTGCCCGGCGGAGAGAAAGGCCGACTGGACGATGGTCACCACGGCGGCGTCCAGATCGGCCACCGGCGCCACCACCAGCGGATTGTTGCCGCCCATCTCCAGGGCCAGCAGTCGCTGCGGACGCTCCGCATTGAGCCGATGCAGCGCCGCCCCGGTGGCGCTGGAGCCGGTGAAGAGGATGCCGTCCAGGCCCGGATGCGCGGCCAGGGCCTCACCGGTGGTCCGACCGCCCTGCACCAGATTGAGTACCCCGGCCGGCAGTCCGGCGGCGATCCAGCACTCCAGGGTCAGGGCGGCGAAACGCGGCGTCAGCTCGCTGGGCTTGAACACCACCGTGTTGCCGGCCAGTAGCGCAGGCACGATATGGCCGTTGGGCAAATGGCCGGGAAAGTTGTAGGGACCGAAGACCGCCAGGACACCATGCGGCCGATGACGGGTGACGCTACGGGCATCCGCCACGCTGGCCGAGCGCTCGCCACTACGGGCCGCCTCGGCCTGGGCGGAGATGGCCACCTTGGCGATCATGCTGCCGAGTTCGGTATCGGCTTCCCACAGCGGCTTGCCGGTTTCCTCGGCGAGGGCCCGGGTCAGCGCGGAGCGGCGTTGCTGCAGCGCCTGGGCGAAGGCCTGCAGGATCTCCAGGCGCGCGGCCTGGCCGCGTCTTTCCCAGGCGGGAAAGGCCTGGCGCGCTGCGGCGATTGCCTGGTCGACGTCCGCTGCATCCGCGGCGGCGCCCTGCCAGAGCTCGGTACCGGCGTAGGGGTCGAGCGAGGTGAAGGTCTCGCCGCGCCCGGGGCGCCATTGACCAGCGATATAGAGGCTATCCATGAGCTCTCCTCAGGGCATCAGGCGCACGGCGCGCACCTGGGCGCCGGCCATCAGGCGCAGTTCGCGGGCGGTGGCCAGATCGACCACCAGGGTGCCCGAAGCCAGGCGCGCGCGGGCGCTGGTGATGCGGCAGTCCTGGCACTTGCGGTTGTGGATCAGATAGACCTCGGCGTCATCGCCCGGCGTGCCCACTGCCAGCACCAGGCGCTGGCTGTCGCGGATCGCGCGTACCTTGGCGGTCTCGGCTTCCAGGGTCGGACCGGCATCGAAGATGTCGACGTAGCCCTGGTAATTGAAGCCCTCGGCCTCCAGCAGGCGGCGAGCGGCTTCGGTGTCCGGGTGTACCTTGCCGATCACCTGGCGCGCTTCTGCCGACAGGAAGCAGGTATAGAGCGGAAAGCGCGGCATCAGCTCGGCGATGAAGCCGCGATTGCCGATGCCGGTGAGATAGTCCGCCTGGGAGAATTCCATCTTGAAAAAGTGGCGGCCCAGGCCCTCCCAGAACGGCGACTGCCCCTGGTCGTCGGACATGCCGCGCAACTCGGCGATGATGCGCTCGGCGAACAGCTCGCGGAATTCGGCGATAAACAGGAAGCGCGATTTGGACAGCAGGCGCCCAGCCGCGCCGCCGCGGCGATCCGCGCGCAGGAACAGCGAGCAGAGCTCGGAGCTGCCGGTCATGTCGTTGGCCAGGAACAGCGTGGGGATCTGCCGGTGGATGTCCAGTTCGCGCGAGGCGCTCACCGTCAGCCCGACCCGGTAGTTGTACCAGGGCTCGCGCAGGCCCAGGGCGGCGGCGATCCCGGCGATGCCGATGACCTCGCCGTCTTCTTCCAGGGCGAAGAGATAATCCGCATCGGCGGATTCGGCCTGGCGCAGAAAGCTGCGCTCGGCATTCTCCACCCGCTGCGCCAGGCGTTCTTCGCTGGCCGGCAGGGTGGTGAGACCGGCGCCGGCCGCCTGCGCCAGCTGCAGCAGCGCGGGCACATCGGCACGGGTGACGGGACGGACGATCATCGGACCTCCAAAGACGCTAGGGTCGGCTACAGCGCTACCAGACGAACCCGGTCGCCTTCGGCGATCTCCAGGGTGGCGATCTGCTCGGGGGAAAGGATGACGGGCTCGCCAGGCGCCCAGCGCAGCGGCGTGGCGAGTGCCCGGAAGTTTTCCAGGCCGTCGTTGGCGATCAGGAACCAGGGCGCCTCCTCGCCGGCCGGGGCCCCTTCGCTCACCGGCGCCAGGCGGCTCTCGGCGATGGAGCGGATGGCCGTGGTGCGGGCGTGCAGGGTCGGACCGCCATCGAAGATGTCGATGTAGTTGTCGGTCTCGAAGCCCTCGCGGCTGAGGATGTCGAAGGTGATCTGGGCGCGGGGATGCACCTGACCCATGGCCTCCTGGGCGCTGTCGGGCAGCAGGGGTACATAGAGCGGATAGGTGGGCATCAGTTCGGCGAGAAAGGTGCGGCTCTTCTGCCCGGACAGGCGCTCGGCGGCGGCGTAGTCCATATCGAAGAAGTTGCGCCCTACCCCGTTCCAGAACGGCGATTCGCCGTCATCGTCCGCCAGCCCGACGATTTCCACCACCACCGTTTCGGCGAAGCGCGCCGGGTGGGCGGCCATGAACAGCAGGCGGGCACGGGAGTTGAGTTCGGCGTGGGGGGTGTCGAGCAGCGGGCGCTGGACATAGAAGCTGCTGAGCACGCTGTTGCCGGTCAGGTCGTGACAGAGCGACAGCACATGCACCTTGTTGTGGATCTTCAGCTCGCGCGAGGCGTGGATGAATGTCTCGTTGCGAAAGCTGTAGAAGGGCTCGGAGAAACCGGCCGAGGCGACGATGGCCGAACAGCCCAGCAGCTCGCCGCTGGTGGTGTCTTCGAGCACGAAGAAATAGCTCTCCTCGCCATGAAAGCCCACCTCGGCCGCCAGCGACGACTCCGAGGTGCGGATCTTGTCGCGCAACCGCTCGGGGTTGTCGGGCAGCGAGGTGACGCCAACCGGGCTATCCGCGGCGAGCCGCTGGACCAGGGGCAGATCCGCCGCGCGCGCAGGGCGCATTACCAGCATGAGAACTCCTTGTGTACGGATCCATCCCTGGATGCCAGCGGTACGCGTCCCGCGTCCGGAGATTAGCCTTGGGTGAGACGCGCCAGGGCGCGATCCAGGCGGGCCAGGCCTTCGTCGATATCGGTCTCGGAGATGATCAGGCTCGGCGCCATGCGCAGCACGTCGGGACCGGCCTGCAGGATCATCAGACCCTCTTCGTTGGCGGCGGTGACGATGTCCTTGGCGCGCCCCTTCCAGCTGTCGTTGAGCACGGCGCCGATCAGCAGGCCCAGCCCGCGGATCTGCTGGAACAGGCCATAGCGGGCATTGAGCTGCTCCAGACCGGCGACGAAGCGCTGATGACGGGCAGCGACACCGGCCAGGGTTTCCGGGGTGGCGACGATGTCCAGCAGCGCGGCGCCCACGGCGCAGCCCAGCGGGTTGCCGCCATAGGTGCTGCCGTGCACGCCGGCGCTGAAGTGCTGGGCGACCTTCTCGGTGGTCAGCATGGCCGCCAGCGGAAAGCCGCCGCCGATGCTCTTGGCGGTGGTGAGGATGTCCGGTACCACGCCATAGTGCTGGTAGGCGTAGAGATGACCGCTGCGACCGACCCCGCTCTGCACCTCGTCGAAGATCAGCAGGGCGCCATGGGCGTCGCACAGGCGACGCGCGCCCTCCAGGTAGGCCTGGTCGGCCGGCAGCACGCCGCCCTCGCCCTGGATGGGTTCGAGGATGACCGCGCAGGTCTTGTCCGAGACCACGGCTTCGAGAGCGGCCAGGTCGTTGTAGGGCACGTGGCGGATGCCTTCGATCTTGGGACCGAAGCCATCAGAATACTTGGGCTGACCACCGACGCTGACCGTGAACAGGGTCCGGCCGTGGAAGCTGTTGGTGGCGGCGACGATCTCGTAACGGCTGCCGCCGCTGACGTCATGGCCATAGCGACGGGCCAGCTTGCAGGCCGCCTCGTTGGCTTCGGCGCCGGAGTTGGCGAAGAACACCCGGTCGGCAAAGGTGTGGTCCACCAGCTTGCGCGCCAGGCGCAGGGCAGGCTCGTTGGTGTAGATGTTGGAGACGTGCCAGAGCTTGCCGGCCTGCTCGGTCAGGGCGTTGATCAGCGCGGGATGACCGTGGCCCAGGGCGCTGACGGCGATGCCGCCGGCGAAATCGACGTATTCGCGATCGGCCTGGTCCCAGACGCGGGAGCCCTCTCCTCGCACCGGAATGAACGCGGCAGGGGCGTAGGTCGGGACCATCACCTCATCGAAGGCGGCGCGTTGCACGTTGGGTTGAGAAGCGGACATCGGGGTTCTCCTGCCGATCACGGCGGTGACTGAGGGGGATTGTAGGACGGCCTCCAGGCGCGGCATTGCGCCCAGGCGACAACTATTTACGGGCGAAAACGCAAACGGGCATCCGATTCGCAGTCTAGCGATTCGGACGCCCGTTCTGGAAGGGCATGGACGTACCTTCGGGTACGCCCGGCGGATCAGTTGGGCGCGACGCGGCTGGTGCCGTTGACGGTCAGGATGCGCACCCGCTCGCCCACGCGGAAGATCTCGCCCTTGTTGACCGCCTGCACATAGGCGCGGGAGCCGCCGTCGTCTTCCTTCACGGTGATCTCGACCCCGTTGGCCTTGGTGAAGCCTTCTTCGGTGGCGGCACCCAGCAGGCCACCGGCCACTGCACCGATGATGGCGGTGACGAAGCTGCCACGACCGCCGCCGATGGCGCTGCCGCCAATGCCACCGACCACGGCACCGGCCCCGGCGCCCACCGGCGACTTGGTGCCCTCGATGGTGACCGGGCGCAGGGCGGTGATGGTACCGGTACGGACCGTCTGCACCTGCCGCGCCTCATCGCGCGAATAGACGTCGCCGGACTGATCGGAGGCGCAGCCGGCCAGCAGGGCGACGGCGGTCAGGGAGGCGGCGAGCTGAAGGACTCTGTTCATGGGGCAACTCCAAGGGCAGTTGAAAGACACTGGCCGTACCGGGCAGCGGTACTGGCGCAGATCGCTATTATCCTTGACCCAGGGCGTCCGGGGAGGTTTCCGGCGACTGTAACGCCGGTACCTTGCGAACGCCTTAAGGTGCCAGGCGCTGGCGCTGCCACTCGCCTTCCACGCGCCGGTAGTCCAGCCGGTCATGGAGGCGGCTGGAGCGGCCCTGCCAGAATTCGATGCGTTGGGGCCTCAGGCGATAACCACCCCAGAACGGCGGGCGGCTCGGCTCACCGTCGGCGAAGCGCTGCTGCACGGCGGCCAGGCGCTGCTCCAACTCGTGACGATCGGCGATGACCTGGCTTTGCGGCGAGGCCCAGGCACCCAGGCGACTGCCCAGCGGGCGGACCCGGTAGTAGGCGTCGGATTCCTCGGTAGAGACCTGCTCCACCAACCCCTCGATGCGCACCTGGCGCTCCAGCGCCGGCCAGAAGAAGGTCATGGCCGCACGGGGTTGCCTGGCCATCTGCTGGCCCTTGGCGCTGTCGTAGTTGGTGTAGAAGACGAAGCCCTGGGCATCGACGCCCTTGAGCAGCAGCACGCGGCAATGCGGCTGACCCTCGTCATCGACGGTGGCCAGCCAGCAGGCGTTGGCTTCGACGGGAGGCTGCTCGGTGCGCACCGCCTCTTCGAACCACTGCCCGAACAGGGCATAGGGATCTGCGGGCGCCTGGGCTTCGGTCAGGCCGTCGCGGGTGTAGTCGCGACGCATATCGGCGAGGGACGGTGACATGAAGGTCTCCTGCTAGGTCGTTGTCGACCTAGCTTAACCAAGTCCCGCCCCGCTCGCCTGCTTCAGGACAAGCTTTGCAGCTAGCGCGCGGCCAGGGATTGCAGGCTGGCCAGCACGGTGGCGCGCGGCTGGATCAGCACCTCGACGCGGCGGTTGGCGGCGCGGCCGGCGGCGGTGGTGTTGTCGGCACGTGGATGGGCGGCCGCCAGACCCCGTACGATCAGGCGATTGCCGCTGTAGCCACTGAGGCGGAAGATCGCCGCCACGGCCTGGGCGCGCTGCAGGCTGATCTTGTCGTTGAGCGCGGCGGCACCGGTGCTGTCGCTGAAGCCGAGCACGATGACGGCGCTGTCTTCATCCACGCTCACCGACTTGGCCGAACGCGACAGCGGGCCGAGCATCACCGGCAGCAGCATCTCGGCGCGATCCGGGTTGAAGGAGCCGTCCACCGGGGTCACCAGCACCAGGGCATCGTCGCGACGCTCGACCTTGACGTTGCTGCCGGCCACGGCGACGCGCAGCTTCTGCTCGTGCTCGTCCAGCCAGGCCTTGCTGACCTTGACCGGTACCGGCTTGAGGACTTCCGCCTTGGCGACGGGCTTCACGTCTTCGCTGCCGAAGGGCCACCACCAGTGACTGCCCTTCTCGCCGGCCGCAGCGGCCTGCTCCGGCTTGGCCGCCGGCGCCTTCGCCGCGACCTTGGTTTCAGCCTTGGGCTCGGCGGCCTTGGCCACCGGCTTGACTGATTCGGCCGCCTTGTCGCTGCCGCCGAACGGCCACCACCAGTGGCTGCCACTGGTGGCGGTGCTGGCCTGGGCATTGCCCGGCTTGGCGGGGGCGGCGGCCTGGTCGCCATTTCCCTGGAAGGAGCTGCAGGCGGATACGCCCATGCAGAGAATGAGGGTGGTGGATTTGATCAGCTTCATGCAAAGTTTCCCATCGGCGAGCCGGAGGACAGAGTGAATCAATGCCCCGGCCAGAGCCGGCGGCACGAGTGAACTTAAAGTAGTTTCGAGATTGTGGCCGCAAACCTACGCCGGGCAAAGCGGTGGAGTCACGAAATTTGCGACTGTGCCGACCAGTGGCAGGCCCGTGGCAGCGAACGAAGGAAAATTCAGGCGAACCGTCGCGGCCCGCTGGAGGTACACAAGACTGGAATGCCGCCGGCGAAACCCTGTCAGTGCGATGCCGGGGAATAGCGGCGAGCGAAGGTTCTGTTCGAGACATGGCTACCCGCCAGGAGGCGAGAGCGTGGAAGGACTCATCGATATCGCGACGCTGAAGCGCCTGGCCGCCAGCGCCGCAGCCGTTACCCGGGACTGTCGTTGTCTGCAGCGGGATCTGTCGGGGTGGACGGCCTGGCCGGTGGGCTACCGGGCAACGGAGTTCGCTCAGATCGGCACCCTGGCGCGTTACGCGCCCGAGGACGCCATCCTCGCGGAGTACCACCCGGCGGGCACTCACTACTGGTCGGCCGACGCTCCCATCGCGCCCCGCTTCTATCCCTACAACCAGAGCACGGTATGGCGGTGTCTGGGCTGCGAGCGCCTCTACCTGCGGCATGACGACGATGGCGCCTACCATGTGGCGCCGCGCATTCGCCTGCTGCAGAGCGCCCTGATCGTCGATGCGCCCCACGCCAATGACGGGCGCGAAGCCGCGGCGACGTGAACTCCGGCGTCCCGCCCCAGCGACCTGGCAAGGGTCGATCCACCGGCCGTCTTTCGCCGTCCGGGGCCACTTTCGCGCCCTGGCGGCTGCTCTAGGTCGCGGCGTTTGGAATCCTCTCTCGTTACCTGAGGCGCAAACCGGGAATTAAGCCCACAATAGGCACCGCGTATCCCGCGTGCGGGTGTGCGCCCATCAACGGTAGAAAACCTGGTCCCAGCAATACGATGGCTACTACAACTCGAACGGGCGTCGCCTGGTTTGTCGACGGCGCCTACGCCCTGAGCGCCTGGAATGGTTCGGTATATGGCGCCAAATTCGACTATCTCAAACTGCGGCTTTTCATCGAGCAGGATGCGGGCGAACCCATCGGCGACGCCTACTACTTCAACTGCGACAGCGATCCGCCCACCGTCGCCCAGACCAACTTCAACAAGTTTCTCAGCTCGGCCCCACCCAAGGGCGCCGGTCTCAGGGTCAAGCTCTACTGGCTGCAGAGCAAGGCCCACGAATGGCCGGCCTCGGCAGGCGGCGGCCCGATCCTGCATCCGGTGACCGGCGAGCAGTACACCACCAAGAGCCAGAAGGGCGTCGATGTCGGCCTGGCCTTCAACCTGATGCGCTCCCATGCCAAGCGCGGCTGGAAGAAGCTGTACCTGGTCGCGGGCGACGGCGATTTTCACGAGGTGGTGCAGTACCTGGTGGAAAACGAAGGGGTCGAAGTCACGGTGATCGGCGCGCACTTCTCCATCAGCGGCGAGATCGCGCCCTATGTCCGGGTGATCGAATTCAAGGACATCGAGGCGGCCATCGCCCGCTAGCCGCCCGTCACGAGGTCCTTACAGGCACTCCCCCACCGCGCGCGCCAGGGCCTGGGCGCGCGGATCCATCAGCACATAGGGGCCGAGGGTGTTGGTGACGAAGCCAAAGGCCACCTCGCGCTCCGGATCGGCGAAGCCGGTCGAACCGCCCGCCCCCGGATGGCCAAAGGCCTGGGGGCCTAAGCCGTAGGTGGCATTGGCCTGGTCGGGCTGGTCGAGCATGAAGCCAAGGCCGAAGCGGGTCGGCGTGAGTAGGGTGGGGTCCTCGCCCTGGCTGTGCTCCACCAGGGCCTCGCTAAGCGTCTCCCATTCCAGCAGATCGCCGGCCAGCAGACCGGCATAGAAGCCCGCCAGGCTACGCGCATGGCCATGGCCGTTGGCGGCCGGCTGCTGGAAGCGGCGCCACTCCGCCTTGTTGGTGCTGGTGAGCACCCCGGACGGATTGCCAAAGGCCAGGGTCGGCAGCGCCGCCGGATCGCTCATGGTCGTCTTGAGCAGGCGCTGCGCCGCGGCGTCGCCCAGCACGCCTTTTCCACGCACGATATGGGCGACGCGTTCGTCTTCGCTGGCCGGCAGGCCGATATGGAAATCCAGGTCCAGGCGCCCGGCGGTACGGCCGACGATGGCCTCGCCCGGGCTACGGCCATCAGCGCGCCGGATCAGCTCGCCGAGCAGCCAGCCAAAGGTGATGGGCGCATAGCCATGGGCGGTGCCAGGCGTCCACCAGGGAGCCTCGGCGGCGACCGCGGCAGTCATGGTGTCCCAGTCGTACAAGGCATCCCCAGCCAGGCGTTCGCGCAAGGCGGAAACGCCGGATCTGTGGCTGAGCAACTGCCGCAGGGTGATGTCGGCCTTGCCGGCGGCGGCGAACTCCGGCCAGCGTTCGGCGACCGGCGCATCGAGGGCCAGCTTGCCCTCCTCCACCAGCTGCAGCGCCGCCACCGTGGTGAAGGCCTTGGTGCAGGAGAACAGATTGAGCAGGGTATCGGTATGCCAGGGCGTCTGGCCGTCCTTGTCGGCCATCCCGCCCCAGAGATCCAGCACCGTTTCACCGCCGACCTGGACGCACAGCGCCGCACCGCGGGTCTGACCGGCTGCGAGCAATTCGGCGAAGGCTTCGCGGACGGATTCGAATCTCAGGTCGTGATAGCCGTGGACGGTCATGGGGGCTCCTGGGGGTTTAAGGTGTTTACCGATAGCGCTGACAGGGAGTTTGGATAGGATCGCGGCCATGGGCCGCTCCTACGGTTAGGGTTACCTGTAGGAGCGGCCGCATCGGCGGACCGCCATGGCCACGAATTACTGGATCTCCCGCCGGAACGGCGGCAGCGCATTGAGGATGGCCTTGCCGTAGCGCTGGGTCACCAGGCGGCGATCCAGCAGCGAGATGGTGCCGCTGTCCTGCTCGGTGCGCAGCAGCCGGCCGCAGGCCTGGATCAGGCGCAGCGAGGCGTCGGGCACGGCGATTTCCATGAATGGATTGCCACCGCGCGCCTCGATCCACTCGGCTAGGGCGGCTTCCACCGGATCGTCGGGCACGGCGAAGGGAATCTTGGCGATGACCACGTGCTCGCAATAGGCGCCGGGCAGGTCGACCCCCTCGGCAAAGCTGGCCAGGCCGAACAGCACGCTGGCCTCACCGTCGTCGACGCGCTTCCTGTGCTTGTTCAGGGTCTCCTGCTTGGACAGGTTGCCCTGGATCAGCACCCGCTTGCGCCAGTCGCGCTCCAGGCCGTCGAAGACGTCCTGCATCTGTCGCCGCGAAGAAAACAGCACCAGGGCGCCACGCGCGCCGTCGAGCATGGCCGGCAATTCGCGAACGATGGCAGCGGTGTGCTCGGCGGCGTTGCGCGGATCGGCCTTGAGATCCGGCACCCGCAGCACCCCGGCCTCGGCATGGCGGAACGGACTGGGCACCACCGCGGTGGCTGCCGAGCGCGGCAGTCCGGATCTCATGCGAAAGCGGTCGAAGGTGCCCAGGGCGGTCAGGGTCGCCGAGGTCACCAGGGCGCCATAGGCGACGTTCCACAGGTGGCGGCGCAGCATCTCCGCGGCGAGGATGGGGCTGGCGTTGACCTCGATGTCGTACAGCGAACCCGTTTCGGCGAGGGTCATCCAGCGCGCCATGGGCGGGCTGTCTTCCGGATCCTCGCAGGTAAAGGCCGTCCACAGTTCCCAGTTGCCCTGGGAACGCGCCAGCAGACTGCCGAACAGCGGATACCACTCCTCGGCCTGGTAGCTGGCCAGGCCGATGCTGGATTCGCCGTCCATGGCCTGCTTGAGCATCTCGGTCAGGCGGGTGAAGAGGTCGGTGAGCTTGGCGAAGCCTTTCTTGAGCTCGATACCCATTTCCCGCAGGTCTTCGGGGATCACCCCGCCGACGAATCTGTGCCGCGGCCGCTCGCGGCCTTCCATGTCCTCACCCGCGCGGAAATCCGCCAGCGCCTCGCAGGCGGTGAACATGAATTGCTGCTGGGTGCGGATCTCCCGCGCCAGTTCCGGCACCTGCTCCACCAGCCGGCCGAGATCGCCCGGCAGAGGGTGCTGGGCAAGAAGCTTGGTAAGGTTCTTGGCGATCTGCTCCAGCCACTCGGCGGTGGATCTCAGCCGGGTGAAATGGGCGAAGTGGCCGATTGCCTTGTCCGGCAGGTGGTGGCCTTCGTCGAACACATAGAGGGTATCGCGGGGATCGGGCAGGATGGCGCCGCCGCCCAAGGCCAGGTCGGCCAGCACCAGGTCATGGTTGGTGACGATGACATCGACCTTGGTCATGCCTTCGCGGGCCCGATAGAAGGCGCACTGCTGGAAATTCGGGCAATGGCGATTGGTGCACTGGCTATGATCGGTGGTGATGCGCGACCACTGGACGTCCTCGATGGCTTCCGGCCAGCTGTCGCGATCGCCGTCCCAGCGATTGCCGGCCAGGCGCTCGATCATCTTGCCGAACAGCTCGTTGGACGCCTCGTCCACATCGATCTTGAAGCCATCCTCGGCGAACAGCTGGGCAGTGGCGTTCTGCGCCTGGCCCTCCTGTAGCAGCATGTCCAGCTTGGACAGGCACAGATAGCGCCCCCGCCCCTTGGCCAGGGCGAAGCTGAAGGACAGGCCGCTGTTGCGCAGGATGTCCGGCAGATCCTTGTGCACGATCTGCTCCTGCAGCGCCACCGTCGCCGTGGCGATCACCAGGCGCTTGCCGGCCGCCTTGGCCGCGGGAATGGCGGCCAGGGCATAGGCCACGGTCTTGCCGGTCCCGGTGCCCGCCTCCACCGCCACCACGGCGGGCTCGCCTTCGCGATGCCCCTCCTCGTCCTGGGCGATGGCACCCAGGCCCTTGGCGGTCTCCGCGATCATCAGCCGCTGGCCATAGCGTGGCTTGAGCGACTTGGCTTCGAGGAAACGCGTGTAGGCGCCCTGGATCTGGGTCTTGAGTTCGGTGCTGAGCATGCCTGGTTCCGGGCGATGGCAAAGCAGCGCCACGTCCGGCGGACGAGCGCTGTATGCATCTACAGTAATGGATCTTGGGCGCTATGATAACGCGCCTGTCGTCAGGATGCGCCCGACGTTGAGGTCGCAGGCCGCTCAGGCCACCGGCAGCTGCGGCGGCAGCCGATGAAAGGCGCCAAAGATCAGCAGGCTCAGGCGGTCGAGCCAGGGATGGCGACGCAGGCGCAGGGCACGACGACTGGCGAAGACTTCACCCAGGTGCAGGAGCAGCAGGGCCAGGGCGACCAGGGCGAGCAATTGGGGGAAAGGACGAGCGAGAGGCAGAGCGATGGCGGCGGCTGCGGTGAGCCAGAACAGCAGGAGAAGGACTTTGCCGGTAAGGGACAGGGTTTTCATGGATTCCAGCAGGAGGACGAGATGGATCGGACCATAACGCCTGGAGCCGGAAAAAGTAAAGGCGGCGGACCGGGGTCCGCCGCCGATGCATCACTCGCGGTCGATCTGGATTTCGACGCGGCGGTTGGTGGCGCGGCCTTCAGCGGTCTCGTTGGTGGCGATCGGCTGACGCTCGCCCATGCCTTTCACGGAGACGATGCTGGCTGCCGGCACACCGGCCTGGATCAGGTAGTTGCTGACCGACTTGGCGCGACGCTCGGACAGACGCTGGTTGTAGGCGTCGGTACCCTTGCTGTCGGTGTGGCCGGTGATCGACAGACGGGTGCTGGCGGCTTCGCCACGCAGACGACCGGCGATGCCGTCCAGCTGAGCCCGGTCTTGAGCATCGATGGCGGCGGAGTCGAAGGCGAAGTGCAGATCACGGGCGGTGATCACTTCCTGCTTCGGCAGCGGGGCCGGTGCGGGAGCCGGTGCGGGCGCCGGAGCCGGGGCCGGCGCGGGCTCCATGCGGGCGACCTGTTCGTTGCCCTTGCCATGCACCCAGCAATAGGCGCCGGCGGTGGTACCTATGCCCAGGGCCGCCATGCCGGCGACGTTACCGCTCTGGGTAGCGCCGGCCGCACCGCCGACCAGCGCGCCGACCGCAGCGCAGACCGGCCAATCGGATTTCTGTACGCCGCCCGCACAACCAGCCAGCACGGTGCTTGCCAGGATGAGGGGTAAAGCTGTCCTTGCGATGCTCTTGCTCATGAAGGGGTCTCCTATAGACCAGGTACCGCGAGTTGTGCTCGTCTTTCGTTTTATGGCGCTGTCAGACTAATGGTGGCGTACACATCTTGACAACGCTGGTTGCTTAGTCAATCGCGATTTGATTAGGGTTCCCTTAATGGCAAACATATTCTCGTCCCGTACCCCGCAACAGGCTCTGGCAAGCCTGCTCGAGCATCATCAGCCCAGGCGTCTGCTCTGTGTGGCGCGCGAACCGCTGCCGGCGCTCGCGGCCTATGCCGAGGCCCATCCGCACTGCCAGCTGGTGCAAGCGACGGTGCCTCTGGATGATCCCAGCCTACTGGCCGAACGCTACGATCTGGTGATCGTCGCCGACTGCCTGGAACATCTGCCGCTGCGCCAGGGGCGCGAGTTGCTCGGCGGCTTGCGCAACTTCAACACCTCGCGCCTGGCGGTGCTGGTGGACCTGGCCGCCAGCGAATGGCAGCTGACGGATTTCTACGCCCTGGCCCTGCAGGCCAGCGAGCGCTTCGCCCGCGATGGCCAGGTGGTCACCCTGTTCAGCTATGATCTGCACGACTACAAGCAGGTCCCGGACTGGCTCAATGCCAAGTTCTGGGCCAACCCGCAGAATTTCGGCAAGTACTGGTGGTGAGATGCAACCCATGGCCCCCTGCCCCTGTGGCTCGGATCGTCCGCTCGGCGACTGTTGCGGCGTCTTTCATGCCGGCACCCCGGCGCCCGATGCCGAGCGCCTGATGCGTTCGCGCTACAGCGCCTATGTGCTGGGCTTGATCGACTATCTGGTGGCCACCACGGTGCCTGCGCAGCAGGGGCAGCTGGACAGGGAAGCCCTGACGGCCTGGAGTCTGGGCAGTCGCTGGCAGGGGTTGCAGGTGCTGGAGCATCGCCCCGAGCCAGGCGATCCTGACCATGCAAGGGTCAGCTTCGTGGCGCGCTGGGAGGATGGCCGCGGCGCCCATCGCCATGAAGAGCGCTCGGGCTTCGTCCAGCGCGAGGGGCGCTGGTACTTTCTCGATCCGACCGTACGCCCGCTGCCGGGTCGCAACGACGCCTGCCTGTGCGGCAGCGGCGCCAAGTTCAAGAAGTGCTGCGCCGGCTTCCTGTAACGCCGGCCGTGCTCACTCCCTGACCAGCGTCAGGTGATCGGTATCCGGGACCGCCACGGGTAGCGGCTCGGAGGCCGGGCCCAGGTCGCTGCCCACCGGCGCCAGACTCAGGTGCGACAGATCGACCCGCGGCGGCGCCACCGGTGCGGCCTCGTCCTGGAGATCGGCGCCCACCGGTGCCAGGCCGAAATCCGGTGCCTGGACATCGACGAAGGCCGCCATCACGGCATCGCGCGGTGCAACCGACAGGGATCCGCGCTCCGCGGACGGTGGCGTGGCGGTCGCCGTGGTGGCCGGGGTCGGTTCCCGCGGCTCGACGGGTGCGGCAGCCGGCTCGACCGTCTCGGCCATGGGCGCCACCTCGACCCGTGCCCCGGCCTGGGCCAGGGTGGCGCGATAGCGCTCGGCGGTGGCGGCGTCGAGGCGATTCTTGATGATCATGCGACGACCGGAAAAGAGCACGGCGATGCGCTGTTCATCCGCCTGAAACAGACGCATCAGATTCTGTCGGGTCTGCTGCGCATCGGCGCCAGCGACCAGCTCGCCCTGGAAGGCGATTTCATAGAGCACGGCGGACATGACGACCTCCTCGGTCACGGCAAGAGCTGCAGGATGCAACGTCGCGCCGGAGGGGTCCAGTCCGCATGGTCGCCTGGCCCAGGCGTTTTTTTGTTAGCCTGTGCCGAAGCGGCCCCGACTTGTGCAGCAATCGGTGCTTGTTAAACTGCGCAGAAAACGGGAGTGCCGCATGCTTCGCCAGGCCTTGTTCATCACCCTGCTCGGCGTTTTGCTGAGCAGCCTTGGCGGTTGTACCTACATCGGGCGCAACTATGAGGAGCCCCAGGTCGAACTGACCGGCGTGGAGCTGATCCGCGCCCGGCTGTGGAGCCAGGACTTCGTGCTGCACTTCCGCGTCCAGAATCCCAACGACAGCGCCCTCCCCGTGCGCAGCCTGGCCTATACCGTCTACCTGAACGATCTGCTGCTGTCTCAGGGGACCGCCAACCTGCATTCGTCGGTGCCGGCCAATGGTCAGCGCAGCTTCTCGGTGCCGGTGCAGACCAATCTGTGGCGCTACGTGAAGGACGTCGGTCGCATGCTGGAAGACCCCAACCAGCCGATCAACTATCGGCTGCGCGGTCGGGTGAAGACCGGCTGGCTGTTCGGGCGCAGTGTCCATTTTTCTCGCCAGGGGCAGTTCGTGCCTGGCGCCTACATCCCGGAGTTATGAGATGAACCAACACGTCCACGGTCCCGATTGCAATCACGACCATGACCACGATCACGGCCATGCCCACCATGTGCACGGCCCGCACTGCAACCATGGCCCGGCCCAGGAGCCGGTGCGCAATCCGCTGAAGGAAGTGGGTCGCAACGATCCCTGCCCGTGCGGCAGCGAGAAGAAATTCAAGAAGTGCCACGGCGCCTGATCGCGCTTTGAGCGACGGGTGAGGCCCTGCCCTCACCCGCTCCGCGACCCTGGCGCCTTACCAGGGCTGTCCGCCGCGCTGCGACTCCAGCCGCCGGATGAATTCCTCCAGCACCAGGGCGTAGAGATCGTCCTTGAGCACCAGATCCTCGACCCCGCAATCGATGTTGGGGTTGTCGTTGACCTCGATCACCGCCAACTTGTCGCCCGCCTGTTTCAGATCCACGCCATAGAGACCATCGCCGATCAGGTTGGCGGTGCGTACCGCCAGCTCGACCACCGCATGGGGCGCGTCCTGCACCGCCAGGGTGCGGAAATCGCCACTGACCTCGGTGGCGCTGGCGCTGTGGTCATAGATCTGCCAGTGCCCCTTGGACATGAAGTACTGGCAGGCGAAGATCGGCTCCTGGTTGAGCACGCCGATGCGCCAGTCGTATTCCGTATAGAAGAATTCCTGGGCCAGCAGCAGTACCGAACGCTCGAACAACTCGGCGCTGGCCTTGCGCAGCTGCGCGGCGTCCTCGACCTTGATGACGCCACGGGAAAAGGAGCCATCGGGAATCTTCAGCACCAGCGGAAAGCCCAGGCGTTCGCCGAGGCCTTCGAGTTGGCCGGGATTGTCCTTGTAGAGGATCTCGGTCGCCGGCATGTCCAGCTTGTGGGCACGCAGCAGGTCGGCCAGATAGACCTTGTTGGTGCATCTCAGGATGGAGCGTGGATCGTCCATCACGACCAGGCCTTCGCTTTCGGCCTTCTTGGCGAAGCGATAGGTGTGGTGGTCGATGGCGGTGGTCTCGCGGATGAACAGGGCATCGAATTCGCCCAGCCGCGCGTAATCCTTCTTTTCGATCAGCTCCACGTCCAGCCCCAGGTGCTTTCCGACGCGCACGAAGTTCTTCAGTGCCTTGGCATCGGAGGGCGGAAAGGCTTCCTTGGGGTCGTGCAGGATGGCCAGGTCGAAGCGGTACTTCTCACGGCGCCCCGGCTTGAGCCAGACGCGGCGACTGAAGCCGTCGAGGGCGTTGGCGAAGAGGTCTTCCTGCTGCTCGTGCAGCTTGTGGATGCTGCCCAGCTTGAGGCCGCCAATGTGCCAGCCGGCGCGGTCGCGGCGGAATTCCACCAGCAGCAGCGGGCAGGGAAAGGCTTCGAACACCTGGCGCGCCAGGTCCTGCAGGGGCGCGATGTCGGTGTTGCCGAAGTAGAGCGTGAGGGTGAAGCCATCGGCGCTGCCATAGGGATGACCGGCCAGCGCCTTGGTCAGCAGCTTGTCCAGGTCCTCCAGGGCCAGGCCGTAGAGCGACTTGCGCGCCAGTTCGCTGATGGTGCGCACTGAGGGGATGACCTTGTGCCCGCGGGCTTCGGCGAGCAGCGAGCAGTAGTAGCCGTGGCCGAGGTACTTCTGACTACGGCACAGGTTGATCACCTGCACGCGCTTGCCATTGTCCTGTTCGTTGGATTGCTCCAGGTATTCCTGGGCGGTGATGACGTCTTCGCTGGGATAGTAGGACGACCAGTCTTCCTTGCGTTCCACGACGATATACAGCTTGCTCACTGGACCTCCTGGTTGCGGGGCGTGGTCCCGGCGGAAACCCGGATGCCGCCGGACCACTCCAACTGTTGTAACGCGGGTGCTATTAACCGTTGCTTAACCATGCCAGGCTGCCCGCTCTGCTCCAGGAGAATCCTTCGCGATGAGTTTCATGCTCAGGCCCGCCGGGCTGGACGATCTGGCGGCGCTGGTCGATCTGGAAGCCCGCTGCTTCAGCTATGACCGCCTTTCCCGGCGCAATTTCCACTACATGCTCACCCGTGCGAACGCGGTCCTGATCCTGGCGGAAAATGACCGCCAGGTGGCCGGCTACGCCCTGGTACTGTTCCACCAGAACACCTCGCTGGCGCGGCTCTATTCCATCGCCGTCGATCCCGAGGCCCGCGGTCATCGCCTGGGCCAGCGCCTGCTGGAGGCTGCCGAAGCCGAGGCGGTGGAGCGCGATTGCGCCTACCTGCGCCTGGAGGTCCGGCCGGACAACGCCGCCGCCATCGCCCTTTACGAGCGCAACGGCTATCTGCCCTTCGCCACGGTGGAGGATTACTACGAGGACCACAGCCAGGCGCTGCGCTTCGAGAAGCGCATCCGCCAGCCGCGCGAAGGCCAGGCCCGCCCGGTGCCCTTCTATCGCCAGACCACCGATTTCACCTGTGGCCCGGCCAGTCTGCTGATGGCCATGGGCGCCCTGCAGCCGGGCCGCCCGCTGGAACGGCGCGAGGAACTGCGGCTGTGGCGCGAAGCCACCACCATCTACATGACCGCCGGCCACGGCGGCTGCGGCCCCCATGGCCTGGCCCTGGCCGCGCTGCGCCGGGGCTTCAAGGTCACGCTGCAGGTCAATACCCGGGGGCCCCTGTTTCTCGACGGCGTGCGCAGCGAGGAAAAGAAGGAGGTGATGCGCCTGGTGCACGAGGACTTCAGCGCCGAGGTCAAGCAGTCGCCCATCGAGCGCCTCTACCGGACGCGCCTGGACATCGCCCATTGGGTCGACCAGGGCGCCTTTCCGCTGGTGCTGATCAGCTCCTTCCGCCTGACCAAGGCCAAGGGGCCGCACTGGGTGCTGGTCACCGACTGCGACGAGGATTTCGTCTACCTGCACGATCCCGATGTCGACCACAGCCAGCATCGCCGCGAACTGGATTGCCAGCACATCCCCGTGTCCCACGCCGAGTTCGACAAGATGAGTCGCTTCGGCCGCGGCAAGCTGCGCGCGGCGGTGATCCTGCGCACCGGCTGAACCCGGGGTTGCGACGGACGTCGAACAGGGCCAGGATCAAGGCCAACAAGAACGACGGGGCGGTCCATGAGTCAGTCCTTGCGCAAGCGCAATCCCTCCTACGAATTGATGGAGGACCTGAGCGGTCACTCGGTGATCTACCGGGAGCATGGTTTTCCCTGCCCGCTGGTGCGCTGGCATTTCCACAAGGAATACGAGCTGCACCTGATCGTGGCCAGTTCGGGGACCGCCTTCATCGGCGACTACATCGGCAACTTCTATCCGGGCAGCCTGTTCCTTACCGGGCCGCACCTGCCGCACAACTGGATCAGCCGCGTCGCCGAGGGCGAGGTGGTGGCCAAGCGCGACATGCTGGTCAACTTCACCAACGAGACGGTGGACAACGCCACGGCGGTGTTTCCCGAACTCAGCGGCCTGGCGCCGCTGCTGGAACGCGCCCGCTACGGCATCGAATTCCAGGATCCGCAGCTGATCGCCCGCGCCGAGGCCTTGCTGCAGCAGATCTCCGAGAGCGGCGGCGCCACCCGCCTCGGTCATTTCCTGGTGCTGATGGAGGCACTGGCCACCTCGGAGCGCTACCAGCTGCTGTCCGGCAGCGTCGAGCCGGCCACGGCCAGCGAGCAGGCGGTGGATCGCACCAACCGGGCGCTGAATTTCATCTTCGATCACTACCAGCGTGATTTCACCCAGGAGGAAGTGGCCGAGCATCTGGGCATGACGCCGACCTATTTCTCGCGCTTCTTCCGCCAGGCCACCGGTCGCACCTTCGTCGAATTCGTCAACAGCCTGCGCATCAGCAAGGCCTGCGAGATGCTCTCCCACAGCAGCATGCCGGTCACCGACATCTGCTTCGAAGCCGGCTTCAACAACATCTCCAACTTCAATCGACGCTTCCACCAGCTCAAGGGCATGACCCCACGCCAGTACCGCACCCTGACGGTACAGCGGCTGACCGAGCAGAACGCCTGAACGCCTTAATAGCGTCCCTGGATTCGGTTTGTTGCCAGCTTGAGAGCCATTGAACAGACCGGACGCAAAGTTCGGTTATGATCGAACTACCAACCCTTGCCGACTGAGGCCAGTGCCACCATGACCGAATCCTATACCCCCCCACGCGTCTGGACCCCCACCACCTCCGGCGGCAACTTCGCCAGCATCAACCGCCCCATCGCCGGCCCGACCCACGACAAGGAACTGCCGGTCGGCGAGCATCCCTTCCAGCTGTATTCCCTGGGCACGCCCAACGGCATGAAGGTGACCATCCTGCTGGAGGAATTGCTGGCGGCTGGTCATGCCGACGCCGAATACGACGCCTGGCTGATCCGCATCAGCGAAGGCGAGCAATTTTCCAGCGGCTTCGTCGAGATCAACCCCAACTCCAAGATCCCGGCCCTGGTGGATCGCCGCGGCGCCGAGCCGCTGCGCGTCTTCGAGTCCGGTGCCATCCTGCTCTATCTCGCCGACAGCTTTGGCGCCTTCATCCCGAAGGATCACGCCGGTCGCACCGAAACCCTGAACTGGCTGTTCTGGCAGATGGGCTCGGCGCCCTTCCTGGGCGGCGGCTTCGGCCATTTCTACGCCTATGCGCCGGAAAAGCTCGAGTACCCCATCAACCGCTATGCCATGGAAGCCAAGCGCCAACTCGATGTGCTCGATCGCCTGCTGGCCGAGCGCACCTATGTGGCCGGCGAGGAGTACGGCATCGCCGACATCGCCATCTGGAGCTGGTACGGCAACCTGGTGCTGGGGCAGCTGTACAACGCCGCGGAGTTTCTCTCCGTGCAGGAGTACAGCCACGTCCAGCGCTGGGCCCAGGCCATCGCCGCCCGGCCGGCGGTGCAGCGCGGCCGGCGGGTCAATCGCACCTGGGGCGAGCCGGGCGAGCAACTGGCCGAGCGGCATTCGGCCAGCGATTTCACCTGATCCGGCAGAGCGGACGGCGGCGGCATCTCTCCGTCGCCGCTAGCGACTCCAGTCCGCGGTGGCGGAGCCGAGACGAGTCGCGGGGCGTTGCCACTGCAGCTCGACCCCGCCGATCCTCAGCGGCGACCGCAAGCGCAGCGCCGGCCCCCAGGCGGTCGGCTCTTGCGTCTCGCCATAGTCGCCCTCCTCCGGCCCTCCATACGCCGGACCACCACTCGCGCCCGGTCGCTCGGTCAGTAGTACGGCGGTACGGGCAAGGGACAGTCGCGCCGTCATAGCTCGCCGCTCCCGCTGACGCAGCGCCAGCCCGCGAAGGGCGGCGGCCGCCATGAGGTAGCCGGTAGCATGATCGAGCGCCTGCACCGGCAAGGGCACCGGCTGCTCACCGCCCTGCCACTCACGACCCGCTGCGGCGATACCACAGGACATCTGCACCAGGCTGTCGTAGCCCCGACGGAGCGCCCAGGGACCGCTCCAGCCATAGGCGCAGAGCGAAATATCGATCAGCCCGGGATTCAGCGCGCGACGTGCAGCGACGCCGTAGCCCAGTCGCTCCAGTGCATCGGCGCGATAGCCGTGGACCAGGACATCCGCGTCTGCCAGCAAAGCTTCAAACACCCGACGGTCGGCGGGCCGGCGCAGGTCCAATCGCGCGCAGCGCTTGCCCAGGGTCACCTCGGGTGCCTGGGCCGGTTCGTCCCAGTCGGGCGGATCGATCCGCAGCACCTCGGCGCCCAGCCCGGCCAGCAGGCGGGTGGCGATCGGCCCGGCGAGGATGCGGGTCAGGTCGAGGACGCGGATGCCCTGCAACGGACGCTGTGGATCGGGCCGCCAATTGCTGGCGATATCCGCGGTTGTCCATTCCTGAGCGATCAGCGGTTCGGCGCCAACGGCCTGCCCCTGGGGATGCGCCTGCCACTCCGACTGGGTGCGCAGCTTCGCCGCGCAGCCGCCCGCCGCGACGATGGCCGTCTCCAGGTCTTCGCCCGACCCGCCCGCCATGGCCTGCGCCACGGCGTCATGGCTATTGCCACAGCCCAGCACGGCCAGGGCGCGCTCCCGATGATGGGGCGCATTGGCGTGCAACCGTAGCCAGCCGTCGCGGGTACGGTAGTCGCCGGTAACCGCATCCCAGACGGCGGGCGATTCCCAGCCCAGGGGACGCAGGGACGTCTTGAACCAGGCCGCGGCCAGGTGCCGGTCCACCTGCACCGGCAATCCGGGTGCCCCCTCTGCCAGTAGGTCGGCGGCGGTCAGGCCGGCGACCCCGATCGCCACCGTGGCGAGGTCGCTGACCGGAAAACAGGAGGCCAGGCTGTCGTTGCCCCGGACCTGCAGATTTGCCGCCTGGGCGGCAGACAGATCCAGGGCGGTGACGAGTTCGCCGAGCAGGGATTGAAAGACGGCAGGCGTACGGGACGGGTGGGTCAAGGCAAGGTCCTCCGCGGCAGCAGGCAGTGCTCTCACAGTAGCCCTGCTTGCGCGAGCAGGACACCGGCGTTCGTCCGTCTACCGTCCAGCCCGACACGGGGACAAATCGCCCTCTGCCTGGGTCTCCCCTTCATCAGCCCACCCACGCTATCGGGAGACCCCATGACCGAACGACAGCTACTCATCGCCGGCGCCAGCGGCATCATCGGCCAGGCCGTGCTGGAAGCCTTCGCCAACGCCGGCTGGTCCATCACCACCGTCGGCCGCTCGCGACAGGCACCCAGTCGCTTTCCGCACCTGACCGCCGACCTGCTGGACCCGGCCAGCCTGGCCGCGGCCAAGGCCCATCTCGCCGGTGTGACCCATCTCTTCTACAGCGCCCTCAAGCCCAACCCTGACCCGGGCGTCGAGGCGGACGAAAACGCCGCCATGCTGGAGAACCTGGTCGCCGCAGTGCGTAGCGCTGGCGCGCCTCTGGCCCGCATCACCTTCGTCCAGGGCGGCAAGATCTACGGCGCCCACCTGGGGGTGTACAAGACCCCAGCCCGCGAGGATGACAGCCGCCACTTCCCGCCCAACCTCTATTTCCGCCATGAAGACTTCGTGCGCAGCCTGGAGGCCGACGGCATCCGGTGGACCGCCCTGCGCCCCGACATCGTTATCGGCCACTCGCTGGGCTCGGCCATGAACCTGGGCAACCTGATCGGTCTCTACGGTGCCCTGTGCAAGGCGACCGGTACCGCCATGCAATTCCCCGGAACCGAGCAGGCCTATCGCGGCGCCCTGGTCAACGTCACGGCCGCGCCACTGCTGGGTGAAGCGGCAGTCTGGGCCGCCGAAGAGGAGCGCGATGGCGCCTTCAACCTCACCAACGGCGATGTCTTTCGCTGGAGTCACGTCTGGCCACAGCTGGCCGACTGGTTCGGGCTGGACGTCGGCGAGCCGCAACCCATCTCCCTGGCCCAGCGCCTGACCGCGCTGAAGCCGGTGTGGCAGGCGCTGGCGCAAGGGGAAGGACTGGCCGAGGCCGATCCCGAGCGGATCGCACCCGGGGCCTTCGGCGACTTCATCTTCCATGTCGAGAAGGACGCCATCTTCGATGTGACCAAGGCGCGGCAGGCCGGCTTCGGGCAGATGGTCCTGAGATCGGACGAGGTCCTGCTCGCGCACCTGGAGGACATGCGTCGGCGGCGACTGATTCCCTAAGGCATCCCGCTTCGTCCCGGATGCGGGAAAACGCCCGGGACGACGTGCGGTCTCAACCCCAACGTCTCGCCATTGGAGTTCTACCTTGTACACCGACACCCTCACCTGGGGCCATGGCCCCCGCACCTTCGAAGTCTTTCTCGAGCCCACCTGCCCCTTTTCGGTCAAGGCCTTCAACAAGCTCGACGACCTGCTGGCCCAGGCCGGTCCGGACCGCATCACCCTGAAGATCCGCCTGCAATCCCAGCCCTGGCACCTCTTCTCCGGTGTGGTGGTGCGTTGCGTGCTGGCCGCCGCCACCCTCGAAGGCGGCAAGGAGAGCGCCAAGGCGGTGCTGACCTCGGTGGCGGCCCATCGCGAGGAATTCGAGTTCAAGGATCACGCCACGGGACCCAATCGCGACGCCACACCCAACGACATCATCGCGCGCCTGGAAGGCTACAGCGGCCTGGCCCTGGCCGATGCCTTCGCCAATCCGGACCTGCAGCACGCCCTCAAGTGGCACTGCAAGTACGCCCGGCAGAACGGCATCCACGTCTCGCCGACCTTCATGATCGATGGCCTGGTGCAGCCCGATATCAGCAGCGGGGATTCGGTCGCGGACTGGCTCGCGCGGCTGGAGTGAGCGCCGGGGCTCAGGATCGCGAGGAGGCGTAGCCCGGTCCCTCGCGCTATGCTCCGCGGCTTCCCCTCGACCCGAGAAAGTGTCGTCATGGCCTGCCCTGCTGGAGCTCCATCCTGGAAGCCCTGAGCGTCTACCTGGGCCTGGCCGCCCTCGCCTTTGGTGCGGCCACCCTGTTGCCCCTGCAATCGGAAGCGGCCCTCGCCGGGCTGCTGCTCACCGAGCGCTATGCCACGCTCCTCCTGCTGCTGGCCGCGACGGTGGGCAATATCGCCGGCTCGACGCTGAACTGGTGGCTGGGCACCCATCTCGAACGCTTTCGCCAACGCCGCTGGTTTCCAGTGTCGGCGGAGCACCTTGCGCGTATCCAGGCGGCCTACCAGCGCTGGGGCTGGTGGTCACTGCTGCTCAGCTGGACACCCGTGATCGGCGATCCCCTGACCCTGGTGGCCGGGGTGATGCGCGAACCCCTGTGGCGCTTTCTAGTGGTGGTGAGCCTGGCCAAGGCCACGCGCTACGTCGTGGTCTGGGGTCTTACCCTGGGCTGGCAGTGATCGAGCCCAGCAGGCAAAGGTCCGGCGGTCCCTGCCATCCAGACCTCTCGATGCGCTACCGAAACATCGAGCGCGCGCTCAACCGGCCTGACGGGTCCGCTGGCCCAGCCAGCCCGCCTCGACGGCGGCCAGGTCGGCGCGTGGGATGAGTTGCGCAGGAATGCAGCTGCAGCGCGACAGATTGAAGACCTGGCGGCCCGCGGCGGTCATGACGTCCTGCATGACCTTGAGCCCCGGCAGGATACGGTTGTGCAGATGCTCGTCCAGCCCACAGGGCGATCTCGCGTCCGCGCCGCCTTCGTAGAAGCGTGGAGCTCGGGCATTGAGGTCGACACCGGCCAGATAGATCCTGGTAAAGCCCAGGTGATAGGCCAGTTGCAGGGCGATGAAGGCAACGGTCCGGACATCGAAGATGCCGTAGTCCATGTCCCGGCTGAAGCCGATGTCGCGCGCTCGGCGACTGAGCAGGGTGAGCGTGCGTTCGGCCTGGTCGCGCTCCAGCCCGAGGTAGTGCTCCAGCCGGGTACTGGGCGCTCGTCGCAACGCGTGAGCCTTGGCCTGCCGACTTTCCGCCAGGCTTTCGATCGCCGTCGGCCACAATGCCAGCCGCTGCGCCTGCTCGAGCCCGCATTCATAGAGTTCAGGTTGCTGCTCGGCAAAGCTCAGGTCGCTGCAGACGTAAAAGAGCGGACGGATGCCGCTCCCGCTCAGCTTGGCGATGGCACCGTTCATGGTGATGATCGGCACGTCCTGCCAGGCGTCCAGGTTGAGTTCGGCAGCCGAAGGTCCGGAGGCCAGCAGGAGCACCGGGCCCCGTTGACTGTTACGCAGGGGCGCGAAGTCCCGGCTCACAGCGGCGAGCCACCTGGACGCGCGTCATCAAGGACCTTGTACAGGCGGTTTGAAAGCTGCTCGAGTGGCATGCCATCAGCTCCCTATCGGCGATGACGAAGGTAATTAGTCATACATAATCAACGGCGCCGATAAAAAAGTAACCGGGCACCCTCATGAATGACGCTATCAACGCTACGTTTTGCCGCTTAGGACTCACTTAAGAGACCCGTACCGAATGAGGCACTCATAGCAATTAGAAGACTTGTCCGTGAGCCAGTAGGAGTCGAGGCCGATCGCCTGGTCCTCAGGACAGGTTGCAGCGTCTAGCCAGAGATAGCCCCGTTGATCGAAGCACAGCGCGGTCAGGCGCCATTCGCGCAGGGCCTCGACCGCTCGCGAATGGCCCTCACCAAGCATGGCAGGGTCACAGCGCTGGAATTTGCCGCCAACCGCACTGTGCCTGCACGAGCGCGGTGGACAGACGCCTCGCCGGCAAACTAGGAACCGCGGTAGGTGCTGAAGCCATAGGGGCTGAGCAACAGCGGGATATGGTAGTGCTGCTCCGGCTGGGTGACGTCGAACACCACCGGGATCTCGGGGAAGAAGGCGCTGCGGCCCTGCTGGCGATAGTAGTCGCCGGTCTTGAAGACCACGCGGTATTCCCCCTTCTCGAAGGTCTTTTCCTTCGGGAACAGCGCCGGCACTCGGCCCTGCTCGTTGGTGACCTCTTCCGCCAGCGGCTGCCAGCCCTGCCCCACCTGACGTTCCAGGGTCACATGTACGCCGGCCGACGGCTTGCCGTCTTCCAGGTTGAGCACATGGACACTCAGGGGATTGGGTGCGGCGACCGCGAAGCCGGACAGGGCCAGGCCGGACAACAGAACGAACGTCTTCATGAAAATCTCCTTCAAGGATGAGAGGTGAGGTTGAGGTATTCAGCGGCCGCCAGCGCACAGCGCTCATCCGCCCCGCCACCGCCGGCACCGGCGATGCCCAGGGCGCCGACCAGCTGGTCGCCTTCGTAGAGGGGGATGCCACCGCCCAGCAGCAGCAATTCGGGCAAGGTGACGAGATTGGCCGCATCCGAGTTTTGCCGAGCGCGCTCGGCCAACGCCTGCGAGGGGGTACGGGTGGACAGCGCGGTGAACGCCTTGCGCCGCGCCGCCTCGGCGTTGTGCGGCCCGACGCGGGTATCGCGTTGCAGGAGGATCAGTTGACCGCTGCGGTCGAGCACCGCCAGCGCGGCGCTGCAGGGCGCGGCCTGTGCCAGTCGCTGCGCGGCAGCAAGGTCGAGATCGGGATGCTGCGGCAGCGCCGCCTGCGCCTGACCGAGCGAGGCAGCGCCCAGCAGTGTGAGCGTCAAAGAGGAAAGAAAGCGCGACATGATTCGAGGTCCGGGAAATGACCTCGCCAAATTATCCTGATCGTTCGGTCAGGAACGGGTACTGCAGGATGACAATTTTGTCAGAAGGATCAGCGGGATAGCTGGCCGGATTCGACAGGCATCACTCTTTACCCATGGCGTGAACATTCGCCCCTTCAGACGCGTGAAGGCGCCGCGCCGCCGTTACGTTTATCCGTCTATATTGCCGAGCAACCCGATTCGACCGTTGCCTCGCAAATGGCCTATTGCTTTCCGAAAGCGCACCCGCTCATCGAACGCGCAAAATCGTCAGACCACTATTGATCGATTAGATCAAAACATGCTTTATTGTGATCAGAACAATCACAAGGTAGGCATGACCATGAAATTCCGCGGCATCGTTCCCGCCCTCGTTACCCCTTTTGACGCCCAGCAACGTGTCGATGAAAACGCTTTGCGCGGTTTGATCGAAAACCTGATCGGCGCTGGCGTCCATGGCCTGTTCGTACTGGGCACCAATGGCGAATTCTTCGCGCTCTCCGAAGCCGAGAAGCTGCGTATCGCCGAGCTCACGGTAGACGCCGCGGGCGGCCGGGTCCCGGTCGTGGCCGGTACCGGTGCCTTCGCCACGCATGAAGTGATCGAACTGAACAAAAAGATGGCGGATCGCGGCGTTGATGCCCTGTCGGTGATCACGCCCTACTTCAATGCCGTCAGCCAGAAAGAGCTGATCACGCATTACGAAGCCATTGGCGACGCCTCCCCGCTGCCGCTCATGCTCTACAACATTCCGGCCAAGACCGGCATGTCGATCGGCATCGGCGCTGTCGCCACTCTGAGCCAGCACCCGCAGATCAAGGGCATCAAGGACAGCGCCGGCAACTTCGACGCCCTGGTGCAGATGATGAAGTACGGCAGCGACGACTTCGCCGTCTTCGCCGGTACCGACTCCCTCATCTACTGGAACCTGCTGGCCGGCGGTGATGGCGCCGTGGCCGCCACCGCCAATGCCGTGCCCCAGGTGGTCATGACCATCTGGAACGCCTTCCAGGCCGACGACCACGCCACCGCCCGCGCCGCCCAGGAAAAGCTGCGGCCGCTGCGCGATGCCTTCGCCCTGGGCACCATGCCGTCGGTGCTTAAAAAGGCCGCCGACCTGCTCAATGTCCCGGTCGGTCCCTGCCGCGCCCCGGTGGCAGCGCTGGACGAAGCCACCGTACACAAGCTGGAAGGCCTGCTGGCCATCTACCGCGACTGATCCGGAGCGCCCATGTCCCTCTATCATTTCCAGACCGTCAAACACCTGGTTCACGGCGCTGGCGCCCTGGATCAGCTCGGCGACAAGCTCGCCCTTCTCGACGTCCCGCTGCGCCGCGTGGTGCTGGTCACCCAGAACGCCATGCATGGCCTGGGCGTGACCGAGCGCGTCAAGGCGCAACTCGCTGCCCGCGACATCGAGGTGGCCGTGATCGACAACGTCGAGATCGAGCCGACCCTGGAGAACATCGAGCGGGTCTTCCGCGAGGAAGTCGAGCCGCGCCAGCCCGATGCGTTGCTCGCCATCGGCGGCGGCTCGGTACTGGACGCCGCCAAGTTGTTCGCGGTCATGCTCACCAACGAGCAGTCGCTAAGGTCCATGCTGGGTATCGACCAGGTGGCCCGCGCCGGGCTGCCCACCGTCCTGGTCCCGACTACTGCCGGCACCGGCTCGGAAGTGACGCCCAATGCCATCGTCACCCTGCCCGACGAAGAGCTGAAAGTGGGCGTGGTCAGCCGCCACCTGCTGCCCGCCTTGGTGCTGCTCGATCCGCTGCTGACCCTGAGCCTGCCCAAGGCCATCACCGCGGCTACCGGGATGGACGCCTTCACCCATTCCCTGGAGTCCTTCATCTCCAACAAGGCTAATCCGGTCAGCGATACCTTTGCCCTGGAGTCCATGCGCCTGATCGCCGGCAGCATCGTCGAGGCCTATCAGCAGCCGGATTCGGTACGCGCCCGCAGCGATATGCTGCTCGGCTCCACCTATGGCGGCGTGGCCCTGACCGCCGCCGGCACGGCCGCAGTGCATGCCCTGGCCTATCCCCTGGGCGGCAAGTTCCATGTCACCCACGGCGTGGCCAACGCTATGCTGCTGCCCCACGTCATGGCCTTCAACCTGAACAGCTGCGCGCCGCGCCTGAAGCGCGCCGCCGTGGTCTGCGGCCTGGCCCGCGAGGAAGACAGCGACGAAGCTGCCGCGCACAAGCTGATCGAGCAGATCGCCGCCTGGACCGCCACCCTGGAAATCCCCCAGGACCTGGCCGCCTTTGGCGTGCGCGAGGAGCACCTGCCAGAGATGGCCGTGGCGGCATCCAAGGTCACCCGGCTGATGGTCAACAATCCCAAGCCGCTGAGCCTGGACGACATCCAGGCGCTGTACCGGCGCCTGCTGCCATGACCCGCCTGCTGATCCTGGCCGACGACCTCAGCGGCGCCGCCGACTGCGCCCTGGGCTTTGCCAAGGCCCAGGCGACCCGGGTGCTACTCGACGCCGAGGCCCTGGATGCCCAGGCGCCGGTGACGGCACTGGATCTGGACAGCCGTCGACTGGATGCGCGTGCGGCAGCCGCACGCCATGCTGCACTGCTCGGGCACCCGGCGTTGGCGGGCGCGGCCCTATACAAGAAGATCGACTCCACCCTGCGTGGCAATGTCGCCGCCGAGGTGGCGGCCCTCGTCCCGCGTGGCCTGGCCCTGGTCGCCCCCGCCTACCCGGCACTGGGCCGCACGACCCAGGGTGGCCTCCAGTACCTGGACGGCGTACCGGTCGACCAGACCGATGTCTGGCGCAACGAGGGCCTGACCGGCAGTGCCGATCTGGTCGCTCAACTGACCGATCACGGCATCAGCTGTGCCCGGCTCGATATCGCCACCCTGCGTCAGCCGGTGGCCCTGGCCGCCGCCCTGCGCCGCGCGCTGGACAGTGCTCTGCCCGCGCTGGTCTGCGACGCCGAGCGCCAAACGGACCTGGAGGCGCTGGGCCGGGCCTCCGCGCCCCTGGCGCAGCAACTGTTCTGGGTCGGCTCCGCAGGTCTGGCCGAGGCGCTGCCCGCAGCGCTGGGCCTGACCGACCACATCGCGCTTCGCCCTCCAAGCGACGGCCCGATCCTCACGGTGGTGGGCAGCATGTCTCGGCACTCCCAGGCCCAGGCCGAGCGTCTGGTGGCGGGGAGCGGCCAACACTGGCAGCGGCTGGCCCCTGCCTGGCTGCTGGAGCCGCAACACGCCGCCGGGCGTACCGCGCTGGCCATGGCCCTCGCTCGGCAGCTCGCCCGCGGCGAAGACGTCCTGGTCAGTCTTCACCAGCAGGCCCGGGATCCGCGTCAGGCCGTGGCCCTGAGCCAGGCCCTGGCCGAATTGCTGCAGCCCGCCCTGCAGGAGTCCGCCGCCCTCATGGCCACCGGCGGCGAGACCGCTCGCGCCCTGCTCGCCCAGGCCGGCATCACCGCGCTGGATCTGCACGGCGCCCTCGCGCCGGGCGTGGCCCTGGCCAGTACCCGCTGGCATGGTCGCGCCCTGCGGGTCGTGACCAAGGCCGGCGGCTTCGGCCAACCCGACACCCTCCTCGACGCCTGGCGCCACCTGCGCGCCAGCCTACCCGCACAGGCCGCCCCGGCCTCCCTGCAGAAGGAAGCCCACCATGTCTGAACGTCCCGTCATCGGCATCACCATGGGTGACGCCACCGGCGTCGGTCCCGAGATCATCATGAAGTCCCTGGCCCACGCCTCGGTCTACGACAGCTGCCGCCCGCTGGTCATCGGCGACGCCGGTCGCCTGGAGGATGCCAATCGCATCGTCGGCGGTCGCCTGCAGATCAACGCCATCGAGCGGCCCGATCAGGCACGCTTCCAACCCGGCGTGGTGGATTGCATCGACCTCGGGCTGATTCCCGCCGACCTGCCCTACGGCAAGCTGTCGGCGCTGGCCGGCGACGCCGCCTATCGCTACATCGAACGCACCGTGCAGCTCACCTCCGCGGGCGAACTCGACGCCATCTGCACCGCCCCGCTGAACAAGGAAGCCCTGCACGCGGGCGGCCATATCTTCCCGGGCCACACCGAGCTGCTGGCGCACCTCACCGGCACCGAGGAGGTGTCGATGATGCTGATGACGCCGATCCTCAAGGTCATCCACGTCACCACCCATATCGGCATCATCGATGCCATCGCGCGCATCGAGCCGGGCCTGGTCAAGCGCACCATCGAACGCGCCCACGCCACCCTGCAGCGGGCCGGCATCCAGGATCCCCTGATCGCCGTCTGCGGCATCAACCCGCATGCCGGCGAGAACGGCCTGTTCGGCTACGGCGAGGAAGAAACCAAGATCCAGCCGGCCATCGACGAGCTGCGCGCCCGTGGCTGGCGCGTGGAAGGCCCGTTGCCTGCGGACACACTCTTCTTCCGCGCCGGGCGCGGCGATTTCGACTGCGTGGTGGCCATGTATCACGACCAGGGCCACGGCCCGGTCAAGGTCATGGGCCTGGAAGCGGGCGTCAATGTCACCGTCGGCCTGCCGGTGATCCGCACCTCTGTGGACCACGGCACCGCCTTCGACATCGCCGGCAAGGGCATCGCTGACGAGCGCAGCCTCATCGAGGCGCTGCGCCAGGCCACCGAACTTGCCAGCCGGCATCGCGCCAGCCAGGCCGCCATCGCCTGAGGAACGACCGCTTTTCCCGTAACGCCAGTGCTATCCAACAACAACAACAGGAATCACTCGCATGCAAACCTTCGACGTGCAAAGCACCGCCATCATCATCGGGATGGTGGTGGCCTACATCCTCTTCACCACCTGGCTCAGCATCCGCCTGCGCAGCCGTACCAGCGGCGAGTTCATGGTGGCCGCGCGCAGCATGCCGGCCTTCGTGGTGGGTATCCTGATGATGTCGGAATTCATCGGCGCCAAGTCCACGGTGGGCACCGCCCAGGCGGCCTTCGAGAGTGGTTTCGCCGCCTCTTGGTCGGTGATCGCCGCGGCCATCGGCTTTCCGCTGTTCGGCCTGCTGATGGCACGCAAGCTCTATGCCTCCGGCGAATTCACCATCTCCGGTTTCATCGCGCAGAAGTACGGCCTGTCCACCAAGCTGATGGTGTCGATCATCATGATCTACGCCCTCTTGCTGGTGAACGTGGGCAACTACGTCAGCGGCGCCGCGGCCATCGCCACGGTGCTCAAGATCAACCTGCCCACCGCGGCCTTCATCACGGCCATCGTCAGTACCCTGTACTACGTCTTCGGCGGGCTGAAGAGCGTGGCCTACGTCAGCATCCTGCACACCTCGGTCAAGTATGTGGGCGTGCTGATCGTCCTGGGCGTGGCCCTGCACATGACCGGCGGTTTCACCCCGGTCATGCAGAACATGCCGGAGCACTACTTCACCTGGGACGGCGCCATTGGCGGCAGCAAGATCTTCGCCTGGATCATCGGTACCGTCGGAGCGATCTTCTCCACCCAGTTCATCATCCAGGCGATCTCCTCGACCAAGGATGCGCGCGCCGCGCAACGCTCCACCTTCCATGCCTCGCTGCTGTGCATCCCCATCTCCCTGGCGCTGGGCTTCATCGGGGTCGCGTCCAAATACCTGCATCCGGAGATGAGCAGCCTCTATGCCCTGCCCGTCTTCCTGCAGTCGATGCACCCGGTGCTGGCCGGTGTGGTGACCATTTCCCTGGTCGCCTCCATCTTCGTCAGCGTCAGTACCGTGGCCCTCGCCATCGCCTCGCTGGTGGTCCGCGACTTCTACGTGCCGCTGCGCAAGCCCACGCCCGAGCGTGAATTCAAGGCCACCCGGGTGATCTCGCTGATCATCGGCTTCGTGCCGCTGTTCTTCGTGTTCTTCGTGCCCGAGATCCTCAACCTGTCGTTCTTCACCCGGGCGCTGCGCCTGTCCATCGCGGTGATCGCCATGATCGCCATCTACCTGCCGCTGTTCGCCACCAACCGCGGTGCGACCCTGGGCCTGCTGGCCTCGACCATCACCACCAGCGTCTGGTATCTGCTGGGCAATCCCTATGGCATCGACAACATGTACGTTGCCCTGGCGACGCCCGCCATCGTCGTGGTCATCGAACGTCTCTTCCCCCAGCCCGCCGCCAAAGCCGCTCCTGCCGAGGTCCCCCATGTCCATCACTGAAATCGCCATCGCCGGCCGCCAGGACAGCTTCCTGCCGACGCCCTATCCGCAGAACCACGCCGCCAACCTGCTGGCTCAGCCTGACGGCACCCTGCTGTGCACCTGGTTCGCCGGCACCCAGGAAGGCAAGGCCGACATCTCGGTCCTGCTGAGCCGTCGCGATCCGAAGACCGGCACCTGGAGCGAGCCCGTACAGCTGTCGGACGACCCCACTCGCTCCGAGCAGAATCCCATCCTGTTCCAGGCGCCGAACGGCCCGCTGTGGCTGCTGTGGACGGCCCAGATCGCCGGCAACCAGGACACCGCCATCGTCCGTCGTCGGCTGTCCACGGATGGCGGCTATAGCTGGGGCGCCATCGAGACCCTGATCGACACTCCCGGAACCTTCGTTCGCCAACCGCCGGTGGTGCTCGCCAATGGCGACTGGCTGCTGCCGATCTTCCACTGCATCGCCCGCCCCGGCGAGAAATGGGTGGGCAGCCATGACACCAGTGCCGTGCTGATTTCAGGCGATCAGGGCCGCAGCTGGACCGAACATGCGGTACCGGAAAGCACCGGCTGCGTGCACATGAATATCCAGCGGCTGGGTGACGGCAGCCTGCTGGCGCTGTTCCGCAGTCGCTGGGCCGACTACATCCACGCCAGCCGCTCCCAGGATGGCGGGCGCAGCTGGAGCGCCCCCAGCCCGACGGCCCTACCCAACAATAACTCCTCCATCCAGTTCATCCGCCTCGCCAGCGGCGAACTGGTGGCGGCCTACAACCCCACCAGTGCCGCCGATTACAGCGAACGCCGCGCCTCGCTCTATGACGAGATCGACGACGGCGACAGCCGCGTCGATCCGGTGGCGCGGGACGGTGAGCGGAGCGCCGTCTGGGGCGTGCCGCGCGGGCCCATGAGCCTGGCCGTGTCCACGGACGAGGGTCACAGCTGGCGGCGCCTGGACGTCGAGGCCGGCGATGGCTACTGCCTGACCAACAACTCCACCGAGAAGCTCAATCGCGAGTATTCCTATCCGAGCCTGGTGCAGGCGGCCGACGGGGATGTGCACCTGGCCTTCACCTACTTCCGCCAGCGCATCAAGCACGTCCGCCTGCCCCTGGCCGCGCTGCGTTAGAGGAGACGGCGATGACGACTCGACCTCACGCCTTGGTCACCGGCGTTAGCTCCGGCATCGGCGCGGCCATCACCCAGCGCCTGCTCGCCGAAGGCTGGCGGGTGACCGGCCTCAGCCGCCGCACGCCGGAACAGCCCCATCCGGCGCTGACCTGGATCGGCGTCGACCTGGCCGATGCCCAGGCGCTGGATGCCGTGCTGGCCGACATCGGCCCGCTGGACGCCCTTGTCCACGCCGCCGGCTTCATGCGCACCGCGCCACTGGGCACCCTTGATCCGGCCGACGGCGCCGCCATGTGGCACCTGCACGTCGCCGTGGCCAGCCGGCTGGTGGATCGCCTGATCGAGCGCCTCACCGAGGGCGGGCGCATCGTGCTGATCGGCAGCCGCACCATGCAGGGCGCGGCCGGACGCAGCCAGTACGCCGCCACCAAGGCGGCGCTGGTGGGTCTGGTGCGCTCCTGGGCGCTGGAGTTGGCCGCACGCGGCATCACCGTGAACCTGGTGGCGCCCGGGGCGACCGAGACGCCCATGCTGCGCGATCCGGGTCGCGCCGGCACGCCGCCGCGACTGCCGCCACTGGGGCGCTACGTGCAGCCCGAAGAGGTCGCGGGCCTGACCGCCTTCCTGCTCGGTCCGGATGCCGGCGCCCTCACCGGCCAGACGCTGACGGTCTGCGGTGGCGCGTCGCTGTGATGTGGGGGAAGCGTGACTGCGCTAGAGTAGCGCCGTCTCTCCCGATGGATTCCCCATGAAGGTCGCCAAACGTCGCCAGGCCATCCTCGAACTGGTCCTCGCCGGTCACACCAACGTCGAAACCCTGTGCCGGCATCTGGGGGTGTCGGAAGCCACGGTCCGCCGCGACCTGACCGCCCTCGCGGAAGAAGGCCAGATCCTGCGGACCTATGGCGGCGCGACCCACATCGGCACCCGTGAGCCTGAACCGTCCCTGGAGCAACGCAGCAACCAGTCCGGTCCGGAAAAGGCTCTGCTTGCCCGCGCCGCCCTCGCCCATATCAACGACCACGACACCCTGGTGCTAGACGGCGGCACCACCACCGCTGCCCTGGCCAAGCTGCTCAACGAAAGACGCGGCCTGCACGTCATCACCAACAACCTGCTGGCGGTGCCACTGCTGCGCGATCTGCCGGAAGGCCATGTCACCCTGCTCGGTGGCGACCTGCGGCCCGGCAGCATGTCCACCTTCGGCCCGGCGGCCTTCACCATGCTGGAGCGACTCTCGGCAGACAAGGTCTTCCTCAGCGCCGACGGCGTGGTCGCCGGCCGCGGCCTCTGTGAGGCCAGCACCGAGCAGGCTTACCTCAAGGAATTGATGATCCAGCAGGCCGCCGAGGTCTTCGTGCTTGCCGACTCGACCAAGCTGGGTCGTGATCGCCAGCAGCACTGGACACCGCTGAAGACCGATTGGACGCTGATTACCGATGCGACGGCGGGTGAGGTTTTGGCGCCGTTCAGGCAGCAGGGATTAGTAAGGGTTGAAGTGGTGTCCTGAGCGTCCAGCTATCCCTAGGGCGAGGTGCCTGCCCTCACTCCGCCGCCGCGACGATGGCAATCTCGACCAGCAGCTCCGGCGCCGCCAGCCTGGAGTCCACCGTGGCTCGTGCCAGTGCCTGCCCTTCCGGTGCCCAGGCGTCCCACACCTCGTTCATGCCGGCGAAGTTGGCCTGGATGTCCGACAGCCACACCTGGGCACTGAGGATGCGCGTCTTGTCCAGGCCGACCTTGGCAAAGGCCACGAGATCGATGGGAGAAGACTCGCCCTGCACCCGCTGCGCCACACGCTGGTCAGTGCCGAGGCTCATCTGGAAACCGCCGCCGCAGTAGCCGAGGGTATGAGTCAAGTATTCACATATGATATGGAGAGTCCGCTTGAACCTTAGGCGGATCGAAGCCTTTCGCAGCGTCATGCGTCTGAGATCCATGACCGCCGCCGAGGCGCTGCATACCCCGCAGCGCAATCTCAGCCGACTGATCGCACAACTGGAGTTGAGTACCGGCCTCAAATTGTTCAAGCGCGAGGGGATACGCCTGATTCCCACCAAGGAAGGCAGTACCTTCTTCCAGGAACTGGAACGGGCCTATGTGGGGCTGGACAGCATGCGCCAATCGGCCAAGAACATCCGCAACTTGGATACCGGCCGCCTGCACATCGCGGCGGTACCTTCGACCGGTCTCACGCTCATCCCCCACGTCATCAAGGACTTCGTCGAAATGCGCCCGGAGCAGACCGTCTCCCTGTACATGAACGCCTCGCCCACAGTGGTGCAGTGGGTGCCGTCTCAATTCTGCGATCTAGGTGTGGTGGTCCTGCCCAGCGACGCCGGCCCCAAGGGGAGTCATCAGATCGCCGAATTTTCACGGCGAGAACTTTGTCACCCTCTGCCACTGCGACGGTATCCGCGAGCAGATGGACAGGGGCTTCGAACAGGCCGGTGTCGAACGCAAACTCGCCGCGGAAGGCCAATACAGCTCAATTAGCTGCGAAATGGTGGCCGCTGGAATGGGCGCAGTCCTCATGAGCCCGAACGTCGCCCAGGACTTCCTGCACAAGGCCATCACCATCCACCGCTTCGAGCCCGAGCTACTGTTTCCCGTTTACGTCGTCGCCCCGGCGAGGTCGGGCCAGACGCCGTTAGCGACGGACTTCATCCAGGCGCTGCGGGAGCACTATGAGACATACTTTCAGCGATGATATGCGCTGACTAATTGCGGCTTCACTTCCGACACTACTGCCTTTAGCTATCTGACATCAGCGGTATTGCCTTTGTTAAACGAAGGCTTTCTTAAAAAGCCACCTTAGCTCAAACGAACGCAACATAAAATATGTTTTTACCGGGTAACTCACTAATCAAGGGCAATGGCAATCTTTCCCTAATTTTGCTCAAGCGTAGTTACAAACGGAGCGCACTTAGGAACTAATAGCTGGCGCGATTTCAAACAAAATGGCAGTACCCAAAGCCGTAAGCTCTCCAGCTTCGGAAACTCGAATACGGGTAGCGGCCGTTCGAATGCAGCCGTTTTGGGGTAGATCAGTACAACATCCCCTGCTCCACTCAGATAACTCTGGCCGTAGGCCTGTAACTGGTAGAAGTCGCTTTGCGCAAGGCCGTACTTGCTCGTGCCATTAGCCTTCAGTCCATCCAAAAGTTTCCACTTTGTGTCGAGAACCAGCAGATCCCCGCTGGCATCTCGAATCAAGAGATCTGGCTTTAAACAAAACCAGTTCTGCTCTCGGTGGCGAACCAGGTGATGGCTGCGTGCTTGGGTTTTCAGGACAAGGGGGCGCGTCAGTTGTTTCGCGAGGTGCTTGGCGACAAACGCTTCGAACACTGCCTCCATTGGGAACAGCAGCGACGGCGCATGGTGGCCGCCGCTGCCTGTTATAGGTGACTGCTCTTCTAGTATCAATTTCGCCCAAGCCAGCGCATCGCTGTAGTAGCCCATGCCTCGATCGAGACGCACCAGCTGGAAGTCGATCCGTGGTTGTACTGAGATCGGGACATCTGCAAACACGAAGTCCAACTCTCGGGCCAGCTGCTGATGAGTCTGAGAAGCAGACAGCATCAACACTCTTCGCAACGCAGTATGCAGCAAGCGGTTTTCCGGGCGGTCAATCGAAAACTCGTCGTGCTCTGTAAAGAAGCGATCCGCCCGATATAAGTTTTGCCGAAGATGTGACGCCATAATCAGCTTGCCGCGAAGTGCAAACAGGTTGTCCTGCTTACAGGTGTAGCTACTGCGTAACCCGCGTTTGACGACATGCCCAACCGTACGCAGAAACTCAGCAATGAAAACTTCCAGCAAGGGCATATGGGTCGCCGAAAGCTTGGCGCTGTCATTTTGAACGTGGCGAAAGCCTTGAAGGCAGGAGAGCATCTCGATTAACAGCTGACGCGCCTCCACCGCACCGCCGCCTATTGCTTTGCCGACCTTGGGCAGCACCTCGATCTGGTAGCCATCCGGAGCGCGAATCACTCCGACAAAACTGGTGACCTGGACGACGCGATGCCCACGTCGCTGAGAGAGACGCAACCATTGCGCACCACTTTCGTCGGCGGCCAGAAGGCACTGGCGCTCAAGCCATCGGTAGACCTTATCCGGAATGGCGTACAAACCCTCGGGACACGTGCCACCCGATGCCTCTGCTATCAGCACATCGAACTCGTAAATCGTAATGCCGCTCACGAATCACCCAGCACTCAGGTCGACAACGTCTTGTAGATGCCGATGTAAGCATCCGGATTGGAGAACGCAGCGTCCTGCACAGCGTAGTGACGCTTAGTGGAGTAGCTGTCCATGCCATGGTCGCTGCCGAACAGGCGAGCCAATTCGTCCTCTTGATCTTGGCCCTCTACAACAAAACATGCAGCCGGGGACTTCTGGTTATCCGCCAAAACAAGACGGATCTTTTGCCAATCCTCAAAAAAGTACTCTTCAAGCAGGGGCAGAATACGAGTGCTGAACACCTGCTGCAGGGCCACAAATCGCTCGTCTCCATCAGGCACCTGCGCCAAAACGCTGAAGTATGCATGGCCGATACAGTGGTCGCGGTCATAGAGCACCTCGACGCGCTGGTTTATGGCATCAAGTATGCGAGGCACATCGATCACCTGCTCGCCCAGACTAACCCGCAGGCCTGCAAGCGGCGCTCCCGGTTCATCGCGAGCATCCGGCATAACCGGCACAAACTCGAATCGGCGGCGCAACGCAGTATCTAGCAGTGCAAGAGATCGGTCAGCCGTGTTCATTGTCCCGATAATGTCGACGTTGGCTGGCACCGAAAAACTCTCGCCGGAATACGGCAAAGTCACAGAAACGGCGTTCGCAGCTCCTTCGCGCTTATCAGCTTCGATCAAGGTGATCAGCTCACCAAAGATCTTGCTGATGTTTCCCCGGTTGATCTCGTCGATCACCATCGCGAATTGCTGATCCGGCGCTGATCTTGCCTTTCGGCACAGATCCTTGAAGGCGCCCGCGCGGATCTCGTATTGGATCTCACCTGTCGCTGTATCGCCGTCGAGAACCGGCCGGAGGCCCTCCACGAATTCCTCGTAACCGTAGGATTGGTGGAAGGTAACAAAGCTGTAGCGTTTAATGTACTCGGCTGAGGGTGGGCCGGCATCGTACTCGTCGACGAGCCTCTTCAGGTCGGCAGCTGCGTCCTTCCAGTCTCCAGCAAGCATCCAGGAGGAATCCGGTAGTTTGTCGAACACAGCCGGAGCCATACGTTTGCTCATCTTGACGGTTTCAGATGACTCAATCGTGTGGTACTGCAGAGCGCCCCAAACGGTGTTCCGCACACTCTTGTTCGCACTCTTGGCGGAGGCAATAGCTCTCACGAACGGGTGATCAAGCAGTGTGTCGACACTCGCTTTCCCGCCCAGATGATAGAGAGCCGCCGCAGCTGCTTCCCACCAGGTAAGGCCCACTACCTTTTCGCCCACAAACTGATTCTGCCATTCCTCCTTGGATACAGAGGTCATGGCTTGCTCATACTCTCGCTTGAGCAGCTTAGATAACTCGTAGGTCTTCCCCGTGCCAGGTGGGCCATAGTAGATACGATTGATAGGAGGCCTCACTGCATCAGACTCGGGCGTTTCGTCTTCATCGGAATCATCGCCATGCTCGACTGGATCCTCCCGAAGTTGATCGGGCCATAGTCCTGGACGTTCCGTTTCAAGTACAAGCCAATCGTCAAGTGAGTCATGTTCGGCTGAAAGGGTTGCCTCGATCCTCGAGACTAGTTCCTCTGTCAGTAGTTCGCGGTGGAGCTTGGGTAACGCGCCCACATCCCGCGTCCATGAGAGCTTGCGCGTCCGAGTGCCACGAACCACGCCAAGCACACCGACCGCGCGCTCTTTTCCAGGATTTTTGCGTCCAAAACGCACTTGGACGCCTTTGTTCATGTGCCACCAGTCCATGCCCGCCATATGGACAGCCCGCGCCAATCGACAGAACAGCGCCTTGTCTTGTGGCGACCATGAGGCGCGGAAAGTTTGGAATGCTGGTTTACCATCGAAATGTTTGAGCAGGTCCTCGTCGCTCAGTGTCTTGCCGAGGCTCAGCTTGGCGACTACCTCGTCGTAGCGCAGCTTGAAGTTACGGATGGCTTCCACGCTCCAAGTAACGAGTTGATCCAGTGATTTTTCCATCCCATCGGCCGCGGGCAGCTTGGCGATGAAGGGTGATGTGTTGTCATAGGTGCCACGCAGAGCTAGGTAGGCCTTTCGCGTCGCATCAGAGTCATCGAGGCCGACGGTATCGATCTTGACCACGAAGCCGTCATTAGCATCGATGCCTACGGTGTAGGCCAACTCCTTCGGCGCCTCGGACGAAGGGTAGATTTTGGCCCAGTTATAGCCGGCGAAGTTGTTGCCCTGGTTGGTGGGACGCTTGCGAATCTCCACGCGCCCCACGGGAAACAGCTCGGCCTTGAGCTTATTCGCCCACGCCTCAGTTACCTCGTAGGCCTTCTTGAGCTCCTCGTAGGCACGATTCTGCTCAGGGTTGGATTCGTCGCGTTTTTGGCCCTTCCACTTGTTCAGCAGCTTGAAGTGGTCACTGGTGAAATAGTCCGCCATGCTCTTCTATATCCCTTCAACATCAATTCCGTGTTCGGCCAGCCAAGCCCGGCGCTGCACATAGTCGGGCATTGCGCGCTCAACGCGAAGCCAGAACGCATGGGTGTGGTGTGGCTCGTGCAGATGAGCAATCTCGTGCACTACAACATATTCCGCGACGCGGGGAGGCAGCAGGATGGTCTTCCAATGGAAGTACAACCAGTCGCCTTTACCGCATGAACCCCAGCGATAACCGAGGTCTTGCACCTTGACACCAGCCGGTGCCACTTCCATGCGTGACTGGTAGTCGGCTACGCGACCGGACAACCAAACACGGGCTCTTTCGCTGTACCAGCGAATGAAATGTTCCCGTGCGACCGCCTGAGCATCATGGCGTAGGGCAAAGCGGCCATTCACCAGCTTCAAAGGCATGCCTTGGTCATCGACCATTTTTAACCTATGGGTACGCCCCAGGTACAAGAAGCCCTCGCCGCCGACAAACTCCTTGCGCGGCACCTTGCGCTGCAGCCGGTCTTTCTCGGCCAACTTGGTGTAGATCCAGAAACGCTTCTCGCTGACAAACTCACGGAGTTGATCGATGCCCACCTCAGGCGGTGCGCTTAGAATCAGTTCGCCCGTTCGCTCCACCGTAATTTGCATCGTCCGGCGCCGGGCGCTGCGCCGTATCGCGAATTGCAAATCGTCCACCTGGATACAGTCACCTACCTTTGCAGAGGCTTTTTCTAGTTGGTGGTCAGTAGCGTTCAGCTGGGCCAGCATGGGACTAAACCTGCACCAGTTTGTCGTGGTTGGCGCGAGCCTGCTCCATCAACTTGTCTGCAAGAACGCCTGCTTTGTCGTCATCAACCAAGCTAGGCTGCAGACTCATCAAGTGCTCGAACAATCGCGTATTCAAATCTTCCTGGGCAGCGCGCTTATGAGGGCTCCAGATATTCCTATTGCCCTGCAGCTCCTGCACCAGTAAATCCACCAATTTAAGAGTCACGTCCTTTAGGCGAAGCAGTTCGGCTGCTGTCGGTGGCCGCCCAGTAAATATCTCATCAAGAATCGTACGCAGGAATGGCGCGCAATGCCCAGGTAAGTCGCTTGGTGCATCCGCGCTACCTACCTTGCCCGTACGCAGCTCATCGATGATTTTCTGCAGCTGCGAGATCACCTCATTCCACTGTTCGCCCAAGGTTTTCAGGATGTCGTTCAAACGCTCCGAAAGCTTGCGATACAGCACTGGGTCTTCATCAGTGTGCTTGCGAATGTGCGAACGGATGGCATGCTCCATTTCCGACGCAACAGCTCGCCGAGAGGCTACGCCATCGGCGCTATCCATCATTTCAATGTGTTTAACAAACTCTGCATCAGTCAGCTGAATCGGCGGGATCTTAGGATCGATGCCCAACGAAATCACATGGTCGTCGATCAGTTTGCGCACCTTGGCGCCGACGTCCTTACCCAGTACTGGCGTGTCTCTGTAGCGATTGCGAGCTCGCGCATAGATATAGGCCAGGCGCTTGGCATCGCCCGAGTATGGCAACCCCTCGGGGCGTGGCAGCACGGTGTCCAGTGATGTAAGGAAGGCCTTGAGCTTGACGGCGAACTCAGCGCGCAGTTTCTCGCTGCCCAATGCCTCAACGCAGGCCTCAGTGTCGTCCAGCGACTCGATGCCCTGTTGCCGGAACAAATCCACCACACGCAGATGCCGATCGCGCAGCACCGGCACCTCGTCCTTCAAGCTGGCCAGTGCGCCCGCCACGTCTTCATCGGCGTAGGCCGCAAGCGCCTCCTTCAAGTGCTGCGCCACGCCGTAGTAATCCACCACGATGCCGCAACGCTTACCGAAGCCAGTACGGTTGACACGGGCAATCGCCTGCAGCAACTCCGCCTCGCGGATCGGGCGGTCGAGGTACATAACACCTTCGATGGGCGCATCAAAACCGGTCAGCAGCATCGACTTCACGACCAAAAAGGTCAGCGGGTCGGTCTTATCCGGCTTGGCATTGAAGAGCGGCTTCTTAAAGCGTTTGATCAATTGCTCATGTGCCGAGCCATCAGTCCACTGCTTCCAGGCAGGGTCATCGTTGTTGCTACCCGAGATGATGGGCGCGAACTCGATGCGGGCCAGTGTGTCACGGTAGCGCCAAGCCTGCACCACGGCCTGCACCTTGGCTGGGCGTTGGCACAGAGCTTCGTCGTCCAGTGCCTTGTCTTCAGCAGAAAGCGCCTGAGCCTCCGCCAGAAGCTCGTCACGTACCTGCTTCAAGGCCTCGAAGTAGCGGATCGCCGCCAAGCGGCTATAGGCCACCACCTGCGCCTTGTAGCCATTGGGCAGGATGTTGGTGACGTAGTGGCGGATGATGTCGCGTGCCTTGTCGGCGATCAATGCCGGGGCATCAAAGATATGGCTCTTGGTGGCGTACTTCTGCTTGATCGCCTCCAACTCTTCGGAGGTGTGCTGGCGAAATAAATCCTCAAACAGCTCGTCCAGGCTGGCACCGTCCTTGATCGCGCCGTTGGCCGTACGGCCCTCGTAGAGCACCGGTACGGTAGCGCCGTCGGCCTCAGCTTCCTTGATGGTGTAGCGGTCAATGAACTCGCCAAAGATTTCATGGGTACGCTTTTTCTCACCCATGATAATTGGCGTGCCGGTAAAGCCTATGCGCGCACAGTTAGGTAGACCCGCCAGCAAGTTGGCATGCAGGTCACCAGCCTGTGTGCGGTGCGCTTCGTCCACCAGCACGAGAATGCTGTCGTCCTCGTTCAGTACTTCAAACTTCTCGTCGGATTTATAGGTGGCCTTGGGGTCTTCGACTTTTGGCAGGTCGTCAACAGTCAATGGAGCATCGCCGGCACTATCCGGGTCGCGGTATTTCTGGATGGTGGCAAAGATCAGCCCCGGGCCTTTACGACGCGCCAACGCCTTCACGCCCGCCGTGCTTTCGGCTACATCCACCACCTCTCCAGTCAGGGTGGCGGTAACGGACAGTTGACCCTGCAAGTCCTTACGGTCGGTAACAACGATGACCTTGAAACGCCGTAATTGCTCTTCAGCGCGCATCTTGCGCACCAGGAATACCATGGTCAGGCTCTTGCCGGAGCCCTGGGTATGCCAGATGATGCCGCCACGCCGGTCGTACTCACCATCTTGCAGACGCGTCGGGCCGCTCTTGAGGCGGGCAATCGCCCGGTTTACCGCCCGGTACTGCTGGTAGCGGCACACCGTCTTGATGGTTTGCCCGCCTGCCTGCATGAACAACATGAAGTTCTGCACTACATCCAGCAGGTGAGCGGGTGCAAGCAGCCCCGCAATCAACCGCTCCTGCTCGGAGAGAGCTGACTTGCCGAGCGTTTGCGGGACTTCTTTCTCGCTACCGCCGCCATCGGGGCCGACCACAGTTTTCCACTGGGCGTAATGCTCAAAGGCCCCGCCTATACAGCCTACGCGCGCCTGATCAAAGCTACTGGCCACCAACAACTGGTTGGTGGCAAACAAGGTCTCATTGCCCTCATTGTCATCCACTTCGAAGGCCGCCTTGCGCTGGTTGCTGTAGCGCCGCAGCTGATCCACTGCCTCTGCCAAAGGCTCTGGAATCGACGGGCTTTTGCACTCCACCACAACCAGGGGGATACCGTTCACCAAGAGCACCAGGTCGGGCACGATAAAGGCTTTGCTGCTATTGAAGCCTGGTGGGCAATCCACGCGGTACTGGTTGATCACCGTAAAGCAGTTGTTGGTCGGGGTGTCCCAGTCGATGTAACGAATCGTCTGGCCGCGCCCGCCATCCCATCCAGGTAGGCCGTCCACGGTTAAGCCACGGATCAATAAACCCGTAGCCTTCTCGTTGGCCTCCATCAGCTTGGGCGTGCCCAGTCGGGTGATAGCTAATACAGCTTCGGAAAGCCGCGCATCGTCCAGCCAGGGAGTTCCATCAGGCCCCAGGTTCAGCGCCCGCAGTTGTTCACGCAGCAATCCTTCCTGAATCACCTCGGCAAAACTGGTGCGCCCCGTCACTGCTGGGTCGTCAAGACTGCCTGCGCTATAGGTCCAACCGAGTGCCTGCAACTGGGTTACGAACGGCTTTTCGACGTCATCGAGTTCCCAACCCATCAGTCGCTCCCTTTTTGATGTGCTGCTTCAGCCAGCAGTGGCGTGACGCGGACGCGACCGGTGAGGAGGTCGTCCATGAGGCCAGCCTTGAGCTCTCGCAGCTTGGCAGACTCGGTCGTCGCGTTCTGTATGCGGTTATCGATTTCATCCAAGCGCGTGGCAATCAGATCCTGTTCGGCACGAAGCGGCTTTGCCGTCACCAAACCCCGGATCGTTGGCAGGTTCAGGCCCGCTTTTGCGCCCGCATCGTTCAGTTTGCTGATGTATGTTTGTGCAATTGGCCCGGCCAGGTAATGGCCAACGAATCGCGAATTAACAACATCAAGGTCTGGGCGTACCAGCGCAATGTGCTGGTTGATGTACGCCTCGTCCAAACCATCTGGAACGACGCCGACGACACCCAGATCGGCCGTAATAGAAATAAGGATGTCGCCGGACTCTAGCCGTGTCCGCTGTCCGTCCGCATTCCGAGGGGGGCGCACGTAGATCGTCGATTCAAAGCGGAAGTTGATGTGCTCACGCGTCAAGTTACCAATCCGAACGAACAGCGCACCGCTTTCAGCATAGAAGCGTGCCCAATCGCGCGAACCGCTTGTGACCGTCTTGGAGACCGACTCAAGCGTGACGACATCCCACTCTTGCGGAATCCACCCCAGCAGCGACTCCTTGTAGAGATGCGGCGCCTCGGTCTGGGGGGGGCGCAGCTCGCCGTTGGCGTCGATGCCTCGCGTCAACAGGTCATGCAGCAGCCCCTGCTTGACGGCCTTGAGTTTGGAGATGATTGCCTCGGTTTCGTGAATAGCGGTGTTGAGGGAGTCGAGAACTCGGGCGAGGGTCGATTGCTCGTCGGGGTCAAAGTTAGCGACAAGAAACTCATCGAAGAAGGAGCGTGGAACACGTTGCTGGCCCGCAGACCCGACCATTTGCCTCTCAGCTGCGTGCCTGAATTTTCGCCACTGTGTCAGGTGGAAAACAAACCGCTGTGCGTTCCCTGGCCTTGTCCGCAATACATGGAACTCAGTGCTTCCGAACCCGAGACCGTTCTCAAGGCCGATAGCGTGAGCTCCTTTGCCGTTCTCCAAACACGGCGTAATCTTCGCAACGAGAATGTCGCCTTCATTGAAGGTAGTGAATCCTGCAGCAACTGATCTGAGCGGACGAATTTGCTTGAACGTCCAATGTCCTGACTCGGAAACATCTCCCATCGGAATGAATGAAACAGCGTCCTCAACAGAGAGGCCTTGCGGAATTCGAACGGTCGGATTGACCTCTGCAATCGCCGAGAGGGGCAAGTCAGACATACCGCAACCCTTTTAGGAACCCTTGCAGTGCTTTTGCTGCGTCATCGCGTCTAGCTTCGATTTCGGTCAGCGTAACTCGGTACTTGTCCCACCAGTTCTCGAACGTAGCCACGATCTGCTTGCGCTGGGCGGCCACGTAGCACTCGACGATTGCCTGCATATCGCTGTGCAGGATGGTTAGTAACAACTCTGCTGCGGCTTCCGGTGTCAGCCCTTCAACGGCAGCGCTGATGTGCTGCTTGAAGTTTTCGCTCTTAGACTTGAGCCGCTTTTTGACGGCGGTAAGTTCCTTTTTCCAGGCTTTGAGCTGGGCTTCATCCACGGCGCTTTCTTCGTTGGCATCGTCCTCTGCCGCCTCGGCGACTTCGCCATCGTCCCCGTCAGCATCTTTGGGGTTGGCGGCCTTGATCTGACTGTCCAGCTCGGCCTTCCTGGCCTCCAGCTCAGTGATAACCTCGACGAAACCACTCATCAGGAACTTCACCAGCTTGTGCTCTAGTGGACGCTCTTTGCTGGCCTTGTCTTCAAGCGCGGTGATGATGCTGGTGCGCCAGGCGTCCGCTACACCCTTGGCACCGCGCGCCATCAGTGTAAGGAAGTCGTACTTGGTCTGGTACCAGAAACCGGCTACGATGCCGCGCACCTGGAAGGGGTCCAGTAGTCCGACGGCTTCGAGTGATTCGCTGAAGCTGGCAAGCAACTCCTCGCGGAGCTTGACCAGATTACCGGAGGCCATTGCTGTTTCGCTGTCTGCAGAAATCTGATTGCTTAAGGTGGTGATGCGAACACCATGTTCTTTCCACCACAGCTCAAATGCCTCGCGGATAGCGGTTTCCTTGGCAACCAGACCAACATTTGTTTCGATAGCAGCCTTCAGGCTATGCCGCTTATCTAGAGCCGGCGCGAAGTCGAAATACTTGGCGTCCCTTTCCACCAGTAGATCCATAGGGTTCAGACCGTGGGCGCCGAACAGCCCGGCTTTATCGGCCACCTCGACCTTGGGGATGCCGCCCACCAGATGGGCACGCACGTCATGCGGCTCAGGTGGCGGCGCGTTGTCGGCATAGCGGCGAATGTTGAGGTTGTATTCGTTGGCTCTCAATGTAGAGTTGTCGACGATGGCTGAGAAACCGTCGACCTGCCTGAACTCATCGAAGGTGGTAACGATTTTCTCAATGTGCTCGGGAAGCAGGTAGTTCTGCGCGCGGCCTTCTAAGAATTCGCGGTCGGCATTGATAAATAACACCCTGCCCTGGCGCTCGGCAGGTTTGCCACTAACCCGATTAGCACCGTTCTGCATGCGTTGGCGTAATACCAGAATACAAGCCGGAATGCCAGTGCCGTAGAACAGGTTCGGCGCCAAGCCGATGACGGCTTCGAGCAGGTCGTCATCGATAATGCCTTTTCTGATGGTCTTCTCCTCGCCGCCCCGGAACAACACGCCGTGGGGCAGAACGGTGGCAACCATGCCCCCGTCGCGAGTGATAGCCAGCATGTGCTGTAGGAACATCAGGTCAGCCTTCTTGGCACCCAGCGGCACTTGGCCATAGGGGAAGCGCTCGGCCTCGAACTTGGGTTTCCAGGCGGGCTTGCCGTCTGCATCTTTCTCGGTATTACCCCAGTGGATGGAGAACGGTGGATTGGTGAGCACGCGGTCGAAGTGCATCAACTCACCACCCTCAACGTGTTGCGGCTCTGCCAGGGTGTCGTCGTTCTGCAGGTTGGCGGTGCTGATACCGTGCAGCAGCATGTTCATCTTGGCGATGGACCAGACGGTGCCGTTGAACTCTTGCCCAAACAGGTTAGCTTTGCGCCCATCTTCGCCGTGCTCATCGATGTATTCCTTGGCGGCGATCAGCATGCCACCGGAGCCACAGCATGGGTCGTAGATGTCGTGGGCCAGCGTGGGCTTCAACAATCGCACCATCATGCGTGTAACCGAGCGGGGCGTGTAGAACTCACCGCCTTTCTTGCCCGCAGAATCGGCAAACTCACCAATCAGGTATTCGTAGGCCGCGCCCAACAAGTCGGGGAACTCAAAGTCCTCATTGCGTAGGCGATGCAGGTTGAAATGCGTGATGAGCTGCTGCAGCTTGATATCAGGGATCTTGCTCTGGCCGATTTTTCGGGTGAAATCGATGTGCTCCAGCACGTCGTACAGGCTGGTATTTTCGCCCTCAATCCCGGCCAACGCCTTGCTCAACAGGCTACCGACGTTTGCTTGGCGCGAGTTGTCGACTAGATAGTTGTAACGTGACTCTTTCGGCACCCAGAAAAAGCCATCCTTTTTGTACCAACGCTTGTTCTCAGCAACTGCCTCGGCAGCGGTGCGACTCATGCCGCCCTTCATCTGCTCACTGATGACCTCGTCACGGCGTTGGTCGAACACGTCAGAGCAACGCTTGAGGAACAGCATCCCGAAGATGTATTCCTTGAACTCGGAGGCGTCCATTTTTCCACGTAGGATGTCAGCCGCCTTAAACAAGTGGCGCTCTAGTTGGGGCAGGGTCAAAGGCATTGGTGGAGATCCTGATTAGTCATTGCTTGCCATCTGAGTAGGCAGTTTCAGGCCGGCAGTGTATTCGCAAAAGCGGCGTAATTCATGCCACTCGCGTTGAGCTTTTGGGAGCCCACAGAGCACCTGGGTGGTCTGTCTCGGAACTGGTGGACAGGTAGTTAAGAGCTACTGCTCGAATTTCGCCGCTCAAACTCCATCGTACTGAGATAGCCCAGTGTCGAGTAGCGACGGCAGTGATTGTAAAAGCGGATGTAGTCGAACAGGTCGGTTTTTGCCTCCTGGTAGCTGGCGTAGCGAGTCAGGTACACCCGCTCAGCCTTCAGCGAACGGAAGAAGCTCTCCATCGCGGCGTTGTCCCAGCAGTTCCCCGGACGTGAATGACTGGGCACAATTCGATGTCGCCGAAGCAAGGCCTGGTAGTCGTATGCGCAGTATTGCCTGCCACGAGCTGAGTGCAGCAGCACTTCTTCTTTCGGCTGTCGGCGTGCAACGGCTATCTTCCCAGAGCAGCATGCACTAGAACCTACTGCATCCGATGGTGCATCGCCCAACCGACGACAGTGCGTGAATAGAGATCGAGCACGACGGCCAGATACAGCCAGCCTTGGGCCGTCCGCAAATAGGTCATGTCCGAGACCAGTGCAGATTGGCGCGATCCGAGGCGAACTGGCGATCCAGGTGGTTAGGGGCAATCGGCAGAGCATGACGGCTGCTGGAAACCAGCCGCCAACGCTTGCGCGAACGGACATGCAGGCCGGCTTCGCGCATCAGTCGATGCGACTCGGTGTCGACCACACACAAGCCCCATGGCCGCCAACTCTGCCTTAATTCGGCGATGGCCATAGATCCTATTCACCTCGTGGTGGATGGTGCGAATCTCCTTGCTCAGACGCCGGTTCGCCATCTCTCTCGCCGAGGGAGGCCGCTGCTGCCAGGCATAGAAACCGCTGAGGGATACCCCCAGTAGCCCGTACATCGGCGCTACGGGATAACGACCGGCCAACGCCTCGATGGCGCGGAACTTCACTTCGTGGGTTACGAGAAGATGGCGAACGCCTTTTTTAAAACATTACGCTCCATGGTGACCTGAGCCAGTTGCTGGCGTAGGCGACGCAGCTCCGCACTCTCGCCCCGCTGCTTGCCATTGCCCAGAAAGGCATCGTCACCTTGCTGTTCGTGCTGGCGATTCCATCTGCCCAACAGGCTTTCAGCGATGCCCAGCGTCTCGGCAACATGACGAAGCGGCGTACCGGCAAGCAACTGGTCTACCGCCTCGCGTTTGAAGGATTCGGAAAACGTCGTCTGGTCTGGGTTATGAACACTCCTTGCGATGGATATTATCCACCTTAAGTCAGTGTCCACTCAGCTCGGGACAGTCCAGCATGCGGATCAAGCATGACGGAATCGGCCGAAACGCAAAGAGTGGCTTTGGGCTCCAACCAAGCACACCAGAGATTGTTTTCTGTGCTTAAAACCATCCCATGACCCCGATCGCAGACAGGATTGCAGGGACAGCCGAGGATTTACTCTCGGGACCTCTATGTGAGTCCCCAATGTGTCCCATGGATAAAACGAAAAAGGCCAATTCATTTCTGAACTGGCCTAGATCGTGGAGTTATTTGGTCGGGACGGAGTGATTCGAACACTCGACCCCTTGCACCCCATGCAAGTGCGCTACCAGGCTGCGCTACGCCCCGACTGTGTTCCTCTAGGGAACGGCGTGCATCTTACTGCAACGCTTTGATTAGTGGAAGCTTTTTTTCACTTCTTCAGTACGACGAGGACTTCTTCGAGTTCGCTGATCATCTGGCGGATGAGCTGGTGGTACTGCGAACCCTCGTCGCGGGTCTCGTCGCCCTGGGTGAGGCGCTGGCGCGCCCCGCCGATGGTGAAGCCTTCGTTGTACAGCAGAGAACGGATCTGGCGGATCATCAGCACGTCGTGGCGCTGGTAGTAGCGCCGGTTACCACGGCGCTTCACCGGGTTCAGCTGGGGGAATTCCTGTTCCCAGTAGCGCAGCACGTGCGGTTTGACCAGGCACAGATCGCTCACCTCACCGATGGTGAAGTAGCGCTTGCCCGGTATGACCGGCAGTTCGTCGTTATGACTTGGTTCCAGCATAGGCCTCGACCCTGGCTTTCAGTTTCTGCCCGGGGCGGAAGGTCACCACACGGCGCGCCGTGATGGGTATCTCCTCCCCCGTCTTGGGATTGCGTCCGGGGCGCTGGCGCTTGTCGCGCAGGTCGAAGTTGCCGAAACCGGACAACTTGACCTGCTCGTTGCTTTCGAGCGCATGACGAATTTCTTCGAAGAACAGTTCGACCAATTCCTTGGCTTCACGTTTGTTCAGACCGAGCTCTTCAAACAGACGTTCGGCCATCTCAGCTTTCGTCAGGGCCCCCATGCGCTATTTCCTTAAGGTGGCGTTGAACCTTCTTTCCAGAGAAACGAGGATTTTCTGCGTCGTTTCGTTGACTTCTTCATCGGTTAATGTGCGCGATGGATGTTGCAAGGTCAAGCCGATGGCGACGCTTTTTCTATGTGGATCAATGCCTTTGCCTTGGTAGACGTCGAACAGACGCAGCTCCTTGAGGCCTTCTCCGGCGTTTTCGCGGATGTCGGCCAGGAGGTCGCCCGCGGCTACGGTTTCGTCCACCACCAGCGCCAGGTCACGCCGCACTTCCGGGAAGCGCGACAGCTCGCCAAAGCGCGGCAGACTGCCGGTAGTCAGGGCATCAAGCGCCAGCTCGAAAAGGAACACCGGGCGATCCACGTCCAGTTCGCGCGCCACTTCCGGATGCAGGGCGCCCAGGTAACCGACCGGCTGCCCTGCCCTTTCGATCAGTGCGGTCTGCCCCGGGTGCAGCGCCGGATGCTCGCCGGCCACGAAGCGGAAGTCAGAACCTGCACCGGACTGGGCCAGCAACGCCTCGACGTCGGCCTTGACGTCGAAGAAGTCCACCGCCTCACGGCCGGACGACCAGCTCTCCGGCAGACGCGAGCCGCAGACGGCGCCAGCCAGGACGTTTTCCTGCACCAGGCCTTCCAGCTGACCAACGAATCTCAGACCCGACTCGAACAGCCGAACGCGGTCCTGCTGACGGTTGAGGTTGTACTGCACGGCCTTGACCAGACCCGGCCACAGCGACGAGCGCATGGCGGCCATGTCGGTGGAGATGGGATTGGCCAGCATCACCGGCTGGGCCTCAGGGGCGAACAGACGGAAGGTCTTTTCATCGATGAAGCTGTAGGTGATGGCTTCCTGGTAGCCGCGGGCCACCAGCAGGCGACGCAGTTGGCTCAGCTCGCCCTTGCTCTCGGGCAGGGGCTGCGGGGCCAGGCGGGCCTGGGGGAAACGGATCGGCAGCTGGTTGTAGCCATAGAGGCGCGCCAGCTCTTCGATCAGATCCACCTCGATGCTGATGTCGAAACGGTGGCTGGGCACACCCACTTGCCAGCGACCGGCCTCCAGGCGCGCCACGGCTAGACCCAGGCCGCTGAGCAGACGCTCGACCTGGGCATCGTCCAGGGTCAGACCCAGGACGCGCTCGATGCGCTCGGCGCGCAGCAGGATCGGCTCGACCTGCGGCAGGTGCTCGGCACTCACCGCCTCGATCACCGGGCCCGGTTCGCCGCCAACGATGTCGAGCAGCAGGCGGGTCGCCCGCTCCATGGCCTTGCGGGCCAGCTCGAAGTCCACGCCCCGCTCGAAGCGGTGCGAGGAATCGGTGTGCAGGCCATAGGACCGCGCCTTACCGGCCACGGCGATGGTGTCGAAGAAGGCGCTTTCCAGGAACAGATCACGGGTACCGGCAGCAACGCCGCTGTGCTCGCCACCCATGACGCCAGCGATGGCCAGGGCGCGCTCGTGGTCGGCGATCACCAGGGTGTCGTTACGCAATTCGATGTCCTGGCCATCCAGCAGCACCAGGCGCTCGCCGGCATCGGCCAGGCGCACGCGGATGCCGCCCTTGATCTGGTCCAGATCGAAGGCATGCATGGGCTGACCCAGTTCGAGCATCACGTAGTTGGTGACGTCGACGGCGGCGTCGATGCTGCGCACGCCGCTGCGGCGCAGACGCTCAACCATCCAGTCCGGCGTGGGACGGGACAGGTCGACGTTCTTGACCACGCGACCCAGGTAGCGCGGGCAGGCCTGGGGCGTCAGCACCTCGACCGGACGGGTCTCCTGGTGCGTAGCGGCTACGGCCTCGACCTGCAGCGGCTCGACGGTGGCGTTGTACAGGGCACCCACTTCCCGCGCCAGACCGGCGATGGACAGGCAATCGCCGCGGTTCGGGGTCAGGTCGACGTCGATGATGGCGTCGTCCAGTTGCAGGTAGCTGCGGATGCTCTCGCCCACCGGCGCGCCGGCCGGCAGCTCCAGCAGGCCGCTGTTGTCGTCGCTGATCTGCAGTTCGCTGGCCGAGCAGAGCATGCCGTGGGATTCCACGCCGCGCAGCTTGGCCTTCTTGATGGTGAAGTCGCCGGGCAGCGTGGCGCCGACGGTGGCGAAAGGCACCTTAAGGCCCGCGCGCACATTGGGCGCGCCGCAGACCACCTGGAAGGATTCCTGGCCGTTGCTGACCTGGCAGACATTGAGCTTGTCGGCATCGGGATGACGCTCGACGGAAACCACTTCGCCGACGATGACGCCCTGGAAGCTACCGGCCGCCGCTTCGACGCCGTCCACTTCCAGGCCGGCCATGGACAGCCGGGCAACCAGATCCTCGTGCGTAGCCGCAGGGTTCACCCAGCTACGCAGCCATTGTTCACTGAATTTCATAGGACTCCCGTCTGGCAGCTAGCGGAATTGCGCCAGGAAGCGCAGATCGTTGTCGAAGAAGAGGCGCAGGTCGTTGACCCCGTAGCGCAGCATGGCCAGGCGCTCGGCGCCCATGCCAAAGGCGAAGCCCTGGTACTTCTCCGGATCGATGCCGGCCATGCGCAGGACGTTGGGGTGGACCATGCCGCAGCCCAGCACCTCGAGCCAGCGCGAGGCCGGTTCGCCATCGCGACTCGGGCGGCGAATATCCACCTCGGCCGACGGCTCGGTGAAGGGGAAGTAGGAGGGACGGAAGCGGACTTCCAGCTCTTCCTCGAAGAATTCGCGCAGGAAGGTCACTAGGGTGCTCTTGAGATCGGCGAAGCTGACTTCCTCGTCGATCACCAGGCCTTCGACCTGATGGAACATCGGCGAGTGGGTCTGATCGCTGTCGCAGCGATAGACACGACCCGGGCAGATGATGCGGATCGGCGGCTGCTGGCTCTCCATGGTACGGATTTGCACCGGCGAAGTGTGGGTGCGCAGCAGCATGTTCGCATTGAAGTAGAAGGTGTCGTGCATCGCCCGCGCCGGGTGGTGGCCGGGGATGTTGAGCGCTTCGAAGTTATGGTAGTCGTCTTCGATCTCGGGACCGGTGGCGACGCCATAGCCGATGTTGGCGAACAGACGCTCGATACGCTCCAGGGTGCGGGTGACCGGGTGCAGGCCACCGGAGGCCTGGCCCCGCCCGGGCAGGGTCACGTCGATGCGTTCCGCGGCGAGGCGAGCGGCCAATGCGGCCTGCTCCAGCGTCGCCTTGCGGCTGTTGATTGCGTCCTGGACACGTTCCTTGGCGGCGTTGATCAGCGCGCCAGCCTGGGGACGCTCCTCAGCGGTGAGGTGGCCCAGGGTCTTCATGATCTGGGTCAGTTCACCCTTCTTGCCCAGGTAATTGACCCGGAGCTGTTCCAGGGCATTGGTGTCTTCGGTGAGCCGCACGGCCTCCAGGGCTTGGGAGACCAGCGCATCCAGGTTTTCCATCTAGGGACTCCAGATACAAAATAGGGGAAGAGCTATGAGGCTCTTCCCCTATTGATAACGTTGCTTCGCGCCAGGGGCGCGAGATTGCCGGGGGGCTTAAGCCAGCGAAGCTTTAGCTTTCTCGACAATCGCAGCAAACGCCGCTTTTTCGTTCACGGCCAGATCGGCCAGTACCTTACGGTCGATCTCGATGGCCGCTTTCTTCAGGCCGGCGATCAGACGGCTGTAGGACAGACCGTTGATACGAGCACCAGCGTTGATACGAGCGATCCACAGAGCGCGGAACTGACGCTTCTTCTGACGGCGGTCACGGTAGGCGTATTGGCCTGCCTTGATTACCGCTTGCTTAGCGACGCGGAAGACGCGCGAACGGGCACCGTAGTAGCCTTTGGCGAGCTTCAGGATTTTCTTGTGACGGCGACGAGCGATGACGCCACGCTTAACACGAGCCATGAGTAACTTCCTCTAGATTCTTGACCAGGATTAACGAAGGCGCAGCATGCGCTCGACCTTTTGGACGTCGGATGCATGCATCAGCGACGTACCGCGCAGCTGACGCTTACGCTTGGTGGTCATCTTGGTCAGAATGTGGCTCTTGAAAGCGTGCTTGTGCTTGATGCCACCAGCAGTTTTCACGAAGCGCTTTGCAGCGCCGCTTTTGGTTTTCATCTTTGGCATGTTCGGATACTCCGCATTGAGTGATTACGCATAACAGCAAGGCCTGCCAGTGCCCTGGTAGTTACTTTTTCTTCTTGGGGGCGATGACCATGATGAGTTGGCGTCCTTCCATCTTAGGATGCTGCTCAACGGCGCCATGTTCGGCGAGGTCAGCTTCGACCCGCTTCAACAGCTCCATGCCCAGCTCCTGGTGGGCCATCTCCCGGCCGCGGAATCTCAACGAGACCTTGGCCTTGTCCCCCTCGGTTAGGAAACGTACCAGGTTGCGTAGTTTTACCTGGTAATCCCCTTCTTCCGTCCCTGGACGAAACTTGATTTCTTTGACCTGAGCCTGCTTCTGGTTCTTCTTCGCCGCCGCGACTTGCTTCTTCTTCTCGAAGACGTGCTTGCCGTAGTCCATGATCCGGCAGACCGGGGGTACGGCGTCGGCGGTGATTTCCACCAGATCCAGCTTGGCGTCTTCAGCAGCCTGCAGGGCCTCCTGGATGGAGACGATGCCTACTTGCTGACCATCGGCGCCAATAAGGCGAACTTCCCGGGCGGTGATATTTTCGTTGATCGGTGCCCGGGGTGCGGCTCGCTTGTCTTGTCTCATGTCACGCTGCTTGATAGTGATTACTCCGAATCTTGCCGGCCACGCCGGGAAACCGCTTGCGTGAGCAGCTCGCGGAAACGCTCGATGGGCATGGAGCCCAGATCAACGCCTTCACGGGTACGCACGGCAACGGATCGTGTCTCAACCTCCCGGTCTCCAATGACCAGGAGATAGGGAACCTTGAGCAAAGTATGCTCGCGGATTTTAAAGCCGATCTTCTCGTTTCTCAAGTCGGCTTTGGCCCGGAAGCCCTCAGCGTTCAATTCGCCGACGACCTGCTGGGCAAAATCGGCCTGCTTGTCGGTGATATTGAGCACTACCGCCTGGGTCGGGGCGAGCCAGGCCGGGAACAGACCGGCATAGTGCTCGATGAGCATGCCGATGAAGCGCTCGAAGGACCCGAGGATGGCGCGGTGCAGCATCACCGGACGCTGACGGCTGTTGTCCTCGGAGATGTAGCTGGCGTCGAGGCGCTCCGGCAGGTTCGGATCGTACTGCAGGGTACCGCACTGCCAGTTACGGCCCAGACAGTCCTTGAGGGTGAATTCGATCTTCGGTCCGTAGAAAGCGCCCTCGCCCGGCTGGTATTCCCAGTCCAGACCCGAGGCATCCAGCGCATCCGCCAGGGCTTTCTCGGCGCGATCCCACAGTTCTTCGGAACCGACGCGCTTGGCCGGGCGCGTGGAGAGCTTCATGATCACGTCGGTGAAGCCGAAGTCGGCATAGACCTGCAGGGTCAGCTTGATGAAATCGGCCGCTTCCTTCTCCACCTGTTCTTCGGTGCAGAAGATGTGGGCATCGTCCTGGGTGAAGCCGCGCACGCGCATGATGCCGTGCAGGGCGCCGGACGGCTCGTTGCGGTGGCAGGCACCGAATTCGGCCAGGCGCAGCGGCAGGTCGCGGTAGGACTTCAGACCCTGGTTGAACACCTGCACGTGGCAGGGGCAGTTCATGGGCTTGACCGCGAAGTCGCGGTTTTCCGAGGCCGTGGTGAACATGTTCTCGGCGTAGTTGGACCAGTGACCCGAACGTTCCCAGAGGATGCGATCAACCACCTGGGGCGTCTTGATCTCCTGGTAGCCGTGCTCGCGCTGGACCTTGCGCATGTACTGCTCGAGCACCTGGTAGACGGTCCAGCCGTTGGCGTGCCAGAACACCATGCCGGGCGCTTCTTCCTGCAAGTGGAAGAGATCCAGCTGCTTGCCGATGCGGCGGTGGTCGCGCTTCTCGGCTTCCTCGATGCGCTGGATGTAGGCCGCCAGCTGCTTCTTGTCCGCCCAGGCGGTGCCATAGATGCGCTGCAGCTGCTCGTTCTTGGCGTCGCCACGCCAGTAGGCGCCGGACAGCTTGGTCAGCTTGAACGCCTTGAGGAAGCGGGTGTTGGGCACGTGCGGGCCCCGGCACATGTCGACGTATTCCTCGTGGTAGTACAGGCCCATGGCCTGCTCCTCGGGCATGTCGTCGATCAGGCGCAGCTTGTACTCCTCACCCCGGGCCTTGAACACCTCGATGACCTCGGCGCGCGGCGTCATCTTCTTGATGACGTCGTAGTCCTTGTCGATCAGCTCGCGCATCCGCGTCTCGATGGCCGAGAGGTCATCCAGGGTAAAGGGACGCTCGAAGGAGATGTCGTAGTAGAAGCCTTCGTCGATCACCGGACCAATGACCATCTTGGCGGTCGGGAACAGCTGCTTGACCGCATGACCCACCAGGTGGGCGCAGGAGTGGCGGATGATCTCCAGGCCGTCCTCGTCCTTGGCGGTGATGATCTGCAGGTTGGCATCCTGCTCGATGAGATCGCTGGCATCGCGCAGCTGGCCATCGACGCGACCGGCGATGGTGGCCTTGGCGAGACCGGCACCAATGGACTGGGCGACTTCGGCTACGGTGACGGGCTTGTCGAATGGACGTTGGCTACCGTCGGGGAGAGTAATGACAGGCATGGCGCCTCCTCAACTCAGTGGTGACCCATACCAAGGGCCACATGGTGGGATTGGCCAGTAAGCAGCCGCACCGCTGGAAATCCCGCCGCACAGTGGCAGGGCCGCAAGGCATTCCGGGCGACGCGAAAGGATCACTGGAAAGTTTGGGACGGAAATCCTTTCAGAAACTGAGACCTGGCGCAACCTCGAGAGGAACAGTCGCCGGCTCAACGGGCCGCGTCGGGGTACTTCATGAGGAACTGCTTCTGCATTTCCTGGCAGTTCTCCATGAGTGCCTGGCGATCGGCCGGCGAGGTTTCCGGGGCATTGGCCCGCGCCAGGCACTGATCGATGGCCTGCTGCTCGTTGGCCCGATTGGCCGGCGTCGCATTGTGGCGATAGACATAGATGATGGAGCCGAAGACCACGACCGCGAACAGGATCGATAGCAGGATCAATCCCAGGCAGCCGCCTTTACCGATCTGCCGCCCTTCACCACCCTGCGTCATCACTCTCTCCTCGCGGTAACGGACCCCTGCTCGCGCCTTGGCGAAGCAACGAAGCCCCAAGAAAAATCGTCCGCCAGTCTACGTGAAAACCCATGGCATCACGACCGAGGCACGCGGTCACACCCTCCCGAGCAATCGGCAGAACCTTTATTCGCACTTCCGGAAAGTTCTAACGCGCAAACCAGACTCACGCCCGACCCGATCAATTCCGCCCTTCAATCAAGGCGCGGAAAGATCACGCGTAGTTAGCTGTGCCAACTTGTTCAGCGGCTATTCAAGAAAAGCCCCGCACCTATTAATCCAGTGTTAAGCGATACGGCGGAGTATCGATTCCAGGCACTGCAGAACCTGGTTCTGGTACCTGAGCGATAGCCTTACTTCAATTGCATATCCGCTGGAGGCAGCAAATGAACGTCAAGAATAAACTGGCAAAGAGCATGCTGGTCGTCGCCATCGTAGCCGCCTGCTCATCTGCGGCCATCGCCGCGAACCAAGCCCCCTCGGCAAACGAACTGGGCAGCTTCCAGGCCCTGTCCACCCAGGGGCAACGGGCCTTTACCGACATCTCCGCCGCACGCCTGGAACTCTTCCAGGGGCAAACGAAGCAGGCAGTGTCCCATGTCAAGGACGCCCAGCAGGCACTCAAACTTGCGCAATCGGACAATACCGCGCTGAAAAAAGCCGCGAGCGAATTGCAGGTCAAGGATAATCAGGGCAAGGCCGATACCAGCACTACCGTAACGTCCTGGCTACCCATCTGGGGCGATACCGTAGTACAGGACAGTTACATGGCCAGCCCACAGAAAGTTAAGGCCGTGGCCGATGCCAATAACAAACTCAAGCATGGCGACGCCAAGGGTGCTGCAGAAACCTTGCGCCTGGCGGACGTTGATATCGACACGGCCATCGCCCTGGCACCGCTCAAGCAGACCATGACGGACGTCGACCAGGCGGCCAAGCAATTGGCCAACGACAAGTTCTATGAGGCCAACCTGACGCTCAAGCAGGTTCAGGATGGCGTGCGCTACGCCTCGACGGCCCTGGACTTCACGGCGAACAAGCATGGCCTGCAGCCGGCAGGTTCCTTCACCGAAACCGTTAGCCCGAGCAGCTGATGGTTTGGCAGGGGCAACAGGGCGATCGCAGGGTCGCCCTGTTAAACGACCCGATACCCGGCAAGTCCGCCTCGATCCCAGCGCGGAGCAGGCAAACACGAAAGGGGCGGTCTCTCGGATCGCCCCTTTCCATTACCCGCCACCGATGCGGATGTTGTTACCTGGTCCAGCTGACCCAAACCCTACCCCTCCCGCACGGGCCTCGGCGAGACCTGTCCACAGCCGCTGACGCATGAACTTCAAGGTGCCGGACATAGACTGCCGCTGCAGGAGAGGCCGTTGGCGTGCGACTGCACCTGAGCCTGTCGCCATGCTGAGACGCCGCCCGCCCACGGATTCGCACAGGCTTCCACCCCCTCCCCGCAGGCAGAGCCACCCGGTCCTGCCGAGATACCTCGATGCCAGCCAGCTTCTAACCCACCCGGATCAGGCACGGCCTTCGCGCGCCGCAGACACAGCCGTGATATGCACGATTGTGCGTATTCTTGCTTAATAATGCATGATCAGCTAACACTGGTATGAGGTGTGATCACCCCTACCGTCATTTTTCTCCGGAGCCTCTCCAATGCAACATGTGCAACTCGCCGCCCAAGAGCCTTCGGGAGCGATCGAGCAATGGGCGACCCGCGCTGGCTTCCTCATTGCGGGTTCTGCCATGGCTGCGTGGGCACCCCTGGTGCCCGTCGCCAAGGCGAGGATCGGCGCCGATGATTCGACGCTTGGCCTTCTCCTGCTTTGCCTGGGCCTGGGATCCATTGTCGCGATGCCCATCGTCGGCATTCTCGCCAGCCGCTTCGGATGCCGCGCGGTGATCGCGACCAGCTCGGTAGCACTCGCCCTGGTGCTGCCGCTGCTTGCCGTCGCCGATTCGATCTTCGGCATGGCCATCGCCCTGGCCTTGTTCGGGGCAAGCGTTGGCGCGCTGGACGTCGCGATCAACATTCAGGCCGTGATGGTCGAGAAGGACAGCGGTCGCAACATGATGTCCGGCTTCCACGGCCTGTTCAGTGTCGGCGGGATCGTTGGTGCCGGCGGCATGAGCGTTCTGCTGGGGGCTGGAATCCAACCGCTGGTGGCGACCCTGGTGTTCAGCGCGCTGCTGATCGTGCTACTCGCGGCCTCGATCAAGGGTCTGCTGCCCTACGGCAATCATGACGCCGGACATACCCCGTTGTTCACGCTGCCGCGTGGGATCGTCGCCTTCATCGGCCTGCTCTGTTTTCTGATCTTTCTCGGCGAAGGCGCGATCCTGGACTGGAGCGCCCTGTTCCTGATCGATGCGCATGGCGTCGACCGGGCGCAGGCCGGCTTCGGTTACACGGTATTTGCCTTGGCGATGACCATTGGCCGCCTGACCGGCGACTGGATCGTTAAGACGTTGGGCGGCCTGAAAGTGGTCGTAGGCGGCGGTCTGCTCGCCGCGGCAGGCTTCCTGATGGCGGTCCTGGCACCCACCCAGCCCTTCGCCTTCGCAGGCTTTCTGCTGGTTGGCCTCGGGGCTTCCAACATCGTCCCCGTGCTCTTCAGTGCCGCCGGACGGCAGACCCGGATGCCGGCAAGCCACGCCATTGCAGCGATCACCACCATCGGCTACGCCGGCATTCTCATTGGTCCGGCCACGATCGGCTTCGTCGCGCAGCATTGGAGCCTGAGTGCAGCGCTACTGCTGGTGGGTGGCGGGATGGCGTTCGTTGCGCTCACGTGGCCGATGACCGCCCGGCAGCGAGACGCCTAGCGCTTCGCTGAGGCAAAGGCCAGGGCCGAGCAGTACGTCGCCGGGACCCATCTGAAGCCCCCACCGCTGCCACCCCAATCAAACCCCAAACGAAAAAGGGCGATCCTCTCGGATCGCCCTTTTTCGTTACCCGCCAGCAGTGCGGGTTTTGTTTGGTAGGCACGATTGGATTCGAACCAACGACCCCCACCATGTCAAGGTGGTGCTCTAACCAACTGAGCTACGTGCCTGCTGTGGGTGCGCATTCTACAGCGCGGGACTTTAGCGTCAAGCCCTTTTTTCAGCTAAACGCCTGAAAACGTGAAATTTTTTTGAAGACCTAGGAAAGACGCCGTGCCGGCCGCCGCGGATAAAGCAGGATGGAAAGCCAAAGCGCGAGGGTTTCCACCGTTATCGCCAGGGCCAAGCCCAGCCCTATCCCCCAGCCGATGGCTTCGGGGGTAAGCACTACCTGATAGCGATACTGCTGCAGGGTCTCGTCGCGCAGTTCGCTGTTGGGCCGTACCAGGATGTGCCAGGCCCGCTGGTACCAGGGACCCTGCAGCGCCTGCCACTCTTCGTTGAACAGCGCATTACGGCGCAGCAGTACGCCGAGGCTGTCGGCGTCGCTGCGAAAGACCGGATCCTCGCTGGCCCGGTAATGCGCCAGCAAGCCGTCGAGATTGCCTTCGAAGTACTGCTGCGCGGTCCGTCTGAAACCGCTCAGGGCTTGATCGGATTCGAGGCGATGGGCATCCACGCGCTGCTCGTAGTCGAGCATGAAGCCGGGGATCTGCACCCCTACCAGCAAGGCCAGGGTGAACAACAGCAGACGAATATAACTGCGCAGCATCGTGTAGTGGCTTCCTGTCTAGACGCGGCCCTGGGAGACGATCTCGCCATCCCACCAGAGATGCCATTCCCCGGGCTGGTGCAGGGTCCAGACCTCGTCGGAGGTCAGCGGCTCGGTGGCGATGATGGTGACGACGTCATTGGGCGTGGTCTCGGCCTTGAAATCGATATGGACTTCCGCATCACGCAACTGGGCCGGACCGAAGGGGGCGCGGCGGGTGATATGGGCCAGCTTGGTGGTGCAGAAGCTGAACAGCCAGTCGCCGTCGCTGAGCAGACAATTGAAGACGCCCTTCTTGCGAAAGCCGTCGCAGGCATTCACCAGCTGCGGCAACAGCATCTCCACCGGGACGGGTTCGGGAAAGCGCTCGCGGACCTGGTCCAGCAGGCTGCAAAAGGCCGTCTCGCTATCGGTATCGCCCACCGGCCGGTAGAAACGCGGCTCGGGATGGAAATCCTGCAACTGGCCGTTATGGGCAAAGCTCCAATAGCGGCCGCCCAGTTCCCGTACGAAGGGGTGGGTATTGGCCAGATTGACCGACCCGACGTTGGCGTGACGGATATGGCCGATCACCGTGTGGCTCTTGATCGGGTAGCCCTGGACCAGCTTGGCCACCTCGGAATCGGCGCCTGGCAGGGCATCCTTGAACAGGTGCAGGCCCCTGCCCTCGTAGAAGGCCACGCCCCAACCGTCCCGATGCGGACCGGTACGACCGCCCCGCTGCATGAGGCCCTGGAGACTGAAGACCAGATCCGTGGGCACGTTGGCACTCATGCCCAGCAATTCGCACATGTCCGTCCCTCCGGGGTGGCTGCCTGGTTCAACGGCGGCTGCAGCCGCTGCCCTTCGC